>Ga0208242_100798_pt1 | contig 12013 bp, 9 predicted proteins | sample SubbioAug_CSW13A_FD_184825 | JGI IMG/M metagenome (GOLD analysis project Ga0208242, IMG submission 184825) | Serpentinite rock and fluid subsurface biosphere microbial communities from McLaughlin Reserve, California, USA - CR12Aug_CSW13A (SPAdes) | ecosystem: Environmental > Terrestrial > Deep... | reverse complement strand
CACCGACGTGGACGGGTCGGCCTGGACGGTGGATGGCGTGAAGGTGCCCATCGCTGCCGGGCTCATCAAGGCACAAGCTGATGTTGGCAACATCACTGTGGCCCAAGGCGCGGTGCTGAGTGCATCGGCGGCGGCAGGTGTGGCCGGCGCCGAGGCGGGCGAGGTGCGTCTGGTGGCCCAGCAAGGTGAGGTGCGTCTGGACGGTGAGGTGCGGTTGTTGTCTGATGCCGGGCAGCGTGGTGGCACTTTGCAGATCGACGCACGCTCGGCGCCCAGCCTGGACGATCTGGCTGCGCGCCTGCTCGCTTCGGCTGCGCGGGCCGCACAGGACCAAGGCAGCGCTCAGGCGCGTCAAAACGCCACCCAGAGTCTGTCGGTGCACCAGCGTGATGGGCAAAACATGGTGTTGTCGGCAGGTCAGACCCTGCGCGCTCAGCAAGTCCAGTTGGTGGCTGACCGCGCGCCCGAGCAGGCCGATGGCGGCCACATCCACATCCTGGGACGGGTGGATGCTTCGGGTGTCCAGGGCGGCGAGATTCGTTTGAGCGCCGCGGGTGACGTGGTGCTGGGCGATGGGCAAGGCGAGGCCGGCAGCGCGCTGCTCAACACCTCGGCTTTTGGGGCCAAGCACGATGGCGGCGAAATCCATCTGGCCAGCCGTGAGGGCGTGGTGCGATTGCAGGCCGATGGCCTGGTGCAGATGCAAGGCGGGACGGGGGGCGATGGTGGAAAGCTCACATTGCGGGCCGGTGTGCGTGATGCAGACCATGCCGAGCCCGATACGGGTGTGGGCAACGTCAAGGTTGCAGCCATCGAGGCTCAACTGGTGGGCGTGAAGCAGCTTACGGTGCAAGGCGAAGAGCGCGTCGAGGTGAGCGCCTTGGGCTCGGCCGAGCTGACCGCCCTCAGGAACCGCAGCGAGGCCTTCCAGGCCACCGCCCGCAGCCTGGATACCTTGAACGAGGTGCTCAATGGCCGTACGGTGGGTGGCGTGGCGCGCATCCAGTCGGCTCAGGTGCTGGAGTCCAACGATGACCTGACGCTCAACGCTGCCTGGAACCTGACGGCTTTGAACCGCCGTCAGGTGGGCAGCCAGTTTGTGGTGGAGCCCAGCAATGACACCCCGCTGGACCTGAGCATCCGAACCGCTGGCCACCTGAGCATCGCGGGGTCGATCAGTGGGGGGTTCATCAACACCCCGTTGACTGGCGCGGCGCAAAACAGTGCGGCATCCAACACCACCCTGAACAACGCCTTGCGTGTGGCGCCAGCTGATCTGCCGGTGGGGGAGGGATCGTCCATCCAACTGGTGGCAGGCGCCGATCTGGACAGCGCCGATCTGATGGCCACCCAGGCGAGCGGCGACGGCAGCGTGCGCATCGGCAACCCCGACGGCACGACCCGCGTGTTTGTGCGCAGCACCACGGGCGACATCCAGGTGGCGGCCGCTGGCGACATCGTGCTGGAGAACGACCGTGCCACCGTGTACACCACAGGGCGATTGCCCACAGACAGCGAGGTGCCAGGGGCCTTGGGTTTTGGCAGAGGCAATCCCACCAGCGTGGCCCTGCACCGTGATTTGATCACCCGGGGCAGCGGTGTCAACACCATCCGCCAGCTGCCGTTCATGTTGGAAGGTGGCAGCATCGGGCTGACTGCTGGCGGCAGTGTGCGCACAGACGCCATCACCACGCCAAGTTTTGTCAGCGACTGGACCTTCCACAAATCCGACCGCAGCGACAGCAAGAGCCAAGCCTGGTGGAGCCGTTACGACCTGTTCGACATGGGCGTGGCCACGTTTGGTGGCGGTGACATCCGCGCCTCAGCGGGCGCTGATGTGCTCAACACCGGTTTTGTCACCGCCACCAGTGCCTACCGTGATGCCGATGGCACCTTGCGCCAGTTTGGCGGCGGCCAGGTGCAGGTCAAGGCCGACGGCAACCTCACTGGCTTGATGGCCAAGGTGGGGGGTGAGCAGGCCCGCTTCACGGCCGGACAGAACATCGACGGCAGTGCCGAACGGGGTGCGGCATCGCTGATGTACGAGAACACCCAGATGACGGTGCGTGCAGCCCAGGATGTGCTGGTTGACCTCATCACCGAGGCAGGGCTGCACGAAAAAGGCAGTGGCAACAACGACGCCAGCCGATCCTTTGGCGTCACCGGATTGGGCCGCGATGCCAGCCTGTCGCTGATGGCCATTTCGGGTGACCTGCGCATGAACGATGTGCTGCAGCCAGCCGTGGACACCAACCATGCGGCTGCGGCACTCCTGCCCTCAGACACCCTGCTGGCGGCTCCGGTTGGCAGCATCGCGGCCTCTCGCCTCAACCAGATGCCGCAAGCGCAGGGGGCCAAGCTCTCAGTTCTGGCGGGCGATGATCTGCAAGTGGGATCTGTCAACGTGGCGGCGCGCTCACTGTATGGCGATGGCGTCGTTTGGGTGGGCAACAACGAGCCGGTGGTTGGTTTTCTCAATGGGGTGGATGCCAACGGAACCTTCGTGATCCCCGGCCTGGCCGAGGGCGGACGCCGCGAGCCCATCCGCTTGGTGGCGCAGCAGGGTGATGTTTCCTTGCGCGCCGAAGTGGCGGATGCTGCCCGCATCATCGCCGGGGGCGATGTGAACATGCCCCGCTTCTTGAGCCAGCACCAGGATGGCAACGAGCTCACCCTGATCCAGGCTGGGCGGGATGTCAACATGGTCACCCAGGACGGTCGCGCCGTGGTGCGCGGGCCGGGTGACCTGCTGGTGATGGCTGGGCGTGATGTGAACCTGGGGCTGCCAGGTGGGCTGGAGACCAATGGCAACCGCGAAAACGGTGCCTTGCCCGAGGGCAGCGCCAAGGTGACGGTGCTGGCGGGCGTGAAGGCCGATGGGCTGGACCATGCGTTGGCCCAAAGCCGTTACTTCCACCTCTTGGGTGGCGCCGGGGTGGCCAGCCGCCCGGCCGATCTGTATGCACAACTGCTGGCGGTGCAGGCCGGTCAGGCCTTGCCAACGCTGGGCTCTGATCAGGCTCAGGCCTTCCTGGCCTTGCCCTTCAATCAGCAATTGCAACAGGCCCGCGCCCTGGTCGGTGATGCCGCTTACCAGCAGGCGGTTTTGACCTACATGCAAGGCCGTGAAGGACAGCCTGGCCTGAGCCCGGCGGCGGCCCTGGCACTCTTGGATCAATTGCCGCAGCGTGAACAAGCCTCGCTGCTGGGTCAGGTGCTGGCCCCCAGTTGGCAGCAGGCCTTGTCCACAACACAGCAGCGAGACGTGGCCGTGGCGATGGCGGAGCAGGCCGATCAAGCCGAGCAGGTCAGTCGACTGAAGGCCTTGAGCGCCTATGTGCAACAGCGTACTGGGCAGACGCCACAGGATCAGGTCTCCGCACTGGATCAGTTCGAGCAGCTCGGCCAAGAACACCGCTGGCTGTTCACCCACCAGGTGCTGCAGTCTGAACTGACGGCCAGTGGCGTCAACGCGGCTCGGCAAACAAGTGCCCAGACCAAGCTTGACGCCTACCAACGCGGCATCGACGCTCTGGCCACGGTGTTCCCGGGCAGCAAACCCTTGAGCAGCCTGTTGATGGGCTCCAGCAGCGTCAAAACGCAACAGGGCAGTGACATCACGATCTTCACGCCACATGGTGGCATGAACGTAGGGCGCCTCACCGGCGCAGCCGACGCCACAGCGGCGGCCAGCCTGGGCATCGTGACCACCTCGGGCGGCAGCATCACCGGGGTGGTGCGCGACAGCATCGAGGTGAACCAGTCCCGCGTGTTTGTGGTTCAGGAAGGCGACATGCTCTTGTGGGCCAGCCGGGGCAACATCGATGCCGGCAAGGGCTCCAAGACGGTCACTGGCGCGCCGGCACCGATTTTTCGCATCGTCAATGGACAACTGCAGGTCGACACCACCGGGTCTTTCTCTGGCTCGGGCATCGCCACCCTCGATGCGACCAGCAACTTGTACCTGTTCGCGCGTCAGGGCGAGATCAACGCCGGCGAAGCGGGCATCAAGACTTCGGGCAGCCTGACCATTGACGCTCCCGTCATCGTGGGCGGCAACGACATCCAGATCGCGGGTGGCGGCAACCTGGCGCCACCTCCGGTGGTTGGCAATGCCGCGACCAGTCTGGGCGATCTGGGGCAGTCGGCCACGGCGGCTGGGCCTGATCAGGCCAATGAATCTGACCGCACGTCCGGGACGCCACGTCGCCGTCTGCTGCTGGACTTCCTGGGTTTTGGCACCGATGGTGCTGACGAGGACGACGAAGACGACAAGAAGAAAACTCAAGGCAGCTGAGGCCTTGTCGTGATCCTGTCACGGGGCGTGCCGATGATCGCGAGCTTGTCTTGCCATGGCACCGCCCTCCATTCGGGCGTTCGGCCCATGTGTTGTTGAATGGAATGAGTTTGAACATGCGAAAACACCTGCTTGCTCTTTTCGTGGCGGCCATGGCTCTGCCGGGCGTGGCCCAAGCCTGGTGGAACAGCGACTGGCAACAGCGCACCCAGGTCACGCTGAACACCACGGCTCAGGGCGTGACCACCACCCAGGCCATCAACGGCCTGATGGTCCCCGTGCGTCTGCACTCGGGCAACTTTGATTTTCTGGGCGCCAAGCCGGATGGCAGCGATTTGCGCGTGGTGGCCGCCGATGACAAAACGCCGCTGAAGTTCTGGGTCGAGCGCTTTGATGGCACCAACGAACTGGCCGTGATCTGGGTGCAAATGCCCAGTGTGATGCCGGGCAGCGACCAGAACATCGTGCATGTGTACGCAGGCAACGAGGCAGCAGCGGCCGAATCCACTACGCCCGCCTTGTTTGATGCAGAGACCGCGGCTGCGTTCACGTTCGCCGCCCAAGGCGATGCGTTGACCGATGCCTCGGGCCGCTGGAAGGTCGGCGCCACAGCTCAGCGCGAGAGCAACGGCATGATCGGTGCAGCCTTGCGCATGTCCAGCGACAGCGCCATCACCATCAGTGCCCCAGCCGATGCGGTGGCACCCGCTGCCGGGCCGTACACCGTCGCCTTCTGGATCAAGCCTGACACCGCCGGCACGGTGCTGCGCCACGGCCCGCTGGAAGTGGCGCTCCTGGGCGCACAGGTGCAAGCGCGTGTGGGCACTGCCACGTTGACAGGTGGCGAACTGCCGGCTTCTGCATGGGCCCACGTGGCCATCACCATGGGTGGCGGCAAGGCCGCGCTGTACGTCAATGGCGCTCAGGCTGCTGTTGCCGATGTGCCTGCGGCCGAACAGCCTTTTGCCGGTGATCTGGTACTGGGTGGTGGTGTCGCAGGTCTGTTGGACCAACTGGAGCTGTCGTCCACCCTGCGCAGCGACGAACACATCCGCTTGATGCACGCCGCACAAAGCGCCGACGCCAAGCTGATCATGGCCGTGGCGCAGAACGAAGAGACCGCAGCCGAAGGCAGCGGTGACGTGGGGCATTTTTCGGTGCTGGTGGACAACCTGACGCTGGACGCCTGGGTGGTCATCGTCATCCTGGGCTTCATGTTCATCATTGCCGCCTGGGTGATGTACGACAAGACCATGCTGGTCATCGCGGCTGACAAGGCCAACATGCAGTTCCTGGAGGCCTTCCGCAGTGCCCGCGATGTGATGAACGTTCAGACCTCGCAGGCAGGCAAGGGCCCCTTGGCGCGCCTGTATGCCGCCGGTCTGCGTGAGTTGCAGAAACGTGATGTGGGCCAGCCCGGTGCAGCCCCCCTGTCAGGCGCATCGATCGATGCCGTCAAAGCGGCGGTTGACGCCAACCTCATCCGCGAAAGCCACACGCTCAACAGCAAGATCGTGCTGCTGACCATCGCCATCTCGGGCGGCCCCTTCCTGGGTCTGCTGGGCACCGTGGTGGGGGTGATGATCACCTTCGCAGCCATCGCGGCCGCCGGTGATGTGAACGTCAACGCCATTGCGCCGGGCATTGCGGCCGCCTTGCTGGCCACCGTGGCCGGTCTGGCCGTGGCCATCCCCGCCCTGTTTGGCTACAACTACCTGGCCGCGCGCATCAAGAACATCTCGTCCGACATGGCCATCTTTGTCGACGAGTTCGTGACCCGCGTGGCCGAAAGCCACGGCGCACGCTGAGCGGATCGGAGCCTGAGCCATGGCCGGAGATGTCAAAGGTGATCTGCAGGCGTACGACGACATCAACGTCACGCCCATGCTGGATCTGGCCTATGTGCTGTTGGTGGTGTTCATCATCATGACCACGGCCTCGGTGCAGGGCGTGAAGGTGTCGCCCCCGCTCACCGAAGCGGCGGGCAACCTGGCCAAGCCCCAGACCCGGGGCATCACCATCACGGCCGAGGGGCAGGTGTACCTCGATGCCTACCCGGTGAGCCTGGAAGAACTGCAGACCAGCTTGGCGCAGTACAAGGCCGCCAACCCCAACCTGCCGGTGGTGCTCAAGGCCGATGCCGCAGCCCAGTACGAAAAGGTGATGGCGGTTTTGGAGATTGCCAAGCGCCTGGACATCACCGAAATCGGCCTGGCCACCAAGCGCATCCAATGAGGCAGCACCATGCAGGTTCATGACGACGCCAAGCCCTACGACACCATCAACGTCACGCCCATGCTGGACCTGGCCTATGTGCTGCTGGTCGTGTTCATCCTGATGACCACGGCCTCGGTGCAGGGCCTGACGATCAACCTGCCCAAGCCCAGCAACAAGCCCAGCACCGAGCAGCACGACCTGCGCATCGTGCAGGTGCTGCCCGATGGCGGCTTGATGGTCAACGGTGTCAACGTGACGCTGCCCCAACTGGAAGCGCAGTTGCTGCAAGCCAAGACGGCCGATCCCAAGATGAGCGTGGCCATCAAGGGGGATGCGCGCACGCAGTACGCCAAGGTGGTCGAGGTGATCGACCTGTGCAACAAGATCGAGGTGCCCATGGGTCTCGTGACCTCGCGCATCGGAACCTGAACCATGCCGGTGCCACACGACACGTCCGAGATCACATCGCCTGCTGCACGCTGGATACCCATCGTGGCGGGCGTGGTGTTGCTGGGTCTGGCCATCTGGGGTGCGACGTCCTTGATGGGCAAGGGCGACAAGAAAGCGCCAGGGCGGCAGACGGTGAAGATCGCCGTGCTGCCAGACACACCCCCGCCACCGCCCCCGCCGCCAAAGGAAGACAAGCCCGAGCCACCGAAGGACGAGCCCAAGCAGGCGGTGCAGACCGAGCAACCCAAGCGCGCAGAAGCGCCGCCACAGGCCGCCGAAGCCTTGAAGATGGACGGCCCGGCGGGTGATGGCCCCAGCGCGTTTCAGGCGGGCAGCATCACGAACGAGTACCGGGGTGGGCCAGTGGGTGGCGGCGGTGCAGCCGCGCCTTCGGCCACCGACCGCGCCAAGTTCAATTTCTACGCGCGCAGTGCGCAGCAACTGCTGAAGTCGGAGTTGGACCGCACCTTGCCCAAAGACATTGTTCGGCTGGGTGCGCGCCTGCAGATCTGGGTGGGTACCCAAGGCCGCATCGAACGCTTCGAGGTGCTGGGCTTGAACGACCGTCAAGCCGAAGAGCGGGTGCGCTCGGCCCTCAACGATGTCAGCCGTGGCTTTCGTCTGGTGCCCCCTCCTGGACTGCCTCAACCCATGGAGCTTCGTTTGTCGGTGGACCCGATCAGCGGCTGAGATCCTCACGTTCACAGATTGATTGCATGATGTTCAACCTGCCATCCCCCATTTTTCGTGCTCGCCCCGTCACCGCCGTGGCCTTGGCCTGCTGTGTGGCCCTGTCCGGTCACGCCCATGCCGACGAGCGCGCCCAGTTGGAGCAGCTGCGCGCCACCACACTCAACCTGATCAAAGCCCTGGTGGACGGTGGTTTGCTGTCTCAAGACAAGGCCGATCAGCTCTTGCGTCAATCGGCCCAGGCCGCTTCGACCCCGTCACCCGCACCAGAGGCGGGAGCGGGTCAACGCCCGGGCGTCATCCGGGTGCCTTATGTGCCGGAGTCTGTTCGCCAGCAGATGCGCGACGAGATCAAGCAAGAGGTCTTGGCCCAGGCGCGCACCGAGCGCTGGGGCAACCCCGGTGCGCTGCCATCCTGGCTGAACCGCATCACGCTGGAAGGCGATGTGCGGGTGCGCTACCAGTTGGAGGATTGGGACAAGCGCAACGTGTCCGCGGCAGAAACCAATGACGGAAACTTGACGGGTTATGCGTTGCAGAGCACGCCTGGTTATGGGCCCCTTGCGTGGGCACCCGACCTGACCAACACGCAAGACCGCCGCAGCCGCATGACGCTGCGAGCGCGCTTCGGGCTGGCCAGTGATCTGCTGTACGGCTTCAAGACCGGCATCCGTTTCAGCACCGGCAATGCCCAGGCAGTGTCGACCTCGCAGACCTTGGGGGGCAGCAATGGCAACTTCAGCAAGTACAGCGTGATGCTGGACCGGGCCTGGATTCAATGGCAGGCCTACACACCTGATGTCACCCTGGTGGCCGGGCGCTTTGCCAGCCCGTACATGGGCAGCGACCTGATCTGGCCTGACGACATCAACTTCGATGGCGCGGCCGTGAAGTTCAAGCATGCATTCAATGACGCGAATGCGGTGTTTGTCAACGCAGGCGCCTTCCCGCTGCTCGAGTTCGCCAGCAACTCGTCAGACAGCTGGCTTTACGGTGCACAAGCAGGGGCCCAGTTCAAGCCCGGTGAACACAGCCAGTTCGAGGTGGGCGTGGGGTACTACGACTTCCGTGGCATTGAAGGCCGCTACGATGCGCGCTATCCCAATGAGCCTGGTGTGGACCAAAGCTACTTGGCCAGTGAATACAAAAAAGCGGTTCGCCAGCGTGGCAACACCTTGGTGCGGATCAATCCGACCGATTCCGCGGCTGTGGGCGGTTCGCTCGTGGCCCCTGTGTGGGGCCTGGCCAGCAAGTTCCGTCCTCTGACGCTTAGCATGGCTTACTCCTACCGTGGTTGGGAATCGCTGCATGTGCGCGGCAGCTTTGACATGATCGAGAACACTGGCTTCGATCTCGCAGACATTCGCCGGCGTGCGCAGCCTGGCGCTGACATCGATCTGGCCAAGAAGACCACCGCCTGGCAGGCCCGGGTTCAGATCGGTTCACCCAAGCAGGAACTGCGTGGCGATTGGTCGGCTTTCCTCGGCTGGCGTCGTTTCGAGCGCGATGCCTGGGTGGATGCTTTCACCGACACCACCTGGCACATGGGTGGCACCAACTACACGGGCTGGAGCTTGGGTGGTCAGTACTTCGTCGGGCCACGCACCTCGCTGGGCCTGCGTCTCACCAGCACACGCAACCTGACCGATGGGCGCACCGAGGACGTCGCTGGCGTGCAGGCGCCGAACCTCAGCAGTGCCCGCCAAAGGGTGGACGTGATCCAGCTGGAACTGAATGCCCGCTTCTGAGGGGACTGACATGATCTTGAGCAATCGCCCTTCGCGGAATCGTGGCTTGAGCACACGGTTGTGCCTGCTGTCCATGGTCTTCATGCTGGTCACCGCCAGCGACATGGCCTGGGCACAGCAAGACAAATCTGCGCGTGAGCGCGAGGCCTTGCGCCGAACCCAGCAAGCGTTGCGGGCGGCCCAGCAAGAGACGGCCACGCTGCAACAACAGGCTCAAACCCTGGGCGCAGAAAAGTCCCGGCTTCTGGAAGAAAAGCAGGCCTTGGACGCCGCCGCGCGGCAGCGGGCCAGTCAAGCGGCTGGTGCGCAAGCCCAGGCGCGACAGGCCGAGGCCCGGGCCAAACAGCTGGAAGACGAGCTGGCTGCAGTGCGCGCCGAATTGACCGCCGCACAGGGCAAGTCCACGGCCCAGGCTGCCGAACTGGCCGATCAATCGCGGCTGGTGGAGGCCCTGCGCACCCGGCTGGAGCGCGCCACCCAGGCCGCGACCGTGCTGGAAAAGCGCAACGGCGAGCTTTACCAAGTGGGCCTGGATGCCATCGAGCTGTACCGCAGCCAGCGCCCGAAAGAAACCCTGGCACGCAGTGAGCCCTTTTTTGGCATCGGGCATGTGACCCTCGACAATGTCGCTGAACGTTGGCGTGATCGACTTGAAGCCGCTCGCTGGCAAGGGCAAGAGCAGTTGGTGCCTTGAAGGTGGCAGGCCCGGCAGACCACCCGGTTCGCTCCATGACCGGGTTGAGGACTACACTGAACAATGCCCATCACATTCAAATCGCAAGCCGCCGCCGATCTCGTGATGCTCAACGCATCGGCCGAAGCCTTGCTTGGCATGATCGGCAAGACCGTCGCCGAGCCCGGCATCCTCGAGCCCAGGGACATGGCTGAGGCGCTGGCCACCCTCAAGGCCGCCAGCCAGGATCCCGACACAGGGGGCGAACCGGCCGAGGCGCGTCCGCCACGCGAGACGCCCGAGGCACCGCCAGCCGATGCCAGCCGCGACGCGGCGGACGAGCCGGTTGCCCGCGAGCCCGCGTTTGCCGACGAGCCGGTCACCCTGCGGCAGCGCGCATGGCCGCTGATCCGCATGATCGAGCGCGCCATGGCCGAAAACCGGCCCATCGTCTGGGGCGTCTGAACCGGGGTTGTGCACTGCAGCATCGGTGGTGCATCATGCCGTCATGCTGCAAGACATCACCCGCGTGCTCGTCATCCGCCATGGTGAAACCGCCTGGAACCGCCTCTCCCGCATTCAGGGCCACACCGACATCCCACTGAACGACAAGGGCCGCTGGCAGGCCGACCGGCTGGGCGCCGCGCTGGCCGACGAGCCGCTGACGGCGGTGTACAGCAGCGACCTTCAGCGTGCGCACGAGACGGCCGAAGCGCTGGCCCGCGCCTGCGGCGTGGCGGTGCGCCCTGACGCCCAGCTCCGCGAGCGCCACTTTGGTGAAATGGAAGGCCTCACGCACGACGAGATCGCTGCCCGCTGGCCTGAGGGCGCGCGCCGCTGGCGTGCGCGCGACCCCGAATTCGGGCCGCCCGGCGGCGAGACGCTGCAGGATTTCTATGCGCGTTGCATCGGGGCGGCGAGCCGTCTGGCCAAGGCGCATCCGGGGCAGACCATTGCGCTGGTGGCGCACGGTGGCGTGCTGGACTGCTTCTACCGTGCTGCCAACGGGCTGAGCCTGTCGGTGCCGCGCAGCTGGGTGGTGGCCAACGCCAGCATCAACCGGCTGCTGTACACGCCGCAGGGCTTCACCTTGCTCTCGTGGGCGGACGACCGCCACCTGCAGGACGATGGCGGCCTCGACGAGGCCACCGACGGGATCGTGGCCCCCGCCTGATCAGCGCGCGCGCAGCCCGTCAACGAACAGATCGAGGCTGCGCAGGCCCATGTCCACCAGATCGAAGCGCGAGGGATGCAGCATCCACATCTGGATCAAGCCGTCGATCTGCGCATGGTGGGCCAGGGCGGCGACAGCGCAGTCGACATCGGGGTGGATGTGACCGAGCGCCTGGGCCCGCCGAAAGCAGTCCAGGATGTGGGTCTGGCAGCCGTTTTGCACCTGGATGTGGCGCTCGCGCACGGCGTCCAGTTCGCCCACGTACTCGACTTTGTGGGTGGCGATCTCGAACACCCGCCGGGTGCGCGGGTCGCTTGCGATGCGGCGCAAGGCGTCTTCGGCCAGGCGGCGCAGCACATCCAGCGGCGGCTCGGGGGCCTCGTCCATGCGCTGCAGAGCCTCTTCCATCGGCAGGGTGGTGCGCGCCATCATGGCGTTGAACAGCGCGGCCTTGTCCTCGAAGTGCCAGTACACGGCGCCGCGCGTCAGCCCGGCGTGTTCGGCAATCTGCTGCAACGATGTGCGCGACACACCCTGCTCCGCGAACAGCGCCTCGGCGGCGTCCAGCAGGGCTTCGCGGGTGTGCAGAGCGGCTTCTTTGGTGCGGCGCATGACGACATTGTCCTTGCTTTTCAGTCGGAATTACCCCGGCGTCCCGGGATACATACAAACGTGTATGTATATTCTACCCAAACCCCAAGAAGTCGGAATACCCCCATGTCCAGCAGCCTGCGCCCGCCACTTGCCTCTCTTCCTGACACCCC
>Ga0208242_100796_pt1 | contig 12019 bp, 9 predicted proteins | sample SubbioAug_CSW13A_FD_184825 | JGI IMG/M metagenome (GOLD analysis project Ga0208242, IMG submission 184825) | Serpentinite rock and fluid subsurface biosphere microbial communities from McLaughlin Reserve, California, USA - CR12Aug_CSW13A (SPAdes) | ecosystem: Environmental > Terrestrial > Deep... | reverse complement strand
AAGGGCCGAGGTAGCAGTCGTCGATTTCGCCGCGCACGCGTTCGACCGCAGTGGCGACGTCAAAAGGCTCGTCGCCGATGGCCGCCATGAGCAGCGCGTGCCCTTCGCGCAGCGCCGCGCGGGCGACCTGCTCGTCGCGCGCGCGAAACACCATGCGGTAGATGCCGCGCTGGGAGGTGCTGCGCGTCTGGCCGAAACCCGTGGGCATGCCCGCCAGGTTGAGCAACTCGATCACCACATGCTCAAGGATGTGCCCCGCCCAGGTGCCTTCCTGAAGGCGCTGGATGAAGCCGCCGCGCTCGCCCACGCCGCAATGGTGTTCGACCAGGGCCGGCAACATGGCCGTGAGGCGCTCGCTCAGGCCAGGGAGCAAGTTGGACGGCAGGTCCTCCAGCTCGCCCAGATCGAGCCAGACCTCGAGCACCGGGCGGTACGTCCACACGTTCGGGCCGCGCAGGTAGTTGACCCTCAACAGGGTCATGTCGTACTTCTTGCTCATTTCACGCACCCCGGCGCAGGCTGGACTGGAGGACAATGCCGCACGGCGCATTCGGCGCCGTCAACCAAAAGCCCGCTCGGGACGTCTTTACTGCATGCACCATCACCACTCCGTCGATGCCGGCAGGCATCCGGTCGACACGGACGATGCCAGTACCGACCCGACACTGGCTTCCGACGAAAACGTTTGCTGTCGCGCTTCGGTTGACCTCGATGCGCAACTTTGTTTCTGCACCACACGCCTCGTCCTGACAAACCGGCATTTGTGCGCGCGGTTGCACGCCGCCGGCGAATGGCAACGGTGGCCGTTGCGCGCCGGTTTGCGGCTTCAGTGCACCGACCACGCGGGCATCGGCCGCCTCGACCTGCTGGATGCGCACAAGCGTCTGGCGAGCTGGCACTTCACGCTGCGGCAGCACAGCGATGTGATGCGGTTGGTGGCGGGATTCGAGCGCCTGCTGGAGGGGCTGCGCACCGGCCTGCCCCCCGCTGAGGACGACACGCCGCGTTGCACCACCTGCCAGGCCGCCTTGCCCGCAGACAGCGACACCTGCCCCGCCTGCGACCGGGAGCCCGAGACACCGCCCTCCACCTGGGTGCTGCTGCGCCTGTGGCGCTTTGCACGGCCTTACCAAGGCAAGCTGCTCGCCGGCTTCCTGTTGACCCTGGCGGGCACCGCGGCCACCCTGGTGCCCCCGTATCTGACCATGCCCCTGATGGACGAGGTGCTGATCCCCTTCCAGAACGGTCAGGCCATCGACAAGGCGCTTGTGACGCTGCTGCTGGGTGGCCTGCTGGCATCGGCGGTGGCGGCGTGGGCGCTGGGCTGGGCGCGCACCTACCTGCTTGCGCTGGTGTCCGAGCGCATCGGCGCCGACCTGCGCACCACCACCTACGAACACCTGATGCGGCTGTCGCTGGACTACTTCAGTACCAAGCGCACCGGCGACCTGATGACCCGCATCGGCTCCGAGACCGACCGCATCAACGTCTTCCTGTCGCTGCACGCGCTGGATTTCGCCACAGACCTGCTGATGATCGCGATGACCGCTGCCATCCTCGTGTCCATCAACCCCTGGCTGGCGCTGGTCACCCTGGTCCCCCTGCCCTTCATCGCCTGGCTCATCCACCTGGTGCGCGACCGGCTGCGCACGGGCTTCGAAAAAGTCGACCGCGTCTGGGGCGAGGTCACCAACGTGCTGGCCGACACCATTCCGGGCATCCGCGTGGTCAAGGCGTTTGCCCAGGAGGGCCGCGAGGCCGAGCGGTTCCGGCAGGCCAACCGGGTGAACCTCGCCATCAATGACCGCCTCAACAAAACCTGGTCGCTGTTCTCGCCCACCGTCTCGCTGCTCACCGAGATCGGCTTGCTGGTTGTCTGGGCGTTCGGCATCTGGCTGGTGGCCGGCAACGAGATCACCGTGGGCGTGCTGACCGCCTTCATTGCCTACATCGGGCGCTTCTACGGGCGGCTCGACTCGATGAGCCGCATCGTGTCCGTCACACAAAAGGCCGCCGCGGGGGCGAAACGCGTGTTCGACATCCTTGACCACGTCTCCAGCGTGCCCGAGCCCACCGAGCCCGTGCGGCTGACGCGCATGGAAGGCGGCATCCGGATGGACCAGATCGGGTTCCGCTACGGCAGCCGCACCGTCATCCGCGGTCTGAGCCTGGACATCCGTCCCGGCGAGATGATCGGCCTGGTGGGTCACTCCGGCTCGGGCAAGAGCACGCTGGTCAACCTCATTTGCCGGTTCTACGACGTGACCGACGGGGGCATCCAGGTTGACGGCATCGACATCCGCCGCATCGGCGTGGCCGACTACCGGCGCCACATCGGCCTGGTGCTCCAGGAGCCCTTTCTGTTCTTCGGCACCATTGCAGAGAACATTGCCTACGGCAAGCCCGACGCCACACGCGAAGAAATCGTGGCCGCTGCGCGCGCCGCCCATGCGCATGAGTTCATCCTGCGGCTGCCACACGGCTACGACTCGCTCGTGGGTGAGCGCGGCCAGGGCTTGTCAGGTGGCGAGCGACAGCGCATCAGCATCGCCCGCGCGCTGCTGATCAACCCGCGCATCCTGATCCTGGATGAGGCCACGTCGGCCGTCGACACCGAAACCGAACAAGAGATCCAGAAGGCGCTGGACAACCTCGTCCAGGGGCGCACCACAATCGCCATTGCGCACCGACTGTCCACGCTGCGCAAGGCCGACCGCCTGGTGGTGATGGACCGCGGCCAGATCGTGGAGGTGGGCCCGCACGATGAACTCATGGCGCGCCAGGGGCCCTACTGGCGCCTGTACGAGGCCCAGGCCCGCAAAGCCCAACAGGAGGCCCTGCATGGCATCTGACCATCCCGCCGCGCCCACGCTCACCCGTGACGCCCTCGGACGACTCGTGCTCACCCTGCCCGACGGGCGCTCGCACGAAGGCGTCACGCCGGTCCGTGCCTTTCCCCTGTCTGCACCCGACGACGGCCTGTCCTTTCTGGGCGCAGACGGGCACGAGCTGGCCTGGATCGACCACCTCGGCGAACTGTCGCCCCCATCCCGGGCACTGGTCGAAAGCGAACTGGCCGTCCGCGAGCTCACACCGGTGATCCTGCAGCTGCTGGCGGTATCGACCTTCTCCACACCCAGCGTCTGGACGATCGCCACCGACCGCGGCCGCACCGAGCTGGTGCTCAAGGGCGAAGACGACATCCGCAGGCTCGGCGGCGGCCGGCTGCTGATCACCAGCGCACACGGGCTGGCGTTTGCCATCCCCGACATGGCGACGCTGGACGCTGCCTCACGCCGGTTACTCGAACGCTTCCTCTGAGGCCCAGAGCCGCAACGCAGACAACAACAGCTTGTCTTGACATGGCGCAAGGGCGTCTGCGCACGCCCTTTCAGAATGTGTTTGGCCGAACCGAATCGGCCACCCATTCAGGAGCCCGCCATGTCTGCCGTCCTCGCCCACGCCCCGTCCTCTGCTGCGGTCCAGGCCGCGATCGCTGCGCGCCCGCTGCAGCCGTTCGACGTTCTCGATCACTGCCACCAGCAGGTGGTGGCCAAGCTGCAGCGCATGGACGCGCTCATCGCGCACCTGGAGACACAGGGCCACGACGCGCAGGCCCGGGCAATGGCGCGCGAGATCTTCGACTTCTTCATGGGCGAGGCCCGCGAACACCACCTCGATGAAGAAAAACACGTGTTCCCGGCCATCGTGCGCTCGGGCAGGGATGACATGGTCCAGCACGTGCTGCGGCTGCAGCAAGACCACGGCTGGATCGAACAAGACTGGCTCGAGCTGGCGCCCCATTTCGAAGCGATTGCTGCCGGCTACAACTGGTACAACCTTGAACTCATGGCAATGGCCGTGCCGGTTTTCCAGGCGCTGTACCGTGACCACATCGCGCTGGAGGAATCCCTGATCTACCCAGAGGCAAAGGCCCAGATCGCAAGATGGGATCTGCAGGGCATGGGCCGCGAGATGGCTCAGCGGCGCCGCGCCGACCCGTCAGGTGGCTGAGCCACCTGCGGTATAACGGGCGGGTGACAGCCAACCTACTTACCGCCGCGCAGGCGGTCTGCCTGCTGTTGACCGCCGTGGCGCTGGTCGGGGTGCGTTTTGCCCAGCCGCCGCTGGATCTGGTGCTCGACAACGCGCACTGGACATTCGGCTTTCTGGCCGGGGCGCTGATGGCCTGGCAGGGCTGGCGAAACGAAACCGACGCCCGCATGCGCGCGGCCAAGGGCTGGATGACGGCCGCCATGGCCGGCCTCGTGGCAGGTCAACTGGCCTGGAACGTTCAGGCGGCCACCGGCTGGTCGCAGTTCCCGTCCCCGGCAGACGCCTTCTTTCTGGCGATTGGGCCGCTGGCGGCCGTCGGCCTGTGGCAACTGGGTGCCGAGCGGCTCAGCCCCGCAGCATGGCGCACCGCGCGGCTGGATGCGCTGGCCATGGTGGGCGCGATTGTTGCGGCCACCATGGCGCTGTTTCTGCCCAGCCAAGGCGACCACACCCCGCTTCAGATGGCGGTGCTGGTGGCCTACCCCGTCTCGCTGATGGCGCCCACATGTCTGGCCATCGTCCTGCTGCTCACCCTGCGTGCCACCCCAAGCTGGCACGCGTGGCTGCTGCCACTCGGCACGTTGCTGCTCACGCTGTGCTGGGGCGCATGGAACATCAACTACCTGCACGGCAGCATGCAGGTGGGCGGCTGGGTCAACCAGGGCTTCACGGTGTCCGCCATCGTGCTGGGCTGGGGCATCCGCCACCACCGTCTGGACACCCTGGCAGATCCCCGCTGGGACCGCCGGTGCGAAGGCGCGCTGCGCCTCCTGCCCCTGGTGCTGGTGTTGCTGGCGGCAGGAGGCATCGTGATGGCCACCACCTCCACCACCTTGCCTGCCAGCGCCCAGGTCAGCGTGATCGCAGGCAGCCTCATCGTGAGCTGCATGGCCTTTCTGCGCCAGTCTTACCTGCTCGAAGAGCGCGACCGGCTGATCGTCGTTGAACGCCTGCTGCGCCGGCGCGAAGCCGAACTGGAGGCCCGTGTTGCGGCGCGCACCTTCGAGCTCAGCCGGGCCAAGCTCGCGGCAGAGGCCGCCAACCGGGCCAAGAGCGAGTTTCTGGCCAACATGAGCCACGAGATCCGCACACCGCTCAACGGCGTCCTCGGCTTTACCCAGCTCGCGCGCATCCACAACCAAGATTCCCGGCAGGACGCCTACCTTGCCAAGATCCAACTGGCAGGCAAACAACTGCTGCGCCTCATCAACGACATCCTTGACATGTCGAAGATCGAGGCCGGCAAGCTGGCGCTCGAGCATGCGCCCTTCGATCTCGGCGCGGTGTGCCGTTCGGTGGAGGCGCAGACCAGCGACGCGGCCCACGGCAAGGGGCTGGAGTTGCGCTTCGTGCTGGACGCAGAGGCCACGGCACCGCTGATGGGCGATCCGCTGCGGGTCGAGCAGATCTTGCTCAACTATGTGAACAACGCCATCAAGTTCACCGAGCGGGGCGAAGTCACGGTTCACGCGAGCGTGCAGAGCGACTTGCCCGCGCAGCGGGTGCTGGAAGTGCGGGTGGTTGACACCGGCATCGGCATGGATGAAGACACGCGCCAACGCCTGTTTCACGCCTTTGAGCAGGCCGACAGCTCCACGACCCGGCGCTTCGGCGGCACAGGCCTCGGCCTTGCCATCTGCAAGCGCCTGGCCAGCCTCATGGGCGGCGACGTCGGCGTGGACAGCACGCCCGGCCAAGGCAGCGCTTTCTGGTTCACCGCCCGTTTTGACAAGCCGCAGCAAGCCGAGCAGGCAACGCCTGTGGCCCGCTCGTGGGCACAACTGGGTCAAGCCGGTCAACTGGCGGGGCTGCACATCTTGCTGGCCGAGGACAACGAGCTCAATCAGATTCTGGCGCGCAGCGTTCTCGAGCAGGTGGGCGCGATCCCGCATGTGGTGGGCACGGGCCAGGCCGCGCTCGATGCGTTGCAGGCCCGCCCGTTCGACTGCGTGTTGATGGATTTGCAGATGCCCGACCTGGATGGCATCAGCGCGGTGCGGCGCATCCGCGCAGTGCCCCGATGGCGCACCCTGCCAGTGATCGCCATGACGGCCAACGCGCGGGTGGAAGACCGCGAGCGCTGTGAAGCGGCTGGCATGGACGCCTTCGTGAGCAAGCCCTTCGACATCCGGGAACTGGTGGCCACCATCGCGCGCGTCACAGGCCGCACGTCACAGCCCAGCAATTGATCGGACGCCGGGTCGATCTGACGCGCACAAAGCAAATCGGCACGACCCATGCGGGACGTGCCGATCAGTGGCGCCACAGTGTGGCGCCAGCGCGAGGCGAATCAGGCCTTCTTGGTCTTCTTCGCAGCGGGCTTGGCGGCCTTCTTGGCAGCAGGCTTTGCAGCGGGCTTGGCCGCGGCCTTGGCGGCTTTCTTGGCAGCAGCCTTGGGGTCAACGGCAGCCTTGAACGTGGCGCCAGGCGAGAATTTCGGCAACTTGGCCGCAGCGATCTTGATCTTTTCGCCGGTCGACGGGTTCACGCCGGTGCGGGCAGCGCGCGCATGTTGCTTGAAAGTACCGAAGCCGGGGATGGTCACGGCGTCGCCCTTTTTCACCGCGGTCACCACGGTATCCAGCAGCGTGTCCAGGATGCGGCCTGCTTCGGCCTTGGACAGTTCATGCTGCTCAGCCAAACGCAGAATGAGGTCGGTCTTGTTCATGAAGATGAATGTGTGGAGGCACCCGCAGAGCCGGGCCCCTTATTGTGCCTGTGCGGCAAGGGTTTTCAAGGTGAACGCGCACCTTGGTCGCAAGAAACGCCCGCCACCATGCGGGTTTGCGGCCATCAGCCGACCTCGTATCCCCGGGTGCGCCCTGATGTGGGCCAGATCAAGCCGCCTCGCATCCACACGGAAAAGAAAAAAGGCCTGCACTTTCGTGCAAGCCTTTTTCTCTTGGAATTTTTGGTGGGCCCTGAGTGACTCGAACACTCGACCTACGGATTAAGAGTCCGCTGCTCTACCAACTGAGCTAAGAGCCCGTGTGCTTGAAACGCTGATGCGCTTCTCACAACCGGTTCGCTGTATCAGCGAAGTCCGCCATGATACACGATTTTTTGACTGGTGGGTCGTGCAGGATTCGAACCTGCGACCAACGGATTAAAAGTCCGCTGCTCTACCAACTGAGCTAACGACCCGCAGCAAAGCCCGAGATTATAGCGTGCTCAAGAAGCGAGGATCAAGCCTGTGAGTTGCGCGGCCGCCACCATGCCGAAACTGGCCGTCACCATCACGCTCGAACCATAGCCGTGGCAAGCCAGCGCCGCACCGGGAACGGGCGCCACACCCACCTCGCAGGCTGGCTCTTGCGACGGGCGGACGGGCTCGCGTGAGAACACGCACTGCAACCCCATTGCACCGCGACGCGCACCGCCGTGGCGCTGGCGCAGGCGCTGGCGAACGCTGGCCAGCAGCGGGTCGTGCGTCACATCGGCCAGGTCGGCCACCTCAACCAGGTGGGGCGCCAGTTTGCCGCCCGCTGCCCCCACGCTGACCACCGGCCGGCCGTGCGCAAGCCCCCACGCCGCGATGGCGGCCTTGGCACGCACTTGGTCGCAGCAGTCCAGCACGCCATCGAGTTGCGCCGGCTCAAGCAAGCGGGCCACGTTGTCTTCGTCCACGAAATCTTCGACGGGCTGAACCACGCAGCCGGGGTGGATGCGCGCGATGCGCTCACGCAAGGCGTCCACCTTGGCCATGCCGAGCGTGTCGTCCAGGGCCTGGATCTGACGGTTGATGTTCGATTCGGCCACCTGATCCAGGTCGATCAGCACCAGCGTGGCGACACCACTGCGGGCCAGCGCCTCAACGGCCCACGAACCGACGCCGCCCACCCCCACCACGGCGACCCGTGCGCCACGCAAACGGGCATAGCCTTGCAGGCCGTGCAAACGGAGCAGACCGCCGAAGCGGCGGTCTGTGTCGGGTGAGGCATTCGATGTGCCGGTCGCGGCTGCGATGGTCATCGCGTCTTGGCAGGCGCAGCCGGCTTGCGCGCCGCTGTCTTGGCCGGCGGCGCCATGGTCAGCAACCTGTCGCGCGCGGCCTGTGCGGCTTCACTGCGTGGGTATTGCTTGACGAGTTGCTCGAGCGTGCGGCGCGCGCCGGCCGCGTCCTTGAGTTCTGCCTGGCAGTTTGCGACCGACAAGAGCGCCTCAGGTGCGCGGGGGTGTTCGGGGGCGCCATCGACGACCAGCCGGAAGGCTTGGATGGCAGCCGTGTAGTCGCGCAGGCCGTAGTGCGCGTTGCCCAGCCAGTATTGGGCGCTGTGGCGGTAGCCCGTGTTGGGATAGCGTTTGAGCAGGTTGTTGAGCGCGACCGCCGCAGCGGCAAAGTCGCTGGCGCGCATGCGGGCAATGGCCTCGTCAAAGCCGCGCTTCTCATCGGGCTCGACCTGGATGGTCTGCCCGTCCAGGGTGACGGTCTGCGGCTCAAGCTTGCGCACGCGCTCGTCGATCGTGCCTTGCAGGTCGGTCTGGCGACGCTGCACCTCGGAGAGCTCGCGTTGCAGCACCTCTTCCTGGCCACGCTGGCGGGCCAGATCGAGGCGCAGCTGCTCGATCTGCGTGTGCATGTCGAGCAGGCTGCGTTTGAGCGCGTCGACCTGCCGGGTCAGCTCTTCCATGCGTGCTTGCTGGGCCTCGTTGTCCTTGGCGCGCTGCTCGCGCACCTGCAGGATGGCCCGACGTGCCTCGTCATCACCAAACAACGCCGCCTGCGCCGACAAGGGCGCCAGCAACGCGGTACTGAGCACGGCAAGTGCCGGCCAACGGGATGAACGCGATCGGGTCAGGGACATGAGGGCTCCAGCAAGCAGGACTGCGACACTCTAGCGCGTGTCAGCGGTCCTTGATCTCGGCGCGGCGGTTCTGCGACCACGCCGACTCGTCGCTGCCCGTGGCGGCGGGACGCTCTTCGCCAAAGCTCACGGCCTCGATCTGCTCGGGCGATGCGCCCAGCAAGGTCAGCGAACGCTGGACGGCTTCTGCGCGCTTCTGGCCCAGTGCGAGGTTGTACTCGCGGCCACCGCGCTCGTCGGTGTGGCCTTCGATCAGGATGCGGGTGTTGCGCGCATTGGTCAGGCGCCGGGCGTGGGCTTCCACCACGGGGCGGAACTCTTCCTTCACGAGGAAGCTGTCGAAGTCGAAGTACACCACGCGGGCGATGTTGCTGGCGGCTGCGTCGTTGGCATTGGGTGCCACAACGACGGGCGCCACGTTGCTTGACGCCACGCCGCTGCCCGCGCCCATGCCATCGCTCGGCGAGGCCGTGGTGATGGGTGCCGGGCCCGAGGCCTGGTCATCCAGCTTGACCCGCGAGCCGCAGCCCGCCAGTGCGAGCGCGGCCGCTGCCAGCACGCCCAGGGTCAGGGAACGAGAAAAAACGACAGATTGCGAACGAGACTTGGTCATGGCAGTGAGCCTCCGGTTGGTCAATGAAAATGGGCAGCGCCCGAACAAACGCAACAACAGACAGAACGTCAGCGCGGCGCCGTGACGTACGGCCCCCAGACGGGTTCTCGTACGTCGGCAGCAGCTGTGGTCAGTCGGGCCTTGATGCGGCCGTCCAGCGTGGTGGTCATGAGCACATCGCGGCCCTGGGCGCGCGTGGCATAGATGATCAGACGGCTGTTGGGCGCGAAACTGGGTCGTTCGTCGTCACGGGTGTCGGTGAGCACCCTCACCTGCCCGGTGGCCAGCTCCATCAGGTGCACGCGGAACGCGCCACCGTCTACCTGGCCGATGTAGGCGAGCCAGCGCCCATCAGGGCTGAGCGCCGGGCTGATGTTGTAGCCGCCCTGGAAGGTGACGCGGCGTGCGGCGCCGCCCTGGGCGGGCACCTGGTAGATCTGCGGGCCGCCTCCGCGGTCGCTCACGAAGAAAAGGCTGGCGCCGTTCGGGGCCCATGCAGCCTCGGTGTCGATGGCGTTGCTCTGCGTCAGGCGCCGCAGGCCTTCGCCGTCGGCGCCAATCACATACAGCTGCGAGCCACCATCGCGGCTGAGCGTGACGGCCAGCTGGCGGCCATCGGGCGACCAGGCCGGCGCGCTGTTGGTGCCGCGAAAGCCCGCCACCACGCGCCGTTGCCCAGAAAACACATCCTGTACGACCACGTTGGCCTTGCCCGCCTCAAAGCTCACGTAGGCCAGTTGGCGGCCGTTGGGAGCCCACGCTGGCGAGATGATGGGCTGCACGCTGGTGAGTGCTGCCTGGGCGCTCTCGCCGTCGGAATCCGCCACGAACAGGGTGTGGCGGTTACGCACCTTGCTCACGTAGGCGATGCGCGTCGCAAACACGCCCTTCTCGCCCGTGAGCTTCTCGAAAATCTCGTCAGAGATGCGGTGTGCAGCCAAGCGCAGATCGCCCGCAGGCACGACCAGGCTCTGCCCCCCCAGCGCCTGCTGTTTCAGCACATCCCACAGCTGGTAGCGAACATCGTGGCGGCCATCGGCCAGCGCCACCACCGAGCCCGCAGCCAGCGCGTCGACCCCCTTGTTGCGCCAGTCGGCCAGGGGCGGTCGTGTGGCTTCGTCGAGCCGTTCACCGCTTGCGTCAACCAAGCGGAACAGGCCCGCGCGCTCAAGGTTGGCGCGGATGATGCCGGACACCGGCTGCGGCGAGCGGTCTTCGCCGCGGAAGGTGGCCACGGCCACGGGAATGCGGGTGGCGCCGACCCCGGAGATCTCGACGCGGAACTGCGCATGGGCCAGCCCGACTGGCGCAATGCCCCCCAGCCCGGCAACAGACAGGCCCAGGCCAAGGTGATGCAGGGTGCGACGGCGGTCAGCGCGAAAGGACATGTTGGAGCAGCAGTTGCGAGATGAAGTGTGCAGACACCGGGAATTGTGCCGTGATGCGGTCACAAGTTCCGTGTCAAGGGCCGCAACCCTTCGGGAATTAGGTCAAGCAATGTAAAGGATGACGTCAGAGCAGCACGATGTCGTATTGCTCGGGCGACATGCTGGGCTCGGTCTGCAGCGAGATGGGCTTGCCGATGAAGTCGCTCAGGCCCGCCAGGTGGGCGCTTTCCTCATCCAGCAGCATCTCGACCACGGTGGCGCACGCCACCACGCGGAACTCGCGCGGGCTGAACTGGCGTGCCTCACGCAGGATCTCGCGCAGGATGTCGTAGCACACGGTGCGCGCGGTGCGCACCTGGCCCCGGCCTTCGCAGGTGGGGCACGGCTCGCACAGCATGTGGGCCAACGACTCGCGGGTGCGCTTGCGCGTCATCTCGACCAGCCCCAGGCTGGAAAAGCCGCTGACGGTGACCTTGGTGCGGTCGCGCTGCAGTTGCTTGCGCAGCTCGGCCAGCACGTTGTCGCGGTGGTCTTCGCGCAGCATGTCGATGAAGTCGATGATGATGATGCCGCCGAGGTTGCGCAAGCGCAGCTGCCGGGCAATGGCCTGCGCGGCCTCGAGGTTGGTCTTGTAGATGGTGTCGTCGAAATTGCGGGCACCCACGTAGCCGCCGGTGTTGACGTCGATGGTGGTGAGCGCCTCGGTCTGGTCGACGATCAGGTAGCCGCCCGACTTGAGCTCGACGCGGCGCGCGAGCGCACGCTGGATCTCGGTGTCGACGTTGTAGAGGTCGAAGATCGGCCGCTCGCCTTTGTAGTGCGACAGGCGGGACATGGCCGACGGGGTGTAGACCGCGCCGAATGCCGTCAGCGTCTCGTGCTGCGCCAGCGAATCGATGCGGATGGTCTGCACCTGCTCGTTGACCAGATCGCGCAGCACCCGTTGCGCCAGGTTCAGCTCCTGGTAGAGCAAGGTGCCGGGGGGCGACTTCAGCCCCTGCTCGCGGATGGCCGTCCAGGTCTTGCGCAGGTAGTCGATGTCACCGGCGAGCTCGTCGTCGGTGGCGTCTTCGGCATTGGTGCGCAGGATGAAGCCGCCCGAGCGGGTGCGGCCCTCGCGGTTGTCCGCCTCGCCCAACAGGGCCAGCATGCGGGCG
>Ga0208242_100795_pt1 | contig 12025 bp, 12 predicted proteins | sample SubbioAug_CSW13A_FD_184825 | JGI IMG/M metagenome (GOLD analysis project Ga0208242, IMG submission 184825) | Serpentinite rock and fluid subsurface biosphere microbial communities from McLaughlin Reserve, California, USA - CR12Aug_CSW13A (SPAdes) | ecosystem: Environmental > Terrestrial > Deep... | reverse complement strand
CGACGGCGACCCGGTCGGCAAGCCCGGCGACCGCGCCGGCGCCATCGCCCAGCTGCGGGCCGCCTCGGGCGGCGAGCAGCGCTTCCACACCGCCTTCTGCCTGCTGCGCCACGACGATCCGCGAATGCTCGAGGGCCTGGACCTGACGGTGGTGCGTTTCCGGATCCTCTCGGGCGAGGAGATCGCCCGATACGTGGACGCCGAGCAGCCCTTCGACTGCGCCGGCAGCTTCAAGTGCGAGGGGCTGGGCATCAGCCTGTTCGAAGCGATCGAAAGCCGCGACCCGACCGCACTGGTGGGCCTGCCGCTGATCGCGCTGTCGGCGGCGCTGCGCGCGGCCGGCTTTACCCTGCCCTAGCGCAGCCGCAGCGGAATCGCCGGCCAATCCTCGACGCTGCCGTCGCTGCCGTGCAGCCGAAGGCCGAGCCAGGCGCGGCCGGGTTCGCGTCCGTCGAGAGAGACCTCGGCAGTGAAGCCGAACGCATCGCCATCGCCGGCCGGCAATCCCCAGTACGTGGCGACATCGGGTCGCGGCAGGCCGTGGCTGGCCTGCGCCACGACCTCCCCATCGAGCAGCACCTCGACGCGCGCCAGGCCGGCACCGGATTTCAGCGCCCAGCCCTCGATGCGCAATGGGCCGGCGATGGCGTCACCGGGTCGCGGCGAATCGATCCAGGCCAGTGCGGGCAGCACGCAGGCCGCGTGCGCAGCGACGTGAGCGCCCGCGTCCGCATCCACGCGGGCGTCCGCGCGCGCAGCCGGCGACGTTAAACCGAACCGCAGGAAACGCTTGCGCCCCTGGTCGACGTTGAGCACGCGCGGCGGCGGCAGCACGCCGGCCAGCGTGCACAGCCCGCGATAGCCCTCGAGCCGGGCCTTGAGCGGCCGCGCCGTATCCTCGACCACCAGCAGCACCGGCGCGCCGCTTCGCAGCGACTCACCACGCTCGAGCAGGCCCCACTGCGCGAGCTGCACGGCCCGGCCGTGCTTGGCATTGAGCGGATGCTCAAGCACGCGCACCTCGCGGCCCAGGGCCAGCGAAAGCTGCGCGCCGAGCATGAAGTTGTCGGCCACCACGAGCGTGTCCGGCGGCAGGCCGCGCAGGTCGTCCTGCACCGCCGCGGCCACTTCTTGCCAGCCTGAAAAGTTGTCCGCATAGGCGCTGCCCGAGGCCAGCCACGCGCGCCCTGCCGGCGCCGCCAGCATCGCCAGGTAGGCCAGCAGCGCGGCCAGTCCGAGACCCGCCGTGCCCCAGGTCAGACCCTGTGCCCAGCGCGGCCACCGTGCCAGCACCACCGGCGAGCCCACGCACAGCGCCAGCCAACCCGCCAGCGGCCAGTGGAAGCTCACGCGCTCGGTGTCGGCGAAAAACCCCAGCAGGAAGAACCCCGGCACGGCCACCGCAGCGAAGCCCAGCAGCATCGGCCAGGCCGCCTCGCCGCCGCGGCGCCGGCGCCAGGCCTCGGCCAGCGTGGCCAGCAACAGCACCAGCAGCGGCGGCGTCAGCACGATCGCCTGCACCAGCGGCCACCATGCGCCCGCCAACTGCGGCTGCCACGGATGGCGCTGCACGAGCTGGAACTCCAGGCCGGCGCCGGCGTGCGCGAGGTTCCAGGCCAGGAGCGGCCACCAGGCCGCGGCGCCGGCCAGCAGCGCCAGCCAGAGCCCGGGCTCGCGCAACAGCGCGCGCCCTTCGCGCACCAGCAGCAGGCCCGCGACGCCGGCCAGCAGCACCCCACCGAAGCGGTAGTGCGCCAGCGCGCCAAGCGCCAGTCCGAACCCGAGCTGCGCGAAGGCCGCCACGCCGGCGCGACGCAGCAGCGCCAGCGCCGCGTCCAGCGCCAGCAGCGCGGCCAGCAGCATCGGCACGTCGGGCAGGGCCAGTACGCCCATCGCGCCACCCAGCGGCAGCAGCAGCGCCAGCAGACCGGCCTGCCAACCGGCGTCGTCCCCGAAGCTGCGCCGCGCCATCCGCAGCACCAGCCAGGGCAGCAGCGAACCGAGCAGCACGAAGGGCAGGCGCACGGCGAAGATGGTCGGACCGGCCACGGCCGTGCCCAGCCAGGCCAGCCACGCCGTCAGGCCCGGCAGGTCGGAATAGGCCCAGGCCGGGTGGCGCGCTTCCTGCGCGTAGAAGGCCTCGTCGCCGAAGGGCTGCAGCGTGGCCGCCAGCGCCAGCTTGGCCAGCAGCACCCCGCTCCACGCCACCAGGAACTTCACGCGCGTCGAACCGGGCCGCATGCCAGCATCCACACAGGTATCCTTCCGTTACTCCACGCCAGGACCCCCGCATGCAAGCGAAGGCCGCGAACGCCGACATCCTAACCGAGCGCACGCGCCTGGCCCTGGCCGACGCCGAGGCGCAGGTGAACCAGCTGGTGCTGGGCAAGCCGCGCGAAGTGCGGCTGGCCTTCACCACCCTGCTCGCCGGCGGCCACCTGCTGATCGAGGACCTGCCGGGCCTGGGCAAGACCACGCTGGCGCGGGCCATGGCCGCGAGCCTGGGCCTGGATTTCCAGCGCATGCAGTTCACTTCCGACCTGCTGCCTTCGGACATCATCGGCGTGTCGATCTACGACCAGGCCGCGCGCGAGTTCCGCTTCCACGCCGGCCCGGTGTTCACCCAGCTGCTGCTGGCCGACGAAATCAACCGCGCGCCGCCGCGCACCCAGAGCGCGCTGCTCGAGGCCATGGCCGAGCACCAGGTCAGCGTGGACGGCACCACGCATGCGCTGCCGCAGCCGTTCTTCGTGATCGCCACGCAGAATCCGGTGGACCTCGCCGGCACCTTCCCGCTGCCCGACTCGCAGATGGATCGCTTCCTGCTGCGGCTGCACCTGGGCTACCCCGAGGCCGCCGCCGAGCGCGAGATGCTGGCCGGCGCCGACCGCCGCGACCTGATCGCGCATTCGATGCCGCGCCTGTCGGGCGAGGACGTGATCGCCCTGCGCGCCGCCGTCGGCCGCGTGCACGCCAGCGAGGCGCTGGTGGGCTACGTGCAGGCGCTGCTGCAGGAAAGCCGTCGCCACCCCGGCGTGCAGGTGGGCCTGTCGCCGCGCGCCGGCCTGGGCCTGCTGCGCGGCGCGCGCGCGCTGGCGCTGCTGGCCGGGCGCGACCACGCACTGCCCGAGGACGTGCAGGCGCTGTTCGCCGCCGTCGCCGCGCACCGCCTGGTGCCCGAGTCCGAGGCCGAGCGTCGCGACGGCCTGGCCGAGGGCATCCTGCGGGCGGTGGCCGTGGACTGACGGCCGTGACGCAGGCCCCGGACCTGGCCGAACGCCTGGGCGAGCGCCTCTCGCGCCTGCCGCTGGTCAAGCCGCGGGCGATCGAGGCGCTGCCCATCCACATCGATCGCCGGCGCATCTACGTGCTGCCCACGGGTTTCGGCCTGTTCCTGGGGCTGATGCTGGGCGCGATGGTGCTCGGCGGCCTGAACTACAACAACAACCCGGCGCTGATGCTGGCCTTCGTCACCGCCGCGGTGGCGCACAACAGCCTGGTGCAGGCGCACCTGGCGCTGTCGGGCCTGCGCCTGGTGGCGCTGCACGCCGAGCCGGTGTTCGCCGGCCAGCCGATGCTCGTGCGCGCGGCCTTCGAGGCCACCGGCCTGCGCCGCCGGCCCGGCCTGGAGCTGTCGGCCGGCGAGGTGCAGGCCGCCTTCGACCTGATGCCCGGCGAGCGCGCCGAAGCCGTGCTGGCCATGCCCACCGCGCGCCGCGGCTGGCTCGAGCCGGGCCGCCTGCGCCTCTCGACGATCCGCCCGCTGGGCCTGGCGCGCGCCTGGAGCTGGCTGCTGCCGCGCACGCGCTTGCTGGTTTATCCGCTGCCCGAGGCCGGCGAGGTGGCGCTGCCCGCGCAGGGCGGCGACAGCACCTCGCGGCGCACGCACCAGCACGGCGAACAGCCGCACCACCTGCGCGAATACCGCCCGGGCGATGCCCGCAAGCAGATCGCCTGGAAGCCCTCGGCGCGTTCGGCGCGCCTGCTGGTGCGCGAGTACGAGGCCAGCGCGCCGCGCGAGCTCGAGCTGTCCTGGGACGCGCTGCATGGCCTGGCCCACGAGGCGCGCATCCGCCGCCTGGCGCGCTGGGTGGTCGATGCCGAGCGCCTCGGCCACCGCTACCGCATGCACCTGCCCTCGGCCGTGATCGGCCCCGGCCGCGGCCCCGAGCACCGCCACGCCTGCCTGCGCGCCCTGGCGCTGATGCCCGATGCCTGAGCGCCTGCCAAAACCCCTGCGCAACTGGTGCATGGCGGCAGCCGCCGCCTGCCTGCTGCCGCTGCTGCTGCAGGTGCCGCCGGCGCTGGCGATCGCGCTGGCCGCCATCGCCGCCGTCGGCTACGGCTTCGACAAGCGCTGGCCCGGCGCGCTGCGCCTGGCGCTGCTGCTGGGCGTGGCCGGCTATGTGCTGGTGACGTTCGGCTTCAACCTCGGCCGCGATGTCGGCACCGCGCTGCTTGCGGCGCTGCTGGCGGTCAAGCCAGGCGAGACCCACGGCCGCCGCGATGCGCAGAGCCTGCTGGGCTTTTCGCTGTTCGCCCCCTTCGCCGCCTTCCTGCAGGACCAGGGCCCATTGCTGATGGCGCTGTCGCTGCTGGCGCTGGGCCTGCTGCTTGTGGCGCTGTCGATGCTTGCCGAGTACCGCACTGGCGCACCCGTGCCACGTTTCGAAGCTTCGCGCGTGCGCAGCACCGGCCTGGCCGTGCTGGTGGCGCTGCCGCTGGCGCTGGCCGGCTTCTGGCTGTTCCCGCGCCTGGCCACGCCGCTGTGGGGCATGCCCGAGAACGCCCTCGGCCGCGGCGGCCTGGACGAGCGCATGACGCCCGACCAGTGGATCGATATGTTCGCCAGCGACGCGCCGGCCGCGCGCGTGCGCTTCCCGGGCACCACGCCGGCGCGCCAGGACCTGTACTGGCGCGCCCAGGTGCTCTGGGATTTCGACGGCCGCAGCTGGACCCGCGAGCGCGGCCTGGCGGCCCGCGAGCCCACGCCGCCCTCCGCGCTGCCCGCCCCGTCGGGCGTGATCGACTACGAGCTCTCGCTCGAGCCCACCGACCAGCGCTACCTGCTGGTGCTCGACCGCCCGCTCGAGGCGCCCGAGGGCGCGCGCCTACTGGCCGACGATAGCGTGGTGGCCAATGCGCCGGTGTCGCGCCTGCTCAAGTACACCGGCCGCTCCGTGCCCGGCCCGCGCAACGACCTTACGCTCGACCCGGCCACGCGCCAGCGCGCCACCGCGCTGCCCGCCGGCCTCAACCCGCAAACGGTGGCGCTGGGCCAGCAGTGGAGCGCCGAGAGCGGCGGCAGCGATTTGGCGGTGGTGCGCCGGGCGCTGGCCTGGATCGACGCCGAGTTCAGCTACAGCCTCACTGTCCCGCCCACCGGCCTGCACGGCGTGGACGAGTTCCTGTTCGACACCCGCGTGGGCTTCTGCCAGCACTACAGCTCGGCCTTCGCCACGCTGATGCGCGCGGCCGGCATCCCCTCGCGCGTGGTGATCGGCTACGCCGGCGGCTACCGCAATCCCTACGCCGACTACTGGGTGGTGCGGCGCATGGACGCGCACGCCTGGAACGAGGTGTGGCTCGAGGGCCGCGGCTGGACCCGCGTGGACCCGACGGCCGCCGTGGCGCCCTCGCGCATCCTCGACACGGTCGAGGACCGGCAGCGCGCCCAGGCCTTGCTGCCCGAGGCCTTCACACCCGTGCGCGACCTGGCCGACTGGGCGCGGCGCAGTTGGAACGAGCTGGTGCTGTCCTTCGACGCCGACCGCCAGGCGCGCCTGTTCCGCCCGCTGGGCATCGACCAGGCCAGTGCCGGCCAGCTTGGCCTGGCCTTCGCGATCGGCGCCGGCGCGGTGATGCTGCTGACCCTGTGGTACCTGATGCGCGGCCAGCCGGCCAGCCGCGACCCGCTGGTGGCGGCCTGGCTGGAGTTCGCCAAACGGCTGCGCCGGGCGGGCCTGGGCAAGGCGCCGTCGGAGCCGCCGCTGGCCTACGGACGCCGCCTGTCGGCGGCGCTGCCGGGGCAGTCGGAAACCCTGGCTTCACTCAGCCGGCGTTACGCTGTCGATCGATACGCTCCGGGCGGATTGGACGGGGAAGCGCGGCGGCAACTCATCGCCGATCTCAAGGCCTTCCGACCCGCCCGGAAACCCCGCTAACGGAGACCTGCCATGAAGCGTCCGTCGTCCCGCACCACGCTGTTCGTTCCCCTGCTTGCTTCGCTGGCCCTGGCCGGCTGCGTCAGCGCGCCCAAGCCGCTGCAGGGCGCGTTCGCGCCGGTCGCGCCGGGCGAACTGGTGCGCTCGGGCGCCGTCGGCGACACGGTCCGCTGGGGCGGCCGCGTGGTGAAGGTCGAGCCGCTGGCGGCGCAGAGCTGCTTCGAGATCGTCGCCGTGCGCCTGGGCAAGGACGGACGTCCCTACAACCGCGACCAGAGCGACGGCCGCTTCATTGCCTGCCGGGCCGGCTTCTACGACCCGGAAGTGTTCAAGCCGGGCCGCGAGGTCACCATCACCGGCCGGGTCACGGGCTTCGAGTCGCGCAAGGTCGGCGAGTACGACTACCGCTACCCGCAGGTGGACGCGCAGGTGATCTACCTGTGGCCCGAGCGCAAGGACGTGGACGTCATCGTCGAGCGCCACCCCTTCTTCTGGTGAATCCCGGCCTCAGCCGGGCGGCCAGTGCATCGCCCGCCCGGCCAGCAGGTGCAGGTGGATGTGGTACACGCTCTGCCCGCCGTCGCCATTGGTGTTGAACACCACGCGATAGCCCTTGTCGGCAAACCCTTCCCGCTTCGCCCAGGCCGCGGCCGCCAGCACCAGGCGGCCGGCCAGCGCCTCGTCGCCCGGGGCCAGCTCGTTGAGCGTGGCGACGGGCTTTTTCGGGATGAACAGCACGTGCACCGGCGCCTGCGGATTGATGTCGCGGAAGGCCAGCACGTGCTCGTCTTCATAAACGATGTCAGCGGGGATCTCGCGGGCGATGATCTTGTCGAAAATCGTGGCCATGGCCGCTCCTCAGGAAGGGATTTCGCTGCGTGAACCGAAGGCGTGCGCGAGCGTGCCGCGGTCGACGTACTCGAGTTCGCCGCCCAGCGGCAGGCCGTGCGCCAGCCGGCTGGGCGTGACGCCCGCCTGCCGCGCCAGCTGCGCCAGGTAGTGCGCGGTGGCCTCGCCCTCGACGGTGGGGTTGGTGGCGATGATCAGCTCGCGCACCTCGCCCTGCGCCAGGCGCGCGGCGAGCTTGTCCAGGCCCAGTTCCTTCGGGCCGATGCCGTCGAGCGGCGAGAGCCGGCCCTGGAGCACGAAATACAGACCGCGGTAGCCGGTGGCGGTTTCGATGGCCAGGCGGTCGGCCGGCGATTCGATGGCGCACAGCAGGCCGCGCTCGCGCGAGGCGCTTGCGCAGAGCGCGCACAGCGGCGTTTCGCTGAAGTCGCGGCACGACTCGCAGTGGCCCACCTTTTCCACCGCCTCGGCCAGCGCGGCGGCCAGGCGCAGGCCGCCCTCGCGGTCGCGCTCGAGCAGGTGGTAGGCCATGCGCTGGGCCGACTTGCTGCCGACGCCCGGCAGGCAGCGCAGGGCCTCGATCAGCTGCGACAGCAGCGGCGAGGCGCTCACGCGCGGCTCAGAACAGGCCCGGGATCTTCATGCCCGGCGGGATCGGCATGCCGGCCGTGGCCGCGGACATGCGCTTCTGGCTTTCCTCGTTGGCCTTGTTCACCGCGTCGTTGAAGGCGGCGGTGACCAGGTCCTCGAGCATCTCGGCGTCCGAAAGCGCGGACGGGTCGATGCGCACCGCGCGGCACTCCATCTTGCCGGTCAGGGTGACCTTGACCATGCCGCCGCCGGACTGGCCCTGCACCTCGAGGCTGCCCAGCTCTTCCTGGGCCTTCTTGAGGTTGTCCTGCATGCGCTGGGCCTGCTGCATGAGTTGGGCGATGTTGCCTCGCATGGTGTCTTCCTTCGTGTCAGTGGTCGTCCAGGGGACGGATGGAATCGGGGACGAGCGTGGCGCCCTGCTTCACCAGCTGGGCCACGACCGGGTCGGAGAGGAAATCGGCCTCGGCGCCGGCCTGGCGCTCGCCGCGCTGGCGCTGGGTGCGGTCGTGCAGGGTTTCGCCGGCGGCGGCGCGGGCCGCCTCGAAGCGCAGCTTCGGCTCGGCGCCCAGGTGCGGCGCGAGCGCGGCGGCCAGCTGGCGCAGCAGCGAATCGCTGCGCAAGTGGTCGAAGCTGTCGGGCAGCGAGAGCGAAAGCACGCCGTCGGCGTAGGCGCAGAAGGCGCAGTGCGCCGCCAGCTCGCGCACCGGGCCGCGCAGGCCGGCATCGGCCACCAGGTCGAGCCAGTCTTCTGCGCTGGCGAGGCGGGCGCCGCTGCGTGCGGGCGCGGCGGCGGGCGCAGGCGGCGCGGGTTCGTGGCGGGGCGGCTCTGGGCGCGGCGGTTCGGCGAACGCCGGCGCGGGCGGGCGCGACGGCTCGGAGACCCGGGCGGGTTCTGCACTGCGCGGCGGCTCCGCGAACGCCGGCATCGGCGGCGCCGTGCGGCTGCCGCTGGCACGCGAAGGCGCGGCCTCGGTCGAGACGACCGGCCCCGGACGCGCTCCGCCGCCCTCGCCCGCCGGCCGGAAGGCCAGCATGCGCAACAGGCTCATCTCGAAGCCCACGCGCGGGCTGGGCGCGATGCCCAGGTCGCGGCGGCCTGAAACGGCCATCTGGTACCAAAGCTGCACCAGCTCGGGCGGCTGCGAGGCGGCCACCGCCGCCAGCGCGGGCGCCAGGGCTTCGCCGGAGGCGCCGGGCACCAGCTGCTCGAGCTGGATGCGGTGCAGGGCCACGGCCAGGTCCTCGAGCACGTGGCCGAAATCGGGCGAGAACGAGGCCATGGCCTCGACCCGCTGCATCAGCGCGGCGCCGTCGCCGGCCGCCAGGGCCTCGAGCAGGCCGTCGACCTGGCCGCGGTCGACCGTGCCCAGCATCGCCGTCACCGCCGCCTCGCCCAGCTGGCCGCCGGTGTAGGCGATGGCCTGGTCGAGCAGCGACAGGCCGTCGCGCAGGCTGCCGTCGGCGGCGCGGGCCAGCAGGTCGATGGCGCCGGGCTCGGCGGCGATGCCTTCGGCCGCGAGGATGCGGGTCATCTGGCCGCCGATCTGGCCCAGCTCGAGCCGGCGCAGGTTGAACTGCAGGCAGCGCGAGAGCACGGTCACCGGCAGCTTCTGCGGGTCGGTGGTGGCCAGCAGGAACTTCACGTGCGAGGGCGGCTCCTCGAGCGTCTTGAGCAGCGCGTTGAACGCGCTCTTGGACAGCATGTGCACTTCGTCGATCAGGTAGACCTTGGTGCGGCCGCGCGCCGGCATGTACTGGGCGTTGTCGATCAGCTCGCGCACGTCGTCGACGCCGGTGTTGGAGGCGGCGTCGATCTCGAGCAGGTCCACGTAGCGGCCGGCGTCGATGTCCTGGCAGGCACCGCACTCGCCGCAGGGCTCGGCGCCGGCGCCGCGCTCGCAGTTGAGCGACTTGGCGAAGATGCGGGCGATGGTGGTCTTGCCCACGCCGCGGGTGCCGGTGAACAGGAAGGCGTGGTGCACCTTGCCGGTCTCGAGCGCGTTCGACAGCGCCCGCACGACGTGTTCCTGCCCGACCAGCTCGGCGAAACGCCGGGGGCGCCATTTGCGGGCAAGCACGAGGTAGGACATCCAGGCTCTCTTCGGCAGGTCGGGACCGACGCGCCCCATTGTGCCAACCCCCCTGCCCCCCGGCCAGCCCGGCGCACTGGCGCGCTTGTGGCGATGGGCCCGGACGGGTATGATTCCGCCCTTGTTTCAGGCGCTTATCTCTGCGGAGAGATGTCCGAGTGGTTTAAGGAGCACGCCTGGAAAGTGTGTATACGGCTAAACCCCGTATCGAGGGTTCGAATCCCTCTCTCTCCGCCATCTTCCAGCGGCGCGCCCGGTAGGCGCGCCGTTCGCTTCAATGGTGGCCCCGTCGGCCTCCCGCGACGCTAGTCCGAAAACCCCGCCAGGGCCGGAAGGCAGCAACGGTATTGGATGATGCGGGTGCCGGGACCAGCCGGCGGGGCTGCCACCCCTCTCAGGCGGAGCCGGACGGATGGAGCCATTCGGTCTGGCCATCAGCGTAGCTCTCATGCTTCCAGATCGGGACGCGTGACTTCACTTCGTCGATGATCCAGCGGCAGGCGTCGAAGGCCGGGCCGCGGTGCGCGGCGCTGGCGCCGACCCAGACGGCGAGGTCGCCGATGGCCAGCTCGCCCGTGCGGTGGATGGCGACGGCCTCGACGATGTCGAAGCGCTGCACGGCCTCGGCGAGGATGCGTTCGCCTTCCGCTTCGGCGAGCGCCGCGTAGGCCTCGTATCGAAGGCCCAGCACGCCGCGGCCGCCGTGGTGGTCGCGCACCCAGCCCTCGAAGGTGGCGAAGGCGCCGGCGCGCGGCGACAGCAGCCGCGCGCGCAGCGGCGCGAGGTCGAACGCGGCGTCGCTGAGCGCGAAGCGCTTCATCCGCCCGACACCGGCGGGATGAAGGCCACTTCCGCGCCCTCGCGCGGCGGCGTGTCCCAGGCCACGAACTCGCCGTCCATCGCCACGCGCAGCCGCTCGCGCGCCAGCGCGAAGCCGTGGCGCGCGCGCAGCGCCTCGTACAGCGCCGGCAGCGACGCCGGCAGCGGCAGCGTCTCGCTGGCCACGCCGGCGGCGTCGCGCAGGCTGGCGAAGTACAGCACCGTGATGCTCATGCCCGCGCCTTGCCCACGTCGCGCTTGCCGCCACGCTTGGCCAGCAGCTTCGCCGGACCGATCACGATGGCGTGCGAGAGCGCCTTGCACATGTCGTACACCGTCAGCGCGGCCACGGTGGCGCCGGTCAGCGCCTCCATCTCCACGCCGGTGCGGTGGGTGGTGCGCACGCCGCATTCGATGCGCAGCACCGCCTCGCCGCTCCAGGCCACGTCGAAGCGGCAGCCGTCGATGGGCAGCGGGTGGCAGAACGGCACCAGCTCGTGCGTGCGCTTGACCGCCATCGTGCCGGCGATGATGGCCGTGTCCACCACCGCGCCCTTGCCGGTCTTCATGCCGCCCTTGCGCAGCGCCTGCGCCACCGCCGCCGGGAAGCGCACGCGGCACTCGGCCACGGCCTCGCGCGCGGTGGCCGGCTTGGCCGAAACGTCCACCATGGCCGGGCGACCCTGGGCGTCGAGGTGGGTGAGCTTTTTCCTGGCCATGGGGTCAGCCGCCTATGTAGAACATCTCGATGCGCCGCGAGGGGCGCGTGGTTTCGGCGCGCTGCTCGCTGTGCCGGTCGCCGCGCTGGCGCCACAGCCTGGCCACGTGCGCGGCCAGGGCCTCGTCGCCTTGCGCGATGTGCTCGCGCAGCGGCGCGCCGCGGGCCGCGAACAGGCAGGTGAAGAGCTGGCCGTCGGCCGAGAGGCGGGCGCGGTGGCAGTCACCGCAAAAGGGCTCGCTCACCGAGCTGACGAAACCGATCTCGCCGGCGCCGTCGGCGTAGGCACGCCGCGCCGCCACTTCGCCGCGGTAGCCCGGCTGCAGCGGCCGCAGCGGCCAGCGCGCGTGGATGGCCGCGTGCAGCTCGCGCGAGGGCACCACCTGGCCGGGGCGCCAGCCGTTGCAGGTGCCCACGTCCATGTATTCGATGAAGCGCAGCACGTGCGGCGTGCCGCGGAAGTGCGCCGCCAGCGGCAGCACCTGCGACTCGTTGACGCCGCGCTGCACGACGCAGTTGATCTTGAGCGCGCCGAAGCCCGCGGCCTCGGCGGCGGCGATCCCGGCCAGCACGTCGTCCAGCTCGCCGCGGTTGCCCGAGAGCGTTCGGAACAGCGCCGGATCGAGCGCATCCAGGCTCACCGTCAGCCGGTGCAGGCCGGCGGCGCGCAGCGCCCGCGCCTGGCCGGCCAGCAGCGAGCCGTTGGTGGTGAGCGCGATGTCGTCGATGCCGGGCACCTTCGCCAGCCGCGCCACCAGCGCGGGCAGGTCGCGGCGCAACAGCGGCTCCCC
>Ga0208242_100792_pt1 | contig 12069 bp, 10 predicted proteins | sample SubbioAug_CSW13A_FD_184825 | JGI IMG/M metagenome (GOLD analysis project Ga0208242, IMG submission 184825) | Serpentinite rock and fluid subsurface biosphere microbial communities from McLaughlin Reserve, California, USA - CR12Aug_CSW13A (SPAdes) | ecosystem: Environmental > Terrestrial > Deep... | reverse complement strand
GAAGCCCGCCTCTTGCAGGGCCAGCCAAGTGTGCGACGCGATGTAACCCGCGGCGCCGGTCAGGAGGATGCAGGGAGAGGCGGTCACGGGCAGCATGCGGTGTGGAGGTCAGTCGAGGGTGAAGCCGAGCGAGCAGGACAGGGCTTGGCCGCTGTAAGCGCGGGAGAAAACGGACGCCGATCGGTCGTAACGTTGAACGTCGCAGCCAACGTTCACACTGCGAATGGGCCGATAGTCGACCCCCAGCGAAATCGCGTTCAACCGGCCCGCACGCTCGTCGGAATCGGTCGCTTCCTGACCCGGCACGGATATCGTCGTTTTTGACTCCTCGTCATAACGAATGTGCGTCAACTGCGCCGTCGCCGAAATCTTCGCTGTCGCCTGCCACGTTGCCGAGGCGGAATACTGATTGGTCAACCGGTTTGCACTGCCAGTCTGGCTGACCAGTTGCCCCGCAACGGAATACCCGCCCTGGTTGTTGGTGTCTCGCATCCAGTTCACACGGTAGGACACCTTTCCGGCCGGTGTGAATGCCCAAGCTGCGGAGCCGGTCACACCGTTGAAATCTCGCGCCGGATCCACTTCATACCGTTCACGCGAATACCCAAGACGCCCAGTCAGCAAACTGAACCCGGTCACGCGCCAGTTGGCAACCAGACTCAGGTTCCGACGGTGGATTTCTTCCGGCGTCACACGCCCGTCAGGAAGCTCCGAATCCGTCTCGGAGTAGGTCAACCCATAGTTCATGAGGTCATGCGGTTGATAACGCGCCCCCACGGACCAGGTGTCAGACTTTCTGTTGTCGGCCTCGGTCAGTCTGTACTTCAGATTTGATCGGTTGTAGCCGGCATTGACGGACACCCTGCCGTACAGCCCATAGCGCAGATCCAGCGCCGCCCGCTTGGTGGTCTGCGTGTTCCGCCCCCGGCGGTTGTCGCTGCTGTCCTCAAACTTGGGCAGGGTCTCTGACGCCGCAGCATTCGCGGTCAATCGAAGGTTCGACCCGATGTCCGTGATGAACTCACCGCTGCTGACCAAGCCGTTGTAATTGAACTGATCAAAAGTTTGGTACTTGTTGTGGCTGGCCGTCACATCCAGGCTGTAGCTCTGCCGGCCATAGGCCTTGTTCAGTCCCACGCGCACCGCGGTGGTCGACACCGTGTCGGCCTGCTTGTCGTCGTCGTCGCGCAGCAGGTTGCTGTCGCGCGTGACAGACTGGCTCAGCGTCAAGTAGAGCGGCAGGCTCTCGTCGTTGGCGTGCGCCGCCGGGGCGCCCAAGGCCACGATGGCCGCAAGCGCAAACGACACGGCTGCCGCCACAGGGTGACGGCGTGGCAGGGCGACGGATACGGTCATGTCTGTGCCTCCTCGGGGGTCTCAGTAAGCGTTGCGGTCGAACACCATCACGCGGACGGTGCGGATGATGATCTGCAAGTCAAGGCCGAGCGACCAGTTGCGCAGGTACTCAAGGTCGTACTCGACGCGGGCCTGCATCTTGTCGATGGTCTCGGTTTCGCCACGGTAGCCGTTGACCTGCGCCCAGCCGGTGATGCCGGGCTTGACCTTGTGGCGCACCATGTAGGCCTTGATCAGGCGGCGGTACTCTTCGTTGTGCGCGACGGCGTGCGGGCGGGGGCCGACGATGCTCATGCGCCCCTGCAGCACGTTGATGAACTGGGGCAATTCGTCCAGCGAGGTCCGGCGAATGAAGGCGCCAAACGGTGTGATACGCGGGTCGCCCTTGGTCGCCTGCTTGACGACAGGGCCGTTGTCCTGCGTGCGCATCGACCGGAACTTGTAGACAATGATCTCTTCGCCATCCAGCCCGTTGCGGCGCTGCTTGAAGATGGTGGGGCCCGGCGACGACAGCTTCACGCCGATGGCCACGGCCAGCAGGATCGGCGAGATCAGCACGATGATGAGCGCGGCGAGCACGATGTCGGAGAACCGCTTGACCAGCGCGTTGGTGCCGGTGAAGGGTGTCTCGCAGATGCCCACCACAGGCACCCCGTTCATGTCCTGCAGGCGCCCCTGGATGATGCTGATGCCGAAGACGTCGGGGGCAAAGTAGAGCGATGCCGTGGTGCCCTGCACCGCCTCCATCAGCTCGACGATGCGCGGCTGCGAGCCCAGCGGCAGCGTGATGTAGACCTCGTGGATGCCGTGGGCATAGACGTAGTTGGCGACATCGCGCAGGCCACCGAGCCGCATGCTGACGGCCTCGGGCAGCACACGGCTGTCGGTGCGGTCGTCGAAGTAGCCGACGAACTCGGTGAACTGATCCGGATGGCTTTGCAGCGCGCGCGCCACCTTGCCGCCCAGGGGGCCGGCCCCCACCACAATGGCGCGACGCTTGGCACCGGGGCGCGACGAGCGGTGCTTGATGATGGCCTTGCCGATCCACACCGCCGCCCATTGCAGCAGCGGCGTGGCCACCGCCCAGGCGACCATCACATCGAACTCGAAGAAGATCAGGCTGTTGGTGGCATAACCGCACAGCCACAGGATGGCGAGCATCGACACCCAGGAGCCCAGGATGTCGATGCCGGCTTCCAGCCGCGACACAGTGAAGCGGTTGCGCCCGGGGAACGTCAGCGCGAACACAAGCAGACACAGCGCCATGGGCGCGCGTGACATGGGCTCGTTGAACACCGCCATGGCGAACAGCAGCGTCGCGACCGTGATGGCCGGCTCCAGGAAGGCCGCCACAAAGGAGGTCACCGACTGCGGGGCGTTGAAAAACGTTCGGTTGTAGTTTCGATTATTGAACATGAACAACTGCAGGCCCGGAGCCGGCGACGGGCGCGCTGAGGCTCTTCGGGCGGACGCCAGAGTCGATAGAAGGCCCGAGCCGCTGCAAGAACGGCGCCAGACCAGTGAGTACGCGACGATTGTGGACCAAAATCCGTGACAGGTTGACGCCAAAACGCCGCATGGGTTCCTGAATGTGACAACGCGCCGCGTCGCAGCCGCCCCCACCTACAATCCATTCATGCTCACCCCCATCTTGTCGGGCGCCAGCCCATGGGCGTTTGAACGCCTCACCTTGTTGATCAACCACGTGCTGGCGAGCGAGCCGGTTGCCTGCGACAAGCTGCGCCCCCATGCGGGCCGCGTCTTGCAGGTGCGCTGGGTCGCCGGTCCGGGTGTGCGCCTGCCGGCTTGGCTGGACGCGCCGCTTGGTCTGCAAAACGGGCTGCCGCCGGCCTTGCTGTGGCGCGTGACGCCCGCCGGGCTGCTCGAGTGGCAATCGGTATCCTCGCCCCACGACGGTGCAGCGGCGTTGCGCCTGACCGTGACGCTGCCCCCACCCTGGACGGCCGCCTGGCGGGCCGTTCGCGGCGAGCGCCCCGAAGTCGCCATCGAGGGCGACGCCCAGTTCGCAGAAGCCGCGGCGTGGCTGGTCAAAAACCTGCGGTGGGACATCGAAGACGACGTGGCGCGCTGGCTGGGCGCGACGCCCACGGCGCTGTTGCGCAGCACGGCAGAGGCCGCCCGCGAGACGCTGCTCAAAGGCTGGCAGTCGGCGCGCGGTACACACCGCGCAAGCGGCCCTTCCCACTGATCCGGGGTGCAGGCGTTGTTACGCTCCTTTTACATTTTCTGGATTGCGATGCGCTATGGGCTCGACGGCCTGGCGCTCGACAGCCTGCAACGCCCTGGCTGGAGCTTGCTGGCCCGCATCCTGTCGTTCGGGCGCCGCCTGAATGCGCCTCGCGGTCAACGGCTGCGTGAGGCGCTGGAGCACCTGGGGCCGATCTTCGTCAAGTTCGGCCAGATGCTGTCCACACGGCGGGATCTGCTGCCACCCGATGTCGCAGACGAGCTGGCGCGCCTGCAAGACCGCGTGCCACCCTTCCCGGGTGAGCTGGCCGAGCAACTCGTGGCCAAAGCGCTGGGCAAGCCGCTGACCGAGGTCTTCCGCAGCTTCGACACCCAACCCATTGCCAGCGCCTCCATCGCCCAGGTGCATTTCGCTGTGCTGCACGATGGCCGCGAGGTGGCCGTGAAGGTGCTGCGCCCCGGCATGCTGTCGGTCATCGACGATGACCTGGCGCTGATGCACACCCTTGCGCTGTGGGTGGAGCGGCTGTGGGCCGACGGCAAGCGGCTCAAGCCGCGCGAGGTGGTGGCCGAGTTCAACAAGTACCTGCACGACGAGCTCGATCTGGTGCGCGAGGCGGCCAACTCGGCGCAACTGCGGCGCAACATGGCCGGGCTGGATCTGGTCATCGTGCCCGAGATGATCTGGGACCACTGCACACCCACCGTCATGGTGATGGAGCGCATGAACGGCGTGCCCATCAGCCAGATGCAACGCCTGCGCGACGCCGGGGTGGACATCAAAAAACTGGCGCGAGATGGCGTCACCATTTTCTTCACCCAGGTGTTCCGCGACGGCTTCTTCCACGCCGACATGCACCCGGGCAACATCCAGGTCAGCCTGGATCCGGCCACCTTCGGGCGCTACATCGCGCTGGATTTCGGCATCATCGGCACGCTGACCGAAGTCGACAAAGACTACCTCGCCCAGAACTTCATCGCCTTCTTCCACCGCGACTACAAGCGTGTGGCCGAGCTGCACATAGAATCGGGCTGGGTGCCCCCGTACACGCGGGTGGACGAGCTGGAAGCGGCCGTGCGCACCGTGTGCGAGCCCTACTTCGACCGTCCGCTCAAAGAGATCTCGCTGGGGCAGGTGCTGCTGCGGCTGTTCCAGATCTCGCGGCGCTTCCACGTCGAAATCCAGCCCCAGCTGGTGCTGCTTCAAAAGACGCTGCTGAACGTGGAAGGCCTGGGGCGCGATCTCGACCCCGACCTCGACCTGTGGAGCACGGCCAAGCCCTTTCTGGCGCGCTGGATGCAGGAGCAAGTCGGCTGGCGGGCGCTGCTCAAGCAGTTCAAGCGCGAAGCCCCCCGCTACGCCAAGCTGCTGCCGGAACTGCCCCGCCTCATCCACCGCAATCTCGAGCAAGGCGACACCGCATTGCGGCGCGACCTCCAAGCCATTCTGCGCGAACAGCGTCAGACCAACCGCACGCTGTCGGCTGTGCTGTGGGTGGCGCTGGGGTTCATCATGGGGCTGTTGATGGCCCAACTCTTGCTGCGCCTGCACATGCTCGGCGTCTGGTAACAGCGACGCTCTGGTCCGGGATGCCCCCCGCTTTCAGGGCCTGTCCGTCTTTCCGGGTTCTTCTGCGTCTACACTCCGCCCCCAAAATGCGCGCTCAAGGACGGCGCCAGCTCTGTTTGTCGGCTTCATTGGAAAGGTCTTGCCGCACATGGACTCCACCCTGATCTGGTTCGTCGCCGGTTACCTGCTGCTCACGCTGGGCATCGGCATCTACGCCGGCACGCGCGTGCACAACACCACCGACTTCGCCGTCGCGGGTCGCAGCCTGCCACTCGCCATGGTGATCACCACCACGTTCGCGACCTGGTTCGGTGCGGAGACGGTGATGGGCATCCCCGCCACCTTCATGGAAGGCGGCCTGAGCGGCGTCATCGAAGACCCATTCGGCGCCTCGATGTGCCTGGTGCTGGTGGGCGCGTTCTTCGCTGCCAAGCTCTACAAGATGGATCTGCTGACCATCGGCGACTACTACCGCCAGCGCTATGGCAAGGGCGTGGAGATCTTCTGTTCGGTGGCCATCATCCTGAGCTACCTGGGCTGGGTGGCGGCGCAGATCACCGCGCTGGGCCTGGTGTTCAGCCTGCTGACCGGCGGCTGGATCACGCCCGTCCAGGGCATGGCGCTGGGCACCGCGCTGGTGCTGGCCTACGTGCTGATCGGCGGCATGATGGCCGTGGCCTGGACCGACTTCCTGCAGATGATCGTGCTGGTGTGTGGCCTGAGCTTCATCGCCTACCTGGCGGGCGAGCGGGCCGGCGGCGCCGACCAGGTGCTGCAACTGGCGCAACAGCGTGACTGGCTGCGCATCCTGCCCGAGAACACCACCCACGGCTGGCTGTTCTTCATCGCGGCAGCCATCACCATGATGCTGGGCTCGATCCCGCAGCAAGACGTCTTCCAGCGCGTGATGTCGGCCAAAGATGCCGAGACCGCCCGCACCGGCACCATGATCGGCGGCTTCAGCTACCTGCTGTTCTCGTTCGTGCCCATGTTCATCGCCACGGCGGCCATGGTCATCATGCCCGAGCAGACGAGTGCCTTCATGGAAGACGACGCACAGAAGATCCTGCCCGCGCTGATCCTCAACCACATGCCGCTGATCGCGCAAATCCTCTTCTTTGGCGCACTGCTGTCGGCCATCATGTCGACGTCGTCGGCCACGCTGCTGGCGCCGTCGACCAGCTTTGTCGAGAACATCTTGCGCAACATCTACCCGCACATGAGCGACAAGCAGGTGCTGCGCGCGCTGCGCGTCTCGCTGCTGGTGTTCACGGCCGCCGTGCTGACCTACGCCATCCTGATGGACGGCACCTCGATCTACGAACTGGTGGCCGGTGCCTACCAGATCCCGTTGGTCGGGGCCTTCATTCCACTGGTCTGCGGGCTGTACTGGAAGCCGGCTACCACCCAGGGGGCCGTGTTGTCCATCGCCGCCGGCCTGGGCACCCTGATCTATTTCACCTTCCACCCGACGATCGGCGAGGTGTTCCCCGGGCAGCTGGCCGGCCTGCTGGCTGCCATCGCCGGCATGGTGCTGGGCTCGCTGGGCCCGCAGCTGCTGGCGCCGCACCGTGGTCACCCCAAGCACATCGGCGAGACCTGATGCGCCCTTGTGCCGTAAAATGCAGGGTTTGAGACGCATCGTCTGAGGTTTCCCACATGCCCATCTACGCTTACCGTTGCGATGCCTGCGGCCACGCAAAAGACGTTCTCCAGAAGATGTCCGATGCCCAGCTGACCCATTGCCCGGCTTGCGGCGCCGAGGCGTTCAAGAAGCAGCTCACGGCCGCCGGCTTCCAGCTCAAGGGCTCGGGCTGGTATGCGACCGACTTCCGCGGGGGCGCTGCCGGCGCCGGCGCGGCAGCTGCCGCACCGGCCGCTGCCGCCAGCGAGGGCGGTGGCGAGAGCGCGCCGTCGTCCGACACGGCTGCTGCGGCGTGCGGCACGTCCTGCCCCTGCCACTGATCCCTGGCGGCGCGGCGCCCGTCGCCGCGGCCGCCCCCCCCAAAAACCTGAACGACAATCGAGGGTTCCGACACTGGCTTTGCCGCCGGGTCGGGCCCTTTCATTTCCGGAGAGCACAAGAATGCGCACCACTTATTGCGGTCTCGTCAGCGAAGCGCTGATGGGCCAGACCGTGACGCTCATGGGCTGGGCCCACCGTCGCCGTGACCACGGTGGCGTGATCTTCATTGACCTGCGCGACCGCGAAGGCCTGGTGCAGGTCGTGTTCGATCCGGACCGCGCCGACTCGTTCAAGGTGGCCGAAGACGTGCGCAACGAGTTCTGCCTGAAAGTGACCGGCGTTGTGCGCGCCCGCCCGGCCGGCACCGAAAACGCCGGTCTGACCAGCGGCAAGATCGAGGTGCTGGGCCACACGCTCGAGGTGCTCAACCCCTCGGTGACGCCCCCGTTCCAGATCGACGATGAGAACCTGTCGGAGACGACCCGCCTCACGCACCGCGTGCTCGACCTGCGTCGCCCGTACATGCAGAAGAACCTGATGCTGCGCTACCGCGTGGCAATGGAAGCACGCAAGTTCCTCGACGAGCACGGCTTCGTCGACATCGAAACGCCGATGCTGACCAAGTCGACCCCGGAAGGCGCCCGCGACTACCTCGTGCCCTCGCGCGTGCACGACGGCCAGTTCTTCGCGCTGCCGCAGTCGCCCCAGTTGTTCAAGCAGCTGCTGATGGTGGCGGGCTTTGACCGCTACTACCAGATCACCAAGTGCTTCCGCGACGAAGACCTGCGCGCCGATCGCCAGCCCGAATTCACGCAGATCGACATCGAGACGAGCTTCCTGACCGAGCAGGAAATCCGCGACATGTTCGAAGGCATGATCCGCCACGTCTTCATGAAGGCGCTGAACGTGGATCTGGGTGCCTACCCGGTCATGAAGTACGCGGACGCCATGCACCTGTACGGCTCGGACAAGCCGGACCTGCGCGTCAAGCTGGAATTCACCGAACTCACCGACGTGATGGCCGACGTCGACTTCAAAGTCTTCTCGACCCCGGCCACGACCAAGGGCGGCCGCGTGGTGGCCCTGCGGGTACCGGGCGGTGGCGCCATGTCGCGCGGCGAGATTGACGCCTACACCGAGTTCGTCAAGATCTACGGCGCCAAGGGGCTGGCCTGGATCAAGGTCAACGAGGTGGCCAAGGGTCGCGAGGGGCTGCAGTCGCCCATCGTCAAGAACATCCACGACGCGGCCATCGCCGAGATTCTCAAGCGCACCGACGCCAAGGACGGCGACCTGATTTTCTTCGGTGCCGACAAGGCCAAGATCGTGAACGACGCCATCGGCGCCCTGCGCCTGAAGGTGGGCCACAGCGACTTCGGCAAGAAGAGCGGCCTGTTCGAAGACCGCTGGGCCCCGCTGTGGGTGGTCGACTTCCCGATGTTCGAGCACGACGAAGACGAAGACCGCTGGAACGCCGTGCACCACCCGTTCACCGCCCCCAAAGACGGCCATGAAGACCTCATGGACACCGATCCGGGTGCCTGCGTGGCCAAGGCCTACGACATGGTGCTCAATGGCTGGGAGCTGGGCGGCGGCTCGATCCGGATCCACCGCGCCGATGTGCAGTCCAAGGTGTTCAGCGCGCTGAAGATCACCGAAGAAGACGCCAAGGTGAAATTCGGCTTCCTGCTGGACGCCCTCCAGTACGGCGCCCCGCCCCATGGCGGCCTGGCCTTCGGCCTGGATCGCCTGGTCACGCTGATGACCAAGGCCGACTCCATCCGCGACGTGATTGCCTTCCCCAAGACGCAGCGCGCACAGTGCCTGCTGACGGGTGCACCCTCGTTCGTGGACGACAAGCAGATGCGCGAGCTGCACATCCGCCTGCGCAACCCCGTTCAGGCGGGCGGCAACGCGGCCTGAGCAGGGCCAGCGCCCTGCACGCGTGAAAGGGCACCTTCGGGTCATGTCTTTGCCAACCCACAAGCTGCCGGAATCGGTCCTGGTCGTCATCCACACGCCCGAGCTGGACGTGCTGTTGCTCGAGCGGGCGAAACAACCCGGCTTCTGGCAGAGCGTGACCGGCTCCAAAGACCGCGCCGACGAGCCATGGGACGAGACCGCAGTGCGTGAGGTGGCCGAAGAAACCGGGCTGGTGGTGGGCTCGCCCGGCATCCCGCTGAGCGCACTGCAAGACTGGGGCATCGAGAACGTCTACGAGATCTACCCCGTCTGGCGGCACCGTTACGCGCCGGGGGTCACCCACAACACCGAGCGGGTGTTTGGGCTGTGCGTGCCCCGTGGCAGCGTCGTCACCCTGGCGCCGCGCGAGCACACCCAGTCGGTGTGGCTGCCCTGGCGCGAGGCCGCTGACAGGTGCTTCTCGCCCTCGAACGCCGAGGCCATCCTGCAATTGCCGCAGAGGCTGTGATGACGCGGTATCGTTGAGGCCTTGCACCGCTTCCACCTCGCACCGTGCTCAATCCGCTTCAGTCCTCTCTTTTGCCGCCCACCACCCTGGGCGCGCGTCACCTGCGCGTGGCCACGTACAACATCCACAAGGGTGTGCGGGGCATGGGGCCCACCAAGCGCCTGGAAATCCACAACCTGGGGCTGGCCGTCGAGGCGCTGGACGCCGACATTGTCTGCCTGCAAGAGGTGCGCCGCTTCAACCACCAGGAAGCCAGGCAGTTCTCGCCCACGCGACTGGGTCCGATGAGCTGGCCCAACGTGCCGCAGGCCGAGTACCTCGCCCCCGAAGGCTACGAGGTGGCCTACCGCACCAATGCCGTCACCCGGCATGGTGAGCATGGCAATGCCTTGCTGGCGCGCTGGCCACTGGGCGACATCGGTCACCACGACGTGTCAGACCACCGCTTCGAGCAGCGTGGCCTGCTGCATGTGCCGGTGTGGTGGCGCAGCACCGAGGTCCACGTGATCGTGGTCCACCTGGGGCTGATCCATTCCAGCCGGGTGCGGCAGGCCGAGCGGCTGGCCAAGCTGGTTGCCGAGACCATCCCGGCGCAGGCGCCCGTGGTGATCGCAGGCGATTTCAACGACTGGAACGAGAAGCTCGACGGCATCCTCACTTCGGTGGGGCTGCATCGTGCGGGCCCAGGCGATCAGGCCCGTGTGGCCACCTACCCGTCGCTCATCCCGGTGCTGGCGCTGGACCGGGTCTACACGCGCGGGCTCCACTGCCAATCGGTGATGGTGCCGCGCGGCAGCACCTGGGCGCGCCTGTCCGACCACCTCCCGCTTGTCGTCGAACTCGATCTGGATCGCTGAGGATGCTGCGTCGTGCGTCTGCCACCCAGGATGATGCCGAACTGAAGCAGCTGGCCTGGTACGGCCAGCGACGCCCGCTCTACACCGGCGGCAACACCGTGGAGCTGTTGCGCGGTGGACAGGCGCTGTTCCCGGCCATGCGCGACCGCATCGATCTGGCCGCTCACAGCGTGTGGATGGCCTTCTACATCGTCCACCCCCAGGGTCAGGCGGGCATGGTGCTGCAGGCGCTCATGCGGGCCGCGCGTCGCGGCGTGGCCGTGCACCTGGTGGTGGACGGCGTCGGGTCGCGCGATGCGCCGGCTGCGCTGTGGCAGGAACTGGTCCAGGCCGGTGTGCAGCTTGAGATCTACCGCCCGCTTCACCGGCTCTGGGGCCTGCTGGATGCCAGCCAGTGGCGACGGCTGCACATGAAGCTGTGCACGGTCGACGACGAGGTGGCCTTCATCGGCGGCATCAACCTGATCGACGACCGTTTCGACCTGAACCACGGCTGGACCGAGAAGCCGCGTCTGGACTACGCGATGGTGGCCTCCGGGGCCGTGGTGACGCCAGTGGTGCACACGGTCCGGGCCATGTGGACGCGCGCGCGTTTCGGCCGCGACTGGCGCGACGACCTGGCGCAGTGGGCCAAGGACCCGCACCGGCTGCGCCGCCTGAGCAGCCTGCTGCAACAGACCCGGCTGCGGCTGACGCCGCGTGAGCAAGGCGTGCTGCAGGCGACATCGCAGCCCAACAACCCCATGCGGGCCGCGTTCGTCCTGCGCGACAACCTGCGCCAGCGTCGCACGATCGAGCGGGCGGCCGTGCAGGCCATCCAGCGCGCGCGCCTGCGCGTCGACATCGTCACGCCCTACTTCTACCCCCGACGCGCCATTCGGCTGGCGTTGCGGCAAGCGGCGGCCCGCGGTGTCAAGGTTCGCCTGTTGCTGCAGGGCAAGGTGGACTACCGGATCGCGGGCATTGCGGCCCGTGCCTTGTACGCCGAGCTGCAACAGCACGGCGTGCGGATCTTCGAATACCAGCCAGCCTTTCTGCACGCCAAGGTGCTGGCCGTGGACGACGACTGGGCCACCATCGGGTCGTCCAACCTCGATCCGCTCTCGCTGGTCCTGAACCTTGAGGCCAATTTGATCGTGCGCGACCATGGCTTCGCCCAGACGCTTGCCGCGGCCCTGCAGGAAGACTTCGCCCAAAGCCGCGAGGTCGGCCGCCCGGACCCGAACAGCCCCAGCACCTGGCGTCGGCGCGCTGGCCGCACGGCCGTTGGGTGGCTCGCCAAGGCCTACCTCTGGCTGGCCGGGGTCACCGGGCGCTACTGACACCCCACCTGCTGCCACCATGCTGCCCCAGCCTGTGCCACCCCTCCCGCCAGCGACCACCGCGCCGCGGCGCGCCGGCGACCTGGTGGTGCGCCGCCCCGAGGGGCTGTACTGCCCTGCGGGCGACTTCTACATCGATCCGTGGCGCCCGGTGCACCGCGCCGTGATCACGCATGCGCACGCCGACCACGCGCGCGCCGGCCACGCACACTACCTCTGCGCACCGGACTGCGCCGGCGTGCTGCAGGCCCGGCTGGGCCCGCTGCCGCTGCAGGTCGTGCCCTACGGCGAAATACTGGATGTGCAGGGTGTGGCTGTTTCGCTGCACCCTGCCGGCCACGTGCTCGGTGCGGCGCAGG
>Ga0208242_100791_pt1 | contig 12132 bp, 8 predicted proteins | sample SubbioAug_CSW13A_FD_184825 | JGI IMG/M metagenome (GOLD analysis project Ga0208242, IMG submission 184825) | Serpentinite rock and fluid subsurface biosphere microbial communities from McLaughlin Reserve, California, USA - CR12Aug_CSW13A (SPAdes) | ecosystem: Environmental > Terrestrial > Deep... | reverse complement strand
CTTGGATAGGCTATGCGGCGGCGCCTAGCGGAAGGTGCGATGGCGCAGGGGGACCGCGGTGGTGGACTTGGACTCCGACAGGGTCACGATGGAGCGCACATCGACTACGCCGGGCAGCTTCAGGATCGTGGAGAAGATGAAGTCCTGGTACCAGTTCACGTCGGGCGCCAGCACCTTCATCATGCAGTCCATCTCCCCGAACACGGCGTAGCATTCCAGGATCTCGGGGATGTCGTGGATGGCCTTGAAGAAGCCCTCGCGCTCCTGGTCGGTGAGGGTGGTCATCTTCACCTGGGCGAAGACCTGCATCTTGAAGCCCAGCAACTGGCGATCGACGATGGCCACGGTCGCCTTGATGTAGCCCTCGTCCTTCAGCCGCTGAATTCGCCGCCAGCAGGGGGACTGCGACAGCCCCACGCGCTCGGCCATCTCGGCGGTGGAGAGCGAGGCGTCCTTCTGCATCAGGTCGAGGATCTTGAGGTCGATCGCGTCCAGAGCCGACGGCATATCTTATGTCTCCCCCTCTCGCCTCGAGCATAGCGGATGCGGAGAGCGCCCCTGTCAAGGAACACAAAGGCAAGAAAAACCGAGGCCGGTAACTAGGATCAGTTCCTGGGCGCCTGCCGCTTTCTGGCGGGCCAGGGAGTGTGCTGGCCATGGGGGCGAGGCCTTGAATTCAGCGAGTGCGCGGCTGAGCCTGCCATCCGGCGACGGGTTTCGCTCAGGCCTCGAGGGCGGCTACACCGCCTGGGTCCGGGAGGTGCTGGGCGCTGTGGCGGCCGAGCCCCGGGCCGCGGTCCTGTTCGACTCCACCATCAAGGAGCCCACCGACCTGCTGGCCGCCGTCGTGCGCCAGGCGTTCGCCGACGGGGTCACAGACCGCTTTGAGAGCACCTTCGCCGGGGGCAACCGCTATGTGGCCGCCGCGGTCGCCCGGCGCTACGGGGTCGAGCCCGAGCAGGTGATCGGCGCCACCGGCGCCACCAGCGCCATGGCGATGGCCATGACCGCCTTCGTCGCCCCGGGCGACCATGTGATCGTCGAGGCGCCGGCCTTCGACCTGCTGCCAGCCTTGGCGCGGGCGGCGCAGGCGAAGGTCACGCCGCTGCCCCGCCGGGCGCCGGACTTCGCCATCGATTTGGATGAGCTACGGGCGCTGGTGCGGCCCGATACTCGCCTGATCCTGCTGACCCAGGTGCACAATCCCTCGGGCGCCATCCTGGACGCCCAGACCCTGCGCGCCATCGGCGAGATCGCGGGGGAGGCAGGCGCCCGGGTGCTGATCGATGAGGTCTATGCCGACTTCACCGATGTGGGCTCGGCGGTCAGTCTGTCTGACGTCTTCATCAGCGCGGGCAGCCTGACCAAGGTCCAAGGCCTGTTTGCGCTGAAGTGCGGCTGGGCTGTCGGGTCTGCGGCTAATATCGCCGCCATCCACGCCGCCAACCCGCAGGGGGACCTGGGCGTCTCCAAGCTGACCCACGCCATCGGCGCCCTGGTGCTGGAGGACATGGCGCCATTCGACGCCCACTGGCGGGGCGTGCTGGCGGCCGCCCGCCCGGTGCTCTGCGCCCATGTGGACCGTATGGCGGCCGACGGCCTGATCGTGGGCGAGCCGCCCGCCTATGGCTGCATGTATTTTCCCCAGGTGCTCGGGGTCAGCGACACCCTTGGCCTCGCCTCCTGGCTATGGGCCGAAGAGAAGATCGTCGTCGCGCCCGGTGAGTTCTTCGGCCAGCCTGGCCATGTGCGCATAGGGTTCGGCGGCGACGCCGCGGCGCTCGACGAGGGGCTTGGCCGCCTGCACGCCGCCCTGCTGCGCCGCCGGAGCCTGGCGTGAGCGCGGGCTGGCAGCGCGCTTTCGGCTTGGATGCGACAGTCGGTCTCGCCTGAGGGTCCGCATTGGACATGCGAAGCGGCCTGACCGTCTGCATAAACGATTTGCGACATGCCGGTGACGCTTGGGCTTTCGAAAAGAAAAACCGGCGGTGGCTGACTAGTCTGACGTGACTGCAATCACGGGCTTCGGGCCATGCCCAACGCACCTGCTCAAAGACGGTGGGGCGTGCGGGTCTGAGGCGCTTGGATTTTGGGGGCCGCTTCGGCCAATGGGGGATGCAATGAGCTATCAGTCGATCCGGGGGCGCCTGCTCGCCACCACCATGTTGGGCGCGGCGATGGCCGCGGCGCTCTCGGCCGCGCCGGCCGTCGCTCAGACGGGCGACGACACCCAGCTGCAGGAGATCATCGTCACCGGCTCGCGGATCCGCCGCGTCGAGGTGGACACCGCAGCGCCGGTCCTGTCGGTGGATCAGCAGTCCTTCACCGACCGCGGGGTGGTGCAGGTCGGCGATCTGATGAACCAGATCAGCTCCAACATCCCCAACTATCCCATCGCCGCCGGCTCCGGCTCGGCGGCGGGCGCGGGCCAGCAGTTCCCCAACCTCTTTGGCCTGGGCGCCGGGCGCACCCTGACCCTGGTCAATGGCCGGCGCTTCGTGGCCTCGTCCAATGGCCTGGCCGGCTCGTCGGTGGACACCAACATGATCCCGCTCGGTCTGCTGGACCGGGTCGAGGTGGTGCAGGGCGGCGGCGCGGCCGTCTATGGCTCCGACGCCATCGCAGGCGTGATCAACTATGTGCTGAAGACCAATTTCGAAGGCGTCGAGCTCGACGCCCAGACCGGGATTTCGTCGCGCAGCGACTATCCAGTCCACGCCCTGCGCGGCACCTTCGGCAAGAACTTCATGGATGACCGGGGCAATGTGGCCCTGAACCTGGAATGGTCGCAGAACGACTCCCTGCTCGACTATGACCGGCCGCGGAGCAATCTGGGCCGCATCACCGTGCCCAATTCCGCCAACACCTCGAGCACCGACGGCATCCCCTCGGTGAAGGAAATCTTCGACGCCCGGTTCTGGGAGTTCAATCCCAATGGCGTCATCTTCACCACGCCGGCTCCGGTCCCCGGCTTCCTGCTCGGCCAGCAGTTCACCTCGGCCGGCGGGCTCGCGGCCTACAACCCCGGCTCGATCCAGGGCGTGCCCTTCGCCAGCGGTGGCGACGGCCTGACCTATCGTGAGCTGGCCGCCCTGCGCACCGGCGTCGAGCGCTTCAGCGCCAACGCCATCGGCCACTTCGACCTGACCGACCGGGTCCGCCTGACCGGCGAGCTGCTCTATGGCCGCACAGAGGGGACCGATCCCTATGCGGCCCAGGCCAACAACACCGTGCTCAACAACGCCGCCTCCGGCTCAGGCGTCATCGCCTTCACCCGCAACAACGCCTTCCTGACGCCGGCGACGGTGGCCCAGCTCACCGCCCTGCGGCCGGCCTTCGGGGCCGGCGCGCCGCTGTTCCTGTCCAAGTGGTTCGACGATCTGCTGCCGACCCGCGAAGGCAGCCAGGTGACCGAGAGCTACCGCGCCCTGGCCGGCCTGGAAGGTGACTTCGACTACGCCGACCGCAACTTCTACTGGAGCGCCACGGTCAGCCGCGGCGTCACCGATGGTCGCCAGGAAGCCTGGGGCGTCGACGTCGCGCGCTTCAACAACGCGATCAACGCTGTGCGCAACGGGGCGGGGACCATCGTCTGCGCCATCAACGCCGACGCCAGCACCGCCAATGACGACGCCGCCTGCGCGCCGATCAATCCGTTCGGCGACGGCAATGTCTCGCCCGAGGCCCGCGCCTACGCCACGGTCCAGACCGGTCAGGAGTTCTACAACGTCCAGGACAACTTCCTGGCCACCCTCGGCGGGGATCTCTTCAACCTGCCGGCCGGCCCGGCCAAGTTCTCCCTGGCCTACGAATATCGTCGCGAAAGCGCCAAGTTCGTGCCGCTGGAGGCCTCCCAGCGGGGTCTGACCGGCTCGCGCGTGCCCACCGTGGCCACCCGCGGCGAGTACGACACCAACGAGTATTCGGCCGAGCTGCTGATCCCCATCATCGGCGGCGACGTGACCTTGCCCTTCGCCCAGGCGGTCGACTTCGAAGGCGCCTTCCGGCGGGTGAAGAACTCGCTGGCCGGCAGCGAGGATGTCTGGGGGGCTGGCCTGCGCTGGGAGGTCTTTGAGGGCCTGACCCTGCGTGGATCGCGCAGCCGCAACTTCCGCGCGCCCACCCTGGAGCAGCTGCTGGCCCCGTCGCGCACCGCCCTGGCCAGCGTCGGCCAGGATCCCTGCGACGCCGACCGCATCAGCGGCGGCCCGGCCCCGGCCACCCGTCTGGCCAACTGCCAGGCCCTGTTCGCCGCCAATCCGGGCTATGGCCCCCTGGCGACCTTCCAGAACCCGGCGGAGAACTTCGCCGCGGCCCTGATCACCACCGGCGGCAATCCGAACCTGCGCAATGAGATATCCGACACCATCACCTACGGCCTGATCTTCCAGCCGACCTTCGCGCCGGGCCTCACCCTGGTGGTCGACCGGATCGAGGTGGATCTGACCGACGGCCTGTCGCCGTTCACACCGCAGAACTTCATGGAGACCTGCTACGACTCCAGTCCGCAGCCGGTCGACATTTGCAGCCGCTTCACCCGTGACGCCACGGGCGCCACCGCCACGGCCCAGACCACCACCTTCAACGCCGGTGAGGTCACCTATCGCGGCGAAACCTATTTCGCCGGCTACACCTTCGCGCCCGGCCGCTTCTTCGGCGACGCCGACTGGGGCACGCTCGACCTGTCCATCGAGGCCACCCACACCTCCAAGCTGGAGACCTCGGTGACCGGCTTCGACCTCACCCGGTCGGACGGCACGGTGGCCATCCCGGACTGGACCACGCGGTTCGACGCCCGGCATGTGATTGGTCCGGTACGGCTGACCTATTCGATGATCTACCTGCCTGAGGTGAAGGCGAGCCCGACGGCGACGATCGAGAACAACCCGAACCCGATCATCGAGCGCAACATCCGCCACAGCGTCTCGGGGCAGTACGACTTCGGCAAGTACACGGTGCGCGCCGGTGTCATCAACCTGACCGACGAAGAGCCGTCCTACCCGACCCGCAACCATGGCGACATCCTGGGCCGCCAGTACTATGTCGGCCTGAACGCCCGCTTCTAGGGCGACAAAGGAAAGCGCCGGGCCTTAGCGCCTGGCGTCCCTGCGGGGGCGGCGCGGTGGCATCCCCATCGCCCGCCCCCGTCTCCATCTCCGAAGGAGGCTCGCCGCATGGCCGCGCAGGCCGCCGATCCCATCGTCATCGACGCCGCCGGCGTGCGTCAGGCCCTGACCTACGCCGCGGCGATCCCGGTGGTCCGCGAGGCGATGATCGCGCTCTCCGATGGCCGGGTGCGCCAACACCTGCGCAGCTTCATCGGCCTGGGCGAGGGCCGCACCTTCGCCATCATGCCCGCCGCCCTGTCGGCGGACGGCGTCTTTGGCGCCAAGCTGGTCAGCGTCTTCCACGATGGGACAGGCCGCAAGGCCCATGAGGGCCTGGTGGTGATCTTCGACGGCGCCACGGGCGCGCCGGTCTGCCTGGCCGATGCGGCCGAGGTCACCGCCATCCGCACCGCAGCCGCCAGCGCCGTGGCCACCGAGGCTCTGGCTGCGCCAGGCGCCCGCAGCCTCGCCATACTGGGCCTGGGCAAGCAGGCCCTGGCTCATCTGGAGGCCCTGCGCCTGGTTCGGCCCCTGGAGGACATCCGGGTCTGGGGCCGGGACTTCGGTCGCGCCCAGGCCTTCGCCGAACGCCAGGGTTTGCGCGCGTGTGAGACGGTGGGCGAGGCGGTCGATGGAGCGGAGATCATCTGCACCGTCACCGGCGCGGTTGACCCGATCCTTGAAGGGCCCCTGGTCTCCCCCGGCGCCCACGTCAATGCGGTGGGCTCCAGCGGACCAGGACAGGCGGAGATCGACACAGACCTGGTGGCCCGGTCCCGCTTCATTGTCGACCATCGCGAACACGTCCTGGCCCACGGGGGCGAGTTTCTGCGCTCTGGCCTGCCGGCCGACCACATCGCCGCCGAAATCGGTGAGGTGCTGGCGGGCGCAAAGCCGGGCCGGACCGCCGCCGATCAGATCACCGTCTATAAATCTCTCGGCCACGCGGCCCAGGACCTGGCGGTCACAGACTGGCTCTATCGTCAGAAGGACAAGCGACCATGAGTGAGCCGGCGCCGTCTGAGGCTGACACCACAGGCCTGCTGCACAGGGGGGTCGATCTCTGGGCCGTGATCTCGCTCGGACTTGGCACCGCGGTCGGGGTGGCGATCTTTTCGGTGATCGCGCCGGCCACGGCGCTCGCCGGACCTGGCATGTTGCTGGCGGTGCTGATCGCCGCTGTGCCGATGTTCGTGATCGCGGTCACCTACGCCTTCATGGGCTCGGCCCTGCCGACCTCGGGCGCCTCGTTCGAGTGGTCCCGGCGGTTCGTCAGCCCCTTCCTCGGCTTCATGATCGCCTGGCTTCGCATCGTCTCCAATCTTGGCGCCATCCTGGTCCTGGCCCTGGTGCTAGTCCGCTATCTGAACATGGTGGTTCCGCTGCCTACCAAGCCGGCCATGTTCGGGATCTTCGTGATCTTCTGGGCGGTGAACATCATCGGCGTCGGTCTCGCGGGCCGCCTGCAGGTGCTGATGATCGCCGCCATGCTCGGCCTCTTCGCCCTGTTCGCCGCCTGGGGCGCGCCCTCGATCAGCCCGCAGGCCTATGCGCCGCTGCTGCCTCAGGGATGGGCCGGCGTCCTGGCGGCCATCCCGCTGCTGATCGGCCTCTTCTTCGGCATCGAGTCCTCCACCGAGATTGGCGATGAGGTGAAGAACCCCCGCCGGACCATCCCCCTGGGCCTGGCCCTTTCGATCCTGGCGGCGGTGGCGCTCTATATGATGGTGGCCGGCGTCACCATGGGCGTGCTGGGCGCCGATGCGTTGGGGGCGAGCGAGACGCCGCTGCTGGACGCCGCCGAGGTCTTCATGGGGCCGCTCGCCAAGCCGCTGATCGTCACCGCTGCGGTGGTGGCCATCGGCACCTCGATCAACTCCCTCTATCTGGGCTTCTCCCGCAATCTCTTCGCCATGGCCCGGGCCGGCATGCTGCCGACCGTCATGATGAAGGTGCATCCGCGCACCGGCGCGCCCTATGTGGCGCTCAGCGTCATCCTGGCGGGCGCGACCCTTGGCCTGGCCGCGCCGATGAACCTGACCGCGCTCTTCCTGGCGGTGAACATCCCGACCCTGTTGAAATATGCCGGGGTCAATCTGGCGGCCGCTGTCGTCGTGCGACGGCACCCCGAAATCTATGAGGCGGCGACGTTCCGCCTGTCGAAACCGGCCACCGTCTTCTGGGCCTATGCCGGTACGCTGATGGCCCTGCTCGTCGCCCTGCTGGGTCTGGGCGCCGACTGGACGCCCTATGCGGCGCTGGCCGTCTGGGCGGTGCTGGGAACGGGTTATTACCTCGCCTTCGTTCGCCAGCGTGAAGCGGTCTGATGCGGGTCATCGGCCAGGACGAGGTCCGGACGCGGCTGACCTTTGAGGTCTGCATCCCCATCATGCGCCAGGCTATGATCGCGTTTTCCAGGGGGGAGACCCGCCAGCTGCTGCGCAGCATCATCCCCCTGGACCAGGGCCGCATGTTCGGGGTCATGCCCGGCGCCCTGGGGGAGCGGGCCTGTTTCGGCGCCAAGCTGGTCAGCGTGTTTCCAGAGAACTTCGCCCTGGGCCGCCAGTCCCACCAGGGCGTGGTGGTCCTGTTCGATGGGGAGAGCGGCGTTCCCATCTGCGTGGCCCATGCCGGCGAGATCACGGCCATCCGCACCGCTGCCGCCAGTGCGGCGGCCACCGACGCCCTGGCCCGGCCTGAGGCTCATCGCCTGGCTCTGCTGGGCTATGGCGAGCAGGCCAGGACCCACCTTCGGGCCATATCCCGGGTGCGCGCGCTGAGCGATGTGCGCGTCTGGGGACGGGACTTCGGCCGGGCCCAGGCCTTCGCCGCCGAAATGTCCGTCGAGACCGGCCTGCGGGTGCGCGCCGTTGCGGGCGCGCAGGCCGCGGTGGAGGAGGCCGACATCATCTGCACGCTCACCAGTTCCAAGACGCCGGTCTTGCTGGGCGCCTGGGTCGCGCCTGGCGCGCACCTCAATCTGGTCGGCTCGAGCTATGCGGGCCCTGTGGAGGTTGATCATGACCAGGTGCTTCGCGCCCGGCTGATCGCCGACAGCCGCGAGGGCGTCCTGGCCCAGGGCGCCGAGGTGCTGGCCGCCAAGGCCGCGGGCCTGATCGACGACGCTCATGTGGTGGGCGAGATCGGCGAGGTGTTCGACGGCCGTCTGGCCGGCCGCCAGTCCCCCGACCAGATCACCGCCTACAAGTCCCTGGGACACATTGTGCAGGACCTGGCCAGCGCCCAGGCCCTGATGGAGCGCTAGAGTTTCCTATGAATGTCAGGTCCCTGATCCTCGCCGCGGCGGTGTCTCTCTGTGGCCTTCCCGCCGCCGCCGCCGAGCCCGCGGCGCTCACCGTGCGCATCGCGCCGGGGCCGATGGATGAGGCCCGCGGGCTCGGTCATGTGGACATCACCCTGACCCTGTCCGACCTCGACGCCGCGGCGGGCGATGTGCTGGTCAGCCTGCCGATCGTCATCGCCAATACCGAGACGGTGGCCGAGCACCTGATTGGGCTTTCCGCCCGGGACGATCAGGGGAGCGTTCCTCTGCAGGTGCGCGATGATCCCGAGGCCCTGGTCTATGCGCGCCACTGGCTGGCCGGACGGGCTGTGAAGGGTGATCTGGTGGTCAGCTATCGCGCCCCCATCGACAACACCCCGCCGCGGCGAGGGTCGGGTCCGCCCTATCAGCTGCGCACCGAAGGCGGCGGCTTTTCAGCGGTGGGCAACACCTTCCTGCTGACGCCCCCGGACGGCCGCGACTATCAGGTCGCCATCGACTGGGATCTCAGCGCCATGGGGCCTGGCGCGACGGCCACCTCGAGCTGGGGAGAGGGGGATGCGGTCCTGCCCGGCGCGGGCTCGGCCGACCGACTTTGGTCGGGCGTCTTCATGGCTGGTCCCATGACGCGCTTTCCGGCAAAGCCACAGAACAACGGCTTTTCCGCCGCCTGGCTCGGGACCCCGCCCTTTGATCCGGCGCCGCTCATGGCCTGGACCGAAACCCTTCACACCTGGATGAGCGACTTCTTCCAGGAGACCGACGAGCCGCCCTACCGGGTCTTCCTGCGGTTCAATCCGATCAACGCCGGCGGTGGGGCGGCGCTCACCAACTCGTTCCTCACCACCTATGGCCAGGCGACGACGGCCGAGAGCATCAAAGGCACCCTGGCCCACGAGATGATCCACACCTGGACCTCGCTGGGTCCTGGCCAATGGTATTCCGAGGGCAATGCGGTCTTCTATCAGGCGCAGCTGCCCTGGCGGGCGGGGCTGATCTCCACCGAGGACTATCTGCAGGACATCAACGACACCGCCCGGCGTTATTACACCAACGCGCTCAACGACACGCCCAACGACCAGATCGCCGCCCGTTTCTGGGAGGACACCCGGGTCCGGACCCTGCCTTACGACCGGGGCGGGCTGTACTTCGCAGTGCTGAACGATCGCATCCGCAAGGCCTCAGCCGGTCAGCGGTCGGTGGATGACCTGATCCTGGCCATGATCGCCCGGCGCCGGGCGGGCCTGCCGGTGACCGAGGCTGACTGGGAGGACCTGGTGGTCGCCGAGCTGGGAGAGGCCGGCGGCCAGCTCACCGCCGACATGCTGGCCGGTGGTCTGATGCTGCCGGAATCAGACGCATTTAGCCCCTGTTTTGCGCGAATAACCCGCCCTTTTCGCCGCTTTGAGCTGGGGTTTGAACCCCGGTCCCTGGTGGGTCACGTCAAGACCATCGCCGGGCTCATGCCGGGCTCAGAGGCCGACAAGGCCGGCCTCAGAAACGGCGATGTGGTGACCTATGCGGTGGCCATGGATTCTGTGCAGGGCGATCCCGACCGCACCCTGACCCTGCAGGTGACGCGGGACGGGAAGACCTTCCCCATCACCTATCTGCCCCGGGGCGAGTGGGTGGAGGCCTACCAGTGGACCCGCAAGCCCGAGGTTCCGGAGGCCGCCTGCCGGCCGTAACGGCCTTGTGGGCGCCGCAGGCTTCGACCTTGGCGCGGGCGACCTCTATGCTTACCTCCGCAAGCTGGCCGCCAAGCGCGCTGGCCAAGGCATTTTTTAGAGGTCGATCATGAAATCCCACCTACTGGCCGCTGTGGCGGCGATTGTCCTGGCCTCGCCCGTCATGGCCCAGGCGCCGGCCATGCCCGGCCAGCCCGAAGCCGCCCGCGTTGTGGCCGGCAGCTACAAGGTCGACACCAACCACACCCAGGTCGTCTGGTCGGTGGACCATATGGGCTTCTCGACCCTCTATGGGATGGTCGGTGAGATGACCGGGACCCTGAACCTGGATCCGGCCAACCTGTCGGCCGCCAGCCTGTCGATCGACATCCCCCTGTCGGGTCTGACCGTCACCTCTGAGGGCTTTGGCAAGCACCTGGCCTCGGCTGACTTCTTCGAGGTGGAGAAGTTCCCCACCGCCAAGTTCGTCTCGACCTCGGTGGTCGCCAACGGCAATGAGGCGAAGATCACCGGCGATCTGACCCTGCATGGCGTCACCAAGCCGGTGGTGCTGGACGCCAAGCTGATGGGCGCCGGGGCCAACCCCATGAACAAGGCCCAGACGGTCGGCTTCACCGCCACCTCGACCCTGAAGCGCAGCGACTTCGGCCTGGGCTACGCCGCCCCGGTGGTCTCTGATGAGGTCGAGCTGAAGATCACGGCGGCCTTCGAACTGGCCGCGTCCTAAGGACGCCGCCCGGCCGCCTCCACGAGGGACGGCCGGGCGCTACGCCTACTGCGCCGGGGTGACCGGCGGCGGGGCCGCGAACGGCTTCACATTGAGGTGGTCGTAGATTTCGGCCGGGTAATAGGCCACCCCGCCGACCATGGTCATGCGCACCTGGCGGATGTCGCTGATGTCGGTGGTGGGGTCGCCCTCCACCAGGATCAGGTCGGCCAGCTTGCCGCGGGCGATGGAGCCCAGCTCGTGATCGCGGCCGAAATAGCGTTCGGCGTCCAGGGTCGCCAGACGCAGGGTCTTGGCCGGCGAAATCCCCGCCTTCACATAGACCTCCAGCTCCCGATGGACCGAGAACCCCGTGCCGTCGTCGGTGCCGGGCAGCAGCTGGACATTGTTGTCATCCAACAGCTTGAGCACCTCCAGCACCTTGCCGAAGCCCGCCTGATAGGCCGCGTCGGTTTCGTACTGGCCCTCGCCCAGGGTCACGAAGGAGCGCTTGCGATAGCGCTGATAGGCCACCGGCACGTGGTCGAAATAGGGGGCGTCGGCCGGGTGCACCTGGCCTGATCGGCTGAGCATCAGCCGCTCCAGGATCATGGCGGTAGTGTCCAGCGCCTTGCCGTTCTCGCTCATATAGCGGACGGTCGAGAGCACGCGTTCGGAGGTCAGATCGAGGTCTGACGCCCGCGCCATCCCCGTCAGCCGCAGGGGCGTGCGGGTGTCTTCCTCCGGGTCGAGGATCCAGCCCAGCATCAGCTGATTGATGTGGGCGATGTCGTCATAGCCGTCCATCAGGACCCGGTCGGGATTGGAGAAGGCCGGCACGTGACCGGTGACGCCCATGCCCAGGCGCCGGGCCTCGGCCGCCAGGGGACCCACCCAATCGGGGTTCATCGAGTTGTAGATCTTGATCTGCCAGTAGCCGCGCTCGGCGTACCAGCGGACGTTTTCCAGGCCTTCCTCCAGGGTCTCCGGGATGAAGCCATGGCGGGCGGAATAGGGGCTGCGACCTTCCAGGAAGCCGTTGCGCACGATGCGCGGACCGGCCAGTTCGCCGGACTCCAGACCTTCGACCATGCCCATCAGGCGGTCATTGTCATTGCCCTGGTCCCGCGTCGCGGTGACCCCGGCGGCTAGATAGAACAGGTTGGAGGCGAGCGAGGTGTGGGAATGCATGTCGTGCAGGCCCGGCATCAGGGTCCCGCCCTGGCCGTCGATCACCACCTGGCCCTCCGGGGCCGGTCCGTCCGTCTCCGGCTGGACGCTGGTGATCCGGTCGCCAAAGACGACCACGGCAGACAGCGGGCCGCGGGTCATGGTCTCGGGGTCGAA
>Ga0208242_100790_pt1 | contig 12190 bp, 12 predicted proteins | sample SubbioAug_CSW13A_FD_184825 | JGI IMG/M metagenome (GOLD analysis project Ga0208242, IMG submission 184825) | Serpentinite rock and fluid subsurface biosphere microbial communities from McLaughlin Reserve, California, USA - CR12Aug_CSW13A (SPAdes) | ecosystem: Environmental > Terrestrial > Deep... | reverse complement strand
CTAAAAGCATCCCTTGATAAGAATCGAACTTTCTATCCATCATTTGCAGGAAGTGATACTCTAAAAAAGGAAATCATTGCTTACGAAAAAAGAATCAATCAAGTTGATTATGCAATGGATGAAATTCTCATCACCCAAGGAGCAACAGGAGCAATTTTTGCTGCTCTAGGATCAATTTTAAATCCTGAGGATGAAGTTATCTTGTTTCAACCAACGTATGTTGCGTATCAACCTGCCGTTGAGTTTTATCATGGAAAACCAGTGTTTGTGGACACAACACCCAATCAGTTTCAATTAGATTATGAAGCCATTAAAAAAGCAATCACACCTAAAACCAAAGCCATGATCGTTAACTCACCTAATAATCCAACTGGGGTAATCTACAATGAAGACTCACTAAATATCATAAAGCGAGTGCTTGATGAACATGACATATTCGTGATTTCAGATGATGTGTATGCGCAACTTGTTTATGATAATGCTACATTTCTAAATCAAGACAGTGATTACAAAGATAAGATCATCCTAACTCAATCATTGTCCAAACCATATGCAATGACCGGATGGAGAATAGGATATCTTTGCGCTCACAAGGACATCATTAAAAGTGCTCACAAAGTTCAACAATACGCCGCAGCAGGCATTCCGCTTTTCATTCAAGATGCAGCTGAAGTTGCACTCAATACTAATGTCGATTCGATGAAAGCCTTCTACAAGCAGAATCGTGATGATGTTGTAAAGCTACTTCAAAAACATAATATCCCATTTGTTTATCCACAAGGAGCATTCTATATTTTTATCGACATTAGCACTAAAGGATTAGATTCATGGACGTTCGCAACTCAACTCCTCCACGCAAAGCACGTTGCCGTCATTCCAGGGGTCGTCTTCTCCCAACATTCAGATCACTACATACGCATTTCATTAGCGGCATCAAACCAAGATTGCATTGAAGGAGTCACACGACTCATACACTTCCTTCAAGGACAAGCATGAATAAAGATACCAAAAATCTAATCACAATCTACTATACAATCCAACTCTTTTTTTCAATGGTACTTTGGATTGCATTTACAGTTAATCATCCACTAAGAAATGTCACCAATTCCACGCTTAGATATGGTTTGAGTATTCTATTCATCTCCTTGCTTTACTTACTACTAGGTTATATTACCATGCTAGCGCGTCACACCTTCTTGAAACAGAATACCGATGCCTTTAGAATGATGAGTATTGTGATCCTCTTCAATGCTTTAAGTGCACTGATTTATTATCTAACGTATGATGTCCTTGCTTTTAATACCCTAAACATCATCTCAGTCATGCTCAATTTCCCAGGTTATCTTTTCTTACTTCTTAACCCACTATCCATTCTAAATCTTGTTGTCATTGTCGTATTAGCTCCATTCTCATTCACTCTTGGACTATTAATTAGACAAACCCACCATTAAGGAGAACCTATGAAAAACTTCATTACAAGCATCAAACCACTCATCATTCTACTATTGAGCTATGTGTTGTACCAAGTCAGTGATTGGTTATTCAATGGTCAACCTTACACAATGATGTTAAGTCTCATTACCATTGCTATGTTCTTCTCATTAGGACTCATGCTTCATACTGGTAAAAGAAAAAATCAAGACTGGGCTAAAAAAGTCTTGATTAGTTTACTCATTATCCTCATTGCTTTTGATCGCTTAGGTGTTGTCTCTATCACATGGTTATCCATCAGTGCGTTCATGAACACATATCCTTCACTGATCAATGGTTTGATTGTCTATTTAGGGTGGTTATTCTTCGAATAAGATTCTTCCAAGTCGAATATGAGTCGCATTGTTTTCAATCGCAATTGTATAGTCATCACTCATCCCCATGGATAATACATTCATGTGAGGTGAGTTTTTTTGTATTCTTTGACTAATCAAAGAAGCCTGTTGAAAAATAGCTCTTGTTGCTTCATGATCACCATTAGAAGGTCCCATAACCATAAGCCCCTTAATCTTCACATTTGGAAAGTCATTTTCGTGCTTAATGATTTCTTCTAAAGTCTCTTCGTCCATTCCATATTTTGAAGCTTCACGGGTTAGATTGAGCTGAAGTAACACCGATACAACAATGTCCATTTTTTTCGCTTCTTGATCAATCACTTTCAGTAGTTTCATTGAATCCACAGAATGAATCAGTGATACCCAAGGCAATAATACTTTAACCTTATTGGTTTGAAGATGCCCAACAAAATGCCACTTCCAAGGTTGACCAACTTTTGCCTTACTAAGTAATTCCTGTACTTTGTTTTCCCCAAAGTCAGCAACACCTAAAACATTCAAAGCTTCAATTTCCTGGACACTACGATGCTTGCTTACCGCAACGCAAATCACATGCGAAGGAATAGAATTAAAAAGGGATGTTTTCATACCATTATTATAGTTTAAAACCACTAATTCGTCACTTGTATGGTGATGCACTTCTTTCTATAATGAATGTAGGAGAACTTCTATGACATTCTTTACGCACTTCAGTGAACTATCATCCATTAATCCAGTCATGCCATTTGATGGACAAAATCTAACTCTCATCCTTATTGGGCTCATCAGTGCACTCATCCCCCTCATCATTGCGATTCCCCTAAAGGAAAAAGGAAGACGCAATGTTTTAATTGGAGTCGTCGTCCTTATTGTTGGATTAGAAATTGCACGACAAATCTGGGCCTTATCTTTAGGTCGTTATGATTTTGCCGAGATGTTACCGCTTCATTTATGTGGTATGCAAATCATACTTATGCCCATCATGCTCAAAACAAACAAGTCACATTGGAGAACCTTTGTGTACTTAACAGCCTTGATTGGTGCACTCGCAGCATTGCTGTTCAATGAAACCATTTTAGAAAAATACCCATTATGGCACTTTCAAAGCTTACAATCCTTCATCATTCATGGACTCATTATGGTAGTGCCACTCTATGACATTATTTGGCTGAAGTTTAGACCCTCATTCAAAGATCTTCCTTTTGCGATTATCTTTATGGTTTATCTGCTTATCCAAAGCATCATCATTAATGCTATTACTCAAGGAAACTATCTTTTTGCTTCCTATGCACCAAAGAACACCCCATTAGAACTTATTGAGGGATTGGTAGGATCAACACTTTACATTCCTGTCATGTTTGCGATTGTCATTCTCATTTGGGTGTTACAGCTTCTACCCTTCTACAAAAGGAGAACACATGCATGAGACCCTTTAAGGAAGCCATTTTTTATCAGATATGGCCACGCAGTTTTAAAGATTCTAATCAAGATGGTATAGGAGATCTACAAGGTATTGTATCTCAACTTGATTATCTTCAATCACTGAATATCGACTATATTTGGATATCTCCGTTTTATCAATCTCCTCAAGATGACTATGGCTATGATGTCAGTGATTATCGAAATATTGATCCAAGTTATGGAACCATGGCTGATTTTATCCAACTTGTTCAAGAGGCTAAACAAAGAAATATCGGTATCATTTGTGACTTAGTTGCTAATCATACTTCAACACACCACGCATGGTTTCAAGAAGCTTTACATAATCCAAACAGCGAAAAAAGGGATTATTACTTTTTTAGACCTATCAAAGAAGGATTACCTAACAATTGGATTTCCATCTTTGGTGGAAGTGCATGGACTCAAGTCAGTGAAGAGGATTATGCATTAACCCTCTTTACTCCAACTCAAGCCGACTTAAACTGGGATAATCCCAAAGTAAGACAAGAAATCAATGATATCATGCGATTTTGGCTTGATCTAGGTATTGCGGGATTTAGATTGGATGTGTTCAACACCATCTCAAAGATTGATGGATTAGTGAGTAAAAACCCTCGTAAAAAAGGCTATCAGTTTGCGGATGATTATATTCTTAATCGACCCAAAGGCCAACACTATTTAAAAGATCTTCTTCAAGATCTCAAAAAAGACTATCAGTTTATTACCATAGGAGAGGGGATGCTGATTGATCAAGAAGCAGCAGCCATCATGTGTGGACCTGCACAAAATCAACTTGATATGATTATTCATTTTGATTTACACATGTTAGGGTGTGGACCTTTAGGCAAGTTTGACTTTAGAAAAGGGTATGTGTATTCAACCAAGGATTTTAAGAACGTTTTACATTCCTGGAATAATGCAGCCATTCAACATCATTTCCATGTGGCTTCAACCATGTCTAATCATGATCAACCACGCTCCGTCTCTCGTTTTGGGGATGATCACACCTACCGTTTTGAAAGCGCAAAAGCACTTTTTGCGATTAATTTCTTTAATGTTGGAAGTCCCTTCATATACCAAGGTGAAGAAATTGCGATGAAGAACATGAAACTACCGATTAAGGAATGGAAAGATTTCGAAGCAAAGAACACCTATCAAGCACTTCAAAGCATGATGAAAATACCAGCATTCCTAGCTAAGAAAATCATTCAAAAAATGAGTCGTGATCATGCTCGAGGTGTCATGCAATGGAATCGAAGTGCCTTTGGAGGATTCAGTGAAGTACAACCTTGGTTTAAGGTGAATGATGATTATGAATCAATCAATGTGGATAATCAAAATGAAGATCCACACAGTGTTCTAAACTATGTAAGACAACTGACGAATCTGTATCATACCATCCCTGCTTTCACCAATGGAACACACACTGAAAGCATGATTGAGCATCCTCATCTTCTAGTGATGCACAAAGATGATGGAAAACAAAGAATCAGCTGCATTTGCAACTTCTCTAAAAAGAAAATGAAATACACCTTATTGGAGGATGAAGAGGTTCTTTTATCTAATGTTGAGCATCACACACTCAATCAACTTCAACCTTATGAAACCCTCATCACATTAAAAGTACATTCATGAAAGTATCTTAAATGAAACCATAGTCCCAATTTGATATGATAGGACTACTCAGGAGGACAATTATGTTAGTCATTGGAAGCAAAGCCCCAGAATTTACTCTTCAAAATGAAGCGGGAGAATTAGTATCTCTCAGTGATTTTAAAGATCAAACTTTAGTTTTATACTTTTATCCTAAAGACGATACCCCGGGGTGCACAACACAAGCATGCTCATATCGCGATTCAAGTGAAGAATTCGCAAAAAGAGGTGTAAAGGTCGTAGGTATTTCAAAAGATGATGTTAAATCCCATAAGAAGTTTCAAGAGAAATTCTCATTGAACTTTACGATTTTGGCAGATCCTGAAACCATTGTGGTTCAACGCTACGGTGTCTGGAAAGAGAAATCCATGTATGGGAAGAAATACATGGGAGTAGCAAGAACGACGTTTGTGATCGTTAAAGGAGTGATCAAAGCCATCTTTGAGAATGTTGATCCTAAAAACGATGTTGAACAAGTATTGGCTTTCATAGACCAACAATGAGACCGCTTTATGCGGGACTCGCAGTGGTGATGTTTGCATTAGGGGTTATTGGAGCATTTCTTCCCGTTATGCCAACCACCATTTTTGTGATTCTATCTCTTTATTTTGCTTCAAAGAGTTCACCTAAGCTCGCCTCAAGAATCAAACAGTCAACGATTGTGAAGGAATACTACGATGAAGATGCTCGCTCTTTATCCATGACACTCTTTAGAAAGATAAGAATATTGATTGTGGTAGGATTAACATTATCCTTGACCTTCATCTTAGTTGATGTTCTTTGGGTTCGAGTGTTCTTAATCATTCTCTATGTTCTTAAAGTATTAACTTTCATGTTTATCGTTCAAACTAAAAAAGCAACTTAATCAAGTTGCTTTTGTGCTTTGATGAACTGAACAAATCGCATGATGGCTTCATCATTGATATCAAGATGAGTCACTAGACGTAACCATCCTTGCGTACTAGGACTAAGCAATAAACCAAAGTCCTTAGCATCATTTAACCATGCCGTCTCATTATGATGAGGTTGTAACTTGAAATACACCATGTTGATGTCTCTATGAGAGAGTCGAACTTCATATCCTGTTTGCACTAAGTGGTGAGCGATAAGATCTGCACGTTTATGATCCTCAACCAAACGATCAATATGATATTCGAGTGCATACAAACCAGCAGCTGCAAGTATTCCCCCCTGTCTGATCCCTCCACCCAACATTTTTCGATATCGACGTGCTTGAGCAATCATGCTTTTTGATCCACACAGCATCGATCCAAGGGGAGCACCTAATCCTTTGGATAAGCAAAACATAAGAGAATCAGATTGACCAATAACTTCTTTAAGTGGAGCATTCAAAGCAATGTGTACGTTAAATAGTCGTGCTCCATCCATATGAACCTTGTATCCATCACTGTGAGCTTGTTGGATGACATCATTCATTTCGTTGATTGAGACAACTCGACCATCACCAAGAGCGTTTTCAACCACCACACAACGAATTTTTGGGAAATGAATGTTATCTAAACCACGATACTTATGAAGATCATTGGTAGTGAGATAACCTACGTCATTATGAACCAGTTGAGGGTAGACACTTGAGAGTAAACTGATTGCTCCTACTTCATAACGATTCACATGAGCATTGGTATGCATTAACACACCATCACCTTTTTGAGTATGGCACATGATAGCTAATTGATTTCCCATGGTTCCTGACAACACAAACAAAGCATCTTCAAACCCAGTCAAATGAGCCACATGACGTTCCAATTGCTTTAAAGTAGGGTCATCTTCATACACATCATCACCCACTTCAGCATCCATCATATAAGCTCTCATCGCTTGTGTCGGTTTAGTTACAGTATCACTTCTAAAGTCAAACATAGGGTTCTCCTTAAATTGTTCTTTCTTTTTCTTCCAACATTGAGTAAACTACTTGTGAAAGGATTTTTCGTATGAACTCATTACTCAATTTTCTATTCTTTGCATCCAATGGTAAAGTGCTAATTGCCCTCATTACTTTCATTGTATCACTAGTCTTAACCCTCTGGTTAGGAAAAAAATACCACCTCAATAAACTTCAAATGATGATGTTTGTTTTATTGGTCTTGTTTTGGGCATCCATCAACATCATTCGCTCTTATCGTCGTGTGTATGCCATTTCTGATGTGGATGTGGGTGGACTAGGGCTTGATGGCTTAGTCACAGCATCCATTGTTTCCGCCTATGGACTAATCTCCATATTTGCGCGGTTACCTATCTTTATTCTTTCAGATTGGTTTCAATCTCGTAAGTGGTTCATTGGCATTGCTTTATGGGCCATCATGCTCACAAGCATTTATGTGGTTGTTCAACCTGATGCAACTTCATTGTATTTATCCTCTCTCGCTTTAGGATTAGGTGCAAGCATGCTTGCACTGTTCAATGTCATGTTTTCAGAAACCTTTGATCCTAAGGAAGCACTCGTTTCTGTCTCAATCCTATCAATTGCGCCCTTAATGGCTGAGTTTTTGGTAGCCCCATTGCAAACCTACGCAACTCAAGAAGCAGTCAAGAACTATACACTATTATGGTCATTGTCAGCTGGATTAGCTTTAATTGCTTTTGTGTTGCTTTTAGGACTCAAAGACAATAAAACCAAAGTCACTAACTTTAAGCTCTCCACATTCTTTAGAATCCTTCTAACTCCACGCTTTCTATTCATTGCTTTGTTTGGTGTATTAGTGTCATTTGTTAGATTCTCAACTTCTTCTGCTAACATGGTGGCTTATGCACGAACCGATGTGGTGAATATGTCTGCTTTATTAGTGGCTTATTTGGATGTTGTATTCACACTCTTTCAACTCGGTGCTGGTGTCATGGTTGGGATATACCTCAAACAAAAACTGGGTGTTAAATGGACACTGGTGCTTGGATTAGCTCTTTCAGGAGCCTTTGCCTTGATTGGAGCACTCAGTACTCATGATTTAACTTTATTCTTTGCCTATGGACTCAATGGCTTTGGTTATGGAATTACTTATAATCTTCTTTTAGGGTTAGCTTTAAGCTCCTTTATTAAAGAAGAAAGGGAAATGTCCATGGGGATTTACCAAACTTTCTTTGCGGTTGGGATTTATTATGGAGATCAAATCTACGGATTAGTGATGCAGTGGGTGAAAGGCCTTGTTGAAGGAGCCGCCCTTTATCAAACAGTCTTTTTAGGAACAGCAGGATTAGTAACCTTCCTCATTATCTTAGTCCTCATCATTGTGAATGGGAAAATCAAACAAGGTCTAGAGGCATGAAACTGTTTGTTGAAGTGAATTCCACTGAAAACCTACGCCTTATACTTGAAAGTCAAGCTGACATTTGTGTCATTGGGCTTCGAGGTTTTTGCGGTGAGAGAATCATGAGTGTCACCTTTGAAGAATTAGTCCCTCTCATCACCATCATCCATGATCATGGTAAAGAAGTATGTCTTTTCTTCCCTTATATCCTTTTACAATCCCATTTTAAAACCAATGAAGAAACTTTGAAGCAAGTAGCACACTTGAATCTTGATTATATTGCATGTGGGGATGTGGGATTAGGATATTTTCTCAAACAGCACCAAAGCAAAGCAAAACTCATTTTTATGAATGAAACCATGATTGCGAATACTTTTGATGCACACACCTTCTTGGAGTCAGGTTTTGATTTGTTCACTCCTGCCATTGATATCACCTTAGATAAGAAACGCATCTTTGCACATAAGATGCCAAAACAAGCGCTGTTTCAATTGTGTGGAACCCATCTTATCTCAACATCACATCGTCCACTTCTTCGTTCATACTATGATGTCATTAATAAAGAAGATGGGCCAAATCAAGTGAAACTAAAGGAATTATCACGAGATGCGAAATATTTTGGCTTAGAAGATGATCAAGGCTTTCATGTTTTTCATGACCGCCTTCTTGTCTTAGATGATCCCACTTTTCTTGCTTGTGATTATGGATATCTTTCTTCCTTGTTTGTGAACGTCAAAGAAACATTACTGTGGATTGAGATGCTTAAGAATCATACATTCTCATATGACACAGTTAAACACCATTCTACTCTTCATGTCTATCATGGATTAGAAGAAACCGATAAAGGATTGGAGGCTGGAACATGAGTGTAGAACTGCTTGCTCCTGCTGGAGATTTACTGCGATTAAAAGTGGCTTTTGATTTTGGGGCTGATGCGGTGTTCATTGGAGGGAAAGCTTTTTCTCTTCGAGCACGTGCATCCAATTTCACAATGGATGATATCCAACAAGGAGTAAAAATTGCGCATGATCGCGGTAAGAAGCTGTTTGTGACAGTCAACATTGTTCCTCATGAAGACAACTTTGAAGGCATTGAACAGTACTTAACACAACTCAACGCAATGGGTGTTGATGCGATCATTGTCGCAAGCATTGCGATGGGGAAAATCAGTAAACGTGTTGCCCCAAACATGGAAGTGCACATCTCAACTCAAGTCAGTGCAGCTAATGAACATGCTTTAAGATTTTATAAGTCCCTTGGTTTTGATCGTGTTGTCCTTGCACGAGAATGTTCACTTGAAGATGTCAGAGCCATGGTGAATCTGAATATTTTACCCATAGAAGTGTTTATCCATGGAGGCATGTGTGTCAATGTTTCTGGAAGATGCACCTTATCTAATCACATGTCACTGCGTGATGCTAATCGTGGAGGATGTGCTCAAAGCTGTCGTTGGCGTTATGAGTTAACTTCCTTGGATGAACAAACCATGATTTCAGATCCTAATTTAACATTCACGATGTCATCCAAAGATTTGAATGCTACTCCACACCTTAAAGAACTATTGGAAATGAATGTGGCTTCTCTTAAGATTGAAGGTCGTATGAAAAGTGAGTATTATGTTGCGACCATTGTGAATGCTTACCGACATTTCATTGATCATGTGGATGAGTTGGATGAAGACAATCATGTGGCATCGACACTCGTTGAACTATCCAAAGCAGCATCAAGAGCAACTTTTGATGGTTTCTATAAGACGCTACCTCATTCATCTTCCATCTTGTATGGCGTCAATGGAGGAGGAATTAATCAAGACTTTGTGGGGGTAGTTCGAAAGATTGAAGGCGATCGTATGTGGGTTGAAGTGCGTAATGTATTTAATGAAAACGATGTTTTAGAAGTATTTGGACCCAACCATGAGAATCGTCAATGGATTGTGAGTAATATGAGAAACGAGGATGAAGAAAGCATTACCCGAGCTTACCAGCCCATGTCTTGGGTGTCAATGCCATGCATTCATCCAATAGAAATTGATGAGTTCATCAGAAAGGTAACACCATGATTCTAGAAGGAGCACTCAGTGTTAAAGCTGCACTGACGTATCAAAGACGTAAGATTCACGAAGTGATTCTTCCTTTAAAGTTATCCAAGGATCAAGCTTATATCTATCATCTTGCGAAGAAAAACAACATTAAAGTTAAACAGGTAGATGATGTTAGTCATTTAACCACAGGAAGAACCCATGGGGGTGTATTGGCTATTGTTGAGGCGATCCCCTTCAATGTTCAACCATCATATCAAGGATTAGTGCTGATTGTGGAAGGGGTAGATGATCCCTTCAACTTAGGTATGATCATGAGAACCACGGCTATCAGTGGATATACCACCATCATTACCAACACCAAAGACTTTTACATTCATGAAGCAACGATTGTGAAATCCTCAGCAGGCATGAGTGAAGCGTTAGAATGGATTCGCAGTGATGATATTCCATCATTACTCAAAGCATTCAAAGCCAAAGGGTATTATACCTATGCTGCACAACGCAGTGAACAATCCACTGCTTTTGATCGTATTCAATATCGTCCCCCAAGTGTGTTAGCGGTGGGTGGAGAGAAACGGGGGTTATCCAAAGAGATACTTGAGTTATGTGATCATCATGTTGTAATTGAGTATCCATCCAACCAACGAGTGGCATTGTCAGCCGTTTCCGCAACCTCCATCCTAACCTATCACATTGGTCGTTCAAACTTGTGATATACTTATCTATATGAAACTAAACATTGCCTTAGGACAAATACGAGTTAAAGCGGGTCACATTCAAGACAATGTCAATGCGATGCTTGACATGATTCAAGAAGCTAAACTAGCTGGAAAAGACATGATTGTCTTTCCTGAAATGTGTATCAGTGGATACATCTTAGCGGATCACTACAATGATCAGGCCTTTTTAAGTTATGCCTATTCCATGAATCAGAAAATTCTTGAACAATCAGAGGATATCATCATTGTTTGGGGAAACATTGGATTATCGATTCATGGTGAATCTATTACAGGGCATGATGGTCGATTTGGTCGTTTCAATGCAGCTTATATGGCTTATCAAAAGCAATATGTTTTAAGAGAAAACGCTGACAATACTCCACAAGTGAAGACACTCCTTCCTAATTATCGTATTTTTGATGATGCTCGCTATTTTTTAAGTTCGTTAGACCTCAAACAAAAATACTCCCTTGATTTTTTCTCCCCCTTCATTGTTACTATAAGAGATGAAACCTATCGTATTGGTTTAGAAGTATGTGAAGATTTATGGAGTAAGGATTATGAAATCAACCCAACTCTGAAATGGGTCAATGTGGGAGTGGATTTAATCATTAATATTTCCGCATCACCGTGGACCCTTAATAAAGAGACTTCACGTTTTAAAGCCTTGAGATATCATCACCAGCAAGTCTTATCTTTTCCATACTTTATTTATGTGAATCAAGTGGGCTTTCAAAACAACGGTAAGAATGTCATTGGATTTGATGGAGGATCGATGATGTTGGATCCTTCACTTCAACCGATCTTACAAGGCAATGATGATTTCAAAGCCGAATGTGTGATGTCTAATGATCCTCCATCCATGTCGCAATCAAAATTATTGAGTGGACTCATTGAAGCTGTTAAGTGCTTTGATGAAGAAGTTCTTCCTTTTAGACCCCCTTGGATAGTTGGATTATCTGGTGGGTTAGACAGTTCAATCGGAGCAACCCTTCTTACTTTGGCCCTTGGAAAAGAGCGAGTCATTGGGGTAAACATGGCAACTCAATACAATTCTCAAGCTACCATATCTAATGCGCAAAAGTTAGCAAAAAAACTAGGTATACGCTACAGTGAAGGAAGCATTGAACCACTGGTGCAGTTAACCCATGAAGTCAGTGAAGCCTTTGGATTTGAACTCACCAGTTCGTTAGCGCAAGAAAATGCTCAATCTCGCATTCGGGGACATTTACTTTCAAGTATCGCCTCAAGTGTAGGAGGTGTGATTCT
>Ga0208242_100789_pt1 | contig 12212 bp, 11 predicted proteins | sample SubbioAug_CSW13A_FD_184825 | JGI IMG/M metagenome (GOLD analysis project Ga0208242, IMG submission 184825) | Serpentinite rock and fluid subsurface biosphere microbial communities from McLaughlin Reserve, California, USA - CR12Aug_CSW13A (SPAdes) | ecosystem: Environmental > Terrestrial > Deep... | reverse complement strand
CGCGGCATTGGTGCGGATCGCGTTCTGGAAGGCCTCGCGTTTCAGGATGTCGGAGGGTTTCAGGTCGTCCTTCACCATCTGCACGATGCGGCGCCCGGTCAGCTGCGCCATGACGCGGCGGCGGCTATCGACGGCCGGGATCGCGGCATTGCCGGAGAGGGTCATCCCCAGCGCCTCGGCCATGGATGCCATGGTGCTGGCGGTGCCCATCGTGTTGCAGGAGCCGGGGCTGCGGGACATCGACGCCTCGGCCTCGACGAATTCCTCGGCGGTCATTTCGCCCGCTTTCACAGCCTCGGAGAACTTCCACAGGTGGGTGCCCGAGCCGACCCGTTCGCCCCGGAAATAGCCGTTCAGCATTGGCCCGCCCGAGACCATGATCGTCGGCAGGTCCACCGAAGCCGCGCCCATCAGGAGCGAGGGCGTGGTCTTGTCGCAGCCCACAAGGCAGACGACGCCATCCATCATCTGGCCGCGGATCGTTTCCTCGACCGCCATGGCGGCCAAGTTGCGGAACATCATCGCGGTCGGGCGGAAGGCGGATTCCGACACCGAAAAGACCGGGACGATGATCGGGAAGCCGCCCGCCTCATAGACGCCGTGCTTCACCCGCTCGGCCAGGTCGTTCAGGTGGGCGTTGCAGGGGTTGGCCTCGGAAAAGGTATTCAGGATGCCGATGACCGGGCGGCCGTCGAAGAGGTCGGCGGGCAAGCCCTGATTCTTCATCCAGGCGCGGTGGTAGATCGCGTCCTTGGAGGTGCCGGAGAACCATTCTTGGCTGCGGAGCTTGCGGGGCCAGGGGGCGGGTTTGAAGGTCATGTCAGAGCGCTTTCACCAGGGAGGGGCCGGTTTCGCGGGGCGCGAAGGCGAGCGGGTTCTTCAGGGGCAGGCCGAAGGGCGGGGCCTCGATCTCGAACAGATCGCCGGGTTCGGTCTTGATGCCATCGGCGACCGAAAGGGTGGCGGTGCCGAACATGTGGACATGCAGATCGCCGGGCTGGCGGAAGATGTCGTACTTGAAATGGTGGTGTTCGAGGTTGGCATAGCTGTGGGACATGTTCGCCTCTCCGCTGAGGAAGGGCTTTTCCCAGATGACCTTGCCACCGCGCCGGATGCGGCTGGTGCCTTGCAGGTCGGCGGGCAGGTCGCCGAGCAGGATTTCCGGGCCGAAACTGGCGGGGCGCAGCTTGGAATGGGCGAGCCAGAGGTAGTTCACCTTCTCGACCACATGATCCGAGAATTCGTTGGCGAGCGCCCAGCCGATGCGGAAGGGCTGGCCGTCGGGGGCGATGAGGTAGATCCCGGCGACCTCGGGCTCCTCGCCGCCATCCTCGGCGCAGCCGGGGGCGGTGAGGGGCTGGCCGGGGGCGACGGCGGCGTGGCCGTTGCCCTTGTAGAACCACTCGGGCTGGATGCCGATCTGGCCGGGGGCGGGGCGGCCGCCGTCCAGCCCCATCTTGAACATGCGCATGGAGTCGGTCAGCACCTCGGCCCCGTCCAGCTTGGCGTGCATCGCGTCGCGGGCCGAGGCGCTGCCAAGGTGGGTCAGGCCGGTGCCGGTCAGGTGCAGATGCGCCGGGTCGGGGTGGGTGACGGGCAGGGTCACGCGGCCTTCGTCCAGGAGGCGGGCAAGGTCCACGGCCTCGCCCAGCCCATGGGCGGCGATGGTGGCGGCGAGCCTCTGGCCCGAGGCGATGGCCTCTTGCGCAAGCGCATAGGTCGAGGCCGCGCCCTTGACCACGGCGGCCTCGGAGCCTTCGCGGGCGACGACGGCCAGGGTGCCGTCCGGTCGGATGATTTGCGAAATCAGCATCTTGGCCTCACTTGTTCTTGTTGTAGACGTCGAAGATCACGGCGGCCAGAAGGACGAGGCCCTTGATCACCTGCTGGTAGTCGATGCCGATGCCCAGGATCGACATGCCGTTGTTCATCACGCCCATGATGAGCGCGCCGATCACGACGCCAACGATCTTGCCGGACCCGCCCGCCATCGAGGCCCCGCCGATGAAGACGGCGGCGATCACGTCCAGCTCGAACCCGGTGCCGGCCTTGGGGGTGGCGGAGTTCAGGCGGGCGGTGATGATCATGCCGGCCAGCGCGGCAAGGACGCCCATGTTGACGAAGCACCAGAACACGAGGCGCTGGGTGCGGATGCCGGAGAGCTTGGCGGCCTTTTCGTTGCCGCCGGTGGCATAGATCCGGCGACCGGCGGCCGTGTTCTCGGTGAAGAAGGCGTAAAGGACGGTGAGGATCACGAGGATCACCAGCACGTTCGGCAGGCCGCGGAACTGCGCCAGTTTCCAGCCGACGAAGACGAGGGCGGCCGAGACGACGATGTTGCGCGCCCAGAAGAGGCCCGCGGGTTCGGGGGCGATGCCGAATTCGGCATCCCGGGCGCGGGCGCGCAGGCCAAGCCAGATCAGGACCAGCGCGGCGGCGACGACGACAAGGACCGCGGTGCCGTTCAACCGCTCCATCCCCAGCAGCGCCTGGTCCCAGTCGCCCATCAGGTCGGGGATGAAGCCGTTGGCCATCGCCTGGAATTCGCGGGGGAAGGGGCCGATGTTCTGCCCGCCCAGCAGCCAGAGCGTCAGGCCCCGGAAGACCAGCATCCCCGCCAGGGTCACGATGAACGACGGGATGCGCCAGTAGGCGACCCAATAGCCCTGCGCGGCGCCGATGATCCCGCCAACCATCAGCGTGGCGGGGATCACGATCCAGACCGGCTGGCCCATCTTGACCGTCAGCGCCGCCGCGACCGCCCCGGTGAAGGCGGCAACCGAGCCGACCGAGAGGTCGATATGGCCCGAGACGATGACCAGCAGCATCCCCAGCGCCATGATGATGACGTAGGAGTTCTGCAGGAACAGGTTGGTGATGTTCTGGGCCGAAAGGAAATCGACGTCGATCCGGGCCCGCACGACCACGGTGAAGAAGAAGACGATGGCGACCAGCGCCAGAAGCATCCCGTTTTCCCGCAGATGCCCGCCAAGCCGGGCCCTGATCCCCGTGTCCACGCCCGTACTGATGCCGGTATCGCTCATCACGCCGCCTTTCCGCTGTCTTTCAGGATCAGGGCCATGATCGCCTCCTGGCTGGCCTGGTCGCGGGTCAGTTCACCCACGATACGGCCTTCGTTCATGACGTAGATCCGGTCGCACATGCCCAGAAGCTCGGGCATTTCACTTGAAATCATCACCACGCCTTTGCCCATTTCGGCCAGCTGGTTCATGATGTTGTAGATTTCGAATTTCGCGCCGACGTCGATCCCCCGGGTGGGTTCGTCGAGGATCAGCACCTCGGGGTCGGTGAAGAGCCATTTCGACAGGACCACCTTCTGCTGGTTCCCGCCGGAGAGGTTCACCGCCTTCTGGAATACGCCCGGCGTGCGGATCGCCATCTGCTTGCGGTAGCTTTCTGCCACCTGCGTCTCGCGCCGCTTGTCTAGGACGCCACGTACCGCCACGCCCGCGAGGTTCGCCAGCGTGATGTTGCGGGTGATCGGTTCTTCGAGGACGAGGCCCAGGGCCTTGCGGTCCTCGGTCACGTAGGAGAGGCCGGCATCGATGGCCTTGGCCACGGTCGAGGTGTCGACGGGCTTTCCGCCCATCAGGATCTCGCCGCTGATGTTGCGGCCGTAGCTGCGGCCGAAAAGGCTCATGGCGAGTTCGGTGCGGCCGGTGCCCATGAGGCCCGCGATGCCGACGATCTCGCCCTTGCGGACGGTGAAGCTGGCCGACTTGATGACTTGCCGCCCGGCCTGGTCGGGGTGCCAGACGTTCCAGTTGCGGACCTCCATCAGCACGTCACCGATTTTCGGCGTGCGCTCGGGGTAGCGATGCGCCATGTCGCGGCCGACCATGTCGCGGATGATCCGGTCCTCGGTGATCTCGTAGCGGTCCATGGTGGAGACGGTCGCGCCGTCGCGGATCACGGTGATCCGGTCGGCGACGCGGGAAATCTCGTTCAGCTTGTGGCTGATGATGATCTGGGTGACGCCCTGGGCCTTCAGCTCCAGCATCAGGTCCAGAAGTTTCTGGCTGTCGTTTTCCTGCAAGGCAGCGGTTGGTTCGTCGAGGATCAGGAGCCGCACATCCTTGGCCAGTGCCTTCGCGATCTCGATCAGCTGCTGCTTGCCGACGCCCAGTTTTTCCACCTTGGTCGTGGGAGCGTCCCTGAGCCCGACCTTGGCCAGAAGCGCCTCGGTCCGCTGGAAGGTCTCGCGCCAGTTGATCACGCCGCCGGAGGCGACCTCGTTGCCGAGAAAGAGGTTCTCGGCGATCGAGAGGAGGGGGACCAGTGCAAGCTCCTGGTGGATGATGATGATCCCCTTGGCCTCGCTGTCCTGGATGCCGCGCAGGTGCAGGACCTCTCCATCGTAACGGATTTCGCCTTCGTAGGAGCCATGCGGGTAGACCCCCGACAGGACTTTCATCAGGGTTGACTTGCCTGCGCCGTTCTCGCCGCAGATCGCGTGGATTTCGCCCTGTTCCACGGTTAGGTTGACGTGGTCAAGCGCGCGCACGCCGGGGAAGACCTTGCTGATCTCCCGCATTTCCAGAAGGGCTGGCATCCTGTCCTCCAAGCCGATGCCCGCCGCGTCCGGGGGAGCCTCCGGGCGCAGCGGGCAGGGGTCGGTCAGCTTACTTGAGCTGATCGGCCGTGTAGTAACCGGACTCGACAAGCACCTTGTCGATGTCGGCCACGCCCAGCGAGATCGGCTCCAAGAGGTAGGACGGCACGACCTTGACGCCGTTGTCATAGGTCGAGGTGTCGTTGATCTCGGGCTCGCCGCCCTGGAGGATCGCATCGACCATCTTGACGGTCACACCGGCCAGCGCGCGGGTGTCCTTGAACACGGTCGAATACTGCTCACCGGCCAGCATCGACTTGACCGATGGGACTTCCGCGTCCTGGCCGGTGACGATCGGCATCGGCAGGTCGCCCGAGCCGTAGCCCACGCCCTTGAGCGAGGAGAGGATGCCGATGGAAAGCCCGTCGTAGGGCGACAGCGCGCCGTGAAGCTGCTTGTCGCCGTAGTTGGCGCTCAGCAGGTTGTCCATCCGCGACTGCGCCACCGCGCCGTCCCAGCGCAGGGTGCCGACCACGTCCATCCCCATCTGGCCCGAGGGGATGACGATGTCACCCGCGTCGATCATCGGTTGCAGGACCGACATGGCGCCGTTGTAGAAGAAGAAGGCGTTGTTGTCGTCCGGGCTGCCGCCGAAGAGTTCGACATTCCAGGGCTTCACGTCGGGGAAACGCTCCTTGAGGCCCGCGACCAGCGATTCCGCCTGCTGGACGCCGACCTTGAAGTTGTCGAAGGTGGCGTAATAGTCCACATTCTCGCTGTCGCGGATCAGGCGGTCATAGGCGATGACCTTGATCCCGGCGGCGGCGGCGTTCTCAAGCGCGTTCGAGAGCGTGGTGCCGTCGATGGCCGCGATGACCAGGACGTTGACGCCCTTGGTGATCATGTTCTCGACCTGGGCCAGCTGGGTCGGGATATCATCCTCGGCATATTGCAGGTCGGTGGCGTAGCCCGCGGCGGTGAACTGCTCCACCATCGAGTTGCCGTCCGAGATCCAGCGCGAGGACGACTTGGTGGGCATGGCGATGCCGACGGTGCCCTTGTCCTGCGCGAAGGCCGGCAGCGAGGCCAGCGGCAGGGCGGAAGCAAGCGCAAGGAGCGCGCGTCTGGAAAGTTGCATGTTTATCCTCTCCCCCTTGGGTGGCGGGACTTTGCCCGCGGTCTGCCTGATCGGCCTGGCGGTCAGGTCATTGAGGTGTTTGCAATCTGCCCACATATCCGTCAAATCATGTTTTACGATTGATACATATCGGAAATGTTATGCAATCCTTGCCGACCCTGCTGGCCCGCGGCCTGAAACTCAGCCATCTGCAGATGATGGCGGCCTTTGCCGAGACCGGCCAGATCGGCCGGGCGGCGGAGCGGTTGGGGATCGCCCAGCCCGCCGCCTCGCGCCTTTTGTCCGAGGTCGAGGAGATCCTGGACCAGCCCGTTCGCGCGCGGGCTGGCCGAGGGGTGGTGCTGACCGAGGCGGGCCGGGTACTGGCGGACCGGGCGGGTCGGGTGATGCAGGAGCTGGCCGAGGCAGGACGCGAGGTAGCCGAGATCGCGGCGGGGGGCGTAGGCCGGGTGCGCATCGGCGCGGTGACGGCTCCGGCGCTGGACATCGTGCTGCCCGCCCTGCGCAGCGCGCGGCTGTCGCATCCGCGGATCGAGTCCGAGGTGGTGGTCGCGGCCTCGGATATCCTGTGCGACCAGCTTGCCTCGGGGCGGCTGGATTTCGTGATCGGCCGGGTGCCGGCGGGGGTGGATGCGGGGCTGTTCGACGGCCGGGTGATCGCGCCGGAGCCGGTGGCGCTGGTGGTGCGCAAGGGGCACCACCTGGCTGAACGCCCGCCGTCCGATCCGGTGGAGTTGCTGGGCTATGACTGGGTGCTGCCGGGAGAGGAGAGCCCGCTGACGCAGGCGGTGCTGGCGCGGCTGGCCGAGTTGGGGCTGCCCCGGCCCAGTCAGCGGCTGTCCACCGCCTCGTTCCTGCTGACGCTGGCGCTTCTGCACCAGTCGAATGTGGTGGCCCCGCTGGCGCAGGCGGTGGCGGACCAGTTCGCACGGGGGCCGGATGCGCCACTGGTGCAGGTGCCGGTCGACCTTGGCCTTGAGGTTGCGCCTTACAGCCTGCTCATCCGCAAGGGCGCGCGGCTGACGGCGGCGGCGGAGACGGTACTGGGCATCGTCGGGCTGAGCCTGCCGGGGGATCAGGCGGGGTCCTTCGGTCGCCGCAACTCCACCACCTCGCGGACGAAGGTATAGTCGTGATAGCCAAGCCGCGCGGCGGGGCGGTAGCGGGTCACGTCGAAGCGGCCATCGACCAGACAATCGTCGCGCAGGTGGATGCCCACGACCTCGCCCACCACCAGATGATCGTCCACCGGCAGGTCGAGGATCTGCATCACCCGACATTCCAGCACCGCGGGTGCACCGTCCACGCGGGGGCAGTCGATCTCATGGCACTCGGCCTTGGGCACGCCGACGGCCTGGAATTCGTCGGTGCCCTGCGGGAAGCGCGCGGAGGTTTCGTTCATCAGCCGCCACGACGCCTCTTCCACGATGTTGACCGCGAAGACGCCGGTTTCGCGGACATTGGCCACCGTATCGCGCGGGTCGCCTGAGAACATCACCTTGGGCGGGGTGTAGCCGACCGCGTTGAAGAAGGAATAGGGTGCAAGGTTGTCGCCGCTGGTCCCACGGGTGGAAATCCAGGCGATCGGGCGGGGCGAGACGATGGCCGAGAAGGGGCTGTGGCGCAGGCCATGGCCCTCGGCTGGGCGGTAGAACATGCTGATGCCTTTCAACGATTTGATCCTGACATGCGCGCATGTTACGGCGCGCTTCAAGCAGATTCGGGGGGCCCCCACGCGTGTACCGGCTTGAGGAAGAGACCGAGGACGACTGGTGGGAAGTCGAGGCGCTTTATGACCTCTGCTTCGCGCCCGGCCGGACCGCACTGTCGTCCTACCGCCTGCGCGACGGGGTGCCGACGGTCGCGCCCCTGTGCCTGACGCTGCGCGACGAAGAGAACGCGCTGGCTGCGGTCATCCGCTATTGGCCCGCGCTGATCGGTGAGCATGACGTGCTGCTGCTTGGCCCGGTCGCCGTCCACCCGACCCATCAGGGCGAAGGGCTTGGGGCGCTTCTGATCACCGAAAGCCTTGCCGAGGCGCGAAAGCTGGGCTGGGAGCGGGTGATGCTGGTCGGAGATGCGCCCTATTATGCGCGGTTCGGCTTTCGCAAGCTCCACGGTGTGGAGATGCCGCCGCCGACCAACCCCGACCGCGTGCTGGGGCTGGAGCTGAAGGCGGGGGCGTGGGACGGCGTGACGGGATCGGTCACGAAAGCCACCTGATCCCATTGCCTGCGGGGCAGCGGCCCCCATATCAACGCGATGGACCAGACCCTGCCCGTGCCACTTGCCGACCCTGCCGAACGGATCGCCGATCTGGCGCGCCGCTACCGGCGTGCGAACGGGCCGGTGATGCGGCTGGTCAACCGGATGGGCAACACGCTGGAGAACCAGCTGGCGGTCGTGCCCGAGAAATACCGTGGCCATGTGGAGCGTGCGACCGCGCAGGCGCTGGAGACCGCCTATGGCCTGGCGGGCAGGGCACCCGATCTTGGCGCGCGCGGGCCGCTGGTCGCTGTCCTTGCCTCGGGGGCTGCGGGCGGGGCGGGGGGCGTTGCGACCTCGGTCGCGGAGCTGCCGGTGACGGTGACGGTGATCCTGAACGCGATCCGGGCCGAGGCGCGGGCGGCGGGCTATGATCCGGACGCGCCCGGCGTGCGCGAGGAATGTCTGCGTGTCTTCGGCGCGGGGAGCCCATTGGCCAGCGACGACGGGATCAACACCAGTTTCCTGACCGCGCGGCTGTCGATCACCGGGCAGGCGGTTCAAAATGTCATTGCGACCGTTGCGCCGCGGCTGGCGGCGGCGCTGGGCCAGAAGCTGGCGGCACAGGCGGTGCCGGTGATCGGCGCGTTGTCGGGCGCGGCGCTGAATGCGGCCTTCCTGTCCTATTACCGCGAAATCGCCCGCATCCGCTTTGAGCTGCTGCGCTTGGCCGAGACCCATGGCGCGGAGCCGGTGCTGGAGGCTTTCGCCGCGGCCGTGGCGCCCCCGCGCGTCACCCGCGCCTGAGTTGGCCAGTTTTTCTGCGAAGAATCTTGGGTTTTCCGCCGGTTCTGGCTAGACCATGCCCGAACCAGGAGGGCCGGCATGAGCACGGATGTGATCGTCAAGCTGAAGGAAATGGCCGCGGATCCGGGGCGGGTCTGGATCCGGGGCGGGGCGCGCTATGCCGATCTGCTGGCGGAAACCGGGCGGCTGGCCAACACGCTTGTGGCGCTGGGACTGGTCAGGGGGGACCGGCTTCTCATCCAGGTCGAAAAGACCGAGGCGGTGCTGTCGCTTTACCTGGCCTGTCTGCGCGCGGGGGTGGTCTTTCTGCCGGTGAACCCGGGCTATACGGCGACCGAGACAGAGCATTTCCTGACCGATGCCGAGCCCGCGCTGGTGGTGGCCGACCGTCCCGTGGCCGGGGCGCGGGTGGTGACGCTGGCTGGGCTGATGGCGCAGGCGGCGGGGGCCTCGGCGGATTTCGCCGATCCGGCGCATGGGCCGGACGATCTGGCGGCGATCCTTTATACCTCGGGCACCACGGGCCGGTCAAAGGGCGTGATGCTGAGCCGGGAGAATCTGGCCTCGAACGCCGAGGCGCTGGTTGGGCTGTGGCGGTTCACCGAAGCCGATGTGCTTCTTCACGCGCTGCCGGTCTTTCATACCCATGGGCTGTTCGTGGCCACCAACTGCGCGCTGTATTCGGGGGCATCGCTGATCTTCCAGGCGGGCTTTGCCCCCGATGCCGTGCTTGCCGCCTTGCCCGAGGCCACGGTGATGATGGGGGTGCCCACCTTCTACAGCCGGCTTCTGGCCGATCCCCGCCTGACGCGGGATCGGTGCCGGGGAATGCGGCTGTTCATCTCGGGCTCGGCGCCGCTGTCGCCCGCGACCCATGCCGAATGGCAGGAGCGGACGGGCCATGCGATCCTGGAACGCTACGGGATGACCGAGACCAACATGATCACCTCGAACCCCTATGAGGGCGCGCGGCGGGCGGGGACGGTGGGGATGCCGCTTCCCGGAGTGGAGGTGCGGGTGACCGGGCCGGATGGCGCACCGGTGGCACAGGGTGAGGCGGGGTCGATCGAGGTTCGGGGGCCGAACGTGTTTCACGGCTACTGGCGGCTGCCGGAAAAGACGGCAGAAGAGTTCCGCGATGGCTGGTTCGTGACCGGCGATCTTGGGGCCTTCGATTCGCAAGGGTATCTGTCGATCCTTGGCCGGGCGAAGGATCTGGTGATCTCGGGCGGGCTGAACGTCTATCCGGCCGAGGTCGAGGCGGCGCTGGATGACCTGCCGGGTGTCGCGGGCTCGGCTGTGATCGGCGTGCCGCATCCCGATTTCGGCGAGGCGGTGGTGGCCTGCGTGATTCCGGCGAAGGGTGCGGTCGTGGAGGAAGCTGTGCTGCGCGGGGCCCTGCGCGACCGGTTGGCGGCGTTCAAGATCCCGAAGCGCGTACTGGTGATGGCAGAGTTTCCGCGCAATGCGATGGGCAAGGTGCAGAAGGCCGAATTGCGTAAGCAGAACGCCAGATTGTTTGTCGAAGGGTGACGGAGACCGGCCTATACCTTTGGTTTATGCTGCCAGATTAAACCTTTGGTGACTTTTCGCCCGGACGTCTCCTTGCGCAATCTGCGCTTACCGACAACGGGACGGGTGATCCGAACGGTGCCCGTGTATGACAAGTGGAGAGTGAAATGACCGACAGCAATGACCAGATCACCTCGCGCCGCCGGGCGCTGACCCGGATCGGGGCACTGGCGCTGGCCGCCTATGCAGCCCCGGCGCTGACCACGCTCAGCGTGGCGCGGGCCAGCGGGTCCAGCGGATCCAGCGGCACCAGCAGCCCCAGCCCGACCAGCCCGCCGAGCCCGACCTCCCCGCCCAGCCCGGCCTCGAAGTCCTCGTCTTCGACGACGCCGACTTCGCCGACCTCGCCCAGTATCTGCTCGGGTCCGACGGACGACGACGCGGGCTGCGCCGCCGGGAACGGGGCAAACCTTTAAGGGGGACCTCCCGGCGCGGCCCGACCGCGCCGGGGGCCAGAGCGGACCGGACGGTTGGAACTGGATGTCTTCTTTCGCGGCTTGAAGGCGCCGCTGCGGCTGATCGCGGCTGACCCGGTGCTGCGGCTGTTGCCCGAGGTCGCGCCGGGCTGGCCTCATGAGGTGCGCAAGGCGGACCCCGAGGCGCGCCCGTTCTACCGGATCGCGGCGGTTCCCGGGGCCGCGCAGTTCCATTGCGAGAACCTTGTCGAACCGGCGCCGCCCCGGTCGCTGGATGCGGTCAACGCTGCTTGTGATGCGATCACCGGGCTGGCCATGGCGCTTCCGGCCGAGGATGCTTGCGTCATCTGCCTTCATGCCGCGGGGGTCGAGTTCGCGGGGCGGCTGGTGGTTTTTCCGAACATCCGGCGGGCGGGGAAAAGCACGCTTTCGGCGGCTCTGGCGCAGGCCGGCCACCGGGTTTTCAGCGACGATGTGGTGCCGCTGGCCTTTCCGGCCCAAGGGCCGCCGCTGGCCCGGTCCATGGGGATCGCCCCCCGCCTGCGACTGCCCTTGCCCGAGGCGGCCACTGCGGGCTTCGCCGACTGGGTCGAGGCGGTGGCGGGGCCGACGAACAGGCAATACCGCTATCTGCGCCTGCCCGGTCAGCCCGGCCATGGCGAGAGCCTGCCGCTTGGGGCCTTCGTGATCCTGGACCGGCAGGAGGGGCAGGTTCCGGCGCGGCTGGAGGCGGTGGCGGCGGATCAGGCGATGGATGTGCTGCTGCACCAGAATTTCACCCGCGACCGCCATTCGGGGGATATTCTCGCGGCGATGGGCCGGGCCTTGGCGGGGGTGCCCGTTTTCCGGTTGAGCTATTCGGGACTGGAGGGTGCGGTGGCCTGTCTGGGGGAGGCGTTCCGCTTCTGGGACAGTGATGCCCCCGCGGGGCCGCTGGCGCGGTTTCGACTGGCGGAGTTCGGGGCCGAGATGACGCCACCAAACGGGGCGGTCCGGCAACGGGCGGGCGTCGTCGCGCGCGAGATTGGCGGAGGCCTTTATCTGGCAGACCCGGAGGGACGCGGGATCCATCGGATGGACCCGCTGGCCGCTGCGATCTGGGCCTTGCTGGAAGAGCCTCTGGACCGGGATGAGCTGGAGAGGATCCTCCTGGAGAGCTTTCCGGGCACGCCCGCGGACCGCATTGCTGCAGATCTGGAGGCGCTGTTGGCGCGGCTGGCGGAAGCCGGGCTGGTTGGCGCGGCATAGGCTGTTTCGGGGGCAAGCACGCGCCGAGTTCCTCGCGGAAACCTGCGCGAACGGGCGGTTCAGGTGCTGCTTTGGGTGGCGAGCCAGTCCATCAGCAAGGGCCGCGCGCTTTCCGCCCCTTCGGCCCGGGCACGGTCGATCACGGCGCGGGCCTCGGCGAGGTTGGCGAAGACCTCCTCGTTCAGGCACTCGTCGCGCAGCTTGCCGTTGAAGCTCTCGACGAAGCCGTTCTGCTGCGGCTTGCCCGGCGCGA
>Ga0208242_100788_pt1 | contig 12245 bp, 12 predicted proteins | sample SubbioAug_CSW13A_FD_184825 | JGI IMG/M metagenome (GOLD analysis project Ga0208242, IMG submission 184825) | Serpentinite rock and fluid subsurface biosphere microbial communities from McLaughlin Reserve, California, USA - CR12Aug_CSW13A (SPAdes) | ecosystem: Environmental > Terrestrial > Deep... | reverse complement strand
CGATGACGCGACCAGGGCGTTGGTCGGGATCGTCAGCGCAAAGGCGGCTGACGTGGCAAACAGACCCAAGGTGGCGAAGGCGGCGGTACGAGCTGAGAAGAACTGCATGGTGGCTCCTGAAAGGCAAATGCGAACACGTGATGACGCATGTTGCCAAAGAGCAAAGCGGCGCCTCCCCCGCAGATCGGGGAGTGGCGCCGCTTGGAGGGCGGGAAAAGTTTGCAGAACCAGAGAAAACCAGACGAACCCCACGAAAGGGTTACAAGGGTTAACCCGTCTTCAAGCGTTTACCCGCGGTCACTGCTCAGGGAGCCGGCGTGTACAACTTGTTCGAAACAGGCGCCGGGCGGAACTTCAAGAAGATCTCTTGGGTCAGCGTGCCGAAGGTGTCGACCGTGTCGAGTGCACCGATCTCAAATGCCTTGAGCTCCAGCTTGGTGATGAATGCCTCGCGGGTTTGCGGGGTCAAGGTCAACTGGTCGAGCACCTCAAGACCGGTCACAGACAGCGGAAACTTGTACTTCAGACCCAGGGGGGTGGCCACATTGAAGTTGTAAAGCGGCTCCTGACGGGCTGTTACCCCACCCAGAGGGGTGATGTCAGCCAGCACCTGCTTGCTGACGTAATTGATGGTGAAGTTGGCGAGCGTGACGCCAACTTTCTTGCCGACGCTGGGCGTGCCACGCGGCGCGATGCGCGAGATTTCGAGGGCCGAGCCCTTGGCGTCGCCACCGGCAATCTTGAAACCACTGATGGTGATGGTGGTGATGGGCAGCTTGAAGGCGTCTTCCGTGCCAGCCACAGCGGTGGCGTTGCCCAGAGGGATCACCTGGACGCCAGCCACGGAAAACGCATCCATGGCGACCTGAGAAAACTTCTGTGTCGAGTCTGCCACCAAGGCGTTGGTGGGGATCGTCAGCGCGAACGCTTGCGCGCTCAACGTGGCTGCGGCGAAGCCAGCAGCGAGGACGAGGGGGCGGAATGTGGAAATCTGCATGGAAAACTCCTGTTGAGATCAGTTTTGAAACCGGACATCGGGCAAAAAGTGCACCCGACTTGGTTTCATCATGACCGGCCAGACACACATGCAGCAGTCGGTGTAATGCCCAACCACTGTCGTAATTGGGCAAAATTCCGGGTAAGCGATGACTGCTCAAACAACCGCATTACCCGGGGTTCCACCAGGGAACCCCGCTTCTCAGAATCAGGGCTGGGCAACGGTGTAAGGTGCGGTCGGCACAGACTTACGGAAAGTCACCTTGATGTCCTGGGTCAGCGAACCAAACGTGGTGATCGCATCCAAGGCACCGATTTCGAACGTGCGCAGTTGCAGCGTGTCGATCTGGGCTTGGCGCGATTCCGGCGTCAGGGTCAGCTGGTCCAGCACTTCACGGCCGGTGATGGTCAGGGGGAACTTGTACTTCAGGCCCAGGGGGGTGGCCACGTTGAAGTCGAACAGCGCCACGTTCTTGGTGGTCACGCCGCCAATGGGGGTGAAGTCAGCAAACACCTTCTTGGCGTTGTAGTCGATGGCGAAGTTGGCCAGCACGATGCCGACCTTCTGACCAGCCGAAGGCGTACGCGGGGGGGCGATGCGGGCGATCTCGAGAGCCGAACCGGAGGCGGCGCCAGCAGCGATCTTCAGCTTCGAATCAACCGTGATCGAAGTGATCGGGAAGACGAAGGTGTCGGTCGTGCCAGCGGCAGCCGTGGCGTTGCCCAGCGGGGTGATGCCAACGCCGGTCACTTCGAAGGCGTCCATGGCTTCTTCAGAGAAACGCTGGACCGAGTCGGCCACGAGGGCGTTGGTCGCGATGGTCAGTGCGCTGGCGGCAGTGCTGGCAACCAGCAGGGCGGCAGCGATGGCAGTGCTACGGACGTTGAGAACTCGCATGAAACAGCTCCTTTAGAGGTCGCCTTGCTCATCGCAAAGCGGTGTTGATGTGTGTTTAATGTTGCCTGGGTCGCGTTCGGTGGACCCCCCGCAGATCAGGGGGAGATCAGAGTGCAACAGGATGCCGGGACGACAAACCGAGGGAAAACATGGGCTGGGTGATTCCTCACGGGCATCCGGGATACCACCATGTGTCGCCCCCAAACCCCACATTCCCATGATTCGTCACAGCGTGGCGGCGTATCTGGTCGCCCTGGCCACGCAGGACGACCCCCTGCCATCGGCGCCCTTCTGACAGCGGCATGGCTTTGCCGTGGTGCAAACGCCCAGGCTTGATGCGGATCAGCCAGCCTGAGCAGGTCCGCGCGACAATTCGGTCAGCATTGCCGTCTGCCTCGTTGAGGCCGGATGGCAACCCACCCGAGAGAGGATGCAACCGATGCCCCCACCCGCACCCGAAGCTGTCGCAATGGACTGGTCGCGCTGGACGCGCGCGCTGGATCTGCACACCCAGGCCCAGCTCGGGCGGGCCGTCAACGGCATTTCGCCCATCCAGACAGCCCTCGTGTACCTGGACTGGCTCTCTCACCTGATGGTCTCACCGGGCAAACAGCTCGATCTGGCGCGGCAGTTCGCGCAGGATGCAACGGCTGCCGCGGCGCGGTCCATGCAGCCTTCTGTGGCTTGCTGCGACCCTTCCGCACCGAATGACAAGCGGTTTGCCGCGCCGGACTGGCGGCAGTGGCCGTTCTCTCTGTGCGCGCAGTCGTTCCATGTGCTCGAGCGCAGTTGGGACCGGGCCACGCGAGACGTTCCGGGCCTGAGTCACCGTCACGCCGACATCGCCCACTTCGCAGCCCGCCAGTGGCTCGACGTCTTCAATCCCGCCAACATGCCCTGGCTCAACCCGGAGGTGCTGCGCGCCACGGCACAAGAAGGCGGCGCCAACCTGGTACGCGGGGCCTCAAACTGGGCCGATGACGTGCGGCGCCTGGTGCACGGGCAGCCGCCAGCCGGCACCGATGCCTACAAGGTGGGTGACAACGTGGCCGCCACCCCAGGCAAGGTGGTGCTGCGCAACGACCTGATGGAGCTCATCCAGTACAGCCCTGCGACCGAGACGGTCCACGCCGAGCCCATCCTGATCGTGCCGGCGTGGATCATGAAGTACTACATCCTGGACCTGTCGCCGCACAACTCGCTGGTGAAGTACCTGGTCGATCAGGGGCACACGGTGTTCATGGTGTCCTGGAAGAACCCCGACGAGCGCGACCGCAATCGGGGTCTGGACGATTACCGCACCCTGGGCGTGATGGCCGCACTCGACGCCGTCACCCGCATCGTGCCGGGGCGCAAGGTGCACGCCACCGGCTACTGTCTGGGTGGCACGCTGCTGATGATTGCGGCGGCCACCATGGGCCGCGACGGCGACGACCGGCTGGCCTCGATGACGCTGTTTGCCGCCCAGGGCGACTTCACCGAGGCGGGCGAGCTGCTCATGTTCATCAACGAGAGCGAGGTGTCGCTGCTTGAGGCCATGATGGCCGAGCAGGGGTTCCTGAAAGGCGAGCAAATGGCGGGCGCCTTCCAGCTGCTGCATGCTGACGACCTGATCTGGTCGCGGGCCATGCGCCACTACCTGCTGGGCCAGCGCGACCTGCCCAACGACCTGATGGCCTGGAACGCCGACACGACACGCATGCCCTACCGCATGCACTCGGAGTACCTGCACAAGCTGTTTTTGGACAACGAGCTGTCACGCGGGCGCTATGAAGTCGGCGGCCAACCGATCTGGTTCACCGACATCCGTGTGCCTTGCTTTGCTGTGGGCACCGTGACCGACCACGTCGCGCCGTGGCAATCGGTCTACAAGCTGCACCTGCTGCCACTGGATGTCACTTTTGTGCTGACCAGCGGCGGCCACAACGCGGGCATCGTCAGCGAGCCCGGCCACAAGGGACGCCACTTCCAGCTGCGCCACCGCCCGCCCACCGCGCCCTACATGGCGCCAGACCGCTGGCAGGCCGAGGCGCCCCACACCGATGGCTCGTGGTGGCCTGCATGGCAGCAGTGGCTGGCCGCGCATTCGTCCGGCCAGGTGGCCCTGCCGCGCATGGGGCTGCCAGGGCGGTCGCGCAAGTTGCCTGATGCGCCGGGCGAGTACGTGCTGCAAGCCTGATCTCGCAATGAAACAGGCCGCGAAGGTTGCCCCTCGCGGCCTGTGGGATCTTGGCGATCCGTGCGATCAGCGGCGCAGACCAGCCCGAAGGCCGGTCGGCACGTGGATCAGTTCTTCGACTGGTCGACCAGCTTGTTCTTGGCGATCCAGGGCATCATGCCGCGCAGTTCGGCGCCGACGGTCTCGATCGGGTGAACGGCGTTCAGGCGACGGCGAGCGGTCATGCTCGGGTAGTTGGTCTTGCCTTCCAGGATGAACATCTTGGCGTATTCGCCGGTCTGGATGCGCTTCAGCGCGTTGCGCATGGCTTCGCGCGACTTCTCGTTGATCACCTCGGTACCGGTCACGTACTCACCATACTCGGCGTTGTTCGAGATGGAGTAGTTCATGTTGGCGATGCCGCCTTCGTACATCAGGTCGACGATCAGCTTGAGCTCGTGCAGGCACTCGAAGTAGGCCATTTCGGGCGCGTAGCCGGCTTCCACCAGGGTTTCGAAACCCATCTTCACCAGCTCGACGGCGCCGCCGCACAGCACGGCTTGCTCGCCGAACAGGTCGGTTTCGGTTTCTTCGCGGAAGTTGGTCTCGATCACGCCACCCTTGGTGCCGCCGTTGGCAGCCGCGTACGACAGGGCGATGTCCTTGGCCTTGCCAGAGACGTCCTGGTAGATCGCGATCAGCGAAGGCACGCCGCCGCCCTTGAGGTACTCGGAGCGCACGGTGTGGCCAGGGCCCTTGGGGGCGACCATGATCACGTCCAGGTCGGCGCGGGGGATGACCTGGTTGTAGTGCACGTTGAAGCCGTGCGCGAAGGCCAGCGTGGCGCCCTTCTTGATGTTGGGCGCGACGTTGTTGTTGTACACCTCGGGGATGTTCTCGTCGGGCAGCAGGATCATGACGATGTCGGCGGCCTTGACGGCCTCGTCGACCTCGGCAACCTTCAGGCCAGCGCCTTCGGCTTTGGACCACGATGCGCCACCGCGGCGCAGGCCCACGGTCACGTTCACACCCGAGTCACGCAGGTTCTGCGCGTGGGCGTGGCCTTGCGAGCCGTAGCCCACGATGGTGACGTTCTTGCCCTTGATCAGGCTCAGATCGGCGTCCTTGTCGTAATAGACCTTCATGTTGTTTGCTCCGTCGGTAAAAGAGGGTGGCCTGCAGCAGGCCGGAAAAGTTTCGATGGCGGGAAAGGGTGATCCGGGGTGAGCCGGATGCGTCAGACGCGCAGGATGCGCTCACCGCGCCCGATCCCGCTGGTCCCGGTGCGCACGGTTTCAAGGATGGCGGCGCGGTCAATGGCTTCCAGGAAGGCATCCAGCTTGTCCGCGTCGCCAGTGAGTTCGATGGTGTAGGTCTTGTCGGTGACGTCGATGATGCGGCCGCGGAAGATGTCGGCCATGCGCTTCATCTCTTCACGCTCCTTGCCCACCGCGCGCACCTTGATGAGCATCAGCTCGCGCTCGGTGTAGGGGCCTTCGGACAGGTCGACCACCTTGACCACCTCGATCAGGCGGTTGAGGTGCTTGGTGATCTGTTCGATCACGTCGTCCGAGCCACGCGTGACGACGGTCATGCGCGACAGCGACGGGTCTTCGGTGGTGGCCACCGTCAGGCTCTCGATGTTGTAGCCACGGGCCGAGAACAGGCCCACGACGCGAGAGAGGGCGCCTGCCTCGTTTTCGAGCAGCAGGGCAATGACGTGTTTCATCTGGATCGTCCTTTCGGGGCTCCTGGGCCTGGCGGCGGTAACCGACAGGCTGTGGCCTCGGGTGCGATGGATCGGGGTTGGGGTGACGGCCTGCCGTTCAGGGCGCCGGCCCGACACGACCCCGGCAAGGGTCGGCCTGCAGACGCCGGTTGCGACCGGCCAACTGGGTTGGGTAAGGGGTCAGAGTTCCTCGGAGCCCAGCAGCATCTCGGAGATGCCCTTGCCGGCTTGCACCATGGGCCACACGTTTTCGGTGGGGTCGGTGCGGATGTCGAGGAAAACCGAGCGGTCTTTGAGCTTGATGGCTTCCCGCAGCGCGCCTTCCACATCCGACGGACGCTCAATCAGCATGCCGACGTGGCCATAAGCCTCGGCCAGCTTGACGAAGTCGGGCAGCGCATCCATGTAGCTGTGCGAGTAGCGGCCGCCGTAGTCCAGCTGCTGCCACTGGCGCACCATGCCGAGGTAGCGGTTGTTCAGCGAGATGACCTTGACCGGCGTGTTGTACTGCTTGCAGGTAGACAGCTCCTGGATGCACATCTGGATCGAGCCCTCGCCCGTCACGCAGAACACGTCGGCTTCGGGCTTGGCGAGCTTGATGCCCATGGCGTAAGGCAGGCCCACGCCCATGGTGCCCAGACCGCCGGAGTTGATCCAGCGACGCGGCTCTTCAAAGCGGAAGAACTGGGCCGCGAACATCTGGTGCTGGCCCACGTCGGAGGTGACGTAGTAATCGGTGCCACGGGTGAGCTCCCACAGCTTCTCGACCACCATCTGGGGCTTGATGACATCGTCGGAGTGCTTGTACTTCAGGCACTCGCGCTTGCGCCACTCGCTGATCTGGCTCCACCAGGCAGCCAGCGCATTTTGATCGGGGCGCTGCTGCGACTCCTTGATCTGGGCGAGCATTTCCTGGAGCACGTCCTTGACGTCGCCCACGATGGGGATGTCGACCTTGACGCGCTTGGAGATCGACGAGGGGTCGATGTCGATGTGGATGATCTTGCGCTCGACCTGGGCAAAGTGCTTGGGGTTGCCGATCACACGGTCGTCGAAGCGGGCGCCCACGGCGATCACCACGTCGGCGTTCTGCATGGTCATGTTGGCTTCGTACGTGCCGTGCATGCCCAGCATGCCGAGGAACTTCGGATCAGACGCCGGATAGGCGCCCAGACCCATCAGCGTGTTGGTGCAGGGGTAGCCCAGCAGGTTGACCAGCTCGCGCAGCTCGGCGCAGGCCTCGGCCATGATCACGCCACCACCGGTGTAGATGTAGGGGCGCTTGGCGTTGAGCAGCAACTGCACGGCCTTGCGGATCTGGCCGCCGTGGCCCTTGCGCACCGGGTTGTACGAGCGCATTTCCACCGACTCGGGGTAGTGGAAGGCCGTGGTCTTGAGCGACACATCCTTGGGCACATCGACCACGACAGGGCCGGGACGGCCGGTGCGTGCGATGTGGAAGGCCTTCTTCATCGTGACGGCCAGATCGGCCACGTCCTTGACGAGGAAGTTGTGCTTGACGATGGGGCGGGTGATGCCGACGGTGTCGCATTCCTGGAAGGCGTCCAGGCCGATCGCGGGCGTGGGCACCTGACCGGTGATGATCACCATGGGGATCGAGTCCATGTAGGCCGTGGCGATGCCGGTGATGGCGTTCGTCACACCAGGGCCGGAGGTGACCAGGGCCACACCGACGTCGCCGGTGGCGCGTGCGTAGCCGTCAGCCGCGTGCACGGCCGCCTGTTCGTGGCGCACCAGCACGTGTTCGATCGTGTCTTGCTTGTAGAGCGCGTCGTAGATGTACAGCACGGCCCCACCGGGGTAGCCCCACATGTACTTGACGTTCTCGGCTTGCAGGCAACGGACAAGGATGTCGGAGCCGTTGAGCACCTCGCCGGATGGCGAAGCGGCGTGGGCGTCGGCCGAGCCGGCGCGCTTGATGTCCGCGGATGAAAATTCCATGACTGGATGACCTTTCAGATTTTCTCTAACGAAAAACGATCGGTGCCCCTCCACACGGACAAACGGCCTGGGGCCGATGCCAGCAACGCTGCGACCACGGATGGTCGTGCGCTCGCCCTTGTGAGGCGGTTTTGGAGCCTGCGCGGCCTGGATCGCGGGTTGGTTGACCCGCCAACGGCAAGCCAGATCGAGATGGCGCAATCCGGCATTATCTCATTCCGCAGGGGCAATTCAAGTTTTCAGGCCCCCGCAGGCGCGTGAGAGAGGCAAATGACATAATCCGCACCACTTCAGTGGCCGCCAGGGCACCGTGTCTTTGACTTCGCCGAATCCTTTGCCCTCCGCGCAAGAAGCGCTGCTCAACGACTTTCTTGCGGGGGTCGAGCGCCGCGCCTTCAAGCGCACCGCGTACGCCGTCCGCAACGACGACGCCGCGCTTGACATCGTCCAGGACACCATGATCCGGCTGGTGCAGAGCTACGGTGACCGGCCCGCGGCCGAATGGCCCATGCTGTTCCAGCGCATCTTGTCGAACGCCACGCTCGACTGGTTTCGCCGCCAGAAGGTCCGCAACGCCGTGATGGTGAACCTCGGCGACTTCGAAGGCGCCGATGGGGACGACGAGGGGCAGGACTTCGACCTGCTGGGTGCCATGCGGGTCGACGACCAGCTCGCCGAGGGCGCGGACGACGCCGCCAGCCGTGCCCAGACGCTGGGGCAGATCGAGGACGAAATTGGCAAACTGCCCGCGCGTCAACGGGAGGCCTTCCTCCTGCGTTACTGGGAGGAGATGGACGTGGCCGAGACCGCCGCAATCATGGGCTGCTCCGAGGGCAGCGTCAAAACCCATTGTTCGCGCGCAGTCCAGGCACTCGCCCGAGCCCTTCAGAATCGTGGAATCACGCTGTGACACACCCGGTCGATCACCCTTTTCACCACGCGCAAGCAGAGGCCCTTGAGGCCCGCTTCGCGCTGCGTGTGGGCGCTCGCCTGAACGAGGGCGCCACTGCGTTGCCGCACGACATCAGCGAGCGGCTGAGGGTGGCGCGCCTGCAGGCCGTGTCGCGTGCGCGGGCCCAGGTGTTGACGCGTCCGGCCCACGAGGCGGCTGCGGCCGGTGGCCTGGCCATCTCGGTCGGCCCGCAGGGCACCGCCACCGCATCGGGCTGGGGCGACCACGCCGCGGCCCCGCGCCCCAACCGCAACAAGCTGGACGACGAGCCCGTGACCTGGGGCTGGCGCCTGGCGTCGCTGGCGCCGCTGGTGGCGCTGGTGGCCGGTCTGTGGGGCATCCAGGCTTATTACAAGCACGAGCGCATCCGCGCGACGACCGAGGTCGACATGGCCTTGCTCATCGACGAGTTGCCGCCGGCTGCATACGCCGACCCCGGATTCGAAGAGTTTCTGCGCACCAGCGCCTCGGATCCCGCCCCGCCGGCAGACATGCCGCTGTGGGTGGACGACCTGATCGCCGAAGCACTGGGCCCGGCAGGCGGGGAGCCACGCTGATGACGGCAACTGCATGGCAACACGCTTGCACGACGCTGGCCGTTGCAGCGCTGGCCTGCACGCTCAACCTCTCTGCAGGCGTCGCGCCCGCCTGGGCTTCGCCCGGCCAGCTGGCCGCCACGCAGAGCAGCCCGGACTGGTCGCAACTGAGTGACGAACAGCGCCGTGTGCTGACGCCGCTTGCCAGCCAGTGGGACGCCATGGACGACACCAGCCGCGGCAAGTGGGCGGCGGTCGCGGCAAAGTACAAGCGGCTCAGCCCGCAAGAGCAGCGCCGGATCGACGATCGGCTGACCTCATGGGCAAGGATGGCGCCCCGCGAGCGCGGAGAAGCGCGCTTGCGCTTTCAGCAAACGCGCGAGTTGACACCCGAACAGCGGCAGCAGCGATGGGACGCCTATCAATCGCTGACCGACGACGAGCGCCGCGCGCTCGCACGCCAAGCGCAGCGCCGTGCCGAGCCGACGCGCCTGCCCGAACGCGCTGCGGGGCCGCGGGATGCGCGCGAGCTTGAACAGCGCCAGCGTCGGGCCGAGCAGCAAAGCCGAAAGTCGAATGACGTCCCGGCTGCGCACCCGCTGCGGTCCACCGGCAAGGCTGTGGCGCCATCGACCGTGAAAGCGGCGACCGGCGCCACGACGCGGCTTGTGACCGACGCCCCCGCGCCGGCCCTGCACCAGCACGCGGGTCTGCCCAAGATCGCGGCAACAGAAGGCTTTGTCGACCCGGTGACCTTGCTGCCCCGCAAAGGGCCGCAAAGCGTGGGGATGATGCCCACACCGGGCGAGCGCCCGCGAAACCGCGACGCACGCGCCAAAGACCGACCGCAGGGCAAGCCTTGAGGGTGGTGTTATGGTTGCGCGCTTGATCGAGCCCGCAACCCCGCGCACCATGTCTTTCTGGCGTCCGCCCACTTACCGCCCCCTCACCCCGGCCGAATGCGCCGAACGCGCTGCCGACCCAGCGGCCAGCCTGCGCCGCAGAATGACGGCCTTCGTCTACGAAGGGGTGCTGCTGTTCGGCATCGTGGTGCCAGTGGCGCTGGTCTATGGCGTGGTCACCAACCAGCGACACGGGATGGAAGGCCGCCTGGGCCTGGGCCTCACGCTGTTCTTCACCCTCCTGCTGTACTTCGTGTGGTGCTGGAGCCGCACCGGCCAGACCCTGGCCATGAAGACCTGGCACATCCAGATGGTGACGCCAACCGGCGCGCGCCCACCGGTCTGGCGGGCCGCCTTGCGGTATCTCGCGAGCTGGCTGTGGTTTGCCCCGCCGCTCGTGGCCGCATCCACGCTGGGCTGGCACAGCACGGGCCAGATCACCGGGGCGCTGGCAGGCTGGGTGCTGGCGTACGGCCTACTCAGCTACGTCCTGCCGCGCCGGCAGTTCCTGCATGACCTGGTGGCGGGCACGCGACTGATCGATGCCCGACCCTGAGGGCGTGCAGCGCGCCCTCGCCTCTCAAAGAAAGCACATCCGACATGCCTGAGTCGCAACCCCTCTCTCTTTGTGTTTACTGCGGCTCGCGTGACGGGCTGGCGCCGGCTCACCGGCAGAGCGCCATCGAGGTCGGGCAGCAGGTGGCACAACGGGGTTGGCAACTGGTCTATGGCGGCGGCAGCACCGGCTTGATGGGCACGGTGGCCAACGCCGCACTGGCCGGCGGCGCGCCGGTGGTCGGCGTGATCCCGCAGCGCCTGATGGCACGCGAACTGGGCCACGGCGGCGTGAGCGAACTGATCGTGGTCGACAGCATGCACGCGCGCAAGCAGACGATGGCCACGCGCTCGGATGCCTTCCTGGCGCTGCCAGGCGGCATCGGCACCATGGAGGAGCTGTTTGAAGTGTGGACCTGGCGCCAGCTGGGCTACCACCGCAAGGCGCTGGGGCTGCTCAACGTCGGCGGCTATTACGACGACTTGCTGCGCTTCATTGACCGCAGCCGGGACGACGAATTTCTCTGGCCGGATGTGCAGGCGCTGCTGCTGGTGGACACCGATGTGACGCGGCTGCTGGACCGGCTGGCCGCAGAGCACGCGCGCCTGGCGGCCGAGACGCCTGCAGAGGCGTCGTCAGGCCCGGGGAGCGTGTCGGATCAGATCTGATCCAGCAGGATCAGACGGCCGCTTCGTCGGTTTCGCCGGTGCGGATGCGCACGACCTGCTCAACCGGGGTGACGAAGATCTTGCCGTCACCGATCTTGCCGGTCTTGGCGGCCTTGACGATGGCTTCGATGCAGCGCTCGACGTCCTCGTCCTTGACCACCACCTCGACCTTGACCTTGGGCAGGAAGTCGACCACGTACTCGGCACCGCGGTAGAGCTCGGTGTGGCCCTTCTGGCGCCCAAAGCCTTTGACTTCGGTGACCGTCAGACCGGTCACACCCACTTCGGCCAGCGCTTCGCGCACTTCTTCCAGCTTGAACGGTTTGATGATGGCGGTGATCTGTTTCATGGGGATGCTCCGGAGTCAGTGGGCCAGCAGGCAGGGAATGCAGCAGCGCAATGTTGCAGCGCAACGCTGTCTATTTAAGCACGGAAGCGCGAGACGATGGGGTAGCGCCAGTCGCGTCCGAACGCGCGGTGCGTGATGCGGATGCCCACCGGCGCCTGGCGCCGCTTGTACTCGTTGAGCTTGATCAGCCGGGTCACCTTGTCGACATCCGCCCGGTCAAAGCCCTCGGCGACGATGGCGTCGATGGGGTGGTCGTGCTCCATGTAGCGCGCGAGGATGGCGTCCAGCACCTCATAGGGAGGCAGGCTGTCCTGGTCGGTCTGATCCGGTCGCAACTCCGCCGACGGCGGGCGCGTGATGATGCGCTCGGGGATCGGTTCGACCTGCCCACGCTCGGCGGCCTGGGCGTTGCGCCAGCGGGACAAGCGGTAGACCAGGGTCTTGACGACGTCTTTGATCACGGCGAAGCCGCCCGCCATGTCGCCATAAAGCGTGCAGTAGCCGCTGGCCATCTCGCTCTTGTTGCCGGTGGTGAGCAC
>Ga0208242_100787_pt1 | contig 12253 bp, 14 predicted proteins | sample SubbioAug_CSW13A_FD_184825 | JGI IMG/M metagenome (GOLD analysis project Ga0208242, IMG submission 184825) | Serpentinite rock and fluid subsurface biosphere microbial communities from McLaughlin Reserve, California, USA - CR12Aug_CSW13A (SPAdes) | ecosystem: Environmental > Terrestrial > Deep... | reverse complement strand
GTACGTCGCTCATCACAACACCAACCCCAAGCCGTTCATCTGGACCAAGAGCGCTCGCGATATCCTGCAGAAGGTCATTCGCGCCAATCGTCACTTAAGTTCCAAACAGAATGGAACACTGCACTAGGGACACGAGATGCTGTTTGACGCCCATACCCACCCGGGGGCACATCTGCTACGACTGGCAGCACTACATCGCGCTGATCCAGCGCATGCCCTGGGCGCTGAGAAACGGCGCACCCTTTGCCGACATGCCGGCGCCCTTGCAGCGCCTGCGCCAGGGGCTGATGCGCCATGCGGAGGGCGACAGGACCATGGCACAGGTGCTCAACTGTGTGGCCAGCCACGGGCTGGAGCGGTGCTGGTGGCGGTGGATCTGGTGATCGAGTCGGGGGCGCTGAGCACCGTGCACGTGCTCAATGGGCTGGCGCGCCTGAGAGCGCCGCCACCACCGCCGGATGTGCAAATCAGCCTGGCGCTCAAGGAAGCGCCGATCGCCAACACCGGGCGCTATGACAGCCTGTGTGGCGACGCCTTGGAGGGCGTGAGCCATGCGTGATAGTGCCGCCGAACTCAAGAACTGCGCCTGGGCGGCATGTCCGCATGCCTGCGGCCGAGTTGACGACGCCGAAAGGGGGCTCAAGCGATGTGGGCGTACAAACCTCGCGCTGGTTGATCGAGCACCTGCTGCAGGCTGAACATGCGCACCGGGCCTTTGCTTCGGTGCGCCACCAGATGAAGGCCGCCAGGTTTCCGCTGAATCGGGACCTTGCCGGCTTTGACTTCGAGGCCTCCACGTTGGATCAAAAGCTGGTACGGCAACTGAGCACGCTGGCGTTCACCGATGCAGCACAGAACGCGGTACTCATTGGCGGTCCGGGCACGGGCAAGACGGACCTGGCGACTGCCATTGGCGTTGCCGGCATTGCGCCCAAGGGCAGCGGGTGCGTTTCTATTGCACGGTCGATCTGGTCAACGAGCTGGAGCGCGAAAAGCGTGAGGGTAAGGCCGGGCGCATCCCACTGGCGCTGACGCGTCTGGACCTGGTCATTCTGGACGAGTTGGGCTAAGTGCCCTTCAGCCAGGCAGGCGGTGCTTTGCTTTTCCACCCAATGAAATCCGGACCATTTACACAAAATCTCGGACATGCCTCGTCAACGATGCAGGGAAAACCACGAGGGAAAACCCCCTCATTATTTGTATGATGATCATATGACTAGACATCAAACGACCTTCCTCCAGGCATGAGCGACGCCCTGCAGGCGCCTGAGCGCCTCACCGACAAACTCGCCGGCCTGCTCTTGCAGCGCATCGAGTCGGGGGAGTTGGCGCCCGACGAGCGCCTGCCCACAGAACAGCGTCTGTCCGAGCTGTTCGGTGTGTCGCGCACCGTTGTGCGCGAAGCGGTGAGCCGGCTCAAGTCCATCGGACTTCTCACCTCGCGTCAGGGCTCCGGTGTGTTTGTGGCGCCCCGGCACCAGGCACGCGCCCTGGCCTTTGACCCCATGGTGGTCACTTCCATGGAAAGCGTGCTGCAGGTGGTGGAAGTTCGTCGCGGGCTCGAAGCCGACGTGGCAGCACTCGCCGCGCAACGAATGACCTCCGAGAAGGCGCTGTCCATTTCGCAGGCGCTGGCCCACTTGGAGGCCTGCCCGCCCCAGGGGGCAGAAGGCGTGGAAGCCGACCTCGCTTTTCACCGCACCATTGCACGCGCCACCGAGAACCCGCACTACGAGCGTCTGCTGGGCTTCCTGGAGCAGTACCAGCGCGAGGCCATGAACGTGACGCGCACCAACGAAGCGCTCGACAGCGGCTACATGGTGGAGGTGCGCGAAGAACACCGCGCTATCGCCGAAGCCGTGATGCGCGGTGACGCCACCGCCGCGCGCGAGGCTGCCATGCGCCACATGAACAACGCGGTCCACCGCCTGCACAACGCTGCCCCTCCCATACGCCGCGCCCTCGGGGCGATGCTTGCTCCCTCTTCACCCGGTTCTTCTTCATGAGCAACGATTCCACCAAAACACTCGGCGTCGTCGGCCTGGGCTCCATGGGCATGGGTGCCGCGCTCTCGGCCTTGCGCCAGGGCGTGACCACCTGGGGTTGCGACCCGCGCGCCGAAGCCCGCGCAGCTTTTGAACGAGCGGGCGGCCGCGCCACCGCCAGCGTGGCCGAACTGGCCGGCCACTGCGACGTGGTTCTGGTGCTGGTGGTCAACGCGGCGCAGACCGAAGACGTGCTGTTCGGCGCGCAAGGCGTGGCCTCGACCCTGAAGCAAGGCGGCGTGGTGGTGTGCTCGGCCACCGTCGACCCTGCCCTGCCCCCGGTGTGGGAACAGCGCCTGCTGGCCACCGGCCACTGGCTGATCGACGGCCCGGTGTCGGGTGGTGCGAAAAAAGCCGCGGCTGGGCAGATGACGGTGATGGCCTCGGGTCAGCCCGAAGCCTTCGCCGCCGCCGGCAGCGTGCTCGAGGCCTTTGCCGGCAAGGTCTACCGCCTGGGCGACAAGGCCGGCGTGGGCTCCACCGTGAAGATGGTCAACCAGCACCTGGCGGGTGTGCACATTGCCACCGCCTGCGAAGCCATGGCCCTGGGCATGCGCGCCGGTGCCGAGCCGCGCCAACTGTACGAGGTGATCTGCAATTCCGCCGGCATGAGCTGGATGTTCGAGAACCGCGTGCCGCACATCCTCGACGGCGACTACACGCCGCTCTCGGCGGTGAACATCTTCATCAAGGACCTGGGCATCGTGCTCGACGCCGCGCGCCAGCTCAAGTTTCCGCTGCCGCTGGCCGCCGCCGCGCACCAGCTCTACCTGTCCACCGCGGCCATGGGCCTGGGCGCTGAAGACGACTCGGCCGTGGTGAAGTACTACGCCCAACTGGCTGGCATCGAGCTGCCTTCGCCCGCACCCACGGCACAGGCGCCGGCATGATCCTCGGCGTCATCGCAGACGACTTCACCGGCGCCACCGACGTGGCCAGCATGCTGGTGCGCGCCGGCATGCACACGGTGCAGGTGCTCGGCGTGCCCCACGACGGCTTGCCGCAGGCCGACGCGGTGGTGGTCGCGCTCAAGACGCGCACCGTGGCCCCGGCCGACGCGGTGGCGCAGAGCCTCACCGCGCTGGCCGCCTTGCGCGCCGCGGGCGCGCGGCAGACCTATTTCAAATACTGCTCCACCTTCGATTCCACGCCGCAGGGCAACATCGGCCCGGTCACCGCCGCGCTCATGGCCGCGCTCGGCACCGACTTCACGATCGCCTGCCCCGCGTTTCCGGAGAACGGCCGCACCGTGTTCCGCGGCCACCTGTTTGTGGGCGATGCGCTGCTGAGTGATTCGGGCATGCGCAACCACCCTCTCACACCCATGACCGACGCGAACCTGGTGCGCGTGCTGCAGGCGCAGACGAGCCACACGGTGGGCCTGCTGCGCCACGACACACTCGACGGCGGCGGGCCCGCCACGCAGGCGCGCATGGCCCGGCTGCGGGCCGACGGCGTGGCGATCGCGGTGGCCGATGCCCTGAGCAACGAGCACCTGCTCACACTGGCCGAGGCCTGCGCCGAGCTGCCCCTGATCACCGCCGGGTCGGGCGTGGCGCTGGGCCTGCCGCCCGCGTATGCGCGGCGCGGCTGGTTCATGCCCAAGGCCAACGCCGCCGATCTGGACACTCTGCAAGGCCCCGGCGCGGTGGTTTCGGGCTCGTGTTCAGAAGCCACCAACGCGCAGGTCGCGCAGTGGCTGGCCGCTGGCCGCAGCGCCTTGCAGATCGATCCGCTGGCACTTCACCAGGGCGGGCAAAGCGCCGACACGGTGCTGGCCCAGGCCACGCAGGCGCTGGCGCAAGGCCCGGTGCTGGTCTACGCTACCGCCGCACCCGAGAGCGTGCGCGCGGTGCAGCAAGCGCTGGGTGTGCAGGCCGCTGGCGAGCTGGTTGAAAACGCGCTGGCCCGCATTGCCCAAGGCCTGGTGCAGGCCGGCGTGCGCCGCCTGGTGGTGGCCGGGGGCGAAACCTCGGGCGCGGTGGTGCAGGCCCTGGGCGTGCAGCAGCTGCGCATCGGCGCGCCCATCTGCCCGGGCGTGCCCTGGACACAGGCCACCCTGGCCGGCAGCAGCGAGGCGGTGCAACTGGCGCTCAAGTCGGGCAACTTCGGCGGTGTCGATTTCTTCGCCCAGGCGCTGCAGCAAGCGGGGGTGGCGCTGTGAGCCAGCCAGCACCCACCGCGCAAGACACCGTGCGGGCCGAGGTGGCCCGCGTGGGCGCCAGCCTGTTCCAGCGCGGTCTGGTGCACTCCACCGCCGGCAACATCAGCGTGCGCCTCACGGCCGAGCAAGGCGGCGGCTTCCTCATCACCCCCACCGACGCCTGCCTGGGTTTTCTCGACCCCGCACAACTGGCCTGGGTGGGCCAAGACGGCAGCGCCCTGGGCGGTGAGCGCGCCAGCAAGACGCTCACCCTGCACCGCCGCATCTACGCCACCGCACCGGCTGCGCACTGCGTGCTGCACACGCACTCCACGCATCTTGTGGCGCTCACTCTGCAAGGCGTATGGCGCCATGACGACATCTTGCCGCCGCTCACGCCGTATCAACTCATGAAGGTGGGCCATGTACCCCTGGTGCCCTACCGCGTGCCGGGCGACGCCAGCGTGGCCGACGATGTGGCCGCGCTCATCGCCAAGGCGCATCGGCCTCTGCGCGCGGTGATGCTGGAGCGCCTGGGCCCCACCGTGTGGCACGACAGCCCGGCCAGCGCCATGGCGTTAATCGAAGAACTCGAAGAAACCGCGCGCCTGTGGCTGATGACCGAGCGCCGCACCGAACCCCTGACCCAAGCGCAGATCAGCGAACTTCAGGCCCGATTCAACACCCCCTGGTGACACGGAACACCGCCACAGCATGCCCCGCTTCGCCGCCAACCTGACCATGATGTACACCGAGGTGCCGTTCCTCGACCGCTTTGCTGCGGCCGCGCGCGACGGCTTCGACGCGGTGGAGTACCTCTTTCCCTACGAACACGCGCCGGGCGAGATCACCGCGCGCCTGAAAGACCACGGCCTCACACAAGCCCTGTTCAACCTGCCGCCGGGTGACTGGGCCGCCGGTGAACGCGGCATGGCCTGCCACCCCGGGCGGGAGACCGAGTTCGCCGCCGCGCTGGACCATGCCCTGCCCTGGATCGAAGCCACCGGCTGTCGCCGCGTGCACGCCATGGCCGGCCTGGTGCCCGCAAGCAGCGGTGCCGCCGCCTGCCACGCCACGTATGTGAACAACCTGCGCCACGCCGCCGCCAGCCTGGCGCCGCTGGGCGTGAGTCTGATGATCGAGCCGATCAACAGCCGCGACATGCCGGGCTATTTCCTGAGCCTGCAGCAACACGCGCACGACGTGCTCGCCGAGGTCGGCGCGCCAAACCTGAAAGTGCAGATGGACTTCTACCACTGCCAGATCATGGAAGGCGACCTGAGCAAGCGCCTGCAGAAGCACCTTGACGGCGTGGGCCATGTGCAGATCGCGGGTGTGCCCGACCGCCACGAGCCCGATGGGGGCGAAGTGAACTTTCCCCACCTGTTCGACCTGCTGGACACGCTCGGCTACGGTGGGTTCGTGGGCTGCGAATACCGCCCCAAGGCCGGCACCAGCGAAGGCCTGGACTGGCTACACCTTTACCAGGCCTCCCGGAAATCACACGCATGAACATCCTCATCACCGGCGGCGCCGGCTTCCTCGGCGACCGACTCGCCCGCACCCTGCTGCAGCAAGGCACGCTGCGCGGCCAACCCATCCACCAACTGATGCTGGCCGACCTGGTGCCTCCGCGCGACACAGCGCTGCTGGCCGACGCCAGCGTGCGCCACCACACCGGTGACCTGCTGGCGCAAATTCCCGCCCTCATGGCGCAACGCTGGGACGCGGTGTTCCACCTGGCCTCCGCCGTGTCCGGCGAATGCGAGGCCAACTTCGACCTCGGCCTGCACGCCAACCTGGACACCACGCGCCGCCTGCTTGACGCCTGCCGCGCACAAACGCTCGCCGGTCATCCGCCGCCCCTGTTTTTCTTCTCCAGCTCGGTGGCGGTCTTCGGCAGCGACGCCGCCGTACCTCTGCCCGCCGTGGTGCGCGACGACACCCTGCCCACGCCGCAGTCCAGCTACGGCATCCACAAGTTTGTCTGCGAGCAGCTGGTGGCCGACTACACCCGAAAAGGCTTCATCGACGGGCGTGCCGCCCGGCTCATGACGGTCTCGGTGCGCCCGGGTCGGCCCAATGGCGCGGCCTCCAGCTTTCTCTCCGGCCTGTTCCGCGAGCCGCTGGCCGGCCAGCCCAGCGTGTGCCCGGTGGACCGGGACACCGAAGTGGCCCTTTCCTCGCCGGCCAACACCATCGCCGGCATCCTGACCGTGGCCGAGGCCAGCCGGGATGCCTTTGGTGGCCGCACCGCCATCAACCTGCCGGCGCTCACGGTCAGCGTGCGCCAGATGCTGCAGGCGTTGCAGGACCTGGTCGGCCCCGAGGTGCTGTCGCTGATTCGGGATGAGCCCGATGCGGCGGTGAAAAAAATTGTGCAGGCTTGGCCTTCCCGCTTCGAGAGCCCGCGTGCCGCCGCGCTGGGCCTGTCCCCTGATCCCGATTTCGGCAGCGTGTTGCGCCAGTACGTGCAACACCACACCGAAGCCGTGACCCACCCAGCCGCGCGCCAGCGGCTCGGTCTTTGAGTGTTCCGTTCCCGTTCCGTCATCAAAACCACCTAGGAGACCTGAGATGAAAGCTCTGTTGAAACCCCTCGCCCTGGCCGCCGTGCTGGCCGCTGCCGCCACCGGCGCACAGGCCCAAACCATCCTGAAGATCGGCTACGCCACCTCGGCCACCTCGCACTACGGCGTGGGCTCCACCGTGTTCTGCGAAGAAATGGAAAAGGGCACCCAGGGCCGCTTCAAGTGCCAGCAATTCCCGTCGTCGGCACTCGGCGGTGAGCGCGAGCAGATCGAAGCGGTGCAACTGGGCACGCAAGACTTGGTGAACACCTCCACCGGCCCGCTGGGCAACTTCGTGCCTGAAGTTCGCATCGTGGACATTCCCTTCCTGTTCCGCGACTACGACCACGCGCGCAAGGTTATGGACGGCCCGATTGGCCAAGACCTGCAGAAGAAGATGGCCGCCAAAGGCCTGATCAACCTGGCCTGGACCGAAAACGGCTTCCGCCACATGACGAACAACAAACGGCCGCTGAACAACGCCGAAGACGCTGCGGGCCTGAAGATGCGCACCATGGAAAACAAGGTGCACATGGATGGCTACAAGACGTTTGGCATCCTGCCAACCCCGATGCCCTTCCCCGAGCTGTTCACCGCGCTGCAGCAAGGCACCGTCGATGGTCAGGAAAACCCGATTCCCGTGATCCTGGCCAGCAAGTTTTCTCAGGTGCAAAAACATCTGTCACTGACCGGCCACGTGTATTCGCCTGCCGCGCTCATCCTGTCGCCCGCGGTGTGGAACAAGCTGTCTGACGCCGACAAAGCCGTCTTCACCGCCGCTGCCAGGAAGGGTGCAGCGGCCCAGCGCAAAAAAGTGAACGACGACGAGGCCAGCGGCATCGCCCAGCTGCGCGCCGAAGGCATGCAGGTGATCGAGAAGGTCAACGGCGAGAGCTTCCGTCGGGCGGTCGCACCGGCCTACGCCAACTTCGCCAAAGAGTTCGGCGCCGACAAGATCGCTGCAATCCAGGCGGTCCGGTAAGTTCTTTCGCCGCGCTTGCGGCGAGCCCTCAGCACCCTGGGGGCACCACCGCGGGTTCGGCGCAGCCGGACCCGCGGTGGTGCTGGTTGAGTTTCCTTTTCAGGTAACGGCGTCGGTTGTTCACCGCTTGCCTGTTGTCGCCCCTTTCCACCGATCTGTGTTCGCCGCCATGAAACCCTTCATCCTCACGCTCGATCGCTGGATCACCGGCGCCTGCCTGCACGTCGCCTGTTTCTTGCTGGCGGTCATCGCCTGCCTGGGGCTGTGGCAGGTGGTCACGCGCTTCGTCTTTTCTCAGCCCTCGACCTTCACCGAAGAGGCCATGCGTCGGCTGCTGATCTGGACCGTGATGCTGGGCATGGCGGTGGCCGTGCGCAAGGGCGCGCTGGTCTCAGTGGACCTGATGCTGCGCCTGTCGCGGGGCGCCTGGCGGCGCATCGTGCGCCGAATCATCTCGGGCGTGAACATCGCTTTCTTCTCGACCGTGCTGTGGTTCGGTATCGACCTGGTCTGGCGCGTGCGCTTCCAAACCTTTGCCAGCATGGAGATCTCCATGTCGTGGGCCTACGCTGCGGTGCCGGTGGGCGCCCTGCTGGGCATTCTGGCCACGCTGGCCCACCACCTGGACCCGCAGAACCAGGAACTCGAAACGGCTCAGTGACCGCGCCCGCCCTCCGCACCACGTCGCTTCCCACTTTCTCCAGGACACGTTCATGCCCTTGACCCTTCTCATCACCATGATGGTGTGTTTTGCCTTCAGCATCTCGATCGCGGTGGCGATTGGCAGCTCGGCCGTGCTGGGCATTGCGCTGTTCGACCCGAACCAGCTGATCCTGGTGCCCAAGGAGATGTTCAGCGCCATCGACAAGTTTCCGCTGCTGGCCATCCCCTTCTTCATTCTGGCGGGCAACCTGATGGAGACCGGCGGCATCTCGCGTCGGCTGGTGGACTTTGCCAAGTCGCTGGTGGGCGGCGTGCAAGGCGGCCTGCCCATGACCTGCGTGCTCACCTGCATGATCTTCGCCGCCGTCTCGGGCAGCTCGGTGGCCACCACGTTTGCCATTGGCGCCATCCTGATCCCGGCCCTGGTCAAGCACGGCTACCCGGTGGGCTACGCGGCCTCGGTGCAGGCCACGTCGGCCGAGCTTGGGGTCATCATTCCGCCGTCCATCCCGCTGATTCTGTTTGGCGTGGCGGCCGAGGTGTCGATCGGCGAGCTGTTCATCGCCGGCTTCGGCCCTGGCTTGCTCATCGGCGTGACACTGATGATCTTTGTGCACCTGTGGTGCCGCTACAAGGGCCTGGGCAAAAACGACGGCGATGGTCGCCTGGGTGTCTGGCCCGCCACGCTCAACGCGGGCTGGGCCTTGCTGATGCCCGTCGTCATTCTGGGCGGTATTTACGGCGGCATCTTCACACCCACCGAGGCCTCGGTGATTGCGGTGTTTTATGCGCTGGTGGTGGGGCTGGTGATTCACCGCGAGCTCAAGCTGGTCGACATCGTGGTGGTGCTGCGCAAGTCGGTGATTTCCAGCGCGGTGATCATGTTCATCATCGCCAACGCCGGCCTGTTCGCCTTCCTCATCACCCGCGCCGGCATTCCCGACGCCATCGGCCAGTGGCTCACCGCGGTGCTGCAATCGCCCGGCATGTTCCTGCTGGGTGTGAACGTGGCGTTGTTCGTGATCGGCATGTTCATCGAGACCTCGGCCGCCATCATCGTGCTGGCGCCCATCCTGGTGCCCGTGGCCATTTACTTCGGTATCGATCCGGTGCACTTCGGCATCATCATGGTGGTGAACCTGGCGCTGGGCATGATCACGCCGCCGTTTGGCGTGAACCTGTTCGCCGCCTGCACCGTGGCGAGGATTTCGCTGGATCGCATCATCGGCCACCTGCTGCCGTTCGTGATGGTCATCATCGGCTGCCTGATGGTGATCACTTACGTCCCCTCCATCTCGCTGGCCCTGCGCGACGCGGTGTTCGACAAACCGCCTGTGGTGCAGCCGGTGATTGGCCCGGCCATCGGGCCGCAGTAACCGAGCCACAGGACCGAAGGCCATGGCGCTGCATTTCATTGCCAACACCGCCGCGCGCTCGACCAGCGGCCAGACGCTGCCGGTGATCGATCCCGCCAACGGCGAGACCTTCGACACCCTGGCGCGCGGCAACGCGACCGACATCGACGCGGCGGTGACCGCCGCACGCCACTGCCTGGACACAACCTGGGCCCGCTTCACCGCCGCCGAGCGCGGCCGCCTGCTGATGAAACTCAGCGCCAAAGTGGCCGAACACGCCGACGAACTCACCGCGCTGGAGCAGCGTGATTGCGGCAAGCCGGTGAAGCAGGCCAGAGCCGACGCGCTGGCGCTGGTGCGCTACTTCGAGTTCTACGCTGGCGCCGGCGACAAGCTGCACGGCGAAACGATTCCCTATCTGGATGGCTACAGCGTGCTCACCTGGCGCGAGCCGCATGGGGTTACCGGCCATGTGATTCCCTGGAATTACCCGATGCAGATCTTCGGCCGCAGCGTGGGCGGCGCGCTGGCGGCGGGCAATGTGTGTGTGGTCAAGCCGTCGGAAGACGCCTGCCTGTCGCTGCTGCGCGTGGCGGCGCTGGCGGCTGAGGTGGGTTTTCCAGCCGGCGCGATCAACATCGTCACCGGCTACGGCCACGAGGTGGGCGACGCGCTGGCGCGCCATCCCGGTATAGACCACATCAGCTTCACCGGTAGCCCGCGCGTGGGCACGCTGATTCAGCAGGCGGCGGCCGAACGCCATTGCCCGGTGACGCTGGAGCTGGGTGGCAAAGGGCCGCAGATCCTGTTTGACGACGCCGATGTGGACGCCGCCCTGCCCTTCATCGTCAACGCCATCGTGCAAAACAGCGGCCAGACCTGCAGCGCCGGTTCGCGTCTGCTGGTGCAGCGCGGCATCTACGAATCGGCGCTGCAGCGGGTGGGTGAAGCCTTCACCGCCCTGCGCGCCGGCCCGCCCGCGATGGACCTCGATCTGGGCCCGCTGATCCGCCAAAGCCAGCAGGATCGCGTGCGCGGTTTCCTCGACCAGGCGCGTGCCGACGGTATCGCCACGGTGGCGCAGGGACGCGTGGCGGACGAAGCCGCAGCCTCGGGCTTTTACGCCGCACCCACGCTGCTGCGCGACGTGCCGGTGGACCACCGGCTGGCGCAGGAGGAGGTGTTTGGCCCCGTGCTCTCGGGCATGGCCTTCGACGACGAAGACGACGCGGTGCAGCTCGCCAACGCCACGCCGTTTGGCCTGGTGGCCGGCGTGTGGACGCGCGACGGCGCGCGCCAGTTCCGCATGGCCCGACGCGTGCGCGCCGGCCAGGTGTTCGTCAACAACTACGGCGCGGGCGGTGGTGTGGAGTTGCCGTTTGGCGGCGTCAAGTCCTCTGGCCACGGACGCGAAAAAGGCTTCGAAGCCCTGTACGGCTTTACCACCCTTAAAACCGTGGCCTTCCGCCACGGCTGAACCTCACGAGGACACCACACCATGCGAGTCAAGAACCTATCCATCATCGTCACCGGCGCGGGCAGCGGCTTCGGCGAGGGCATCGCCCAACGACTGGCCGAAGAGGGTGCCCAGGTCATCGTGAACGACATCGACGTGGCCAACGGTCAACGCGTGGTCGCAAACATCGTGGCCGCCGGCGGGCAAGCCACGTTCGTCGCCGCCGATGTCACGAAGTCCGCCGACGTGAAGACGCTGGTGCAGACCACGCTGAACCTCCACGGCAAGCTCAACGTGATGGTCAACAACGCCGGCTGGACGCACCGCAACCAGCCGGCGCTGGACGTGAGCGAAGACGACTTCGACCGCTGCTACGCGGTCAACGTCAAGAGCATCTACCTGGCTGCCGTGCACGCCGTGCCGGCGCTGCGCGCCAATGGCGGTGGCAGTTTCATCAACATCGCCTCCACCGCCGGCGTGCGCCCCCGCCCGGGCCTCACCTGGTACAACGGCTCCAAGGGCGCCGTCATCACCACCAGCAAGTCGCTGGCGGCCGAGCTGGGGCCTGAGAACATCCGGGTGAACTGCATCAACCCGGTGATGAACCCGTTCACCACGCTGGGACCGTCGTTCGCTGGTGGCGAGCTCACCGAGGAGCGCTTGAACAAGTTCCGTTCCACCATCCCGTTGGGGCGCTTTTCGACGCCGCTCGATGTGGCCAACGCTGTGCTGTACCTAGCCAGCAGCGAGGCTGCCTTCATTTCAGGCGTCTGCTTGGAAGTGGATGGCGCGCGCTGCGTATGAAGTTTGCTCATGTCCAAACCGAAGTGATGCATTGACGGTGGAGCCCGCGCAACAGGCCACTGTTTGAGTTGTGTAACTCGATTTCCAGTTCATTAGATAAATAATATACATGTCACGATTTCTTCAAGGAGATGGACATGGCGAGAACTGCGAGGGGTGCGGACAACTTGGAGTGGGCGCGCGAAGTGTTGGCGCAAGCGCACACGATTGAGCAATTGCGACAGGCGCAAGCCGT
>Ga0208242_100786_pt1 | contig 12253 bp, 19 predicted proteins | sample SubbioAug_CSW13A_FD_184825 | JGI IMG/M metagenome (GOLD analysis project Ga0208242, IMG submission 184825) | Serpentinite rock and fluid subsurface biosphere microbial communities from McLaughlin Reserve, California, USA - CR12Aug_CSW13A (SPAdes) | ecosystem: Environmental > Terrestrial > Deep... | reverse complement strand
AAAGACGGCTTCTGGCATCTGCCAGTCGCCGCCCTTTGTTCTTTTTATGGTGCTGTTGGTGCGACAGCCCCAATTTAATGATAAGAGCAATAATGTTAAAAATATAGACCTGACCATTACATTTTCGTCTGCCTCATACATTTACCTTACATCGTAAGACGAGGGGACGGGGTTCTTGACACATTATCAGTTCTCGTAAGACGAGGGGACGGGGTTCTTGACACATTATCAGTTCTGTATTTATTAATGTAGCAAAGCGGTGTTGTTTGTACCAAGACAGGCCAGGGAAAAAAGCAATAGCGGAACTTATCACATTTTTTTAAGAGGCATCAACCGGCAAAACATCTTTGAAGATGGGGAAGATAGCCAGAAGTTTCTCGATGCTTTACAGCGCTTTAAAGAAATAAGTGCCTATAGTCTATATGCATACTGTTTAATGGGTAACCACGTTCACCTGTTACTGCAAGTCGGCGTTGAGCCATTGGCACAGTTCATGCGCAGGATATGCGGCAGTTATGTCTACTGGTACAATAAAAAATATGAACGGATTGGCAACCTGTTTCAGGACCGGTTTAAAAGCGAGCCGATTGAAGATGATGCGTATTTTTTAACCGTCCTCAGGTACATCCACCAGAATCCTTGCAAGGCAGGACTGGTAAAAGAGCTTGAACATTACAATTGGAGCAGCTACGGATCGTACATTGATGAGAATAAAAATAAGCTCAAGCTGTTGGATACGAGTTTTGCCCTTAAGGTTTATGATGAAGACAAAATCAAGGCTGTACATTATTTTAAAGAACACCATAATAAAGAAACAATAGATGCCTGCCTGGATATGGATGAAAGATTTTTTATCTCCGACCAGGAAGCCGGGAAAATCATTCAGGCCCTTTGTAAGATCAAAAGCGGGCATGAATTACAAAAGATGGAGAAAACGCAAAGAAATATTTATCTTAAAAAGCTCAAGGATGAATACAACCTTTCAATCAAGCAGATCGCCAGACTAACAGGGATTAACCGGGGCATTGTTTGCCGGGCATAAATATGACTAGCGGAAAATGTGTCAAGAACCCCGTCCCCTTGTCACCCCTTGTTTGCCGGGCATAAATATGACTGGCGGAAAATGTGCCAAGAACCCCGTCCCCTTGTCACCCCCGTCCCCTTGTCACCCCTGATGCTTAAAAAAATTAATTGTTGTCTTTTTTTACACTAGGCAGGATTTTTTGTTTCTACATAGAAAAAAACATGACAAAGTTAAAAATTGTATTCAAGCCCTGCAGGTGCCCCCTCAGATGGGGGAGAATAGGGAAGTCCCAGGCCGGGAAAGATAACGGCCGAAGGCGCGGTCCCGCCACTGTATCCGGTAACGAAACCCAATGGCCACTGGAGCTTAGATTTCCGGGAAGGCTGGGAAGTAGGCTGATCCGGTAGCCAGGAGACCTGCCTGCAGCGGAGTTTGTCTACCTTCGAGGGAAGGAGGCGATATGGAGGATGATGGTAAAATCCTCAGCCTGTTGGGCTGGGGATTCTTATTTTCCCAGGCATATTACAAAAGAAATTTGGGGGGTAATCTGATGAGTACATCTACCCGTACGTCTTTTCTTGCCATGGAAAAAACAACCAAAACAGTCTTGATTGCCCGGATTGGGATCTTTGTTGCCTTAAGCGTAATCGGTGCCTTTCTGAAACTGCCAAGCCCCACCGGGACGGTGGCCTTGGATTCTGCCGCTGGTTACTTCAGCGCTTTGGCGTTTGGAGCCCTTCCTGGTGGCGTTATTGCTGCTTTAGGCCATTTGGTCAGCGCGGCAACTGCCGGTTTTCCGCTGACCTTGCCCATTCATGGGTTGATTGCTGTGCAAATGAGTATTTTTGCGGCTTTATTTGGATTCTTGGCCAAAAGGATTAATCTGCCTGTGGCTTTTATCGTCGCCACCCTGTTAAATGGGATCTTGGCCCCCTTATCCATGGTTCCCCTTTTCGGTATTGGCTTCTTTATGGCTATGGTTTTACCATTGTTGATTGGTTCGGCTATCAATGTTGGTCTGGCGGGGCTTGTCTACAGGTCTGTTTTTATGTTGAGCTTTTCTGCGCCAAGGAAGGAACAAAGCAGGAATGGCTAATCTGGCTATCCGGCGGATAAGGGACCTTGTGTTAATCGAATTAGGATTAGGGAATTGCCTTGTTATTGCCTGTGATTCATCGGGTGCCATCGGCCCCAAAAAAGGGGATGTGATCCAGGTTCCAGGCTACTTGGTAGGCAGGCTAATTACGCGGGTGGCCTTAATGGAGGTGATGGCGGCAGGAGCCAGACCGGTCTCTATTGTTGACACTCTGAGTGTCGAAATGCATCCTACAGGAGCAGCTATCCTGAGGGGTGTGTTTGACGAGGCAATGGCTGCTGGCCTGAATCCGGAACAGGTTGTTACCGGCAGCACCGAAGAAAATATTCCTACCCATCAAACTGCCATGGGGCTGACAGTTATTGGTCTTGCAGGGCCGGGTGAACTGCGCTTAGGAAATGCCCTGGCAGGGGACCTGCTTATCTGTGTGGGACTGCCGAAGGTTGGTCATGAGGTGACCTTAGATGACCCCATGACTATGGATTTAAAAATACTAAAGACTTTACTGGCTGTCCCCGGTGTAAATGAATTGCTGCCCATTGGCTCTAAGGGTATCGCCTATGAAGCCGGACAGCTTGCCGAGACTGCCGGGCTTACTATTAACTGGCACAAAACCGAGACCTTGGATTTAACTAAATCTGCCGGCCCTGCAACTTGTTTAATTGCCGCTGTTCAACCGTTTGCCCTAAAACAGGTGCTGTCCGGAATAACGATCCCGGTACACAATCTTGGTGTTTTAATGCGGCCCTCATGAAGAGAAATAGTACCGGCATCGGACACCGATCCGTCAGTTATTCAACTGGGTCTTGCTTCAGCGGGGGATTGCATCCCCCACTGAAGCTTAGAGCCAGTTAATACAGTGCGTAGCCGCTCTTAGGCGCCGCTTCGAAGAAGCGGGGCATTAGAGCGGGTAGCTATCTATGATAAAAATGGCGCTGCTTGACCTTTTGTGAGCGGTCAATAAAAATGCTGCAATTTCGGCCATTTAAATTGCAGCAGTTGGCCACGCTTTTAACTGGAAATTATTTGTCTGGTTTTTCAGGATTCTTTTTCGGTGTTTTAACCTGTAGCTGTCGCCATCCAGATCAAATATTTCACATTTGTGCATCAGCCGGTCCAACAATACGGCTGTAATAACAGGGTCACCCATAAACTCTCCCCATTCGATAAGGCCTTTGTTTGATGTGAGAATGATAGGTGTTTGCTGGTAGAGCTGGTTGACTACCCCGAACAGAAGGTTGGCCTCATTGCGGTTCACTGGATGAAAGCCAAACATCATGCTCAAAACCCGTTCTTTATTTGAATATTGAGGGGATGATTATTACATGGAAATCCAGGCCATCGACTGGTACAAGGCAATTTTCAGGCGAAAATCACGCCGGCAGTTTATTGATAAGGGGATTCCCGCAGAAGTTTTTCAGCGTTTAGAAAACGCTTGTTCAGGTTTTCGGCCTTTTGCCGGTGTCAGAGCAGCACTTGTACATCGAAACGCCGAAGAAGTTTTTACAGGAGTTATCGGCTCTTATGGCAAGATAAAAGGGGCCTCTGCTTACATTGCTTTTATCGGTGATATGGGAGATCCCTTTGTGCAAGAAAAGGTTGGTTATTTTGGCGAAGCCCTTATCCTGGAGGCCACAGTTTTGGGCTTAGCCACCTGCTGGGTAGGCGGCTTCTTTAGGGCAAAAACTGCTGCCAGGCATGTATCATGCCAAAACAACGAACAAGTGCTGGCAGTTACGCCTGTAGGCTATGTCGATGCAGATAAAACCAATGAGGAAAAGATTATGTCAGGTTTTGTTTCCTCCTACAATAGGAAACCCTTGGACAGGCTTATTATTAACCCCCTTGCACCAAGGCCGGAGTGGGCCAAAGCCGGGCTGGAAGCTGCCAGGCTGGCTCCATCTGCAGTTAACCGCCAGCCTTGGAGATTCCAATTGGAAGAAGCCTCAGTATTATTTCTTACGGATAGAGCTCCTAACATAACCAATATTTCCAAAAGGTTGGACTGCGGAATTGCCATGCTGCATTTTGAGCTTGGGGCATTAAGCCTTGGTGCAAAAGGAAAGTGGGAATTTCTCCCGCCGCCAGAAGTAGCAAGATTTTTTGTAGATAGTATGAAGCGGACATAGCTCAATGCCGGGCAAAAATTTTCAAAATATCAAACCATCAGCATCACAGAAGAGGATTTGACAACAGCCGTTACCTCATCACCAACTTTTATGCCCAGATCTTTCAGGGCATCCAATGTGATCATGGAAGTGATTACCATGCCGTTTCCGACATCTACCTTGACAATAGCATTGACAGTGCCTTCCTTGTCTCGATAACCTTTCCGGGGAACTGGTTTCTTGCACTTAGTTTCATAATCCTTATCTCCTCTGACTTATTCTGCTATTATTATTCTTGTCTTACAGCAGACTTATTCTGCCAGTTTGGGGTCACAGTTCAAGGCAAATAGCGTTGGAGGAAACGGGTGTTTCCGCAAGAGTTTTTAACGCCTCTAAAACCCGTTCCCTATCCCGATGTTCCAACAACTGAAACTCATACCGGAAACGGTTGGTGTTTTTAGGCTTTACCCGCATCGGACTTAGCCCCCGCCTCCCGGATTATGTCAAATACATCCTGATCGTCAGGATTGACGGTTGGTTGGTTAATGATTTCTCTTGCCATTATTGTATCCTGCATCAGTTCATAGGCATCCACTAGTTTTTTGTATGTGTTTATGTCAAGCAAAACACTTTCGATCTCGTTGTTCTTTAGAATAAAAACCGGGCTGTTTTTGGATTCCGCCAAATACTTGCCGAAGGATTTGGAAATGGCAGTTGCGCTGACCATGGCGTCCATTTCGATGTTCATTGTGATCCCCTCCTGAATATAATTTTAGCGATAACTGTATAAACTCCATACCCAATCATTGCGCCGAATACGTTAATTAAAATATCATCGACATCGGCGTTTCTATACGTGAATCCAATAACAGCAGATATAGCTAATTGCAGAAACTCAATGATTAATGAAACAGCTGTAGCGACTATAATAGTTGACTTAAATGAACGAAATCGCTTAAATAGGATGGGCAGGAGAAGAGTTAATGGCATTAGGAGCAATAAATTCCCTCCTAACTGAAGCAGCAGCACCCTGGCGTCCCCATGGGCTAATACCTCACTAATAGTCCTAAACGGGTAATAATTATTAAAAAGTACTTGCTTGGTCCTCCTCACATCTAGCAGTTCCGCTTGGAATGGAATCGGAAATAAAGTCACGGCCACCAGAGCACATACATAGGTCGTAAGCATAAACATATAAAACGTGCGGACAAAACTTGCATTTCGGCGGATCAGGTTATTTGCTACTGCCGCCACCAGTAGTAGCCATACAAAGATAAGGATATTTTGATCTATCATGCCGCAGGTCAGCACCCTCCAACATGTTAAGAATTTAGACCTGACCCCTACTTCTACTCTTACTACTCTTACGGCCCAGGTGCTACACAGTGGGAATAACCGCGTAATAATAAACTGCTGCAATTGCTGTTATTATCTGGATTATGAAAGCCGCCCAGTAGATTTTTCCTATTAGCTGCCCATCTTGCTTTCGTGTAAACGAAAAAGCTACGGCAATCAAAACCGGCACAACAAGCAAAGTAACAACTGCAACTGCAAGTGCCATCCCGCCGGGGGTGGCGGCCAAATCTCCGCGATTAAACATGAGAAGCAGGCTTAACGCCAACAGTGCTCCCTGCACTGTTAATAGCACTCGGCGGGCCCAAATTCTGCTTTTGCTGGCTTGAAACCACAAACAAAAATATATCAGTGACAGCGAGATTACCAGAGCTATGATAGGAGAAATAATGGCCGAAAGGAAACCATTCATCCAAATCCATGCTTGAAGAAAAAGAAATGATATAGGCCATAACATAATGATAATAACGGTTACAGCAAAAACAAAGGCATCCAGGGATTTTATTAGTAAAGAACTGTTAATAATTATGGTAGCTAGAAAAGTTAGCGACCACCAAATACTCATCCCAGTTGTTTGGTGGTATCCCTGCAAAGCAAGCAAAATATTGTACCCCAACCAAGACAGGTTTAAAAAAAAGGAAATCGAAGCGATCGGGACAGGGGAAGTTTCATGCGTACCTGAATTTAACAGAGCTTCTACCCGCTTTAATCTGTGCATTACAATAAACCTCCTTATCATTGGTTTACTCTTCCCCAGCTTTTCCCCGGTTTAATTTTTAGGGCCACAACGGTTTTTCTATCTTTGCGTTATTTAGCAGTCGCTTTCTTTTTTTCATCTTTATACAACCAGGCCAGTAAAGTTCCACAAACAGTAATGAAAAGAAAGAATAAATAGCCGAACACGATTTGTTCGGCTAACTTCCCGTTCACTTTCCCGTTCATTGCTGCTATCATAACATTTAAACAAAAAAAAGGCAGGACGAGTATCCCCGGCAAGGCTAAATGAAAGTTTTTTAATAATACCAAAGGAAGAGTGGTAGAAATAGACATTGAAAAAACAACTAACCAAAAAGCCATAATCTCATTTCTCAAAGGATACCACCATAGCAATAACATCAAAGAAATACCCCAGGCCAAAAAAACTATTACTTTTCGTATCTTAAACTCTTTCATAGACTCCCTCCCTTACCTGCCCCCGACATCGGTCGAGGGCAGGTAAGCAAATTATGCTACTGCCTAATAAAAATTGGGCTGGTGTAAATCGTGTCCATTGTAACTAAAATTCCATCACTAAGAACAGTATGCTCAACAATTACGTGGTAGCTCCTTTGTCCGCCATCGAAGCGGAAACTGACAGGAATTATCACGGTTTGACCAGCATTTAGGTGGTGCGTTGAGTTGTGTCTTATGTCTGCTAACTCCGTGCGTCCACTGCTGTTTTCAACGATTCTTACCTGGTAATTGCCGGATAAGGCAGCCCGCAACTGTATCTCGCCGCTCACCGTAGCGAAGGGCGGCATGGCAAACCAAGAGCCGATTCCCTGCCATCCGCCTTGCGCATTTCTCAGCCTGAACGAGGCCACTCCACCCAGACGGCTGGCTATGGTTCGCCCAGCGAGCAAAGCGCGGTCAACATCCCCTTGGAGCAGATTCCTCATATCGCTTGGCAGAGGAAAAGGTAGTGCTATAAACGTAAAAAATCCCATCGACCCAACAGGAATTCCTAGAAGAGTATTACCGTAGTCACTTCCGGTACGTACAGAAGGAAAACCATTCCCCGCAAAAGCGTTGGAAAAGCGAGCAACCAGTTCGCTTCGCCACGTATTCATGTGTCGGCTATTAGGGGCAAAGTTTGTTTGCGCTGCAGCGTTTGACATAACTTCATAGCCATTATAGCGTTCAGTTAGACTTGCTCCCCAGACACGCCATGGATATAGACTGCAAAAAGGATGTGCTATGGCAGCCGACGATGGACCTGGGGGATTAGGGTTTGTGACGGTTGGAGGATCAGGGTTACTATTATTGATATTAATGTTACGCAGTAAATTATTCGGCAGAAACCACCTATATCTTAAATCAGTCAGGTTTCGGATGCCATAGGCTAAGGCATGGCCATTATGTTCGCCGGTAACAGGAGGTTGCTCGGCCGAAGCAGCAATTTCCGCCCCTGGAAACATCGCTATTTGAACATTTGAAGCATTACGAACAGCAGTGCGGTACTGTTCCCAGGTAGCAAGCGGCGTAGACTGTCCACGAATACCACTTCCACTCATAGTTGTGGGAGTAGCACTCGACGGTTCATCGGTTACATAGCCAATGTGGTAACCTCTGTTAGAAAGCTTAGCCGCAAGCTCTGCAGGGGTGGAATGCCCATCTGCGGCAAAAGTACTATGGATATGCAACTCAGCTGGCGTCCAAACCGGATTGGTGGCTAGCGGTTCCACGTCTACAACAAGAACTTCTCCTTCCCAAACAGCTTGACCTTGTCCAAATTTTGCTGCAAGCCTTACTTTAAAATGACTATCTGCAGTGACTTGAAAAGGCAGATCAGCTACGTTCAGAAGCAAACTAGCAGGAACGAATTCACTAGGCCTGTTATCTTGTAGCCGTTTGCCGACTCTCATCACGCGTTCGTGGAGTTCTCTGTACTCACGTTCTTCGGATTCAGAAAAAGCCAGCTGTTTATCATTTCTAATTCTCAGTATCGCCGCCCGTCTGCGATAGTCATCCCACTTTCTAAACTCATTACGGTTAATCTCTTTGTCCAGACGATGGACTGTCAAGGTTCTTTGCGCCTCTGGGACAAGCTGAAGCAGGTCGTACCCGTCAATACTAAACTCCACGAGGCGGGCCGTCCCAAGCCCCGGACCAAACCCGGTTGCCGTGAGGGGAAATTCCCATTGAACAGCATCAAGGTCGTAAGTCTGTACATGCGGTCCCAAGATCATGATTTCCGGCTGCTCGTTAACCGGTGAGGAGAAAGTAAACCCTGTCAGTGAAAACACCAGCAGCAAACAAGATAGCACCGTAAACACCAGTCGTTTTGCAACTCGATTCACCAAGTTTTGTGCTTTTCCTGCCAACATGAAAACCACTCTCCTGCAATATTTATTCAAGCAACTATCACAGACACAAGGCTACCTCCTTACTTGCCTTTTTTGGGAATAGTTGCCATGACTTATTCTATCAGCCCCCCCCCCCCGGCATGTCAATACAATTATTGTTAAATTAAGATAAAATTTGGTGTGCAGTAAGGGGACGCCAAGGGGACGGGGTTCTTGATACATTATCAGTTCTGTATTAATGCAGCAAAGAGGTGTTGCCTGTACCAAGACAGGCCAGGGAAAAGAGCAATAGCGGAATTCATCACATTTTTTCAAGAGGAATCAACCGGTAAAACATCTTTGAAGACGGGGAAGATAACCAGAAGTTTCTCGATGCTTTGCAGCACTATAAAGAAATTAGTGCGCAAGGGATACTAATGTCCCAAGTTAAAACCAAAGGAGAAAATCCAATGATAAAAAAACGCATATCGGTATCTCAGAAACGCCAGATAACCATACCGATTTATTTTTATAACAGCGTTGGCATTGATAAGGAAGTGGAATGCTATATCCAAAACAATGCTATCGTCATCCGTCCTGTTCGGGAAGGCGACGGAGAATTTGACGAACAAATCCTGGCCGATTTAATAGCCCAAGGTCTGTCAGGACAAGAACTACTTGATAAGTTTAAAGAAAGCCGCCGCCAAATCCGTCCCGCTGTACAGCGCTTGCTTGAAGAGGCCCGTCTTGCAGCTCAGGGCCAAACATCAAGTGAGAGCTATGAAGGTGTCTTTGATTTGGAGGCAGACTGATGGCCAAATTAGTCATTTTGCCTCCTGCCGCTCGCTTTAAACGGCGGATCGCTTGCGCTCGTCTCCCTATCTCTTACCTGACAGGTTTAATCCTGCCTGCCTTTTCCTTAACGCTCACTACCAAGGCTCTTTACCAGGTCAGCTTAAGGTGGTTTGAAGCCTGCTCCTGCAAGCCGGCTTCGGGGGGCCTACCCCCATCTCCTGTATAGTTCACACACTCTATCTTAAAGTGCGCCTCGTGGCACACCCCCTGTCCCCTTCTCACCCATGAAGTAATTACCAAAAGGACAAATGGTTTAAAACTAGAACATCTTCTCCTATGCTTGCAAGCAAAAAAAATTAAGTAATAATTACGCTGGTTCTTACACAATCTATTCTGGTCATGCCCAAGTAAGTGAGTATATTAATTGTGAAAGCTAAGAAAAGGCTTGCAAGGAGGGTAGCTTTTGAAAAAACGTTATTTTATTTTGATAATTGTATTTTTTGTTGTGCTTTTTCCGTTAGTGTATATTACAAAACCTTTGTTTAATTCATCCATACTACCCTCACAAGCTCGTAAAATTGCTATTAACGCCGCTAAGCCACCTAAAGATTTACCTAGCAGGAATCAATGGGAGCTTAGACAAGTTAGTGATAATGTTAAACCCACTCCCTTTTGGTATAAAAGTCAAATGATAAAAGCATATAAAATTAACGTATACTATGTGGATGATGAGATTAATATGGCTTATTATGGAAGAACAGTTGTTATTAATGCGAACAATGGAAAGATACTTAAAATGGAAAAAGCACCCTATACGAGATATTAGGTTAGAGGCCTTACCAAACACTAGTTTTGGTAAGGCCTCTTTTTTTGGCAAGTCGTGGCAAGTCATGGGGAATTAGGGGTACACCATACTAAATTATCTGGCAGACGAGTACTCCCTTTTAGGTCTAAAAACATCACGTTTTAAAACGACATTAGGATTAGATTTCGCCCGCTTCACCCGGATCCAAAGGCCTCCGAAAAAAAAAGTGAGTACTGACCTGTATCCCATAATTCGGTATGGTGTTCCCAAAATTGCCTGACCAGACCTCTCCGATATTTGTTAAAAACAATTGCATAAACATTTGGCATCCGCACAATTGCTTGAACAAGAGCATCGACACAACTGAGAAATTCTTCTCCGAGTTCTGACCTTTGTTTCTCATACCACGCATAAGCGTCGGCAATGTCTTGCTCAACTTCAGGTGCAATAATTAGGTTAACGGCCATAGTGATTTCGAACCCTGCGTTTTATCTCTTCCCAACCAAGCCCAGAGGCTGGCAGAGATACCAAGTTGTTTTTTCGCCTTTCTAATTCTTCTTTTTGCCATTCAAATCGAGCGCCCATCTCACTGGATTTGACATGCTAGAGTTGTCAAAGCAGAATCTTTATAGGATAATTTATAATTGAATGGAAGCATGTTTGTAAAGCATGCCATACATCCAGGGAGTTGATGATGTGTCGAGAAAAATTGCGATTACCTTTTTGCTATTGATTATATTATTGACGCTAGCAGTCCAAAGCATTTACAGGGTTTCCGGAGGTGCAGTCGAGAGTCAGGTTGATCTGGAGATAAAAGAGCCGGTAGCCGGACTCTTACCCTGGAAAAAACCGCTTGTGGTCCCCAGGATTTTAACTGGTTCAGACAAAAACGGCAACGGCCTTGATGATTTGGAAGACCTGGTCCTTTTTGCCCGCCAAGAAGTTCTTAACAAAACCGTTTACAGGGACGGGTATTTCCGCGGGGGCTATCCCCCCGATGATGAAGGAGTCTGCACAGATGTAATTTGGCGCGCCTTTCGAGGGGCCGGCTATGATTTGAAGGATATGGTTGATCAAGATATCAAGAATAACCTCCGGGCTTATCCCCGGGTAGGGGGCAGACCGGAACCCAATATCGATTTCCGCCGGGTGCAAAACCTGGTGCCCTTTTTTAAACGGCATGCCCAGGTCTTGACCACTGAGATCATCCCGGGGAACGCAGAGAACCTGGCCCAGTGGCAAGGAGGAGACATTGTGGTGTATGGCGCCCCCTTGTGGCATATTGGAATTGTATCAGATAAACGGAGAAAGGATGGAGTTCCTCTGCTCATCCATAACGGTGGCCCTTGGGCGACCGAGGAAGACCGTTTGCTTACCTGGCCCTCTCCCTTGATTCACCATTTTCGCTATCCAAGAAGCCAATAGCGCAACGTTAATGTATTTATTACCTTTTCTCTATTTGCCTTTGTTTTTTTGCGAAAACCCATGGACTCCTAATAGGGAAGAAACCTGCCGCATTCATGCAAGCAGTAGGCGTAAGGCTGTAATCGTTCAATATCAATCCGGCCTTTATCATCTAGTACTGCCGTATCAATATTTACGGCAGCCACCTCAGCGATAAAGGCATGGTGGGTGCCAAGAGGCAAAATTTCTTTAACGGCGCATTCAATATTTACTGGGCACTCTTTTATTAAGGGCGCTTTTACGGCAGAAGCCGGTACAGGCGTAAGTCCGCATTCAAGAAACTTATTAACATCCCTGCCTGACACTGTTCCGCACAGGTCTACCGCTTTAGCCAAATTTGCCGAAGGGATATTGATGACGAAATCTCCTGTGGAGGCAATAATGCCAAAAGAATGCCCTGTTGAGCATGAAAACAGGCCATGTTATACATTCCTTCTCTCAGCAGTATTTCCCCGGATTTAATATCGTCAGCCGCAAAGTCAAACCAGTTGTTTGGGCCTTTCATACAACACCTTACCTTTCTTTAAAACTTCTTCCTGAAAAAATAAACGGTCCTGTACAATT
>Ga0208242_100785_pt1 | contig 12319 bp, 8 predicted proteins | sample SubbioAug_CSW13A_FD_184825 | JGI IMG/M metagenome (GOLD analysis project Ga0208242, IMG submission 184825) | Serpentinite rock and fluid subsurface biosphere microbial communities from McLaughlin Reserve, California, USA - CR12Aug_CSW13A (SPAdes) | ecosystem: Environmental > Terrestrial > Deep... | reverse complement strand
GGGGTGTTCGTGCTCGCCCGGCGGCTCTATGGACCTGAGGTGGCCCTGGCGGCCTGCGCTCTCTACCACCTGATGCCCGGCGTCCAGCTGTCCGCAGCGGTGGTGGCCACCGACGCGCCCCTGCTCGCGGCCCTGGTCTGGGCCCTGGCGCTCTATGTTTATCTTCCGCAGACGGAGGGACGGCGGCGATGGGTCGCAGCCGCCGGCGCCGGGACCCTGCTCGGTCTGGCCTTCCTGTCGAAGTACGCCGCCATCTACGCTTTGGTCGGGGTGGGCTTGCACCTGCTGATCAGCCGGGAGGCCCGCCGGGTCTGGACCCCAGGCGCCATCGTCGCCGCGGCCGGCGCGACGGCGGCGGTCATGGCGCCCAATCTGATCTGGAACGCCCGGCATGGCTTTTCCACGGTCACGCACACGGCGGCCAACGCCAACTGGAGCGCGGGGGACCTGTTCCATCCCGGGGCCATGGCCGAGTTTATAGGCTCCCAGTTCGGCGTCTTCGGCCCCATCCCCTTCGCGGTCCTGGTGGGCGGCGCGGCCCTGCTGGCCTGGCGGCGCAGGCTGACGGCGGCCGACCTGACCCTGCTATGCTTCGCCCTGCCGCCCTTTTTGATCGTCACCTTCCAGGCCCTGCTCAGCCGGGCCAACGCCAACTGGACGGCGGCCGGCTATGTCGCCGGCGTGATCCTGGTGGCCGCCTGGCTGCTGCGCTGGCGCGCCAGGGGATGGGTCATCGCCGCCCTGGCGACCCAGGGCGTGCTGGCGGCGGCCTTCCTCGCCTTCGTCATCTCACCGGACCTGGCCGAGCGGGCGGGGATGGCCAACGGCTTCAAGCGGGCCAAGGGCTGGTCGCAGATGACTGAGGCGCTGACCGACCGGGCCATGCATGACCTGCGGGTCAGCGCCATCGCGGTGGACGACCGGTTCATGTTCAACGCCGCGGCCTATTACGGGCGGGACTATTTCGCCCGGCCGGACGCTGCGCCACTTCGCATGTGGGTGCGCACCGCAAGCCCGCAGAACCAGGCCGAGGCCGAGACGCCCCTGACGGCGGCGGACGGCGACCGCATCCTGGCGCTCAGCCTGGAGCCGGACTTCACCGCGGAGATGAAGGCCGATTTCGCCTCAGCCGGCGAGAACGAGTTCGTCAATGTCTGGCTGGATGGCGAACGGAGCCGGCGGGCGGAGATCTTTGTCGGCGAGGGCTTCGCGCCTCAACCGCGAGACCCGGTCACCGGCCTGCCCATACGGCCTTGATCGCCCGCTCGCGGCCACAGCCGACCTTGTAGGCCTGGTAGCGGCCGGGGTTTTTCTCGGCGAAATCCTGGTGATAGGCCTCGCCCATCCAGAACCGGGCGGCGGGGCGGATTTCGGTGGCCACCGGCTTGCCCAGCGTCCTGGCCACCTCGGCCTTCACCCTCAGGGCCGCGTCGCGCTCGGCGCCGGAGGCATAGAAGACCGCGGTCCGGTAGGAGGGGCCCTGGTCGCAGATCTGGCCGTTGGGGTCGGTGGGGTCGATGCGGCGGAAGAAGCCCCGGGTCAGCTGCTCATAGCTGAGCCTGGCCGGATCATAGACGACCCGCACGGCCTCCAGATGCCCCTCATGATTCTGATAGGTGGGATTGGCCTTCGCCCCGCCGGCATAGCCGACCACCACATCGACGACGCCGGGGATCTGCTCCAGCTCATGCTCCACCGACCAGAAGCAGCCGCCGGCCAGCACGGCGACCGCCTGGCCAGGCGCCACGGGGGGCGGGGTCTTCGCTGGCGCGGCGGCGGCGGTGAGGAGGGCCAGCGGGCCGAGCACCATGGCCGCGAGGGTCGAGGTCTTCATGGGCGTCCTTTCAGCGGGGGCGAGAGGGCCTTTAGCCATCCCTTCGTCGCCCCCTCTGGAAGGGTTACGCAAACGCGACCTCGAAGGACGCCTCGGTGCGGGCGCGAACCTCATCGAGGGTGACGCCCTCGGCCAGCTCCACCAGACGCAGGGGCGAGCGGCCGCGGTTGACCTCGAACACGCCGAGGTCAGTGATCACCAGATCGACGACGCCCTGGCCTGTCAGGGGCAGGTTGCAGGCTTTGACCAGCTTGGGCGCGCCCGACTTCTCGCTGTGCTCCATGACGATGACCACGCGCTTGACGCCGGCCACCAGATCCATGGCGCCACCCATGCCCTTGACCATCTTTCCCGGCACCATCCAGTTGGCCAGGTCGCCATTGGCCGCCACCTGCATGGCGCCCAGGATGGACAGGTCGATATGGCCGCCACGGATCATGGCGAAGGAGTCGGCCGACGAGAAATAGGACGAGGAGTCGAGCTCGGTGATGGTCTGCTTGCCGGCGTTGATCAGGTCGGCGTCCTCCTCCCCCTCAAAGGGAAAGGGGCCCATGCCCAGCATGCCGTTCTCGCTCTGCAGGGTCACCTCGACCCCGTCAGGGATGTAGTTGGCCACCAGCGTCGGGATGCCGATGCCCAGGTTCACATAGAAGCCGTCCTGCAGCTCGCGGGCCGCGCGGGCGGCCATCTGGTCCCGTGTCCAGGCCATCAGACTTCCCCTCCGGCGCCAGCGCCCTCGACGGCCCTGGGCCGTGTGGTCACGCGCTCAATGCGTTTCTCGAAGGCCGCGCCCTCGAATATGGCGTCCACATAGATGCCCGGCGTGTGGATATGATCCTTGTCCAGGTCGCCCGTCGCCACCAGCCGCTCCACCTCGACCACCGTCTTGGCGCCGGCCGTAGCCATCATGGGGTTGAAGTTCCGGGCGGTCTTGCGGAAGACCAGATTGCCGGCGCTGTCGCCCACATCGGCCTTGATGATGGAAAGGTCGGCGGTCAGGCCCCGCTCCATCACATAGAGCTCGCCGTCAAATTCGCGGACTTCCTTGCCCTCGGCCACCAGGGTGCCGACGCCGGTCTTGGTGAAGAAGGCGGGGATGCCGGCGCCGCCGGCCCGGATGCGCTCGGCTAGGGTGCCCTGCGGATTGAACTCCAGCTCCAGTTCGCCGGAGAGATAGAGCTGCTCGAACAGCTTGTTCTCCCCCACATAGGAGCTGATCATCTTTTTGATCTGGCGGTTCTCCAGCAGGACGCCGAGGCCGAAGCCGTCGATCCCGCAGTTGTTGGAGATCACCGTCAGGTCCTTCACCCCCTGGGCGCGGATCGCTGCGATCAGATTCTCAGGAATGCCGCAGAGGCCAAAGCCCCCGGCCATGATGGTCATGCCGTCGAACAGCAGCCCATCCAGGGCCTCGGCGGCGTCTTTGCGAACCTTGTTTGCCATGCCCCATACTACGCCGCAGCGCAGCAATTGGGAAAGTCCGGAAAACCGGCGGCCTCCGCTGAAGCCGCCGGTCTCAAGGTCTTAAGTCAGATCAGTTGGTCAGGGGCCGCAGGATGATCTCCACCCGGCGGTTCTGGGCGCGGCCCTCAGGCGTCGCATTGGTGGCGCGGGGCTGGCTCTCGCCGCGGCCTTCCACATAGAGACGGTCGGGGTTCACCCGGCCGCGGTTGACGAGGTAGCCGGCCACCGAACCGGCCCGGCGCTCGGACAGGGCCTGATTATAGGCGTCGGCGCCGGTGGAATCGGCATGACCGACCACGTCGACCAGCGTCTGGGGATAGGCGTTGAGGGTGCGCGCGACATCGTCGAGCACGGGGTAGAAGCGCGACTGGATGTCGGACTGGTCGACGGCGAAGGTGACGTCGCTCGGCATGTTCAGGATGATGTTGTCGCCCTGACGGATGACATCCACGCCGGTGCCGGCCAGCTGCTGGCGCAGCTCGGCCTGCTGACGGTCCATGTAGTTGCCAGCGGCCGCGCCCGCGAGGGCGCCGACGCCGGCGCCGATCAGGGCGTTCTTGCGACCTTCCGAGCTCTTATTGGTGTTGGTCAGGTAGCCCAGCGCAGCGCCGCCGAGCGCGCCGGCCAGGGCGCCGGTGCCGGTGTTGTTCCGCACCTGCTGGCCGGTATAGCCATCGGTGGTGGTGCAGGCGGCCAGCGCAAAGGCGCCGATAAGCCCTACTGAGGCTGCGGTCAGGTGACGCATTTGATCTCTCCGGGAGTTGTTATGGCTACAGCAACGCTAGGCCCCCTTACGAAGTTCCGATATGGCGGATTTAAGTCCGCCACGTGACGCCGCTCCGCGACCTGAAGGCTTCAAATTGACCACCGACACGATCATTCCCGTCTCGTTCGACGCCTATGACGCCGATTTTGCAGGCTTCGCCCAGGCCCTGGGGGACTCCTTCACGCGCTACGGCTTCGCCGTGATCGGCGATCATCCCCTGGAACAGGCGAGGATCGAGGGCGCGCTGGCCGCCACCAAAGCCTTCTTCGCCCTGCCGGAGGCCGCCAAGCGCGCCTATGTGGTGGGCCAGGGCGGGCAGCGGGGCTACACCCCGTTCGGCGTTGAAACCGCCAAGGGCGAGACTCACCACGATCTGAAGGAGTTCTGGCACATGGGCCGGGACCTGCCGACCGGCCATCCCTATGCCCAGGTGATGCCCCCCAATGTCTGGCCAGGCGAGGTTCCCGGGTTCCAGGATGAGGTCAGCTGGCTCTACGGGGCGCTGGACGCCATGGGCCTGAAGGTGCTGGAGGCCCTGGCGGTCTATCTGGGTCTTGATCGCCAGTTCTTCGCGCCCACCGTCGACCACGGCAATTCGGTCCTTCGGCTGCTGCACTATCCACCGACCTCAGGCGAGGGCCCGCACATCCGCGCCGCGGCCCATGAGGACATCAATGTCATCACCCTGCTGCTCGGCGCCGAGGAGGCCGGGCTGGAGGTTCTGCGCCGGGACGGCAGCTGGCTGGCCATCAACCCGCCGGCCGGCTCCCTGGTCTGCAACATCGGCGACATGCTGCAGCGGCTGAGCAACCACCGCCTGCCGTCCACCACCCACCGGGTGGTCAATCCCGCCCCGGAGCGCCGCGGCGTGGCGCGCTACTCCACGCCGTTTTTCCTGCATTTCAATCCGGACTACGAAATCAGAACCCTGGCGGGCTGTGTCGATGAGACCCACCCCGACCGCTATCCCGAGCCGATCACCGCCGACGGCTACCTCCAGCAACGTCTGCGGGAAATCAAACTGCTCTGATCAACCGCGGGTTTTTTACACTGACCACCAAAATTTAACCCGCCATGCGGCAGTCTGCCCAGTCATCGGAGGGCAGACGCGTCAGCGCCATGGTCGACTTTCCAGCCGCCATAGAGGCCAGAGCCCGTCGCATCGCGATGATGAGCGCGCTGGACCTGTCCGCCCTGAAGACGCCCTTCGAACGGATTGGCCGACTGGCGCGGGCCCTGGTGGGCGGGGGCCTGGGCGACGTGATCCTGATCGATGGGGATCACACCTGGCACGCCAGCGCTGATGACGGGTTTTCCCGTCAGATCGCCGCCCACCGCTCCTTTGCGGGTCTGGCCGCCCAGGCAGAAGACGTCATGTGGATCCCCGACGCCCGGGCCGATCCGCGGTTTTCCGACCACCCCTATGTGACCACCGAGCCCTTTGTCCGCTTCTTCGCCGGCGCGCCCATCCGCCTGGGCGACGGGGGCGCGGTCGGCGCGGTCGTCGTGGCCGGGGCCGAGGCCTGCGCCTATGATGAGAGCCTGGCGGCGTGCCTGCGGGATCTGGCCGCCATGGCCGCCGGAGAGTGCAGTCGCCATCAGGCGGTGAACGACCTCGCCCAGGCCCATCTCAAGGCTCAGGCCGCCCAGACCCTGATGGCGGCCTTTGTGGAGACCGCGCCGGTCGCCCTGTGCCTGACCGACGCCGACATGCGGGTCATCCAGGCCAGTCCGCGTTGGCGCACCGAGCGGGGCATCGATGACCCGATCGGTCGGATCATTTACGACGTGAACCCGCGCACCAAGCGCTGGCGGGCGGTCTATGAACGCTGCCTTGAGGGCCACACCGCCCAGTACGAGCGGCTGGCGGTGGAGAATGATGATGGTCAGCAGCGCTGGCTGCGGGTGGAGATCACCCCCTGGCGCGACGGGGACGGGGCGGTGGCGGGCCTCCTGATCATGTCGGTGGACATCACCGACTCCGTAGCCGCCCTGGAGGAGGCCCAAAGGTCCGAAGAGCGTCTCAAGTTCGCCCTGGAGATCGGCGACCTGCAGATGTGGGAGATGGACTACCGGCGAAGCGTGCTGACGGCGGCGGGCGCCCGGGGTCTTCACAAAGGGGCGACGTTCCAGGACGTCGAACAAGGCATCTGGGAGGCGGTCCACCGCGCCGATCGCCCCCGGCTGATGGCGGCGTGGGACCGACATGTGCGTCATGATGAGCCGTTCCACGAAACCTACCGCCTGGTGCCCCCCGACGGCGGCCCGGCGAGGTGGACGAGTTCGGCGGCACGGGCGTTCAAGGACGCCGGCGGACGGATCGAGCGTGTGGTCGGGGTCATCCGCGACATCGACCGCCAGAAGCAGGACGAACTCGAACTCGTGAAGGCCAAGGAGGCCGCCGAGGCCGCCAACCGCGCCAAGAGCGAATTCCTGGCCAATATGAGCCACGAGATCCGCACGCCCCTGAACGGGGTCATGGGGGTCGCCGGCGCCCTGGCGCGCACACAGCTCGCCCCCCGACAGGCGGAAATGGTCGGGCTGATCGAAACCTCGGCCCAGACCCTCGAGGCCCTGCTGTCAGACATTCTTGATCTGGCCCGCATCGAGGCCGGACGGCTGGAGCTGCGGCCTGAACCCTTCGACCTGGGCGCCTCGGTGGCCGCCTGCGCGGCTCTGTTCCAGCCCAGCGCCGAGGCCAAGGGCCTGGACTTCCAGGTCGTCATCCACCCGGACGCCGAGGGCGAGTACCAGGGCGACGCCGCGCGACTGCGGCAGATTCTCTCCAATCTGCTGGGCAATGCGGTGAAGTTCACCACCCAGGGCTCCGTGCGCCTTGAGGTGACCAGCGCGCAGGGGGCGGCCGGACCTCACCTGGTCTTCCGTGTCGCAGACACCGGCATCGGCTTCGATGAGGACGCGCGCCAGCGTCTGTTCGGGCGCTTTGAGCAGGCCGACGGTTCGATCACCCGCCGCTTCGGCGGCACCGGCCTTGGCCTGGCCATTTCCCGCTCCCTCGCCGAGGCCATGGGGGGAACCCTTTCAGCAGACTCCCAACGTGACGCGGGCTCGGTCTTCTCCCTCACCCTAGACCTGCCCCGGGCTGCAGGCGCTGCTGAGGCCTGGAGGCGCGACGCCGACGCCGCCAGGGGGCCGGCGCCCCTGGACGGAATGCGGGTCCTCCTGGCCGAAGACCATCCGACCAACCGTCGGGTCGTGGAACTGATCCTTGGCGCCGCGGGTGTCCTCCTGACCTCTGTCGAGGACGGCGCCCAGGCGGTGGCCGCCTGGGAGGACGGAGCCTATGATCTCGTCCTGATGGACATGCAGATGCCGGTCATGGACGGTCTGAGCGCCATCGGTGAAATCCGCCGGCGCGAACAGGCCCAAGGGCGTGAGCGGACGCCGATCTACACCCTGACCGCCAACGCCATGCCCGAACACGGCCTGGCGTCCGCCGAGGCCGGTGCCGATGGCCACGTGACCAAGCCGGTCACGGCCGAGCGCCTGCTGATGGCGGTGGACGATGTCTGGTCGGCGCGGGCGTCAGTTGACGAGGTCGCCTGCCCCGCAAAGCTCGCCTGAACCTGAGCCCCGCGACGAAGACGACACTCAGCGCCGCCTCGTCCGTTCAATCAGGGGATCACTTGGTCAGGCGGAGGTTGTCGATCGAGCCGGCGATGGCGTCGAACGCCGCGCCCAGCTGCGACACGTTCTGGACGTCGAAGAACTTGTCCGGATCGGTGGCGCAGTTACGCAGCAGATCGCTGGATCCGGTCGTCACCTCCACTCGCACCGTGTAGAGGACGATCTCCTTGGCCTTGATGTTGTTGCACAAGAGCGCGAGCCGCTCGTCCATCTTCTGCGCGCGCAGACTGTTCGAGCCCGACGTGATTCCCAGCAACCCCTGCCAGATATAGCCCAAGCCGCTATAGGGCGAGCCGTTGTGGTTGCTGGCGCTGCCGAAGACGTTGTCGCCATCGGTCATCAAGATGATGATCTTGCGGTGGTTCTTGGTCCCATAGGCGACACCGTCGGCCAGGGGCGCATTGGGCGACAGGGTGTGCCAACCCCAGACCAGCCCCATGGGGATATTGGTGTTTCCCACCGCCTTCATCGAATCGATGGCGCTCTTCAGGGCGCTCATGTCGGTGGTCAGCGGCATGATCGGTTCAAGGTCACAACCCTGGTTGGGACCGCCGCCGCTGGGCTTGGCGTTGTTGTACTTGGCGACGTTCCCCTGCCGCGCCCAATTGTCCCCATTGGAGCCGTCGTCGATGTAGGTGTTCGGGTTTTTCGCCGTCCACCAGTTGAGCTGATCTGGCTCGTCGGGGGCGAAATAGGGGACGAAATAGCTGTCCACATTCGCCGAATAGGGCGCGGTGTCCTGGACGTCGAAGGGCTGGCGACGGCTTTCCACGCAGCCGCCCCAGACCTGATTGTCCTTCATAGACTTCAGGACGGCGAAGCGGTCGGTGTTGGCGGTGTTGAAGATGTCGCCGCCTGCGCCAGGCGTACCAGCCGCGTTGTGCCCGAGCGCCCGGCTGTCGAGCCAGTTGGGAATGCCCGGGCCGGTGCGCGTGGTTGTGTTGTAGGTCTTGACGCTGACGTTCTCGGCCACCCGCACCGTGCTGGAGAAGGGCACCAGGGAGATCTGGATTGGGTCCTTGGCGGTGCTTCGCTTGCCCGCAGCGTCCAGCTTGTCCACCAGATCCTTGGCCGCGCTCTTCAGGGTCGTCATCTTCGTGCCGGCCATCGAGCCCGTGTTGTCCAGCACCAGGGCGACTTCGAGCCTGTCCATGGCCCGCAACACCTCGGCGCCGGCCTTGACGTTGCCGTGCTGGAAGAAGCCGGTGGCCACGGCCATGGGGGTCATCTCCGCCGAGGCCACCACCTTGGGGCCGTCGAGGACGAAGCTGGACGTCACCAGGGCCGAACCGGGGAAGGCGCTGAGATTGGCCATGAGAGCCCGCTGGCCGACCTCATTGATCTCCTGTTGGGTCTGGGCGGAGGAACGGGCGGCGAACAGGGCGGCCGCGTCCAAGGCGTCCTGCAGCTTCTGCTTCTGGTTGGCGCCGATATAGAGGTCGAACACGCCGAGCGTCAGGGGAGCGAGCAGCACAAGCGCCACGGCGAAGATGATCGCCGCCGCCCCGCTCTCGTCCCGGGCGCCGGTCTTCAGCCGGGCGGTCAGGCCCTTAAGGATAGAGGTTCGCACGTCTGCGCCCCGCTCTTTCTAAACGTTCAGGGGCTGATGATGCGGCCTCAGGGTAAACGAACCCTCCGCAGAACAGGGTAAACAGGCGGGGCTTTTCGCCGCCGCAGCCGGGGTTCCGGCGCCGCTGGGCGACTTAAGCGTTTGGTGGGCAGCGCAGATTCAAGGAGACCGCCATGGCCGAACAGGCTTCCCCCGACACTCTGGCGAAACTGGGCGCCGACCTCATCCTTGAGCAGGCGCTGGTGGACGGCCGCTGGATCAGCGGGTCGGCAAAGCCCATCGCCGTGGACAACCCGGCCGACGGAAGCCTCCTTGGCCATGCGCCGAGCCTGTCAGGCGAGGAGGTGGAGCGCGCCATCGCCGCGGCGGCGCGGAGCTTTCCAGACTGGGCGGCGCGCAAGGGGCAGGCCCGGGGCGAGATCCTGTTCCGCTGGGCCGCTCTGGTGAAGGCCAATGAGGAGGGCTTGGCGGCCCTGATCTCACTTGAGAACGGCAAGCCCTGGAAGGAGGCCCTGGGGGAGGTGCGCTACGCCAATTCCTTCATCAGCTGGTTCGCCGGACTCGCTGGACGCCTGGATGGACGGACCATCGAGAGTCCCAAGGATGAGGACCTGATCCTCTCCTTCCGCGAACCTGTCGGCCCGGTGGCGGCGATCACCCCCTGGAATTTTCCGGCCGCCATGATCACCCGCAAGGCGGCCGCGGCCTTCTGCGCCGGCTGCACCGTGGTGCTCAAGCCGGCCTCGGCCACCCCCTTTACGGCGCTCGCCTTGGCCAAGCTGGCCCTGGAGGCTGGCGTCCCCGACGGCGTCTTCTCCGTGGTGACCGGCGCCAACAGCGAGATCGGCGCCCGGCTGACGGGCTCGCCGCTGATCCGCAAACTCTCCTTCACCGGCTCCACCGAGGTCGGGCGCAAGTTGGCGGCCGACTGCGCCCCGACTCTGAAGCGCCTGTCCATGGAGCTCGGCGGCGCAGCGCCCCTGATCGTCTTCGAGGACGCCGATCTCGACGCCGCCGTCGAGGGGGCCGTGGCGGGCAAGTTCCGGGCGGCAGGCCAGACCTGCGTCTGTCCCAACAGGCTCTATGTGCAGGCCTCGATTCTGGACGCCTTCATCGCGCGCCTGAGCGAGCGGGTCGCCGCCCTGAAGGTTGGCCCTCCCCTGGAGGCGGGCGTGGAGATCGGACCGTTGATCAGCGAAAAGGCCCTGGACAAGGTCGAGGACCATATCGCCCGCACCAAGGCCAGCGGCGGGCGCGTGCTGACCGGCGGCGATCGGCACGCCCTGGGCGGGCGTTACTTCCAGCCCACCGTGCTGGAAGGCGGCGATGACCGCCTGTTCGCCGCCGAGGAGACCTTTGGCCCGGTGGCCCCGGTCTTCGGCTTCGACACCGAGGAAGAGGCCCTGAGCCGCGCCAACGCCTCGGACTTCGGCCTGGCGGCCTATCTGTTCACCCGCGACCAGGCCCGCGCCATGCGGGTCGGTCGGAGCCTGGAAGCCGGCATCATCGGGGTCAATACCGGCCTCGTCTCCACCGCCGCCAACCCGTTTGGCGGGGTCAAGCAGTCCGGCTATGGGCGGGAGGGCTCGGTCTATGGGGTGGACGACTACCTGCAGATCAAATCCCTGACCCTGGCGCTGGGCTGAGGCGGCGGGATGATTGACGGGGACGGATAGCTGGGGCTCCTCTAAACCGGCGATAGAGACGGGGTGGGGGACTTCTGATGACGCCGAGCGACGAGACGCCGAACGGACTCACCCCGGAACCGGCCGCCCCTGAGCCCGCCCCCCAGGGTCCAGACGTCGCCAAGACGCCCTGGTGGCGGAGCCTCAAGGATCGCATGAGCCATGGTCGGGCCCCGGTGGTTCTGGCCAGCGTTCTGATCGTCGCGGCCTTCGGCGGCGGCTTTCTCACCGCCAAGGGTGTCGACATCCTGAGCATCCCGCGGGCGGTCATCTCCGGTGACGGCGTGGTCCCCGGCGGCTGGTCGCTGTTCGGCTCCCCGAGATCGGCCGACGCCCCCCGCCGCGGCGCCCCCATGCCCGAGGGCTTCGCCGTCTGGCGGACCCGCGTCGACACCTCCACCGCCCAGCCGCGGGCCTGTATCGAGATGAGCCGGCCGCTGGATCCGGAGGCCGCCTATGGCGACTACGTCCTCATTTCCCCGGATCTGGGCGAAACCCCGGCCATCGCCGTGGAAGGCTCAGAACTCTGTCTGTCGGGCCTGGGGTTCACCGAGCGCCGGGTGACCCTGCTGAAAGGCCTGCCGGCCGAGGGCGGCGAGACGCTGGCGGCCAATGCGGACATCGACTTCACTTTCGGCGAGAAGCCGCCCTTCGTAGGCTTCGCCGGGGACGGCGTGATCCTGCCCCGCGAGGACTCCGACGGGGTCGGCATCGAGACGGTCAATGTCACCCGTCTGGCCATCGAGGTCTGGCGCGTCGCCGACCGCAATCTCGTGCGCACCTCGGTCAGCGCCCCGGAGCCTACCGCCGAGGGAGAATGGCCCTATGACTGGGGCTCTGACAGTCCCGACCAGGAGGGCCAGAAGGTCTGGAGCGGCGAGGTCGCCGTGGCCGGCGAGGCCGGTCGGCGGGCCACCACCGTCTTCCCCCTGGGCGCGGTGCTGCGCGAAATGAAGCCCGGCGGCTATGTCATCAAGGCCCGCGACGCCTCGGGCGGCCGCAGCCTGACAGCGGGCGAGGATTCCAATCCCCCGGCGCAGGCGCGGCGCTGGATCATCTTCACCGACATGGCGTTGAGCGCCTATGCCGGCGCCGAGGCCACCGATGTTGTGGTCCGCTCGCTCAAGAGCGCCCGTCCGCAGTCCGGGATCCGCGTGGCCCTGGTGGCCGCCAACGGCGAGGACCTGGCCGAGGCCCGCACCGATGGCCAGGGCCGGGCCCGCTTCGCCGCCGCCCTGACCAAGGGCGAAGGCGCCCTGCGCGCCAAGATGATCATGGCCTACGGGCCGCAGGGCGATCTGGCGATCCTGGACCTGGACCGGCCGCCGGCCGACCTGTCGCGCCTGGGCGTC
>Ga0208242_100784_pt1 | contig 12382 bp, 8 predicted proteins | sample SubbioAug_CSW13A_FD_184825 | JGI IMG/M metagenome (GOLD analysis project Ga0208242, IMG submission 184825) | Serpentinite rock and fluid subsurface biosphere microbial communities from McLaughlin Reserve, California, USA - CR12Aug_CSW13A (SPAdes) | ecosystem: Environmental > Terrestrial > Deep... | reverse complement strand
ACCGCCATCATCGGCAGTCTCGAACTGGCCACCCGCCGCATGGGTGATGAGGCGGCCCTGCGCCGCTACTTGGACAACGCCACCCTGGCCGCTCAGAAGGGCGCGACCCTGACCCAGCGCCTGCTGGGTTTCAGCCGGCAGACCGAGAGCCGCGGGGCCGAGGTGGTGGACCTGGCCGAAATCCTCTCCGAGACCAAGGACCTGGTCGAGCGCACCCTGGGCGGGGGCGCGCGGATCAGCTGGAACCTTGCTGACGGCCTGTGGCGGTCGGCCATTGAGCCTGACCAGTTGGAACTCGCCATTCTGAACCTCGCGGTCAACGCCCGCGACGCCATGCCTGATGGCGGGCGGATCACCATATCGGCCTGGAACCAGACCCTCGCCGCGCCGGAGCCGCAGCTCGACCTTGCGGCGGGCGACTATGCTGTGATCTCAGTCCATGACACCGGCGCCGGCATGACGCCGGAGGTGCTGGCTCGCGTCCTTGAACCCTTCTTCACCACCAAGCCCGTGGGCAAGGGCACCGGTCTTGGCCTGCCCATGGCCTACGGCTTCGCTCAGCGCTCTGGCGGCGCCCTGGAAATCTGCAGCGAGCCGGGCCAGGGCACTGAGGTGAAGATCTATCTGCCCCGGGCGGTGATCGCGGCCCTCGAGGTGACTCCGGCGCCGGAAAAGAGCGCGGCCGACCAGGAGCGGTCCGGACGGCGCATTCTGGTGGTCGACGACGAGCCCCCTGTGCGTGCGGTGACCGCGGGATTCCTGCGGGACTGCGGCCATGACGTCGTCGAGGCGGACGGCGCAGACGCCGCGCTGCGCCTGCTCCGGGAGGGCGGGCCGTTTGACCTCGCCCTGGTGGACTTCGCCATGCCCGGCGTAAACGGCGTCGAGTTCGCCCGACGTGCTCGGGCGGACGGGTCGGACCTGCCGATCATCCTCATCACCGGCTATTTCGACGTTGAGGTGCCCGGCGACATCGCCCTGGTCCACAAGCCGTTCAGCAACGCCACCCTGCAGGCCGCCCTCGCCCGGGCCTGGGCTCAGTAGATCCCCATCGCGAGGCCTGCCGCCAGGGCTGCGCCGAGTTCGCCGCACCTTGCCAGCTCGGCCGGCGCGATCTGCTTCTCCGCCAGGATCGCCTCAGGCGTCTGGGCGTGGGTGCAGACGATGATCGGTTCGGCCACGGCCTTCAGCCGCCAACCGGTGGCGATCCGCGCCATCTGACGAACCGCGTTTTCCCCATCGCTGCCGGCGCAGACCATCAGGGCGTAAGGCCGGCCCTCGATGCGCCCCAGCACGGGATAATAGGCGCGGTCGAAGAAGGCCTTCATCTCACCGGAGATCGCCGCCAGATTCTCCGGACAGACGAACAGGTAACCGTCGGCCTGAAGAAGGTCATCTGGCCCGGCCTCGGTCGCCTCAAGGACCTGGACCCGCGCCTCCCCCGTCTCGCGGGCGGCGGCCTCGGCAGCTTGGGCGATCTGGCGCGAACCGCCGGTACGCGAGTGATAGACGATCAGCAGCAACTTCATAGGGGCAGCATAGGCGACATCGCCATGCTCACACAGGCCAGCAGACCGCCGCCCTTCAAGCTGACCCAGCGTGGCCGCTGAATTTTCCACCGAGCCACGTCAGGGCCGGAACCCGGCGGGCGGTCTGAGACTTTCTCCCACCAACAGGAGATTTCCATGGCCATGATCCAGGGCTTGGGCCTGCAAAGCGCCCCCGCAGCCGGCTTTTCGGACCCCAACAGCCTCCATCGGGGGCTAGCGCGGTGGAACCGCAGCCGCCTTTCGCCCTCCACGCCGCGCAATGACTGGCGGCTGGAGCTGAACCGCGACCTGCGGATGCAGCAGAAGGAAGGCGAGTTCATCGAAGCCTTCCGCGCCCGGGTCCAGGACGAGGTGGCGCAGGTCCCGACAGATCCCGCGGGCTTCATCGCCTGGTTCGAGGGCCTGAAGGACAACGGTCCCGGCCAGTGGGACCCGCTGTTCGACTGGCTCGCCACTGAAGCCGACCTGGAACAGATCTCCTGGTTCCTGACACAGGAAGCCGCCGGCGAGGCGGGGTTCGATGATCTGGTCGCCCTGACCCAGGTTAAGCTGCCGGCCCGACCCAAGCTTGAGCTGGCCCGCAACTACTGGGACGAGATGGGCCGCGGAAATATGGGCGGCATGCACGGGCCGATGCTCGACATGACCGTGCAGGGCCTGGAGCTCGCGCCGACCATCGAGGGCACGCTCTGGCAGTCCCTGGCGCTCGCCAACACCATGACCGCCTTCGCCGCCACCCGACGATACGCCTATCACTCCGTGGGCGCCCTGGGCGTCGTGGAACTGACCGCGCCGACCCGGGTGGCGTCGGTGGCCGCCGGCCTCAAGCGCCTGGGCGTGGCGCCAAAGCTGCGCAAGTATTTCGATCTGCACGCGGTTCTGGACGTCGAGCATTCCAAGGCCTGGAACGCCGAGGCGCTCATGCCCCTGGCCCAGGAGCACCCCGAGGTGCTGCCCGCCATCGCCGAAGGCGCGATCATGCGCCTGCGCTGTGGCGAGCAGTGCTTCGAGGCCTATCGCGCCTTCCTGTGGGCCGGCGCCCGCACCGCTCAGACCGTTCTCCTCAAGGAGTCGGCCTGACCCAGCCTGGCGAGGGGTCAATCCCCCTTGGAGGACTTGCGGTAATCGAGGGGCGGCGCCCGGTCGCCGACCATGGCCTCATAGGTGAAGTCCGCGCCGCGTCGCTCAAGCAGTTCGCCCTTGGCGGTCTCGATCAGGGCGGGTTCCCGCAGAAGCCGCGCGCCGGCCAGGGCCAGGGTCTTGGCTGCGACCTCGGCCCCCTTTGAACCAATGCTCGTTCCGCCGGCGGCGACAGCCTGCCAGCTGTGGGCGGCGGTCCCAGGCACCCAGGTCGCCGCGCCCATGCCCGCGGTCGGCGTCACCCAACTCACATCGGCCACGTCGGTAGATCCGCCGCCGCCGCCGCCAATGGAATAGGGCCTGATTTCGCTGGCCGGGGTCGGCTTGCGACCGGCCGGCAGCTGCTTGCTCATGGCCTCGGCGAAGGCCTTTTCCTGGTCATTCCAGACCGGCGGGCCGACCTCGCGCAGGGCCTGGTCCATGACCTGGCCCAGGGTGTCGTTCACCAGCATGTTGTAGACGCCCCCGGTCTGCTCGAAGCTCACCGTGGTTTCGGTGGCGAGCGCCGCGCCTTCGGCGGCCTTCTGCATCCGGGCGAAGACGTCGCGGACGATCTGAGGATCGGTGTGGCGGACGTAGTAATAGACCTCGGCCTTGTCGGGAACGACGTTCGGGGCTGCGCCGCCGTCGGTGACGACATAGTGGATACGAGTCCCGTCCGGGATGTGCTCGCGCAGATAGTTGACCGCCACATTCATGATCTCGACCCCGTCCAGGGCCGAGCGGCCACGGAAGGGCGCCGCCGACGCGTGGGCCGAGGCGCCGGCGAAGCGGAACTTGCCGGAGATGTTGGCCAGCGAGACGCTCTGGGCGGCGCTGTTGCCGTCGCTGGGGTGCCAGTGGAGGGTCGCATCCACGTCGGAGAACAGACCCTCGCGGACCATATAGACCTTGCCCGAGCCCCCCTCCTCGGCCGGCGTGCCATAGACGCGGATCTCGCCAGCCACATTGTTGGCCTTCATCCAGGCCGCCAGGCTCTGGGCGGCGGCGACGGACGCCGCGCCGAACAGGTGGTGACCGCAGGCGTGGCCCGCGATCTGGCCGGCGATCGGGGCCGGCTCAGGCTTGGCCTCCTGGGCGAGACCCGGCAGGGCGTCATACTCAGCCAGGATGGCGATCACGGGGCCATCGCCGTTCTTGAAGCTGGCAACGAAGGCTGTGGGCATGCCGGCCACACCGGCCTGAACCGAGAAGCCGGCCTTGCGCAGTTCAGACTGCAGCAGGGCCGAACTCTTGGTCTCCTGATAGCCGACCTCGGCGAACTCCCAGATCTGATGGGCCACGTCGGCCATGCGCGGGGCGCCCTTTTCGACGCTCGCGATCAGGGTCTGCTTGTCCTGCGGAGTCACCTGGGCGCTGGCTGGCGATCCGGACAGGACCAGGGTCAGGCTGGCGGCGCCCATCAGGGCGATCTTGAAGGCGGCGCGGCGCATGGGCGAACTCCGAAGGACTGGGATACCAAGGGGCGGCAAGCCCCGCTGACCCGACATCCTCTGCCGATGGCGGGCCGATGCAAGTCGGCGCGGGCGCCCCGAAGGCCGCCCGCGCCCTCGACCTAGAAGGTCTTACGCACGCTCACATACCAATAGCGGCTGTAGGGCGTGTAGAGCTCGCCCAGGTAGCCGTCCGAGGCCAGGGGCGGCTTCTCGTCGGTCAGGTTGCGCACCCCAACGCGCAGGCGGGTATCGGCCGCCATGCCATCGGTGAACTCGTACTGACCATAGAGATTGGCGGTCAGCTGGCTGTCGATGATCCAGGGATCGCCGGCCGCGTCGATCAGGCCGAAGTCCTGAACATCGCCCACATACTGGGTGAAAGCGCCCAGGGTGAACTGCTCGTAGCGCCAGGTGGCCGAGGCCGACCATTTCCACTCCGGCCGACCTTCGTCGCGGATCAGGTCGCCACCGCCGGCGATGTTGACGCCGGGATTGATGGCGCCGGCCGCCTGGGCGTCCAGGAGCTCCTGAATGGCCGGGGACGGCTGGCGGTAGAACTTCATCAGATGGGCGGCGTTGAAACTGGCCGAGAAGTCGCCGAACCGCGTGCCATTCAGGCTCCAGGCCACGCCGATATCGAGGCCGCGAGCCTCCTGCGGCAGCAGGTTCTGGTACTGGTCGTTGACGAACAGCACCTGACCCACGGGGGTCAGGTTGGTGCCGGCGAAGGCGGCCACGTCATCGGCGGTGGGCGCCGCACGGATCACGTCGGGATTGCTGGTCCCCTGGGTGCGCAGCAGGTAGTCGAGGATCAGGGCGTTGCCCTCGCCGAACAGGCCGACGATGCCCTCCTGCTTCACCCGCCAGTAGTCGACGGTGAAGATGAAGTTCCCGACCTCCGGCGGCAGGAACTGGGGTTCGAAGACGACGCCCGCCCCCCAGGTCTCGGACTCTTCGGGCTTCAGGTCCTGGTTGCCAGCCCGCTGCGCGGTGGTGGCGCCCGACCGCGAGCAGGCCGCGAAGTTGGCGATGCGCCCGGCCCGCAGATCCGCTTCACAGCGGATGAAGTCGGTCCGGGTGTTGGAACGGGTCACCAGGGTGGCGTTGACCTGTTCGAGGTTGGGCGCCTTGAAGCCCTGGGCCCAGGAGCCGCGGAAGCGCAGCCCATCGAACACATCCCAGGCCACCGCGACCTTGGGCTTGGCGACAGAGCCGGCGTCGCTGAAGTCCTCGAAGCGGCCGGCCAGCTGCATCTCCACGCTCTGGACCAGCGGGATGTTCATCTCCGACGAGATCACCGGCACGGCGAACTCGATGAAGCCCGAGGCGACGGTCCGGGAGCCGCTGGTGTCCGGCGACGGGCTGGTGCCGATCAGGTCGCCTGCATAGGCCGTCCCGGTGACCGCGTCGGTGAAGTTGATGGTGCCGTCCACGCGGCCGTCGCGGTCGTCCTTCTGGGTTTCGCGACGGTATTCCAGGCCAACCGCCATGCCGACGTCACCGCCGGGCAGGGTGAAGATGTCCGGCCGCGAGACCTTGAAGTCCGCCAGGGCCAGCGAGCTGGTGTTGCGGCGGACCGTCTTGATCCGGATGGCGTCCAGGGCGGCCTGGCTGCTCCGGGCGGTATCAGCCAGGCTGGTGTTCTGCAGATTGGCCCCATTGAACGGGTTGTAGGCGTCCGGCGTCGACAGGGAGAGCTGACGTTGCAGCAGGGTGGCGCTGATGCCGTCCGAGACGTCCTCGACCTCAGCCTTCGAATAGAGGATCGCGCCTTCCCAGTTGAAGCCGAACCGCTCGCCCCGCAGGCCGGCCAGGGCCCGCCACTGAGAGTTCTCTACATCCACCGAGGTCGGCCCGGCGTCGGAGAAGTTGTAGGTGCGGATGGTCACATCACGGCCGCTCGCCGGGGCGTCGATGCCCGACAGGCGGTTCGGATTGACCGTCCCATTGGCGAAGGTCGTGGGGCCGAACGGGTTGTAATAGCTCGAGGCCGGCATGGTGATCGGCATCGAAGACAGGGTGCCGGTGGAGGTCTGCAGGCTCTTGGTGGTGGCGGTGTAGTAGCCGAGCTCGCCAAAGCCCGTGATCTCGTCGGTCAGGTCGTAGTTGCCGGTGAGGAACAGGTTCACCCGCTCCACCTCGGGGATCACCGTGGTGTTGTAGGCTGCCGGCGAGTCAAAGCGCAGGTCGCGGTCGACGCCGGCCGTGGCGATGGCGCCGTCATCCAGGCAGAGCCCGCCGCTGGTGGGCGTCGCGCAGCCGGAGAAGGTGGTCGGCTGGACGTGGAAGAAGCCCGCGGTCGAAGTCACCAGGGCGCCGTTGCGCCGCACAGGACCGCTGGCCTGGAAATAGCCCCAAGGGGTGACGGTGCTGCGGGCGTCCAGGGAGGTGGCGCCGTCAAAACGCGTACCGGCGAACAGCGGCCGGCGGTCCAGGGAGGCGGTATAGTCCTGGTCCAGGGCGTCCAGGGCGGTGCGGTCGGTGTAGCTGGCGAACACCGTGACATTACCGCGGTCGAAATTGCGGCCGAACAGGGCCGACAGATCGGTCTGGCGCAGGCCCGTGCCCTCGGCGCCGCCGTACTGGGCGTCCAGGGTCAGACCATCATAGTCGGTGCGCAGCACCGTGTTGACGACGCCGGCCACCGCGTCCGAGCCGTAGAGCGCCGCCGCGCCGTCGCGCAGCACTTCCAGGCGCTGGAGACCGTTCACCGGGATGGCGTTGGTGTTATAGGTCAGGACCGGAACGAGGTTCTCGTCGGCGCGGCTGGACGGGTGGGTCACCACCCGGCGGCCATTCAGAAGGACCAGGGTGTTGCCGATACCCAGATTGCGCAGATTGACCGAGCCCACATCGCCCCGGGCGCTGTTGCTGGAGTTGGGCAGGTAGCTGGAGTTGAAGCTCACATCGCCCATCTGCGGGATGGAGCGGAACAGCTCGTCGCCCGAGGCGGCGGCGACCGCCTGCAGTTCGTCCTGTCCGAGCACGGTGACGGGCACGGCGTCAGTAATCCGCGACCCCTGCACCTGCGACCCGACGACGATGATCTCGTCAACCATGGTTTCGGCCGTCTGGGCGAAGGCTCCGCCGGCGCCGAGCGCGCAGAGCATAGTCGTCCCGAGCAGACCGCGCCGCCCCCAGTTGGTGATGTTCATGTTGATCCCCTTTTGATCCCGACCCGAAGACCGACGTTTTCCCGGTTCTCCAGATCCTCTCGGCCGAATAGACGGCAGGGCCGGTGTAGCGTCGTTATACGGCGCTGGCCGACACACATTCGCCACACGGCCGCAAAAAGGGGCAATTCACGCCCAATTTCACAGCTTTTAGGTCGGTTCGGGACGGATTTCGCCGATCGGCGCTCAGTGATCAGTGATCAGTAGAACCTGACGTCGTCGACCTCGAGCCACAGGGTCTCACCGGCGTCCCGACCACCGCCGAACTGGACTTCCAGCAGATCACTGGCCGTCCAGGGCGTCTCAGCCCGCCGCCAGCCTGGCGCAGGCCGCAGATCCGAGAAGGGCACGGTGAAGCTGGCCCACTCGGGACCCGCCTCAACCTCGGTCTGCCACCAGCCGCCCACGGTGCGAATCATCACCCGGTAGAGCCCTCCGTCGCCCCTCAGGCCGAAAGCGAGCCCCTTGAAGGCGCGGGCGTCGACCGGCTGGACCGACCCGCGGCTGAGCGGGAGGATGACGCCGGTATGGGGGTCTTCCTTGACCGACATCCGTGCGGCCAGGCGCAGGGCGTTGTCGCCATCCGCCTCTGGCGCCACGAGGCTGATCAGCACGCTGCGGTCCATACCGCCGTCGGTGTCCTGCACCCGCAGGGCGCCTGTGGCCGTGCGGCCCGGCGCGCCTTCGAAGTCGTCAATCAGAGCCTGGGCGGGCGCGGGCGCCATGGTCATCTGGCTGTTGGCCGCCGGCAGGGCGACCCCGGGCCCCACCACCTGACGACCGTCGATGAAGACCCGCTCGGTCTTGCGGACGTCGGAGATGTGGGTCCAGGGCGCGCCGTCGATCAGCACCAGGTCGGCGCGCTTGCCGACTTCGATGGTGCCACGATCATCCAGGACGCCCATGGCGCGGGCGCTGTTGGCGGTGGCGACCATCAGGGCCTCCACCGGCGTGAAGCCGGCCTGAACCAGCAACTCCATCTCATGCAGGGTCGCGACCCCGTGCGGCGTGCCCGGCATGCCGGCGTCGGTGCCGAGCGCCACCAGAACCCCTGCGTCATGCAACGCCTTCACATTGCGCAGGGCGTACTGGAACTTGGCGTTGGACTGGACGAAGCGCGGATTGTTCAGGTCGTCCGGCGGGGTCTGGCCGGGCTTGACCGGCTCATAGACCGCGAGCGTCGGGGCGTAGGCCGTGCCCGACGCCTTCATCAGGTCGATGACCTCCTGGTCCACCGGCCCGTCCTGCAGGCTGTGGACGATGATATCCACCCCGGCCCGGGCGGCCACCTTGCCGCGCGCCACCGTTACGGTGTGTGTGACGACCTTCAGGTCATTCTTGTGCGCCTCGTCCACCAGGGCGCTCAGCGTGCCCACATCCATTGAGGTGTTGTCGGCCGAAAGGCCATAGCGCCAGCCGTCGGCGAAGGCCTTGATGAGGTCCGGCTCGTACGGAACCAGCCGGCGGACCTCGTGCCGGGCGCCGTCGGGGGTGTTGACCCACTTGGTGGTGGTTGTGTCGCCCCAGTCAGCCCCATGGCCGCCGGGCGTGCTCATCCGCGCCGTCAGGTTCACATGCGGCGAGGCCAGCTGCGACAGCCAGCGACGCCGGGGCTCGTAGGATTCCGGGGGCTGGTGAAAGTCGTTCACCGTGGTGACGCCAGCCTGCACATAGGCCGTGGCGATGGCCGGCGTCTGATAGGGCGCGCCGTTCGGCGTCCAGTGGGTGTGGACGTCGAAGAAGCCCGGGGTCAGGGCCTTTCCGCGGCCATCGATGGTCACCGCGCCAGCCGGCACGGTCAGACCGGCGCCGATGGCGGCGATCCGCCCATCCTGAATCAGCACGTCGGCCGTCCGCGGCGCCGCGCCCGTGGCGTCAAAGAGGGTGGCCCCGACGATGGCCACGGTCTCTGCCTTCGCCGGGGCGCTGGCCGCGCCGCTCGCCAGGGTGAAGCCGACGGCGGCTACAGCGAGAGACTTGAAGATGGGTTGGATGGTCACGAAACGCGCCCCGCACACTTGGTCGCCGCCTGTGATGCGGCGTCTGTCGCTTATCCCAGGGCCAGGATTGAATCCAGAAACCGCGACGTGAGGGCGCATTTCCCGCCCACACGCCGCCGAAAGCGGCACTTGTCAGTGGGCGAGCAGCACCGGGACCGGCGGCGACTCCAGCACGCTGCGGGTGGCGCCCCCCAGGACGAACTCCCTGGCCCGGGAGTGACCGAACGCCCCCATGACCAGGAGGTCGGCTTCGGTCCGCAAGGCGACATGGTCAAGGACCGAACCGATCTTCGCCCCGGCCGAATCGAACTCCATGGCCTCGGCGATGACCCCGTGGCGGGCGAGGTGGCGGAGCAGGTCCTGCGGGGCGCCCGGCCTGGCGGTCGCCTTTTCATTGAGCACGGTCAGGACGACCACCTTGCGGGCCGAGGTCAGGGCAGGCATCGCCGCGGCGACGGCGGCGGCGGCCGATCGGCTGGCGTCCCACGCGATCAATACGGTTCCGAGACCCGTCTGGGTGGGCCGGGCGTCGTTAGGCCGGAAGACCACGACGGGTCGGCCCGAGGCGAAGATCATCGCCTCCGCCACCCCCTGATGGGCCGTCGACTCACGGGCATACGGGATGACGCAGATATCCCGGGTCCGGGCGAGCTGGGCGGTGAGTTCCGGGATCTGGAACACTTCGGCCTCGGGCGACAGGCGGCCGCCGAACACCCCCAGCGCCGTGGCGCGATGCTCGAACTGTTCGAGCAGACGCGCGGCGTTCTGGCGACTGCGCCCCTCCTCCGCCCGAGCCATATCGCCGAGGTTCAGGGCGAAATCGGCCAGGCGATTGGTCTTCAGCGGAATCGAGACCTGGGGGACCAGGGCGGTGACCTGTTCGCCGAGCGCCGCGCACAGACTGACGCCCTGCTCCAGCGCCAGGTCGGACGTGGCATCGGGATAGGACTCAAGATGGAGAAGGATGTCTTTGTAAGGCATGGATAATCTCCATTGAAACAAGGCTTCGCCTGCCCTCGCGACCAGGGTCGTCGAGGGCAGGCGCGGTGTCGACGAGCCGATGGGGTCCCTGCTCGCTCAGGACTTCTTGCGGCGCTCGGCCACCAGCAGGCTGATCAGCAGGGCGGCGGCGGTCAGGGCGGCCCCGGCCGAGACAATGGGATGATCCTTCACCTCCTGAACAGCCTTGTCGGCCATGGCCTTGGCGGGTTTGGCCTTTTCCGAGAGGGCGTCGGCGGCCTTGCGCACCGCGACGGCGGCCTTGGCGATGGCTTCCTCGCTCTCCTCCGAGAGGCTTTCGGCGGCCGATCGCAGGGCGCGGGCGACATCCTCGAGGGTCTCGTCGATGTTCTCCCGCAGATCCTTGACGTCTTCGCGGAGGTCTTTGCTGATGGACTTCGACATGGGGCGGCTCCTTGGGGTTGCGCGCCTCATCTGGCGCCCTTCCCCCGGGCGACGCCTTGACCCGTATCAAATGCCTGGAAGCGGCTCTGCCGCTCAAGCTTGAGCCAGATCAAGGATGGCCTCAGCGCGCAGGCGCATCACGCGGCCACGGTCATACCGTCAATAAGGGGATAGTCATGAAAACCACCGCCGCCGTTCTCGCCGCGGGCCTCGCCCTCACCCTCGCCGGGGCCGCCCAGGCCCAGGAGTTCCAGCCCAAGAGCGCCGGGACCACGATGCTCAATGTCCGGGTGACCTCCGTTGATCCGGAAGCCGGCGACCCCATCACCACCCTGGCCGGCGCCGCGACAGGCCTGCGGGCCGAGGTGAACGCCGATGTGATGCCGACCATCGGCCTGAGCTACTTCTTCACCGACAATGTCGCTGTCGAAGTGATCGCCGGCACGACCAAGCACACGGTCACCGCCAAGGGTCCGGCCACCGACGTGAAGGTCAAGGAGACCTGGGTCCTCCCCCCGGTGGTTTCCCTGCAATATCACTTCGCCCCGGCCGCCAAGGTCAGCCCCTATGTGGGCGCAGGCGTGAACTACATGATCTTCTACAACGGCTCGGATAAGAACAACTTCGACCTCGACATCGACAACGGCTTCGGCTTCGCCCTGCAGGCGGGCGTGGACGTGGCCGTCAGCGGTCCCTGGAGCGCCAACCTCGATGTGAAGAAGGTGTTCTTCGAGACCGACGCCACCGACAACCGTAACGGCGTGAAGTCCAAGGTGAAGCTGGACCCGTGGGTCGTCTCGGCGGGCTTCGGCTACAAGTTCTAAGCTGCGCGACATACGCAGACTGAAGGAAAGGCCCCGGCTTCACCGCTGGGGCCTTTTTCGCATTCAGCCGTCCTGCAGCAGGACCCTGGCGGCGCGGGCGATGACGATCTGTTCGTCCGTGGGCAGGACGAGCCCCTGAAGGCGGCTGGCCGGGGTGGTGATGATCTCGGCGCCTGCCCGGTTCGCCTCGGCGTCGAGCTCGGCGCCCAGCCAGGCGCAGGCCCGCAGCACGCCCTCGCGGATCGCCGCGGCGTTTTCCCCGACGCCGGCGGTGAATACGAGGCGATCCACCCCGCCCAGGGCGGCGGCCAGCCCGCCGATCTCCCGCGACAGCCTATAGACGAACAGGTCCAGAGCCTCCCGCGCCTCCGGACGGTCGCTGGCCAGCAGGACTCTGATGTCGCCGCTCTCCCCGGACACGCCGAGCAGGCCCGACCGGCGATAGAGCAGGTCGGTGAGATCAGCGGCCGACATGCCGCGATCTTCCATCAGGTAGAGCAGAACCCCAGGATCGAGACTGCCCGACCGGGTGGCCATGGGCGGGCCATCCAGGGCCGAGAAGCCCATGGTGGTGGCCAGACTCTCACCATCGGCCAGGGCGCAGAGGGACACGCCGCTCCCCAGGTGGGCGACGATTACCCGCCCGCCGCAGTTTGAGCCGAACCGCTCTCGAAGCTCGCCGGCGATGAAGTCGTACGACAGGCCATGGAAGCCATAGGCCAGCACGCCGCCCTCGGTGAGGTCCCGCGGCAGGGCGTAGAGCCGCGCAAGCCGTGGCTGACCCGCGTGGAAGGCGGTGTCGAAGCAGCCGACCTGGACCGCGCCTGGAAACCGATGCTGCGCGGCGCACACCGC
>Ga0208242_100783_pt1 | contig 12383 bp, 12 predicted proteins | sample SubbioAug_CSW13A_FD_184825 | JGI IMG/M metagenome (GOLD analysis project Ga0208242, IMG submission 184825) | Serpentinite rock and fluid subsurface biosphere microbial communities from McLaughlin Reserve, California, USA - CR12Aug_CSW13A (SPAdes) | ecosystem: Environmental > Terrestrial > Deep... | reverse complement strand
TCTTCAAGAGACCGCAGAGTTCGTCAGCGTCCAGACAGTTCCGAAGAACCATCGCCAGAACACCGCCGCCTGCGTTTCTCTTTCCAATTCAACAATGTCAAAGACCAAACCGGCTTCCGCCAGCCCCACCAACCATTCCGTCGGCGGCGAGGAGCGGCGTATCTAGTCGCCACCCCCGAGAGTGTCAATCGATCCTTTCGGACTTTCTTTGCGTCATCCTCCCGGAGGAATTTGGCGCAAAAATCACTTCGGGCCGCCGAGGGGCTGCCCTCATTTGTCCGCAGCGATTCGATTGAAGGACCGGAAGCTAGCGACCGATGAAGAAAAGGTCAAGAGCCTTTCGGCTATCGACCGTTTCGCACCGGCGTCGCGGCCGGAGCTGACTATCTAGGCAGCACGCCCTTCGGAGTCAATGCAGCCGGCCGGCGCCGCAGGGCGCCTTGCCCGGTGCACGGTAGACTCCCTAAGAGGAAGTGGCGCGCAGAGGAGGCGCGGGCGCAGATGCTGTCGCAGAAGACAAGATACGCCCTGCGGGCCCTGGTGGAGCTAGCCCGGGTGGAGGGCGCCCAGCTGACCTCTGGGGAACTGGCCCTACGGGCTGATGCGCCGCGCAAGTTCCTGGAAGCCATCCTGCTAGAGTTGTCCCGGCACCGGCTGGTGGTTAGCCGACGCGGCAAGTTCGGCGGCTATATCCTGGCGAGACCAGCGTCAGAGATCGCTTTCGCTGAGGTGATCCGGGTTATGGAAGGCCCGCTTGCGCTGGCCCCTTGCGTCAGCCGCACCGCCTTCCGCAAGTGTGAGGACTGCACTGATCTAGCAACCTGCACCCTACGCGAGGCGCTCCTGCGCGCCCGGGACGCCACAGCGAGCGTGCTGGAAGCCTATAGCCTGGCCGACGCCGTGGCCGGCCCGGGCGGCGAAGTATTCCGCCCCTCGGCCTGAGGGGCCTCAAGACTGCCGGAAATCTGAAACCACGGCGGCTCTGGACTGGGGTTGCGCTCGATCCGCATGTCCAGCCGCCGCATGACGGCGATAGAGGCGGCGTTCCCATACTCGGTTCCGGCCACGATGCGCTGCAGGCCCAGCACCGCGAACATCCAGTCTGACAGGAGTTTCGCCGCGGCGGTGGCCAGGCCCCGCCCCTGCCAGTTTGGCCGCAGCGCCCAGAACAGCCCGACCTCGGGGCTGAGGCGGGCAGCGGGATCGCCGCCCTGGCTCGGTAGCCGGCCGAAGGGCTCCAGCCTGGGCACAATGCCGATCAGGCCGGCGAACGCCCCATCGGCGTCACAGATCACCCGATCCCCATAGGGCGGCTGATGCAGGGCGGCCAGCTGCGCCTCATTGCGGATAGCCCAGTCCAGCCAAGCCTGGCGCTGCGCGCGGGCGGCCGACGGGCTGAGCCCCGGCTCATCCCAGCCGATCTCCTGATAGAGGCGGCAGCAATCCTCGATGTCTGCTGGGCGCAGGGGGCGGATGCTGACCCCCTCCCCCTCCAGGCGCGGGACGCTCACCGGCTCAACCGGCGGCGATGTAGGCCTTCAGGCCGTCGGCCTCCGCCACCACCTCGGAAATCTTGTGCTTCACCAGGTCGCCGATGGAGACAATGCCCAGCAGCTTGTCGTCCTGGCAGATCGGCAGATGGCGGACCCGGCGGTCGGTCATCCGCTCGAGGAGGGCGTCGACGGTCTCGCCCGGCGTCGCGAACAGCACATCGCTGGTCATGCAACCGGAAATAGGCCGATCCAGGGCTGAGGCGCCCTGCTCGGCGACGATGCGGACCACGTCGCGTTCAGAGACAATCCCGACCACCCGCCCGTTGTCCACCACCACAAGGGCGCCGACGCGGCGGGCGTGGAGCAGGGCCGAGACCGAACTGACGGAGTCGTTAGGCGTCACGGTGAAGACCAGGTCGCCCTTGGTCTTCAGGATCTGGGACACAAGCATAGGTCGTTTTCTCCCTCATCCCCTGGGAGATCAGCCTGTCGCATAACGCCGGTTCTGGCAATCGCTCAGATGGGCGGGTCCAGCGGGGCCGGATCCGGCGAGGCCTCAGCTGTCGGCGACAGGCGCCGGGCGAGCCAGGCGGCCGGTCCCACCAGGAAGAGGCCGGCCAGAAAGCCCGCAATATGCGCCTCCCAGGCCACCGCCCCATCCAGCCCGGGCGCGAAGCCGAGGACGGCGATCATCAGATTGAGACCGATCCAGGCCGCGCTCATGAACAGCACGCGGGAATCGAACAGGGGCGCAAGCCGCCCTGCGCCGGCCAGGATGCGGGTCGCCGCCCCGATCAGGCCAAACACCGCGCCAGACGCGCCGACCAGGAGGATCTCCTCGCCGGGATGCAGTTTGGCGAAGGCGAGGTTGGCCAGCGCCCCGCAGGCCAGATAATAGGCGAAGAAGATCGCCGCGCCGCTCGCCCGCAGGCCAAACAGTCGGGCGGTCGGACTGCCGAAGGCCAGGGCGCCGGCCGCGTTCATGCCCGCGTGCATCAGCCCGCCGTGAACAAAGAGAGCGCTCACCAGGCCAAACTGCGCGCCGGCCTCATAGGCCGCGGGCGAGAAGCCGAAGCGCTGATAGGCCGCCTCCCCCACCACAAAGACCTGCAGCCCATAGGCCCCGAGGATTGCCCCGACCAGCACCATGGCCGGCCAGGGCGCCTTGAAGATGGGCTCGCGGTGATCTGCCAAAAGTGCGTCCTCCTGCGGCGTTCAGGCCAATAGGCCGTCAGCCTTAACGAAATCGCGAGGGTTAGGCCCCCTAGATAGGCCGGCGTCCAAGTTTGGCACGTGGTTTGCTTAATGAATCCCGCGCCCTGTCCCCGGAGACCGCCAGCCCATGGCCCTCGTCACCCCCGTCCGCCCAGCCGCCTGGCTCGCCGCCATCGTCGCGAGCCTTGCCGGCTCAGGCGCCGCCCAGGCGCAGCAGATGACCACCAACTCCGCGGATTTCAACGCCGGATGGGGTCGATATGCGGGCAGTGAGAACCATCCGGTGGATGTGTCCACCCGCGACGCCAACGGCAACCGCGTCATCGTCGACGGCCTGATCCTGACCGGCGAAGACCAGTCCTCCTTCAGCCGCTCCTGGGGCTCGGCTGACGCCTATGCCGGGGTCGGCGCCAGCTCCGGCGGCTCAAGCGCCATCGGCAACAATCTCGTGGTGGTGACCCAGGGCAACTACAACACGGTCATCGTTAACTCGACCCAGGTGAACAACGGCAATGTCTCGGCCGGAACCCAGATGACGTCTGGCGGGGTCGGCGATGCCCAGTAGTCAGACCCTGCGGCTCGGCGGCGCGCTCAGCGCCCTGGCGCTCACCCTGTCGGCCTGCGCCACCCCGGTGGCCGGCCCCGGCGGCAACTACAGCCGCCCCATCGGCAGCGCGCCGGTGACCGCCAATCCGACCCCCTATTCCACGGCCCTGGTCTGCCTGGCCGGCTACGCCCGCACCTCGAACCTGACCGCCCCGCGCATCGCCGTGGGCCGGATCGCCGACTATACGGGCAAGACCGAGTCTGACGGCAGCGGCCGCAAGATCACCCAGGGCGCCTCCCTGATGGCCATGTCGGCCTTCGCCAAGGCGGGCATGCCGCTGGTCGAGCGGTTCGACACCTCGGTGTCGGAGCTCGAGCTCAAATACGCCAATAACAAGCTGATCTCCGACCAGCCGAACCCCGCCCCCAACATGCCGGCAGAGTATCGCCGCATCCTGGCGGGCCAGGTGCCCGGCTCGGACTTCTATGTGGCCGGCGGCCTGACGGAGCTGAACTTCAACATCCGCTCCTCCGGCTTCGATGTCGGGGCCGGCGATCCCGATCCGCAGGACCTCAAGGGCAATGTGCGCGGTCGCCTGTTCATCATGAACATCGGCCTGGACCTGCGGCTCATCAACACCCGCACCCTCGAAGTGGTGGACGTCATCTCCTACCAGAAACAGGTGATCGGCCGCGAAGTGGGCGTGGGCCTGTTCGACTTCCTCGGCGGGAATGTGTTCGACATCTCCGCAGGCACCGGCGCGCTCGAGCCCATGCAGCTGGCGGTGCGCTCCCTGGTGGAGCGGGCGGTTATCGAGATGAGCGCCAACCTCTACGGCATGCCCGGTCCTCAGGCCTGCCTCTCGTCCGACCCCCTGGGCGGGAGCACGGTGGGGATCACCGGCGCCTATGTCCCGGCCTACAACAATCTGGGGACCAACAATGCGCAGACTCGTGAAGAGCCTAATCGCTGGAACGTCCATCGCGATTCTGACGTCCGCGGCCGCTACTAGCCAGACCTACGACAGCGTCATCGTCAGCGACCAGGTTCAGACCGGGGACATCTTCTCCGGCCAGACCCTGAACGTGGTCGAGATCACTGAGGCGACCACGGCGGTGACCACGGCCACCGGCGCGGCGTTCAACGGTTCGGCTGATGGCGTCACCCTGGACGTCCGCGCCAACCAGAATCTGCAGGCGAACGTCACCGCCGACACCCGCCTCGATGCGGCGGTGAGCTCCGGCGCCGTCACCGCCCTGTCCACCACCGCAACCGGGGTGACGTCGGAGTCCAACATCTATGGCGGCACGCTGACCGGGGTCTACAACCAGCAGACCGGGCCTGGGCGGATCTACAGCCACAGCCATGTGGAGGCGCCGGGCGCCGATGTGGGCGACGTCACCGCCTCGACGCAGGCCATTGGCGCGAGCCAAGGGTTCGGCGCCAGCTCCAGCGCCGTCGGCGCCCGGGTGAACCAGACCAATCAGGCCGATGTCGTGGCTGATGGCGGCGGGACCTACGGCTATGTGGACGGCGCGGCGACCTTCGTCGGCGCCGCCACCGGGACCAATGTGACCAGTTCAGGCGGCTACGGCTCGGCCGAGCGCTACATCATCAACCAGACCAATGCCGCGGCCATGACGCAGGCCAGCCAGTTCACCGCGCATGGCAACGCCTATCTCAGCACCACCAGCGCGACCGCCACCGGCGACAACATCCACCTCTACAACGAGGGCGGACTGCTGGACGTGACCAGCGATCAGCACAATCAGGCCTATGTGCGGGCCCAGACCGGCGCCTCGGCCTATCAGTTCGGCTCGGCCGCCAGCATCGCCTACGGGGTGGGCAATTCTTTCCTGGCCGGCAATCTTGGGTCAGAGACGGTGATCGACGCCGTTCAGCTGAACGACGGCGGCGGCGTCGAGGTGGTCGCCGACTTCACCGGCGCAGAGGGCTATGACGCCTCGGCCAACGCCACGGCCATCGGCAATGCGGCCACCGGCTATGTCTGCAGCGATTGCGACGGACGCTTGGTCGCCACCAGCCAGCAGGTCAACAACGCCGATGTGGGCGCCTCCACCTCGGTGACCGTGTCCGGCTACGCCCGCTCGGCCACCGGCGTCGCCACGGCCGTGGGCAACACCGCCACCTACTATGTGAGCCGCCCCAGCGCGCACTAGTCAGAGGGCTCGCCCGCCCTTCGCCGCGCTCGCGCCTTGCCCTCGCCCCATCCGGCGGCGATGGTGAGCGCTGTTCTGGTGATCTGCGGACGTCTCAATGATCGGTTCCCCGCGAGCGGCGCTTGCGCTTATCGTCGCTCTCGCCCTTGCCGGCTTCGCCGGTGCGGCTCCCCTCAAGGCTCAGACCGCGTCGCCCTCAGGCGCTGTGGCCCAGCCTCAGGCCAGGGCCAGCCTCGAGCCGGGACAGTGGCCCCAGGCCATCACCGACGTGGCGCCCGATCCCGAGATCCGCTTCGGGACCCTGCCCAACGGCATGCGCTACGCCATCCGTCGCCAGACCATCCCCGAGGGCCAGGCGGCCCTGCGCCTCCGGATCGACGCCGGCTCCCTGATGGAGCGCGACGACCAGCAGGGACTGGCCCACTTCCTTGAGCACATGGCCTTCAACGGCTCTGAGGCCGTGCCGGAAGGGGAGATGATCAAGATCCTGGAGCGTCTGGGCCTGGCCTTCGGCGCCGACACCAACGCCTCCACCGGGTTTGATGAGACCATCTACAAGCTGGACCTGCCGCGCACCGACGCCGAGACCGTCTCCACCAGCCTGATGCTGCTGCGGGAAACCGCGATGAACCTGCTGATCGCCCAGGATGCGGTCGATAGCGAGCGGGGCATTGTTCTCTCGGAGGAACGGGCCCGCGATACCCCGCCCTACCGCCTGTACAAGAGCCGGCTGGCCTTCCTGCTCAAGGATCAGCGTCTGAACGACCGCTATCCCATCGGCGATGTGGAGGTCCTGCGCACCGCCCCGGCCTCGGCCATTCGGGACTTCTACCAGGCCTATTACCGGCCCGAGCGGACCCTGCTGGTGGCCGCCGGCGATTTCGACGTGGACGCCATGGAGGCCCAGATCATCGAGGCCTTTGGCGGCTGGACCGTCGAGGGCCCGGCCGGAGATGATCCTGATCTTGGCCAGATCCCCCCCCGTGGCCTGGAGGCCAGGGTCGCCGTGGAGCCCGGCGTGCAGGCCGCCCTGCAGATGGCCTGGGTCCGCGCCCCTGATGAGCGCCCGGACTCCCAGGCCCGTCGCCGCGGCGAGGTGGTCGAGCAACTGGGCTTCTCCGTCCTGAACCGGCGGCTTTCGGCGCTGGCGCGGGCCTCTGATCCGCCCTTCCTGGGGGCGGGCGCCTTCGTCAATGACGAGTTCGGCGCGGCCGAGACGACCAGCATCCTGGCCAACGCCCAGCAAGGGCGCTGGCGCGAGGCGCTCAGCGCCATCGAGGCCGAACAGCGGCGGCTCCTTCAGCATGGCGTGCGCCAGGATGAGCTGGACCGGGAGATCGCCGAGTATCGCGCGCGGTTGCAGGCCAATGTGGCGGGCGCCGCCACCCGCAGGCCGTCTGCCCTGGCGCAACAGATTCTGGGCGCCACCGCCCAGGACCAGGTGGTCACCAGTCCGGCCGATGATCTCGCCCTGTTCGACGCCGCCGTCGACGGCCTGGAGGCGTCGGCCGTGTCGCGGGTTTTGGCCCAGGCCTTCCAGGGCCAGGGTCCGCTGATCTTCCTGGCCAGCCCGACCCCTATTGAGGGTGGCGAAGCTGCGCTGCTCGCCGCCTATGAGACCTCCCGCGCCAACCCGGTCAGCCCGCCTGAGGCCCTGGCCCAGCTGGAATGGCCCTATGCCAGCTTCGGGACGCCCGGAAAGGTCGTCGAGACCCGTGAGATCGCCGACCTGGATACGGTCTTCATCCGGTTCGAGAACGGCGTGCGCCTGACGGTCAAGCCGACCCGCTTCCAGGACGATGAAATCCTGATCTCGGTCAATGTGGGCGATGGCCTGCAAAGCCTGCCCGCCGACGCCCAGAGCCTGGCCTGGGCGGCTCAGGCCTTCGCCGAGGGTGGCCTGGGTCAGATCACCGCCGAAGACATGGAGCGGGTGCTGGCCTCCCGGGTCTATGGCCTGCGCCTGCGGGTGAGCGACGAGGCCTTCACCCTGTCGGGCGAGACGCGGCCTGAAGACCTGGACGTCCAGATGCAGGTCATGGGCGCCTATCTCACCGACCCGGCCTGGCGCGGAGAAGCCTTCGCCCGCATCCAGGCGGCCGGCGCCACCATCCACGAACAGTATGAGGCCACCGCCAATGGCGTGCTGTCGCGCGATCTCGCCGGACTGCTGCACGCTGGCGACCGTCGCTGGACCTTCCCCTCCAAGGAAGAGATCGCCGACGCCCGCCTTGAGGACCTGCGGGGCCAGCTGGCCCCTCTCGGCAATGCCCCCATCGAGGTGGTGATCATCGGCGACACTACTGTGGAGAAGGCGACCGAGGCCGTGGCCCAGACCCTGGGCGCCCTGCCCCCGCGGGCGGAACGCACCGCCGCCGCCCAGACCAGCGGCGTCGCCTTCCCGGCCGCGCCGCCTGCACCCCTGCGGCGGACCCACAAGGGTCGCGACGATCAGTCGATCGGCTATGTGGCCTGGCCCAGCACCGACTTCTTTGCTGATCCGCAAGCCGCCCGGGAGGCGGCCGTGCTGGGGGAAATCCTGCGGCTGCGGCTGACCGAAGAACTGCGCGAAAGCCAGGGCGCCACCTACTCCCCCTCGGTCAACTACAACCACTCCTATGTGTGGGAAGGCTGGGGCTACATGTCGGCCAGCGTGGAGATCCCGCCGGCGGGCCTGGACGCCTTCTTCGCCGATGTGGCGGAGATCGCCGCAGACCTGCGCACCACGCCTGTTGAAGCCGACGAGCTGGAGCGCGCCCGACAGCCGCGGCTGGAACGGATCGCCCGGGCGCGGGTCACCAACGGCTACTGGCTGAGCGAACTCTCAGGCGGCCAGGCCGATCCGCGCCGGCTCGACGCCATCCGCGCCGTCATCCCCGGCACCGAGCGGGTCACCGCCGAAGACGTCCAGCGCGCCGCCGAACGCATCCTGCGTCCGGACACCGCCTGGAAGATCGAGGTCGTCCCGGAAGAGTAGGTCGGCGAGCGCCTAGTAGACCGTGCCGCCGACGCCGCCGTCGAGGCTCAGCGCCATGGAGGAGGACGACTCCGAATATTCCTCTTCCTCGCGATAGGCGGTGTAGGTCTCGGTGGAGACCATGGTCAGGATCTTCACCCCGGCGCCGAAGCGACGCAGCAGCGAGCGCTCATGGCAGTCCCGCGCCGCCTTCTGGGGCCGGCAGGTCACCTGACCGCCCGGGGCGTGATAGAGGGCCTCGCCCTTGGCGCAGACCAGGGTCTGGCCGCCGGAGAAGTCCACCTGGCCGGAAAACTCGGCGATAGTCACCTGCAGGCGGGCGCCAGCCACGCAGCGATAGAGTTCGCCGTCAAAGATGTCGCGGACGTCCCGTTCCGGAAACAGCTGGGCGGCCGGATGGGGGGTCTGGCGGTCGTCGATGCAGACGGCCTGGATCACCACCCGGCGGGTGGCCGAGCGGGTCGCCTGATAGGCGGTGCGCTTCATGCGACGGGCGCCTTCCACGTTCAGACCCTGAATCACGCCAGTCGCCATGGGGGGCGAGTAACCACCGCCGCCGCCACCGCCGCCGTAATAGACCGCTGAACCGCCGCCAGCCCCGGCGCCGGCCCGGGCCGAGGCGTTCACCGTGGCGCTGGCGCTGGCGTTGACCACCACCGTGGGCGCCACCACCACATTGACGCTGGGAACCTTCACCCCATGCCCCGGCGGCGCGCAGCAGGGCGGCTTCGGCGGGAGCGGAGGCGGCGGGGGTGGTTTGCAGCAGGGGGGCGGAGGCGGCGTGCAGCAGGCGGGTGACGGGTCGCCGGCCACGGCGCGCTCCGGCGCAGCCCCAGCCAGCAGGAACAGGCCAAGCCCGAGGGTCAAGCCAAGCAGGGTCTTTTGCGGCGCCATGTCGGCCTCCAACTCTCTACTGACGAGCCCTGCAAATTTCAGGCCGCAGACCCCCGATCGGGAGGCGATGCGGCGTGGCTGTCCCGGATGGAGACAACGGCGGCCTGGCCCGAATCCTTCTGCAAGCCCCATGCGGTCAATCTCGGCCGCGATGGGAGCCGCGCAGCGATGTCGATGTGCCATCCAAACACGGAACGGTTGATAGACTATTGGCGAACCCGGGCGCGTCCGGGCGCGCCGCCGCCGCGCACCTCGATCAGCCCCGCCGATTTTGCCGACCTCCTGCCCCAGGTCGTCATGCTGGGCCGGGTGTGTTCGGGCATCTATCCGATCCGTCTGGCCGGCGGTCTCGTCACTGAGCTGCACCAGCGCGATCTGCGTCAGCAGAACGCGCTGTCCCTGTTCGGGGCCAAGGACCGCATGGACCTGCAGACGGCCCTGGAGATGGCGCGCCGCCGCCCCGAGCCCATCGTCGTCACCGCCAAGGCCCATGCCGACGGCGTGGCCATCGGCATGGAGATGCTGTTCGCCCCCCTGGCCGGCCCCGAGAACGGCCCTGACCGGTTCCTGGGCCTCTATCAGCCCCTGACCATGGTCGCCCGCCTGCGGGAAAAGCCCGTGCTCAGCTTCTCCCTTGAAGACATCCGCAAGGGCGGTCCGGCCAATGAGGAAGCCCCGCGCCTGCGGCTGGCGGCCATCGACGGGCGCCGGATCGCCTAAGCGCTCAGGCTCAGCCTGTCCCTAGGGCCTTCCACAGGAGCTGAGCGCCCACCAGGATCATCAGGACATAGATGGCGGTGTAGAACTGCTCAGCCTTGATCCGCCGCACCAGCCAGACGCCTGCGAAGGTCGAGGCGATGGCCAGGGGGGCGAGCACGGCCGCCGTCATCAGGTTCTGGGCCGTGAACTGGCCCAGCGCCAGATAGGCCGGGACCTTGATCCAGTTGATCACCGCAAAGAAGATCGCCGTGGTTCCCACCAGGACCGGCGGGCTCAGATTCTTGGGCAACACCCACATCTGGAACGGCGGCTGACCAGCATGGGCGATCTGGCTGGTGAAGCCTGAGGCCGCGCCCAACAAGGCGCCCAGCGCCAGGGGCGCATCCTTGGGCGCCTGAACCCCGCCGCCCCTAGCCAGCCACAGCCGGTGCAGGGCGAAGACGATGCTGATGGCGCCCAGCACCGCCAGCACCGCGGTGGTCGAGACCTGAGCCGCCAGCAGATAGCCCAGCACGATCCCCACCGCCGCCGACGGGATCATCAACATCAGAATGTCCCGGTCCCAGCTGCGCCGAAACGCCCAGACGCCCACCACATCCTGCAGGATCAGCACCGGCAGCAGGATGGCCGCGGCCTGCACCGGCGAAATGGCAAGGGCCAGGAGCGGCAGGGAAATGGCGCCCACGCCGGCGAACCCGCCCTTGGCCAACCCCAGCAGGATCACGGCCGGGATGGCGAGGGCGTAGAAGAGCGGGTCGGTCAGCATGGCGCGCGCAAGCCTCAGGCCGGGCTCACCGGGCCGTCCGCCGGTCGGACGCTGACCACCCGCAGCGCCCGCTCTCGCCCGTCCCGATCCGGCCACTGGATGGACTGGCCGGGTCGCAGGCCAAGCAGGCCAGCCCCCACGGGGCTCAGGATCGAGATTCGCCCGGCAGCGATGTCAGCCTCGGCCGGATAGACCAGGGTCACGGCGCGGGTCTCCCCGTGCGCCTGATCCACGAACTCCACCCGCGCGCCCATGCCGACGACGTCGCCTGGCGTCTCGCTAGGGGATCGAACCTCCGCCCGCTCCACCTCCTCCAGCAGGAGGCGGGCGACCTCAGGGGCGCGTTGCATCGCCCCCAGGGCCAGATCGGTGATCCGGTCGGCGTCGGTCTCTGTGAGGATGATGGCGGGGCGTGAAGCGGCCGCAGATCGGGCTGTCATGGCGTAGCATCCGGATTTGGAATGGAATGGGAGACCAGATCGGCCTCCTGCCCATCCGGATCTCAATGACGCGGCGATGTCCCCGGACTCAGCTGACGCGCAGCACGAGCCCGGGGCTGGAAGCCTGCCGCGAGGTCCTTCCCCCGGATCCGGATCCGATTTGCACGTGCGCTCAACATGGCGCCAGCAAGCCCACCAAGCCCCAGTGAAGTCAACCGAGGCTCACTCCGGGGCGCTGGCGGCATCCAGGGCCTTGAGGTCTTCGGCTCTCAGCGACAACTGCGCCGCGCCCATCAGCTCCTGCAGCTGGGCCACGCTGGTGGCGCTGGCGATCGGGGCGGTGAGGCCCGGCTGGGCCATCACCCAGGCCAGAGCCACCTGGGCCGGAGTCGCCCCGTGCCCGCCGGCCACCTCATCCAGGGCGCCCAGGATCCGCATGCCGCGCGGCGTCATGTACTTCTTGGCGCCGCCGCCCCGGGGGCTCTTGGAGAGGTCGGCCTCAGAGCGGTACTTGCCGGTCAGGAAGCCGCTGGCCAGGCCGTAGAAGGGGATGACGCCGATCTCTTCCTCGATGCAGAGCGCCTGCAGAGCGCCCTCGAAACCGGCCCGGTCATAGAGATTGTAGAGCGGCTGCTCGCTCTCATAGCGCGGGACGCCGGCGCTCCCCGCCGCCTCGATGGCCGATTTCAGCCGCTCGGCGGTGAAGTTGGACGAACCCACCACCCGCACCTTGCCGGCCTTGATCAGCCGGCCATAGGCCTCAGCCGTTTCGGCCAGCGGGGTGTCGGCGTCGTCCCGGTGCGACTGATAGAGGTCGATATAGTCGGTCTTCAGCCGCTTGAGCGAGGCCTCCACCGCGCGCTCGATATAGGCGGCCGAAAGCCCCTTCATCCCCTCGCCCATCTCCATCCCGACCTTGGTGGCCAGGACGATCCGGTCGCGCCGGCCGCCTTGAGCCAGCCAGTTCCCGATCACCGTCTCCGAGGCGCCGGCCCCGGCCGGAGACCAGCGGGAATAGACGTCGGCGGTGTCGACGGCGTTGAAGCCGCCATCGACAAAGGCGTCGAGGATCGAGAAGGAGGTCTTCTCATCGGCCGTCCAGCCAAAGACGTTGGTCCCCAGCATCAGCGGGGCGATCTTCAGGTCCGAAC
>Ga0208242_100782_pt1 | contig 12393 bp, 10 predicted proteins | sample SubbioAug_CSW13A_FD_184825 | JGI IMG/M metagenome (GOLD analysis project Ga0208242, IMG submission 184825) | Serpentinite rock and fluid subsurface biosphere microbial communities from McLaughlin Reserve, California, USA - CR12Aug_CSW13A (SPAdes) | ecosystem: Environmental > Terrestrial > Deep... | reverse complement strand
GCCGAGGCGCCGCTAGGTTCGGCGGCGCAGGGGCCGACCGACCGCCTGTCAAAACGCCAGCGTGAAGTGCTGGAGGAGATGCGTCTGGGCCGCACGAACAAGGAGATCGCCAAGACGCTGGGCATCTCCATCGCCACGGTGAAGCTGCATGTTCAGGCTGTGCTGGGCGCAGCCGGGGCGCGAAACCGCACTGAGGCGGTCACACGCCTCTTTCCGGGCGCGCCGGGCGGCCAGGACGGGTGAGCCCACGGAAACACTCCGTGTTCCGTGGGCGGAGCCCCTAGGGCGTCAGTGACTCAGTAGAAGGTGGCAGGTCGGCTCGTCCATCAGGGTGCGGGTCACGCCGCCGAACACCCACTCCCGCAGGCGGCTCTGGCCATAGGCCCCGGCGATGATCAGGTCGGCGCCGATCGCCTGGGCGGTCGCATTCAGTTCGCCGACCACGCCGGCGTCCGGGGCGATGCTCACCTTCGCCGTGGCGCGAACGCCGCGCCGGGACAGATAGGCGATGACGTCATCGACCTGGCGCTGGACAGCGCCGGCTTCGTCCTGGGCGCAGACCGCCACGACCACCACCTGCTCGGCCCGCTGCAGGAAGGGCAGGCCATCCTGCAGGGCGCGGCGGGCTTCGCGGGTGTCCTTCCAGGCCAGGACCACCGCGCGGCCGTCGAGGGGGCTCGCCTTGGCGGGCGTCACCAGGACCGGCCGGCCGCTCCGCATCACAACCTCCGCCGGGTCGGCGGCCCGGTAATAGTTGGTCTGCGGATGGGCGCTCACCACCACCACGTCGCAGGCTCGGGCCGCTGCGGCCAGCGCCCGGGCCGGCATTTCGCGCATGGCGCGCCACTCGCTGTCGATCCCCGCACTGTCCAGGTTGAACGCCGCCTGAGCGGCGATCAGATCGTCATCAATCTGCTTGTTCATGGCCACCACCCATTCGGCGGTGTTCACCCCGCCATAGGGGCTGGCCACCAGGGGTTGGGCCATCTCCGCGCCCAGGCCGATCAGCCGGCCGCCCATGGACCTGGCCAGGGCGGCGGCCACCTGGACACGATCACGGGACGCCTCGCCGGGCTCCACATGGACCAGGACGCCGCCCAGGGCGGCGGTGTTGGCGGAAATCTCTGACATGGCGGCTTCCTCAACGACCTCTGACGGGCGCTGTTTGGCCCGGCAGGTCGAAGGATAGGCCCACGCGTCGGCCGCGCCCACTCAGGGTTATCCCTTAGGTGATCCTCGCCCTGGCCGGGCCTTCTATTGATCTGTGTCACGGCGCGGCGGTCGGCGGCGGGAGTGAATGCCGCCGAAACTGGAGGACATGACCATGGACGTGACGGGAACCACCTGGATCCTGGTGGCCGATGGCGATCAGGCGCGACTTTTCGAAGAACGCCAGCGCGCCGGCGATGTGCGAGAGATTGAGGACCGCCACATGGGCCGGACCGGCGGAGACTACCCCAAGGCCGCCGCCCACGGAGCCACTGTCCATGACCGCGCCGGCCACGGTCAGCATGGCGCTGGCGAGCGAGCGCCGCATGAGGAGGCCGAGGACCGGTTTCTGGAGCGGGTCGCCGAGAGCCTGGCCGATCCGGCCCGCCGAGGCCTGTTCCAGGGTCTGGTGATCATGGCGCCCCCGCGGGCCCTTGGGGTTCTGCGCCAGGCCCTGCCCAAGGCGGCCCACGCCCTCTTGGAAGGGTCTGATCCCCATGAGTGCGTGCGCGAGACCGCCGATGACATCCGCGGCCGTCTGCGCAAGGTCCGGGCCAAGGCCTGAGCCTCAGGCGATCTGCGGCCGGGGGCTGACCAGGGTCGAGAGGACCGGCAACTGTTCGATCGGCCAGGGCCTTCCCCCAAGGGGTCTGATCTGGGGACGACAGATACCAGGCCCGGTCAGGAAAGGGACCTTCGCCTCCAGGGCCATGTCCAGTTCCCGCCGGGTGCGGATATTGGTGACGCCTGGCCAGATCCTGCGCCGTTTATAGGCCTCGATCCGGGCGATGAAGCGCCGCAGCACGATCAGCCGCCGCTCGGGTTCGGCCTGGGGCAGGACCAGGGTCACGCTGGTCACGGCCTCGGCGGTCAGCTGTTCGATCTCGAAGGCCGGATCAAGCGTGCGCAGGTCGATGGCGCTGAAGTGGGTGTCGAGCGCGTCGCGCAGCTGCTTCAACGCCTGGAAGGAGGGCGCGCGGGGCACGTCATAGACGGCCGCAGCCAGCCGCCTCCGCTCCGACACCGGCAGGATGGCCAGCAGGTCCAGATAGGCCGCCCGCCGGGACGGCCGCAGCAGGGTGGAGAATGAGATCGGCAGATACAGCGGGGCGTCCGAGGGGCTATCGGCGAGAAACTGGAAGGCTGCCACGACGCAGTCGGCGTCAAAGGCCGCAGGATTGGCCGGCAGGTGGTCATTCCCGTCTACAAGGCTGAAGTGGGTGCGGGCCTCGGCGGGCGTGCTGGCCACCACATCGGCGATGAAGATCTGCCGGGCGCTGTAATAGACCCCCTGCACGGCCTCGATATTGGGGTTCCGTTCGGCTGCGGATGGGGCACTGCCGCTTGGCGGGTCCTCGGCCTCGTCCCCATCGGGGCGCACCGCCATCGGGGGCAACCTCAGCCGCCGCCCGTCCGGTGTGATGCGGCTCAGTCGACCGCCTTCCGGTGCGGCGCTCGCGTCCGTCATGGCCAGGGTCAGACGCGCCTCGCTCAGCTCGGCGAACCGCGCCATCGCCGGATCGTCGCCCTCGAACAGCAGAACGGTCACGTCGGCGCCGCCAGTCTCCCCCACTCCGAACAGATGGGCGTGCAGCTCAGCCGACAGCCGGCCCAGCTCGGCGATGTCCAGTTCAGCAGCCTGGGGATCGTTCAGCAGAAAGGCGTAGGGGTTGATCGCCGAGAACTTGCGCGGCCACGACCAGCGCACCTCAAGGAAGGCGGTGGTGAACTTGGCCACGAGCAGGCCCAGGGCTTCCTCCGAATATGCGCTCTGATCGGAGCGCACCACCACACGCAAACAGGCCAGGGCCGACACAAACGCTACTCCTATGCAGGCCGACAGCCTGACAGAGCGCGGGTGAAGGGGCCGTTAGCGCAGAGGGCTATCCCGCGAGAGGGCCGCCGCCGCCAGAGCCAGAACTCAATTACGCAAAATGAGTAGAATCTCCTGAGATTTACTAGCCATTTGGCCAGTTACGATGGGCGATATCATGAATAACGGCCTGAAAAACACCCTAAGGTGGCGTAGAGCATATATATCAACCTTGGTAATACAGATCGGTAAAGACCTGTTAAATCGATTTGGAATACCCATGGTCTCGCTTGGCGGCGTCGATGAGGCCACGCCAGACGAAATCAAGCGGTGTTGAGGAAGCATGTTCAAGAACTCAAAGTCGAAGCGGGCCGTTATGGGCCAGCAGCTGATTGAGGCTGAGGGAATGATCGCGGCGTTCAACCGATCGCAGGCGGTCATCGAATTCGCTCTGGACGGAACAATTCTGAAGGCCAACCAGAATTTCCTCGACGCCATGGGCTACACGACCGAAGAAATTGTCGGCCGTCATCACCGCATATTTGTTCAGCCTGAAGAGGCTGGCGGCTCAGATTACAAGGCGTTCTGGGCGACCTTGAACCGCGGCGAATTCCTGTCCAGCAAGTATCTCCGCCTCGCCAAGGGTGGCCGCGAAGTCTGGATTCAGGCGACCTACAATCCGATCCTCGATGCGGACGGGAAGCCCGTGCGGGTGGTCAAGTTCGCCACCGACGTGACCGAGATCGAGTTGGACCGCAAGCGCCGGCTGCAGGAGCAGCAGGCGGCCCATGCCCGCCAGGAGCAGGCCATGGCCGCGATCGGAGCCGGTCTCTCAGCTGTCGCGGCCGGCGACCTCATGGCGCGCATCGATGGCGACTTCCCCAGCGAATACGCCCGCCTGCAGACCGACTTCAACGCCGCCATCACCAGTCTGGCTGACGCCATGGGCGCCATCATCGGGGCGACCAGCAGCATTGACGGCGCAACCTCAGAGATCGCCCAGGCGGCTGATGACCTCTCGCGCCGCACCGAGCAGCAGGCCGCCAGCCTCGAGGAGACCGCTGCGGCGCTCGACGAACTCACCGCCACGGTCAAGCGCACCGCCGAGGGCGCCAAGGAGGCCCGTGACGTGGTCGGCGCCGCCCGCACCGATGCTGAGGCGTCGGGCCAGGTGGTCGGCGAGGCGGTCGCCGCCATGGGCCAGATCGAGCAGTCCTCGGCCCAGATCAGCCAGATCATCGGGGTGATCGACGAGATCGCCTTCCAGACCAACCTGCTGGCCCTGAACGCCGGGGTCGAGGCCGCCCGGGCCGGCGACGCCGGCCGCGGCTTCGCCGTGGTCGCCTCCGAAGTCCGGGCCCTGGCCCAGCGCTCGGCCGAGGCCGCCAAAGAGATCAAGGCCCTGATCAGCGCCTCGACCGAACAGGTGGCCCAAGGGGTCGGCCTGGTCGGCAAGACCGGTGACGCGCTCCAGCGGATCGTCAGCCAGGTCGGCCGCATCACAGGCCTCGTGAGCGAGATCGCCGCCAGCGCACAGGAACAGGCCACCGGCCTCCAGGAGGTCAATACGGCGGTCAACCAGATGGACCAGATGACCCAGCAGAACGCCGCCATGGTCGAACAGTCCACCGCCGCCAGTCAGGCCCTGGCCCAGGACGCGGGCGAACTGACCCGGCTGATCAGCCGCTTCACGGTGGCCGGCGCCGAAACCCGCAGCGCGCCCGCTCGGCGTCCGACCGCCCCGGCGCCCCGCACGCAACGCCCGCAGGCCCGCTACCAGACTCAAGGGTCCGCGGCCGTGAAGATGGCGCCCCAGACCCAGGGCGATAGCTGGGAAGAGTTCTAAGACCGCCCCGATGCTGCCAGGATAGGTCGGGCTCTCCCGCTGAGCCCGATGGGCGAGGGGCGAATATGGTGCGACTTGCGGCGGCGCTTGCGTGTCTTCTGGTCGTGGCGCTCGCCGGCGCTTCGACGGCCTCGCCGATTCCTGAACGCCCAGCCGACATCCGCCTGGAGGGCCAACTCACCCGGGCCGATCACGAGACCTATGTGGAGTCGCCCTTCGTCGTGCCCTTGGGGACGGGGCGGCTCATCGTTGTCTTCCGCCACGACGGGGGTGACGTCCGCACGACGATAGATCTTGGCTTGCGCGACCCTGAGCGCTTCCGGGGCTGGAGCGGCGGCGCGCGCGACCGGTTCACGATAGCATCGACCGATGCGACGCCGTCCTATCTCCCAGGCCCCCTGCCGGCCGGACGCTGGGCGCTGGTCCTGGGCGTCCCCAATCTGCGGGTCGGAGTGACCACCCACTACACAGCCGAAATCTGGCTGGAGCCGCAGGATGCGCCCTTCGCAGGTCTCTCCGACACGCCCCTGGCCGCTGCGCCGGGCTGGTGGCGCGGCGACCTGCATGTCCATTCGGGCCACAGTGATGGAACCTGCCGCAGCCGGCGTGGGGCGGCCGTCCCCTGTCCCCTGTTCAAGGTCGTCGAGGCGGCGGCGGCGCGGGGCCTGGATTTCGTGGCGCTCACCGAACACAACGCCGCCTCCCACGCCCAGGGCCTGCGGGAACTGCAGCCCTATTTCGACGATATCCTGCTGATTCCAGGCCGGGAGCTGACCACCTTTCAGGGTCACGCCAATCTGTTCGGCCTGACCGCCCCCCTGGAGTTCCGCCTGGGCGCCCCAGGAGCCGCAGACCTGAACGCCCTAGCCGACCGGGCCAGAAGCCTCGGCGCCGTGGTGTCGATCAACCACCCGCGCATGCCGTCGGGCGAGGCCTGCATGGGCTGCGGTTGGCGGGGCGACCTCGACGCCTCGAAGATCGATGCGGTCGAGGTGCTCAACGGCGGGGCCATGGCCGCGTTTGGCGGCAGGGCTGAATCGCCGCTCAGCGGGATCGGCTTCTGGCAAGATCTGCTGGATCAGGGTCATCAGATCACCGCCATCGCCGGCAGCGACAGCCATGACCCTGACCGCCCCGTCGAGGCGCACGGCGCGCTGGGCCGGCCTGCCACCGTAATCTGGGCCGCCAGTCTCTCTCAGTCTGACCTGATGGCTGGCCTGCGGTCGGGCCGGGCCTTCATCGATCTCACCCATCCTGGCCTCGCCGCCTTCGACCTGGAGGCCCACTCAGGGGAGGCCCGCGTCGTCATGGGCGGCCAGATCCCGGCGCCGGCGGGTCAGGTCATCGCCTTCCGCGCGACCATCGCCGGGGCGCCCGCCGCCCGCCTTCATGTGGTCGAGCCGGGCGGCGCCGTTGAAGTCCTGCCCGTGCCTGAAGGCTCCCAGGCGACGGTGGCCTTCACCCGACGCAGCGACGGCCGGGCGCGCTGGCTGCGGCTGGAGTTGAAGGATCTCGATGGGGCGCTGCTGGCGCTCTCCAATCCGATCTATCTGACTGCGCCTGGCGCCACTCTGCCCTGAGGCCCGCAACCCAACATGCTTAATCAGACATTAAGCCAAGCTGCCCCATTCATGCCTTCGAGAGACGGGACGATCCCACCGTCATCAGGAGAACAGACATGGACCGTCGCAAGCTGATCGTAAGCGGACTGGCGGCGGCCGGCACGGCTGGCCTCGCCGGCTGCGCCACGGCCCAGCCCGCCCCTCAGGGGGCGCCCCTGCCCGAGCAGGACCCCAACTTCCCGGCGGAGGCCCAGCAGGCCGCCACCTATTCCCGCGACGAGATCGTCCGTGATGTGTCCGACTTCCTCGGCGTGACGGCTGAGGCCGCCGGCGGGGCCATTGAGCGCGTCTTCGCCGAGAACGGCAGCCCCACCGGCTATATCGCTGGCGAGGAAGGCTCGGCCGCCATCACCATCGGCGCCCGCTACGGCCGCGGCCTGCTCTACATGAAGAACCGCCAGACCCAGGAGGTCTTCTGGCAGGGACCCTCCCTCGGCTGGGATCTGGGCGCCAACGCAAGCCGGGTCTTCACCCTCTGCTACAACCTGCACTATCCGGACGCGATCTTTCAACGCTTCCCCGGCGTTGAGGGCACGGCCTATCTGGTCGGCGGCCTTGGGGTGAACTACCAGCGGGCCAACGACATCATCCTGGCGCCCATCCGGGCCGGGGTCGGCCTGCGTCTGGGGGCCAATGTCGGCTACCTGGCCTATAGCCGCCAGCGCAACATCTTCCCGTTCTAAAGGGGACGGGCGCGGCAGACGCCGCGCCCTTCGCCCTAGCTGCGCAGACGGGCGCCTACGGCCTTGGCCGCGGCGGCCACCACCTTGGCCGAAAGCTGCTCGATCTCGGCCTCGGCCAGGGTGTGGTCCTGCGGCTGGACCAGGATCTCCACGGCCAGGGACTTCACGCCCTCGCCCAGGTTGGCCCCGCGATAGACGTCGAACACCCGGGCCTGGGCGATCAGCGCCTTGTCGGCGCCGGCCACCGCCCGGATCAGGTCGCCCGCGGCCACCGCCTCATCCACCACAAAGGCGAAGTCGCGGCTGAGCGGCATGTGCGGCGAGAGCGACAGGGCGGCCTTGGTCTTCACCGCCTTGCGCTTGCCCTCCGGCAGAGCGTCGATATTGAGCTCGAAGGCCAGCATCGGTCCGGCCACGTCCAGGGTCTTCAGCACCTGCGGATGCAGCGCGCCGAACTCGGCCACGATGGTCTTGGGGCCAAGCTGCAGGCGAGCCGAGCGGCCCGGATGCCACCAGGACGAGGACGACCCCTGGGCGGTCTGCAGGGCAGGCGCCCCCAGTTCGTCCAGCAGGGCCATCAGATCGGCCTTGAGCGTGAACAGCGGATCATCGCCGCCCCCGTCCCAGCGCCGGGGCGCATGGGGGGCGATCAGGCCGGCCACAACCGACGACTGGCCCGCTGGCGTATCGTCCTGATAGATCGGGCCGATCTCGAACAGGGCCACATCGGCGAACCCCTTGCGGGCGTTTCGCCCGGCCGCCTCGATCAGATTGGGCAGGACCGAGGGCCGCATACAGTCCAGATCGGACGAGATCGGGTTGGTGATCATCAGGGCGTCGTCGCCGCCGCCGAACAGCCGCGCAGCGCTGCGGGGCAGGAAGCTCCAGCTGACCGTCTCGGCATAGCCCATGGCCGCCATGGCCCGGCGGGCGGTGCGCATCCGGCCCTGGCGCACGCTCAGCACGCCGCCGGCGGGCCGGGGCATCTCAGGCAGGGGCTCGACGGGCAGGGCGCCATAGCCCTCGATCCGCGCCACCTCTTCCACCAGGTCGGCGCGGCCTTCGACGTCGCGCCGCCAGGTGGGCGGGGTGACCTGACCGCCGTCCACGGAAAAGCCCAGGTCCCCCAGGATCTGGTCGATGCGGTCATCGCTCAAGGCCAGGCCGGTGAGCTGGCGCACATAGCTGCGGTCAAATGCGATGGACTCTGGCGCCGCAGGCGGCTCGCCCGCGACCACGACCTCGGAGGCCTCGCCGCCGCAAAGATCCAGGATCAGCCGGGTGGCCAATTCCAGGCCATCGACGACGAAGCCCGGATCGACGCCGCGGGCGAAACGGTACTGGGCGTCCGACGTGATGCCAGTAGTGCGGCCGGTCTGGGCGGTGCGGATCGGATCGAACCAGGCGCTTTCCAGGAAGACCTCGGTGGTGTCGTCCGAACAGCCGGTGCTCTCGCCGCCCATGACCCCGCCCAGGCCGACGGGCCGCTCACCGCCAGCGTCGGCGATGACGCACATTTCCGAGGTCAGGTCATAGGTCTTGCCGTCCAGGGCGATCAGCTGTTCGTCCCGGTGTTCGGCCGGCGTCGGCGCATCGGTATGGCTCGGCGCGCTGGCGTCCCGACCAGCGCCCAGGCGGGCCACGATCACGTCGCCCACCAGCTTGGCCCGGTCATAGACGTGCAGGGGCCGGGCCCGGTCGTAGGAGATCAGGTTGGTGATATCGACCAGGGTATTGATCGGGCGCAGGCCGATGGAGATCAGCTTCTGCTGCAGCCAGGCCGGCGAGGGGCCGTTTTTCACGCCGCGGATCAGCCGGCCGGAAAAGACCGGGCAGGCGTCCGGCGCATCAAGCCGAATGGCCACCGGGCAGGGGAAGGCGCCCTTCACCGGCGCCACCGACGTATTTCTCAGCGTGCCGAGGCCCGCGGCGGCCAGATCACGGGCGATGCCTGCGACGCCCAGCCAGTCGGGGCGGTTGGGGGTCACCTCGAAATCGATGACCGCTTCCAGGCCCAGGGCATCGGCGGCCGAGGTCCCAACGGCGAGATCGCCCGGCAGCTCCATGATCCCCTCGGACTCCTCGGCGGCCTCGAGCTCTGAGGCCGAGCAGAGCATGCCGTTGGAGACCACCCCGCGCACCGGGCGCGCCTCCAGCGTAATGCCGGAGCCCGGCACATAGGCGCCCAGCGGCGCATAGATGGTGGTCAGGCCAGGCCGCGCGTTCGGGGCGCCGCAGACGATCTCCTTGCGGCCGTCCTTGGTGTCCACCTGGCAGACCCGCAGGCGGTCGGCGTTGGGGTGCTGCACCGCCTCGATGATCTTGGCCACGGAGAAGGCCGCCAGCTTGGCCGCTGGATTCTCCACATGCTCGACCTCCAGGCCGGCCATGGTCATGGCCTCGACCACCTGATCGACAGTGGCCTGGGTCTCCAGGTGTTCCTTGAGCCAGGAAAGAGTGAACTTCATCGTATCAGCTCGTCAGATCCGTCCCCTCCTGCGAGGGGGGCTGGCCAAGCGGCGAGGCGGACCTCGCGCTTGCACCGGGGGCGCCCCTTAAGAAGGGCGCTTCGAACAGAGGTCAGCTCAAACCCGTGGCCGGGTTGGGCATGGCGAAGGGCGAAAAGCCGTAGTGGCCGAGCCAGCGGGCGTCGCCTGCGAACATGTCGCGCAGGTCCGGCATGCCGTATTTCAGCATGCCCAGCCGATCGACGCCGAAGCCGAAGGCGAAGCCCTGCCAGATCTCGGGATCCAGGCCGCAGTTGCGCAGCACATTGGGATGCACCATCCCGCAGCCCACCACCTCCAGCCAGTCGGTCCCCTGGCCGATCTTGATGTCGCCGCCGGAGCGGTCGCACTGCACGTCCATCTCGGCCGACGGCTCGGTGAAGGGGAAGTGGTGCGGCCGGAAGCGGCTGACCACGCCCTCGGTCTCGAAGAACCGCGAGATGAAGGTCTCCAGCGTCCATTTCAGGTGGCCCATATGGACGGCCTTGTCGATCACCAGGCCCTCCATCTGGTGGAACATGGGCGTGTGGGTGGCGTCGGAGTCGCAGCGATAGGTGCGGCCAGGCACCACCACGCGGATCGGCGGCTCCTGGCCGGTGGCGACCCAGGCCGGGACCTTCTCGTTGATCTGGCGCATCACCCGCACCTGCACCGGGCTGGTGTGGGTGCGCAGCACCTTGCGCTCGCCGGCCTCGTCGGCCGCCATGAAGAATGTGTCGTGCATCTCCCGCGCCGGGTGCTTGGGCGGGAAGTTCAGCGCGGTGAAATTGTTGAAGTCGGTCTCGATGTCCGGGCCTTCGGCCACCGAGAAGCCCATTTCGGCGAAGATGGAGACCATCTCGTCCATCACCTGCATGGTGGGATGGACGCTGCCCCGGCGTCGGGGCGGGGCGGGCAGGGACAGGTCGATTCCCTCTGCGGCCAGGCGGCGGTCCAGCTCAGCGGCCTCCATCTGCGCCTTGCGTTCGCCCAGCCGGCTGGCGACGGCGTCGCGCAGGCCGTTGATCAGCGGACCTTGCTCCCGGCGCTCGTCGGGGCTCATCTTGCCCAGCGACTTCAGCAGCTCGGAAATCTGGCCGCTCTTGCCAAGGGCTGCGATGCGGATCGCCTCCAGGGCGGCGGCGTCGGGCGCGGCCTCCACCTGGGCGATCAGGTCGGTCTTCAGGATGTTCAGATCGGTCATGGCCTGGGTGCTCTATCGCGTGGTCGTATCGGCGGGAAGGGCGCGCAGCAAAAAGCCCTCCGACGGCGACGCCGGAGGGCTTTTCAGTGAGATCGGAGGCGGGCGTGGAAGCCCGCCGCAATCCTTAAGCCAGCGCGGCGCGAACCTTGTCAGCGATGGCCTTGAAACCGATCGGATCGTTGCCGGCGATGTCGGCCAGCACCTTGCGATCCATCTCGATCCCGGCCTTGTCGAGGCCGAAGATAAAGGTCGAATAGGTCATGCCTTCCAGACGCGCCGCCGCGTTGATCCGCTGGATCCACAGCGAGCGGAAGTTACGCTTGCGCACCTTGCGGTCGCGATAGGCGTACTGGCCGGCCTTGTCGACGGCGGCCTTGGCGGTCCGGATGGTGTTCTTGCGGCGGCCGTAGAAACCCTTGGCCTGCTCGAGAACTTTTTTGTGTCGGGCGTGGGCGACCACACCGCGTTTAACGCGTGCCATATCTTATGTGCTCCCGATCACAGGCCGTAGGGCAGGAAGGTCTTGATGATGCGGGTATCGGCCGCGCTCATGACCTTGGTGCCGCGGTTCTGGCGGATGTACTTGCTGTTATGGCTGATGAGCCGGTGGCGCTTGCCCGCGACGCCGGCCTTGATCTTGCCCGTCGCCGTCAGTTTGAAGCGCTTTTTGGCGCCTGACTTCGTCTTCAGTTTCGGCATTTCACTTGCGGAGCGCCAGGCGCCCCGTCCTCTGGCGTATTGATGAGCCGTCCTGGCATGCCTGTTGGCCAGACGGCTCCGAAGGGGCGGGTGCTTACGCCAGCCCCGGACAAAAGGCAAGTCCGCGCCCCCTCTGGGCGGCGCCGGTCAGGCCCGGCGATCGGTGACCCTGGCCATGATCTGCAGGCACAGCCAGATGGCCGGCAGGATCAGGATGGCGGTCAGGGCGAAGGGCGCGCCCGGGGCCACCAGCGAGAAGAGCTGCCCCGCCAGGATTGGGCCGCCGATGCGGGCTAGGGCGCTGTTGGACATGTTCAGCCCCAGCACCTCCCCCTGACGTTCGGACGGCGTGGCCATGGAGATCAGGGCCACGAGGTTGGGGAAGGTGATCGACTGCCCGAAGACCACGATGGCCAGGCCCACGACCGCCATGGGCCAGCCGATGGCGGCGAACTGGGTCACCATGCCCACGAACATCAGGCACAGACCCGCTAGCAGGACCCTGCCTTCCCCATACCGGCGCACCAGCAGACCGGTCAGCGAACCTTGCGCCACCACGCCGATGATCCCGGCCAGCATGAAGGCCAGGCCGATCTCCCGAGGCCCCCAGCCAAACCGGGCCTCGGTCCAGAGGCCATAGGTCGCCTCAATCCCGGCGAAGCCCGAAATGGTCACGAAGCTGATCAGGAAGACCCGCAGGATGACCGGATCGGCCAGGGCTTCCCGCAGGACAACCCCCCTGGGCGGAGCGGGGGGGCGGACCATCCCCTTGGTCTGAGGGACAATCGTCTCGCGCATGAACAGGACGACGCCCAGCGCCGAGGCTAGGCC
>Ga0208242_100781_pt1 | contig 12433 bp, 9 predicted proteins | sample SubbioAug_CSW13A_FD_184825 | JGI IMG/M metagenome (GOLD analysis project Ga0208242, IMG submission 184825) | Serpentinite rock and fluid subsurface biosphere microbial communities from McLaughlin Reserve, California, USA - CR12Aug_CSW13A (SPAdes) | ecosystem: Environmental > Terrestrial > Deep... | reverse complement strand
TCGTGTCCACTAAGCCCTAAATGGACACCATGCCGCCCACGCCCGGAACTTAGACTTCAGCCCCCGCCCTCAACAGGCGGTCATCAGCGGACGCGTACGACGCGCAGGGCCTCGCGAGCCTCTTCGAAGAAGGCTGCCCCGGCCTTGGTCGGCTCGACTCCAATCGAGGATCGGTGAAAGAGCGAGACGGTAAGCGCGTCTTCAAGCGCGCGGAGTCGGTGGCTCAAGGCCGCCTCGCTCATCCCGACCGCCGCGGCGGTACGGCGAAGGCTACGATGCTCAGCGATTGCAAGCACCAGACGAACCGAGGCCAGATCCAGGCCGAGGCGACGGCTGGGTTTTACGCCAGCCCTCATGTCATAGAGTTCCGATCATCATGGCGTGTCCACGGGCCGCTTTTGCACGGCACGGTAGAGCCAGATGCTTACAGGTCCGTGACAGTCACCGAATATGTTTCGATGAACTCCAAAGTATTGGCGTTTTCGATGAGGCCCGCCCGACGCTTATCCGAACGGATTCATCTTGAGCTTTCAGCCGCATCCGACGTGTTCTCGAGGCCATCCTGGCGTCTGCTCCTATTTCGGCCGCAGGTGATCCCTTCGACTACGTCGCGGGACCTCCGGGGGCACCATTAAAGGAGCTGACGTTCGAGCTCGTCCTTCCGACTCCGCCAATCTTGCATCGTCTGTGTCAGCAGTGCTTGCCAGCCAGAGCCGTGATCTGGGTGCAGTGCATGCGCGAGTTCGTGGGCAATGACGTAGTCGATGAGGTGAGGCGACGCCTGCACCAGCTCACTGTTCAAAACCAGATTTCCCTTGGGCGTGAAACTCCCCCAGCGTTGGGACATGGCCCGAACTATGAGCCGCGGCTTTTCAATGCCGAGGCGAAGAAATGGCGGCGCCGTCGCTTCCACGCGTTCTGGGAAAACTCGGTGGCTCTGCAATCCGTACCAATGTCGCAGCAGCGCCCTTCGATGCACGAATTCGCTGTTTTCGCGCACGGCCAGAACAATCCGGTCGCCGTCTAGGCGGACATTCGGCGCGCCTTCGCATGTCACGACGAGGCGATACTGCTTCCCAAGAAAAAGGTGGGTTTCACCGCTCACATACTGGCGAGCCGGCGTCCGGGGACGCCATCGCTCGCATCGAAGCAGTTCCCGCTTTATCCAGCCGCCACGCCTTGAGACGCGCGCGACGATTTCGTCGTCCGAGGCTTGATCAGGTGCGTAGGCAGCAACGGTTCCATCGGGGGAGACGACAATTCGCAGTGTGCGCCGATCCGAGCGCTTCACGGAAAACGACAAATCCATCTCACCCCAACGGGCGATAAGCTCAGCGGATTCTGCCATCATCGGCCATTCGCACGCGCGCTGAAGCCAGCACGTCATCGACAATCATGTCGATGACGTTGGGGCCAATGTTGACCGCGCCAGACGACAGAATTTGGTCAAAGAAGAAATCGTCGATCGAGTTCCTAATGCGGTTCTGGAGGTCCCGATCATGCTGCCAGCCGACGGTCCGGTTGCGCTCAATGATGTCGGTGACCGCGACGGCGATGTCCGTAGCCGGGCCATCGGCGTCCAATCCAACCTTCTTGAGTTCCCGGCGCGCGATACCCCAGAACGCCGTCTCATTGCCCTTTCCCCTGATCGAGGGCGGCGTCGGATCTTCGCTGTCCTCGCGCGTATCGATGCGGTCGCGAAGTGATCGCATCTGATCGAGATAGGCTTTCTCTTCGAGCCGGCGATCTCTGAACGCCGCGATCGTGTCTCGGATGAGCTTGGAAAACTTCTCGAAGAAGACGGGATCCTCATCCCATTTTTCTTCGATCGCACGGAGCGTGCGGTGAGCGATCTCATCGGCGATTGATGCGTCCGAGCGGTTCTTTTTCGACCGTGCCGCGTCGATGGCCGCATCATCGAAAACCGCCAAGGGCTCCACAACGGTAATCACCTCGTGCGCGTTCACGTGGTTGTCTAGGAGCGCCCGCACGCGCTTTTCATAGTCGGACCAATCGATCGCGTCGGCGTATCGGGTCTTCACATGGGCGCGCAGGGCGATGAACCGCTTCTCGTCAGAGCGCCATCGCGCCATCCGCTCAGACGGGGTTTCCTCGACAAACGTCCGTGAGGCAACGGCCACCGTGAGCGTGCGGGAGAATGCCGACAGCGCCTTGTAGAATTCATCCCTCAGACTCTCGTCGGAGAGCGAGCGCGCATAGGCCTCTTCGTCATACTTATTCGAGACGCCGGCAAACAGGTCGAGCAATGCCGCGTGCTTATCAGGAAGAGATCGCGCCTCATCGGCGACCTGGTTTACTGCCTGATTGAGGTCGCTTTCATTAAAGTCTTTCAGCGCGTCATTTGCGGTCAGCGCTTCGCCGAGGTCCTGCAATACACCGCAGTAGTCGATGATATATCCAAATGGCTTTTCCGGAGCGCCATCGTCATCGAACACGCGATTCACGCGGGCGATGGCCTGAAGCAGCCCGTGCTCGCGGAGCGGGCGCGCCATATACAGAACGGTGTTTCGCGGGGCGTCAAATCCGGTCAGCAGCTTATCGACGACGATAAGGATGTCCGGGTCGCCGGGGCCTTTGAAGCTCTCCACGATTGACCGGTTGTAGTTCTCTTCACCCTGCCAACGGTCCATCATCCGGCGCCAGAAGGTCACAACCTCATCGACATTTTCTTCGTCGATGGCAGTCTCGCCCTCACGCAGTTCCGGCGCCGAAATCACGACTTCCGAGGTGACGTCGCCAAACTCATCCAACAGCTTCTTCAGCGTGATGGCGTCGCGCTTTGACGGCGCGACAAGCTGCCCTTTCAAGCCGGTGCCTTTGAAATTGTCGGCGAAATGCCGACTTACATCGAAGGCGATGCAGCGGAGTCGGGCAGACACGCCCATCAACGCCCGCGGCCGGCTCATCTTGCGCTTGAGATCTCCCTTTTGCGCATCTGACAGTCCACGAGTGACGCGATCGAACCAGGCATCTACGGCCGCTTCGTCGATATCCTCCTCAACGTGGCGCCCCTCGTACAAGAGCGGGACAACCGCACCGTCTTCGACCGCGTCCTTCATCGAATAAACCGGTCGCGCCAGCGTGCCGAACTTGAGGAAGGTATTCCGCTCCTTCTTCGCGATCGGTGTGCCCGTGAAGCCGATCAGGCAGGCGTTCGGGAAAACCTCGCGCATCCGGGCGTGCAGGCTATCCAGGTCGCCGTACTGACTGCGATGACTTTCATCGACCAGGACGAAGATGTCGGCGCTGTCGTCCGCCACCCGACGCTTATTCAACCCGGCCTTGAACTTGTTGATGACGGTGGTGACGACGGGCGCCTTGCCCTCGATCAGCTCGATAAGGTGCTCGCCCGTCTTGGCCCTGACGGGCGACAGCCCGGTCGCGCGGAAGGTATCGGCGATCTGCTTATCGAGGTCGGTCCGGTCCGTCACCATCACTAGCCGCGCGCTCGGCGAGGCCATGACGAGCGCCTTGGCCAGCATGACCATCGTCAGAGACTTGCCCGACCCCTGGGTATGCCAGACCACCCCGCCTTCACGCCTGCCGGACTCATCGCGCGTCTGTACGCGGCGAAGCAGGTCGTTCACCGCGAACATCTGCTGATGCCGAGCGATCTTCTTCACCGGGCCATCGAACAAGGTGAAACGCCGCGCCATGTCCAGCAACCGTTCGGGACGGGCAAGGCTGATCAGGATCGAGTCGAGCGGCGTCGCAAAGCGTGAGCCGGCCTCCATCAGGTGACCGTGCCTGGTCCTGTGAATAGCGAAGTCGGCGAAGATCGACCGCTCCTCAATCTCGTCCATTTCGCGCAACATCACCTTGGCGATATCGTCTGGCGTATCCTCCAGCTCCTTCCACGCCGCCCAGAATTTCGCGGGCGTGCCGACCGTGGCGTAGCGCGGGCGGTGGGGGCTGGCGGCGATGAGTAGCTGCGCCGAAAAGAACAGATTGGGCGCGCCGACATCCGGCTTCTGATTGCGGAGCTGCTGACTGATGCCCTGCATGGCATCTTCCTGGCTGCGCTTCACCTCGATCACCGCGAACGGGATGCCGTTCACGAACAGCACAATGTCCGGCCTGATCGCCGCACCGCCCGGCGACTCGACCGGGAATTCGGCGGTCATGTGGAACGCGTTCGCGCGCCAGTCCGCCCAATCGATGTATCGCAGCTGGCTTTCACGGACCTGGCCGTCGATGGTCTGCGGCAGCGCGATGCCTAGCTGAAGGAGGTCGGTGACCGTCTCGTTCGTGCGGAGCAAGCCATCGAAACGGACATCACGCAGTCGGTCGATCGCCGTGATGATGTTGGTTTCGGAAAACGGGCGCGAACGACTACCCCGTCGGATGTGATTCAGGCGGGATAGCTGCGCGGACAGGATGTCTTCCAGCAACACCGTGGACCGGCGATGCCCTCGCTGGCGCTCCGCCTCGGCGCGCGTGACATAGTGCCAGCCCAGCGCCGACAACGTCTGCAACGCCTGAAGCTGCGCGCCGCCGGCTTCGGAGAGCGTGAACTCAGGGGATTCGCTCATTCGCTACCCCCAAACCTTAGCCGACGCGGCATCAAAGAAATCGATCTTCAGCGATGGAAAGGCATCGGGACGCAGCGCTGCAACCCGGTCCACGCCCGCTCGGATTGTGCGATTGCCCTTGCTGTCAGGGTCGCCAAACAGGCTGATAAACAGGTGACTGATCTTACCGGTACCGATCAGATCAAGCACGTGTGCGTCATTCGGGGCGAACGAGTGACCAAATATAAAGAGCGCGCTGCCGCTCTGGGCCTTCGTATGACAGATACCGGCAAAGCTCTTGAGGTTGTGATGCAGATAAGCGCTGTGTTGAATTTTGGTCAGCTTGCTCTTGCTATCCCCCTCGGCAACAAACACCGGGAAGAAGTTCTTCTTCAAGGCCTCGTTAGCCTGATCCACCAACGCTTTGCCCGTGTTGATCCACGTGTATTTCTGGAGTTGATGACCCGCATCGAATAGATGCAGCGCCCCATGCAAGTAATGGATGTTCTGACCATGCGCAGCACGTTCGCCCTGCCATTCGACATAGGTTGCGTCGTAGTCGCTGGCGTCCTTGCGAAAGCCATCGTCATGGTCGAGGGGAACATTAACGAACGTGTCCTCCTCCTCGTGCATCAGCGCCCAATAGAGCAGCAGATCGTAGTTCATCGTGTAGATTTTGCACCCCGAGCCACTGCCGACAAAGTGAGACAGAAATGTACGGCACGCTGCATAGCGCTCGGCCGAGATATCATTCGGGCGAACCGGGTGCCGTCCGGCGACTGCCTGAATAAGGTCAGCCTTCAGCTTGTCGGCATCGGCGTGCAGCAGCTTTCGCGTTTTCGTGAATTTCGGGCGATAGACACCGACGATCGCCGAAGCGCTTTGAAGCGCGCGGATGACCTCCTCAAAATCCTGCGTGCCCATCGCGTCGAAGATCGCCGCGACCTCTTTGGACATCGTCTTTCGGGCTTCTTCGAAGAGCGAGCCATAGGTAAAGATGTCGGGCTTGCAGGCGATACTAAAGCCATTTCCGAGCAATAGATGGCGCTTGCCGTAATGAGCCGCCTTTGCCAGCGCCTGCTGGAATGTGATGACCGGGGTCTTCATGTCAATTCACCTGCCAAGACCGACGGCGGGGACGGCGCGATGTCGAAACGGTCGTCGAGATGCCACTCGCCAACCAGCAATTTCTGCGTTAGACCGCGCTTTTGGATGCGCAGCGTTTCGACCTGCTTTGCCAATCCTTCAATCGCGATATCTTCCGCATCCAGGATGGCGGCGATACGTTCTTGAACCGGCAGGGGCGGCAGGAATATCTCAGCCTGCTCCATGGCGTCGAGCGTCAGCCCAAAGCGGACAACGCCATTTGCCAGGCGGGCGAACTGCCAACGCACGGCGTGATGTCGCATTGCCTGCGCGATGAACGGTCCGTGTCCTAGGCCCTCGCGGGGTCGAGCGACCGCAAGATGGTAACCGCAGACAAGGTTGGGAATGTCTTCGGCGATGAGGGCCGGTTCGGCGATCTCGTCCGCTGTCTCGGAGTCCTTAGTGAACACCACATCGTTTTTGCGCAGACTGTTATCAGCGATCTGCCGTTTCGAGGCTGTGGCCTGCATGAATGCCAACGGTGCTGTGATACGCGTGTTGTGAAAAACATCCATGTAGTTGCAGAGTAATACGGGCACCTCGTCGTCGCGGGATTTCTTGTCTACTCCACTGAACCACACGTCAGCGGCCTCTAGCAGCGGGCTCCTCGGCAAGTTCAGAAACAGATGCTGCATAAGGCCAGCCTTCCGCCGCCGTTTCGCGGCGATCAGGCGTTCGGCTTGGTCGATCGCGCGATCCCAGGCGTCGAGCACCATCACAATGCGGCGCTGCTCCGGCAGCGGCGGGATGTCGAACTCCCAGCGCATCCAGTCTTCGAGCCGGAAAACTAGCTTTTCGACATGCACGCCGATGCTGGAATGGAAGCAGGTCTGCTGAAAGTATGTGGAGTGCGACAGCGCGCTGAGAAAAGCGGGATCGAGCACTCCCGTCGTGTGAAACGAGGTGTATTCATTGGATACTAACGCGCCATTGAGGCCGGGCGGCACTGTCCCACAAGCCCCATGCGAAATTTGGCGCTTTGAGATCAGGAAGTCGCCCGTTGCTGCATAGAACTGCGTTTTGGTTCTGATTTGGTCGCCGCGCAACACTTCACGGGCCACGATACCGCCGCGATTTCTTTTGGCCGTCACCAACTGATAGGTATCCGAATCGACTAGCCGAGCAGGACGATCCACGCGCCGCAACAGGTCGCCTAGCCTATGCCGCGACCAACCCCGCGGAGTTTCACCAAGCTTTGGGATACCGGCTTGAATGCTCGGTGGATAGGCGCTTGAGGCGGAATCTGCTTCTACTTCTACGACGCTACTCATGCCGCGTCCTCGTCGCCGATCTGGCTCCTTCGCCAGTCGCCATAGGTCTGGCCCGTGGCCGCGTGCTTCCAGTAACGTGGACCGCTGACGTTGCCGCCGTAGACGACGCGCGATGCGCCGGAGGGCGAGTCGAAAGCCGTGTCAGCGGTGAAACGAAGGAACTTGCCGTCGGGCGTGATTTCCAACACGCCTTCGGCGATCATTTCGGCCCGGCGGCGCTTCAGCGGCTCGGCGCAGCTTGGCACCTCCTGCCGCTTCGCCAGCGAACCCGCCAGGACAACAAATTCGCCGTTCGCCTCCCGCGCCTTCGCGTCGGCGCCCGACTCCGTAAAGGTGAAGACAGGCCCCTCCACGCTCGCAGTGGACGGCTTGCCCGGCTCGGCTTTAGCCGTCGCGGCGGATGCCGCTCCGGCTTCCTGACCGGCGGGCCGTAAGATGTCGAAGCCGAGCACCGGAAGCAGCACCTCGATCTCGTCGAGTACCCGCTCCATGTCGGCGATTTCCGGCTCGGGCAGCCCTTTGAAAGGCGGCTCGGTGCCGTTGACAAGTTTCGCGCGCCCCGCTCCACGAATGGCGGCGATGACGCGGCTTTCCAGATAGCGGCCATGCGCCTTGGTGAGATTCTCGTCCTTGGAGACGATGAGTACCGCGCGAGTGAAGAAGTCCTTCGACTCATCGGAATCGTGCGCAGCCAGGCGAGTGCGGACTTGATCGCCCTCACCGACATAAGCGAGTTGCCGCCCTGGCAAATCAGGGTCAGGGCCGACCAGCAAGTAGATGCCGGTACGGGTCGCTTCCTCGCGCCGGATCAGGTCCGGCAACGCCGTGCGCGTCGCTACCGCAGCCCGAACAGACGAAACGCCGAGTTCGGCTGTGATAACGCCGGAAGGCGAACCATCGACGAGATAGAGCTTGAGCGTCCGACCCCGCCGAGCGGGCGGTTTGACGAAAGCGTCAGACATTGATGCCGAGTTCCTTGAGGTAGCGGTTCATCTGCTCGCGGTTCTCCGCAAGCTGGCGCTCCAGATCGCGGATTTCGTCCTGCACCGCCTGGATATCTATTTCGGGTTCCGGCTCGAACGTGTCGACATAGCGGGGGATGTTGAGGTTGAAGCCATTCTCCTCGATTTCCTCTAGAGAGGCGCGGTGCGAGAAACGCTCGACCTCCATCCGCCCTTCACGGACGCGGATGATTTCAGCGATGTCGCTGTCGCGAAGATGGTTCTGCTTCTTGCCCGCCTCGAAACCGCGGCTGGCGTCAATAAACAGGACATCGCGCTCATGGTCGCGCTTGCCTCCGCTTTCCCGGGCGCGATCGAATACCATGATGCACACCGGGATGCCCGTTGTCGGGAAGAGCTGCGCGGGCAAGCCGACAACCAGGTCGAGCAAATTGTCCCGCACGATCGATTCCCGGATACGCCCCTCCGCTCCACCGCGAAACAGGACCCCGTGGGGGGCGACTACCGAGACGCGGCCTTCGCCGGGCCGGGCTGTGGCGAGCATATGCAGGATGAAGGCGTAGTCGCCCTTACTCTTGGGCGGCACGCCCCGCGTGAAGCGACGGTAGGGATCGGCCGCGGCGTTCTCAGCGCCCCATTTATCAAGGCTAAAGGGAGGATTAGCGACGACCACATCAAACCGCATGAGATGATCGCCCTCGATCAACTGCGGCCCATTCAGCGTATCGCCCCATTTGATATCCGCTGCGTCCAGCCCGTGCAGGAACATGTTCATGCGCGCGAGGGCACGAGTCTGGCCGTTCGACTCTTGTCCATACAGCCGAAAATTGTCCCCCACTACCTCCTCGCCCGCGCGGATAAGGAGGGAACCGGAGCCGCAAGCCGGATCGCAGATGCGGTCTCCAGACTTCGGGCCGGCGAGCTTGGCGACTAACTCGGATACTTTGCGGGGAGTGAAGAACTCTCCCGCCTTTTTACCCGCTTCCGAAGCGAAACGTTCGATCAGGAAGATGTAGGCATCCCCGATCACCTCCTCCCGAACCTCGCTAAGGTCCAGTTTTGCAAAATCCTCTAATAGGGTTTTCAGGCGGCGATTACGGTCTTTCGTCTGGCCGAGGTTCGACTCGGAATTGAAGTCGATGTTGCGGAAGACGCCTTTCAGCTTGGGGTCATTCGCCTCTTCGATTGATTCCAGCACCTCGTTGATCAGCTCGCCGATGTTGTCAGCGGCACGGCGCTCGTGAAGGCTGTAGAAATCACCAAGGAACGTGTCGACTATGTCGCCAGTGCGGTTCCTCTGCTCGAACAGCTTCAGTTTGAAGCGCTCACGCTCCATCAAGCGATTCACGCGCAGTTCGCGCGTTTCGGGCGGAGTATCTTTTAACCGTTCCCGATGCTGCACCGCATGAAATTTCCATACATCCGAGATGTATTTCAAGAAAAGGAACGCCAGGACATAGTTCTTGTACTGGTCAGCATCGACCGCGCCACGAAACGTGTCGCAAGCTGCCCAAACGGCGTTTCTGATATCTTCGGGACGTGCTGGGGTAGCCATGCGTATTCCTAACTCAACTGCGCGAATGCGCGCTCAAGTGATGTCTCTGCGAGCAAGCTCTCGACCGCCATCAATCGGCTGGCGAGTTCACGGCGGCGATGGATGCAAGAGGCTACGCGACCGATCGCCTTTTGACGTTCGATCGCTGGCAATGGTATCTGAAGGCCAGCGATTGCGTCTTTCGGGATGCGGGGGAGACTGGCGCCGGCGGTACTCTTGCGGAGCAGGACGCCGGTCTCAGGGCGCATCAAAAAGGCTACCAGATAATCGGGATCGAGCCGGTCTTGGTCCGGCCGGATTAGATAGATGTCCAGCGCGATATAGGCGCCAAGGTGGGAATCTTTGGCCTTGATCGCCAGGGCGCGCTCGCCTCGCGCGGCAAGCAGGATATCGCCCCGCCCAATCGGGACTGCCCTGCCGGCGGTGGGCCTACGCCCAACCTGCAAGCCCCCGTCGTCTACTCCTAGGTTCCGAATTTGCACAAACCGGCAGACCTCGTCGTTGGCCGGCTCGGGGTTAACCCCGCTGAGAATGATTGCTGCATCGGAAAGCCGGGCCATGAGTCACCCGTAGCTGAGACCCGCATGCGTGGCAATAATAATCGTTAGAGAACGTCTCATACGACGTAATTGATTAGCCTCGGCACGTGAGTTCTTAGATCAGAACGGTGCCGACCTGACGCGAGAATGCGCCCTTAGGAGCGCTAAACGCGCCCGAGGGGGCCCGCTTAGCCCACAGGCTCGCCCCCCATCCCCCCCGACAGAGTTGCACGGCTGGAGGCGATGTAAACGACCCTTGTGACTTCGACTTCACCCCCCTACTCAGCCGGACCGCCAATTGCTGCGCATCGCCCGGCGATCAGCTCCACCATTTTGACCCGCAGTCCCGTCGCTGCTTCGGACTGGCCGGCGAATGTTGGCAGGCTCAATGTCTGGACGCGCTTCGCGAGCCGGTCGGCGATCTCATTCATCGCCGTCTCGGCGTCACCGCCGGTCAGGCCGGTGGTGCGCGCCAACGCCAGGAAGTCCTGCCGCGTCAGGCGGTCGTCCTTGCCGTTGAGCTTCAGCGCCATCCGATCGACGCCGAGGCCCGGAAAGACCCGCGTGGTGACGGCGTCGTAGAGGGGCGCGATGCGTACCGTCGTGAACGTCTTGGCGTCCGCCTCGGCCGTCTTGAGCATGGCCAGGTTCTTCAGGTGCATGTCGCCATCGGCGATCAGCCAGGCAAACACCGCTCGTCGGAACAGAATGTCCAGATCGGCGGCGGGATCGGTCGACAGCGGACGCAGACCCCGGGCCATGCGCTCGATCGTGCCGTCGTATTTTGCGGAAGTTGGAAGATCGAGAATGGAGCAGAAATCCTCCAGCGCCACACGGCGGTGGTCGTTCGATCCGCGCCGAATGTCGAAACGCTCGACCAACAAGGCCGGCGGCATCCCGTCGGGCATGTCGATCAGAGCCGCGTCGGGCGCCTCAAAGCCTGCGGCCCGACCAAGCTCAAGACACAGCCATTCGACGACCGGCAACGTCTCGAACCCCGCCGTACCGGCGGGCTTGAGGATATGGGTGAACGGCTGGTCGATGGCCGGAACGAGGCGGCCTTCTGAGGTCAGGCTCATAGGCGCCTTGATCTGGATGCCCGACAGGCGCGGGGTCTCGGCCCGCGCGAAGATGCGCGCCAGGCTCTGCTCGAACGTCTCCTCGATCTCACCGCGCGCCGGTCCGGCATAGATGCCCGTGAAGCGGCCATCCTCGGAAAAGCTGGCCAGCCTTGTGTCGAGCACGTCGGCTGGCAAGCCTGTCAGCTCCTCGCGGCTCTCCACAACGGTGATGTTGGACATGTAGCGCCGCCCCCGCCGCAAGGCCTCGCGTTCGTCGCGCTCATGCAGGACCTGGGCGAGCCAGCCTTCCGGCAACAGTGACTCGATGAACGCCGGCAGCTTGCCCGGTGTGGTCTCGCGCACCAGTACGGGGCCAGTGCGCCGCTGCGGCTTCCAGCGCCACTCGAACCCGTCATGAGTCAGCCTACCGAGCGGCTCGCCGTGCCAGGCGACCAGGAGATCGAGGGCGGCCTTGTTGACCGGCGCCTTGGCCGTGCCCGGTTGTGCCATCAGGAATCGCTCGGCGCCCTCGCCTTCGCGATACCACCCGTTCTCTCGCGCCAACGCCCAGACGGCGTCGGCTGCGGCCTGGGAAGTGCCATGCTCCTCGACGAGGCGTGCGGCCATCTGGACGCGCATGTCCGCGGTGATCGCGCTGGCATGTTCGCTGCGCAGCCGGAAGGCCTCCAGAAGACGCTGGCGCGGCGAGGAGACGTCAATGTGCAGCTCGCCAAGATCGTCGCCGACCACCGCCGCCGCGGTCGAAGGGTGGGCAGGCGCTTCGTTCTGGACGATCTCCAGCGCTCGCAGCCGCGTACGCTGATTGCGCCGGCCGCTGAGGAACAGCCGCCCATCCGGCGTCGGCGCGAGCAGAACCGCGCTGGCCGACGACAAATAGGCGTTGGGATAGAGATAGTGCGCGATCCGGACGGCATGACCCAGGATCGCCGCGTCAGCGTCGGCGTCGTGATCGACATAGACGCCGCGCACCAGCTGGATCAGCTCGCCAGCCTGGGCGCGCTGATGTGCGCGTTTGGCGTCGATCGTTTCGCCGACCAGATGAATTGCCATGGGATTTTCTCGCATCTGAGATGCGCGTTAATCTCATCTCTCGCGTCGTTATGCAAGAATTATCGCGCATCTGAGATGCGCGATAATTCCGACGCCTCAAGCATTGGAGCGCCCCCGACGCAGAGCGGCGCCGTGTGCTCCAGGACAATTCATGCCGCACAGGCGGCACCAGCCAGTCCTGGGCCGACTGCCTATTGCTGACATCCGATCCCGCCGATTTGTGCGCCATGGCCGCCGACGACCCTACGCCGGTCCACAAGCTCTTTTCATGCCGGGCCTATCGGCTCCAATCGAGG
>Ga0208242_100779_pt1 | contig 12457 bp, 10 predicted proteins | sample SubbioAug_CSW13A_FD_184825 | JGI IMG/M metagenome (GOLD analysis project Ga0208242, IMG submission 184825) | Serpentinite rock and fluid subsurface biosphere microbial communities from McLaughlin Reserve, California, USA - CR12Aug_CSW13A (SPAdes) | ecosystem: Environmental > Terrestrial > Deep... | reverse complement strand
GGCTTGACCGGGCCATCCATGAACACCGGCGAACGGCCGAGTGCATGGGCCCCGGGTCAAGCCCGAGGGCGACGGCGGAAGTGGGGGTGCATTACAGGTGAGGGCGGCCCGGGCGACCGGCGCCGCCCTTTTTCGTGGGTTCACCAGGACGGCGGCCAGGCCGGTTCTTCCGGCGGGGCGAGGGCGGCCTGGTCCTGCAGCTCGGCGATGCGGGCGGCGTAGACCTCGGCCACGGCGGCCGGCGCGTCCCGGGCGGCGTCTTCCCGGGCCCTGAGCCAGCGGCGCTGCTGCCGTTCCAGCCGCCAGTCGGGGATTCCTGCGGCCAGGGCCTGCTCATAGGCGGCGGCCAGCTGCTGGTCGGCCTCAGCCAAAACCGGATCGGCGCAGACCACCCGCTCGGCCGGGGTGCGGGCCCGGCGGCAATCGAAACTGGGCGAGAAGGCCAGGCTGGCCGGCTGGCGCAGGTCTTCGGCGGCGAAGGGGGGCGGCTCAGGCGCCTGAGCCAGGGGGGCGTCAGGCTGCGGCGCGGGTTCCGGCGGCGGATTGTGCGGCGCGGCCTGCGCCATGTCCTGCGGCAGCACATCCAGCGGCGCGCCCGGCGCCGGCGTCGTGGCGGGCCCGGCGGGGCGCTCGGCCACCTGGATGTCCAGGGTCTCGGCCCCTGCCGCGGCCATGTCCGGCGGCTCGCCCGGCAGGGCGAGGCCCAGGGCCAGGGCGCCGACGACGGCGAGCCCTGCGCCCCCTGCGATCCACAGGCCCAGCGGTCTGCGGCGCCCTGGCGGCGGCGCGTCCTGCCGCAGCCTCAGGTCGCCATCCCGCGGCGGGGGGCCGCCGGGCGCTGAGATGTCAGGCGGTGAGATGTCGGGCTCTGGGGCGTCGAGGTTCATGGGCGGGCGCCTTATGATCTGGCGGGCGGGTATCGACAAGGCTGGGCGCTTACGCCTGAATTGCGGCTGAACGATGCGACCGGGGGGAGGCTCATGAGCATGAACACTGTGGCGACAGGTCTGGCTCCGGGGCCGACCCTTGAAACCGAGCGGCTGATCCTGCGCCCGCCGGCCATGACCGATTTCGAGGCCTGGTGCGCCTTTTCCGCCGACGAGGAGGCCGCCCGCCATATCGGCGGGACCATGACCCCGGCCCAGGTCTGGCGCTCCATGATGACCATCGCCGGGTCCTGGTCGATGGAGGGCTTCTCCATGTTCTCGGTGATCGAGAAGGAGAGCGGCCGCTGGATCGGCCGGCTGGGGCCTTGGCGGCCCCACGGCTGGCCCGGGACCGAGGTCGGCTGGGGGATCATCCGCGACTGCTGGGGCCGGGGCTACGCCACCGAAGGCGCGGCCGCAGCCATGGACTTCGCCTTCGATCATCTGGGCTGGGATGAGGTGATCCACACCATCGAGCCGGTGAATGTGAATTCCCAGGCGGTGGCGCGGCGGCTGGGATCGGCGATCCTCCGCCAGGCCCGCCTGCCGGTGCCCATGGACGTCGCGGTCGATGTCTGGGGCCAGAGCCGCGCGGCCTGGCGGGCGAGGCGGGGCCAGTCCGGCTAGTACCAGCCCGCCTCGCGCAGCAGGCGGGCATAGGTGCGGCTGACGGGGACCTCGATCCCGCCGGCCAGGGTCAGGACCGCGCGGCCGTCGCCCCGCCGCACGTCGGCGATGGCGGCGCGGGCCACCCACCAGGACCGGTGGACCTGGGCGCCCTCGAGTCCCTGCAGCTCTTCGATCGCATCCCCCAGCCGCATGAGGATCAGGTCCTGGCCCCTGGAGGTGTGCAGGCGCAGATAGTGGTCCTCGGCCTCGATGGCGCGGAGGTCGGCGCCGCGCAGGCGCGGCGGCAACCGCTCCAGGAACCGGACCGGCTTGACGGGCGCCGGCGCCGCCCGGAGCCGGCGCATGGCCTGGCGGCGGCTCTCCACCAGGGTGTTCAGCACCGTCATGGCCAGGGACAGGACAAAGACGCTGCCGAACAGATAGGGCAGGCCCCGCCAGGGGATCTGGTGGCCGAAGGCCAGCCAGGTCGCCGTCCACACCAGGCCGGTGAAGGGTAAGGCCATGGCCAGGGCCGCCCACAGGCTGTTGAGCCACATCCCCTGAGGGGGCGCGTCCTCGTCACCATGGTCTGGAAAGAAGGCCCTGGCGATGAACCCGCCCCACAGGGCGCCGATCCCCATCATCGGTAGCCAATAGGCCAGCCGCCGTCCGAGGGAGGCGTCCTTATCGGCGAAGGCGCCCGACAGGGCGAGGAAACCCCCCACCGCCAGGGCGATGCCCAGGCCCCGGAGCCAGCCGGCCCGATCCTCATAGGGCCCGTAGGCCAGAGGCCGGCGCGTCGTCGACGTTTCGTCAGCGGACGGGGGCGTCTTTTCACGACGGCTGGACGTCATTCCACGAAACCCCGCTGGCCCCACGTCCGTCCCAACCCTTGTCTCCGCTCAGATCGCGGCCCCGCCGCAACGAAAAGGAGATACCCCATGTCGCTCGCCCCGCAAGACAGCCGGCCCCGCCTGAGCCCCACGAGCGCCATGACCTTCGGCCGCGGCTTCGCCCTGAGCCTGGTGGTGGTCTTCCTCATCCTGGCCGGCGCCATGTGGGGGATCTGGCCGGCGATCGGGCGGGAGCTGGCCGCAGCCCGGCCCCACGCCCCGGATTTTGCCGTGCTGGCCAAGCTTTCGCCGGTCGTCAAAATCCACCTCTACACGGCCCTGGCGGCGCTCGTCCTGGGGGCGGTGCTGATGACCGCGCGCAAGGGGCGGACCTTCCATCGGACAGCGGGCTGGATGTGGGTGGCGCTGGTCATGACCACGGCGGTCTCCACCCTGTTCATCACCAGCCTGAACCAGGGGCGCTGGTCGTTGATCCATCTTTTCACCGGCTGGACCCTGATCATCCTGCCCCTGGCGGTGATCTGGGCCAAGCGCCGCGACGTCGCCCGTCACCGCCGCGCGATGATGGGCCTGTTCTACGGCGCCTTTGCGGTCAATCTGATCATCGCCTTCATTCCCGGCCGGACCATGTGGACCCTATTCTTTGGCTGAGGCGCCCATGTCACTTTCGTTGGGGTGTGACGTCGGGTTAGCGGGTTGCCACGCTCGGAGGCGGCGCCTATAAGCCCGAGAACTCGCCGGTCCGGGCGAGACGATTTCAGCGACAAATCGCAGCCTCATGAACATCCACGAGCATCAAGCCAAAGCCGTCCTCGCAGAGTTCGGCGTGGCGGTTCCGCGCGGCTTCGCCGCCCACACCGTCGAAGAGGCCGCCCAGGCCGCCGCGAAGCTGGGAGGCCCGGTCTGGGTCGTCAAATCCCAGATCCACGCCGGCGGACGCGGCAAGGGCCGCTTCGAAGGCCTCGGTCCCGACGCCAAGGGCGGGGTCCGGGTGGTCAAGTCCGCCGACGAGGTGAAGACCAACGCCCAGGAGATGCTCGGCCGCGTCCTCGTGACGCACCAGACGGGTCCCAAGGGCAAGCAGGTCAACCGCCTCTATATCGAGGAAGGCGCGGCCATCGCCCGCGAACTCTACCTCTCCCTGCTGGTCGACCGCGACACCAGCCGCGTCTCGGTGGTCGCCTCCACCGAAGGCGGCATGGACATCGAAGAGGTCGCCGCCTCGACCCCTGAAAAGATCATCAGCTTCTCCATCGATCCGGCCACCGGCGTCTTCCCGCACCACGGGCGCAACCTGGCCAAGTCGCTCGGCCTGACCGGCGGTCTGGCCAAGGAAGCCGCCACCCTGCTCGGCCAGCTCTATGGCGCGTTCGTCGCCAAGGACATGGAGATGCTCGAGATCAACCCGCTGATCGTCACCGCTGACGATCACCTGCGGGTGCTGGACGCCAAGGTCAGCTTCGACGGCAACGCGCTCTATCGCCATCCGGACATCGTGGCGCTGCGCGACACCACCGAAGAGGACGAGAAGGAAATCGAGGCGTCCAAGTACGACCTCTCCTACATCGCGCTCGATGGTGAAATTGGCTGCATGGTCAATGGCGCAGGCCTGGCCATGGCGACCATGGACATTATCAAGCTTTATGGCGCTGAGCCGGCGAACTTCCTCGACGTGGGCGGCGGCGCCACCAAGGAGAAGGTCATCGCGGCCTTCAAGATCATCACCGCCGATCCCAGCGTGAAGGGCATCCTGGTCAACATCTTCGGCGGCATCATGCGCTGCGACATCATCGCCGAGGGCGTGGTCGAGGCCGTGAAGGAAGTCGGCCTGCAGGTGCCCCTGGTGGTTCGCCTGGAGGGCACCAATGTCGAGCTCGGCAAGAAGATCATCGCCGAGAGCGGCCTGAACGTCGTGTCCGCCAATGATCTGTCGGACGGCGCAGAAAAGATCGTCAAGGCCGTTCGGGGAGCCGCTTAATGTCCATCCTCATCGGAAAAGAAACCCGGGTCATCTGCCAGGGCATCACCGGCAGCCAGGGTACGTTCCACTCGGAACAGGCCATGGCCTACGGGACCAAGATGGTCGGCGGCGTCACGCCCGGTAAGGGCGGCACGACCCATATCGGCCTGCCGGTGTTCGACACCGTCAGCGAGGCGGTCAACCAGACCGGCGCCGAAGCCAGCGTGATCTATGTCCCGCCACCGTTCGCCGCGGACTCGATCCTCGAAGCCATTCAGGCCGAAATCCCGCTGATCATCTGCATCACCGAGGGCATCCCGGTGGCCGACATGGTCAAGGTCAAGCGCGCCCTGTCGGGCTCCAAGTCCCGCCTGATCGGCCCCAACTGCCCGGGCGTTCTGACCCCGGACGAGTGCAAGATCGGCATCATGCCGGGAAATATCTTCAAGCGCGGCTCGGTGGGTGTTGTCTCCCGCTCCGGCACGCTTACCTACGAAGCTGTGTTTCAGACCACTCAGGTGGGCTTGGGCCAGACCACCGCTGTCGGCATCGGCGGCGACCCGGTCAAGGGCACCGAGTTCATCGACGTGCTTCAGATGTTCCTCGACGACGACGAGACCGAATCGATCATCATGATCGGCGAGATCGGCGGCGCAGCCGAGGAAGCGGCGGCTGAATTCATCAAGAATTCACCAAAGAAGAAGCCTATGGTCGGATTCATCGCGGGACGCACCGCCCCCCCCGGGCGGCGGATGGGTCACGCGGGCGCAATCATTTCGGGCGGCAAGGGCGGCGCCGAGGACAAGATCGCGGCGATGGAAGATGCGGGCATCCGCGTCTCGCCTTCTCCGGCGAAACTCGGCGAAACCCTGCTCCAGGTGCTCAAGGGCGCCTGACACAATCAAGCGTATGGCGGTCCGCCGTCGGCTCCTCTCACCAAGAAGCTTCGCGGACCGTCTGGAAGCGGAAGCATGGCGGACGACGCAGGTCTGATTAACGAGGTGCTCGCCGAGACCTCGTTCCTCTATGGCGGCAATGGGGCCTTCGTAGAAGATCTCTACGCCCGGTGGGCGGAGGATCCCGGCTCGGTGGAGCCCTCGTGGCGCGCCTTCTTCGCCTCGCTCCATGAGCGCGCCGAGGAGATCAAGGCCGCCGCCGCCAAGCCCGGCTGGGTCAGGCCTGACGCGCCGGCCGCGCGGCCCGATTGGCTTTCAGCCCTGGACGGCCTCTGGCCGGCGGTCGAGGCCAAGCTCGAAAAGAAGGTCGCCGAGCGCGCGCCCGCCGCCTCCACGGATGCGGTGCGCGCCGCCACCCTGGATTCCCTGCGCGCCATCATGATGATCCGGGCCTACCGGATGCGCGGCCATCTGCGGGCCAATCTCGACCCCCTGGGCATCGCCATCGTGCCCGGCGACGCCAGCGAGCTGGACCCGGCCTCCTACGGCTTCACCGAGTCAGATTATGACCGGCCGATCTTCCTGGACTATGTGCTCGGCCTGGAGACCTCCACGGTCCGCGAGATCCTCGACATCCTGCGCCGCACCTACTGTGGCGATGTCGGCGTGCAGTACATGCACATCTCCGATCCCACCCAGAAGGCCTGGATGCAGGAGCGGATCGAGGGCCGCAACAAGGAGATCGATTTCACCCCCAAGGGGAAGGTCGCGATCCTCAAGAAGCTGATCGAGGCCGAGGGCTTCGAACGCTTCCTGCACCGCCGTTTCCCCGGCACCAAGCGCTTCGGCCTCGACGGCGGCGAGGCCATGGTCCCGGCGCTGGAACAGATCATCAAGCGCGGCGGGGCGCTGGGCGTCCGCGACATCGTGCTCGGCATGCCCCATCGGGGTCGCCTGAACGTCCTGGCCGCGGTGATGGGCAAGCCCTATCGCGTCATCTTCCACGAATTCCAGGGCGGCTCGTCCCTGCCCACGGACATCGAGGGCTCCGGCGACGTCAAGTATCACCTGGGCGCCTCATCGGACCGCGAGTTCGACGGCAATTCGGTCCACCTGTCGCTGACCGCCAATCCCAGCCACCTGGAGATCGTCAATCCGGTGGTGATCGGCAAGGCCCGGGCCAAGCAGGCCTTCACCCTTCGCGAAAACCCCGACGCCGGCCGCAACCATGTCCTGCCCCTGCTGCTGCACGGGGATGCGGCCTTCGCCGGCCAGGGCGTGGTGGCCGAGTGCTTCGCCCTTTCGGGCCTCAAGGGCTACGGGGTGGGCGGTTCGATCCACTTCATCGTCAACAACCAGATCGGCTTCACCACCAGCCCGAAGAACAGCCGGTCCTCGCCCTATCCGTCGGACGTCGCCCTGATGGTCGAGGCGCCGATCTTCCACGTGAACGGGGACGACCCCGAGGCCGTGGTCTTCGCCGCCAAGGTGGCCACCGAGTTCCGCCAGCAGTTCGGCAAGGACGTGGTCATCGACATGTTCTGCTACCGCAGGTTCGGTCACAACGAGGGGGATGACCCCACGATGACCCAGCCCCTGATGTACGCCAAGATCAAGGGCCACCCGTCGACGCGGGAGATCTACACCAAGCGCCTGATCGACGAGAAGGTCGTGACGCCTGAGGAGGTGGACGGCTGGATCGCCGAGTTCGCCGACTTCCTCGACAAGGAGTTCGACGCCGGCAAGGACTACAAGGCCAACAAGGCTGACTGGCTGGACGGCAAGTGGTCGGGCCTGACCCTGCCCACCACCGAGGACCGCCGCGGCGACACCGCAGTGCCGCTGCAGAAGCTGCTGGACCTTGGCCGCAAGATCACCGCCGCGCCGGAACGGATCAACATCCACAAGACCGTCGCCCGGGTGCTGCAGACCCGCCGGGAGGCCATCGAGAACGGTGAGGGCCTGGACTGGGCCACCGCCGAGCACCTGGCCTTCGCCACCCTGCTGGACGAGGGTTATCCCGTCCGCCTGTCGGGCCAGGACAGCGTGCGCGGCACCTTCACCCAGCGCCACTCGGCCCTGATCGACCAGAAGACCGAGGACGCCTACTTCCCCCTGCGCAACCTGTCGCCCAACCAGGCGCACTTCGAGGTGCTGGATTCCGCCCTGTCGGAAGAGGCGGTGCTGGGCTTCGAGTACGGCTTCTCCCTGGCCGAACCCCGGACGCTGACCCTGTGGGAGGCCCAGTTCGGGGACTTCACCAACGGCGCCCAGGTGGTCATCGACCAGTTCATCTCCTCAGGCGAACGCAAGTGGCTGCGGATGAGCGGCCTGGTGATGCTGCTGCCCCACGGCTATGAAGGCCAGGGGCCGGAGCATTCCTCGGCGAGGCTCGAGCGGTTCCTGCAGTCCTGCGCCGAGGACAATATGCAGGTGGCCAACTGCACCACGCCGGCCAACTACTTCCACATCCTGCGCCGGCAGCTGCTGCGGGAATTCCGCAAGCCGCTGATCCTGATGACGCCCAAGAGCCTGCTGCGGCACAAGAAGGCGGTCTCACGGCTCACCGACCTGTCGGAGGGTTCGTCCTTCCACCGTGTGCTGCTGGATGACGCCGAGCGGGGCGAAAACACCACCACCACCCTCGTCCCCGACGAGAAGATCCGCCGGGTGATCCTCTGCTCGGGCAAGGTCTATTACGACCTGCTGGAGGCTCGGGAGGCCAAGGGCGTCGACGACGTCTACATCCTGCGCCTTGAGCAGTTCTATCCCTGGCCGGTGAAGTCCCTGTCGGCCGAGCTGAAGCGGTTCAAGGACGCCGAGCTGGTCTGGTGCCAGGAAGAACCCAAGAACATGGGCGGCTGGACCTTCGTCGACCCGTGGCTAGAGCTCACCCTCGAGCGCCTGGACGTGAAGTCCCGCCGCGCCCGCTATGTCGGCCGCCCGGCCTCGGCCTCCACGGCCGCGGGCCTGATGAGCCGCCACCTGGCCGAGCTTGAAACCTTCCTCAACGAAGCCTTCGCCTAGGGCGTCGTTCGTCTAAGAACTGAATAAGAACAGGAATCTACCACTATGGCCGACATCATGACCCCCGCCCTGGGCGAGTCCGTCACCGAGGCGACGGTGGCGCGCTGGACCAAGAAGGCGGGCGATGCCGTCCGTAAGGACGAGATTCTGGTCGAGCTGGAAACCGACAAGGTCAGCCTGGAAGTCGCCGCCCCCGCCGATGGCGTGTTGAGCGAGATCCTGGCCGGCGAAGGCGACACGGTCGAGCCGGGCACGGTGCTGGGCAAGATGTCCGAAGGCGGCGCGGCCGCCGCGCCCGCCAAGGCGGAGGCCCCCAAGGCCGAGGCCAAGCCGGAACCCAAGGCTGAAGCCGCCCCTGCGCCGGCCCCGGCCAAATCAGAAGCCGCCAAGCCCGCCGCCCCCTCGGCTCAGCGGATCGCCACCGAGAACAATCTCGACCTCGCCAAGGTGAGCGGCTCGGGCAAGGACGGCCGGGTGACCAAGGGCGACGCCATCGCCGCCCTGGAGTCCCGCGCCAGCACGCCTGCGCCTGCCGCCGCCCCGTCGGCGCCCCGCGAGTTGCATGAGCGCGAGGAGCGGGTCCGCATGACCCGCTTGCGCCAGACCATCGCGCGGCGCCTGAAGGAGGCGCAGAACAACGCCGCCATGCTCACCACCTTCAACGAGGTGGATATGAGCGCGGTCATGGCCCTGCGCACCGAATACAAGGACGTGTTCGAGAAGCGCCACGGGGTCCGTCTGGGCTTCATGAGCTTCTTCGTGAAGGCCTGTATCGCGGCCCTGAAGCAGGTGCCCGATGTCAATGCCGAGATCGACGGCCAGGACATCATCTACAAGAACCACTACGACATCGGCGTCGCCGTCGGCACCGAGAAGGGCCTGGTGGTTCCGGTCATCCGTGACGCCGACGAGATGAGCTTGGCCGGGGTGGAAAAAGCCATCGGCGCCATGGGCAAAAAGGCCCGCGACGGCCAGCTGGCCCTGGACGACCTGCAGGGCGGCACCTTCACCATCTCCAACGGCGGGGTCTATGGCTCGCTGATGTCGACGCCGATCCTGAACGCCCCGCAGTCGGGCATCCTGGGCATGCACAAGATCCAGGAGCGCCCGATGGTCGTGAAGGGCCAGGTGGTGATCCGCCCGATGATGTATCTGGCGCTGTCCTACGACCACCGCGTGGTGGACGGCCAGGGCGCGGTGACCTTCCTGGTGAAGGTCAAGGACGCCATCGAAGATCCCCAGCGCCTGCTGCTGGACCTCTAAGACAGCCAGGGGCGCGGGGGACCGCGCCCCTTCGGCTTTAAGACCCTCTGACCTACGGATTGCAGTCCCATGTCCCAATACGACGTCGTCATCATCGGGGGCGGCCCCGGCGGCTACAATGCGGCCATCCGCGCCGGCCAGCTCGGCCTCAAGGTGGCCTGCGTCGAGAAGCGCGACACCCTGGGGGGCACCTGCCTGAATGTTGGCTGCATGCCGTCCAAGGCGCTGTTGCACGCCTCGGAGCTGTATGACGCGGCCATGGGCAAGGAATTCGCCACCCTCGGGATCGAGGTGAAGCCGAAGCTGAACCTGTCGCAGATGATGGCCCAGAAGGCCGACTCCGTGACCCAGCTGACCAAGGGCATCGAATTCCTGTTCAAGAAGAACAAGGCCGACTGGATCAAGGGCGCCGGCAAGATCGTGGGCCCCGGCAAGGTCGAGGTCACCGGCGCGGACGGCGCGGTCCAGACCCTGGAAGCCAAGAACATCGTCATCGCCACCGGCTCGGAGCCCACCCCGCTGCCGGGCGTGACCATCGACCAGCAGCGCATCGTCGATTCCACCGGCGCCCTGTCCCTGCCCGAAGTGCCCAAGAAGCTGATCGTGGTCGGCGCCGGCATCATCGGCCTGGAGCTGGGCTCGGTCTGGCGCCGCCTGGGCGCCGAGGTGACCGTAGTGGAGTTCCTCGACCGTATTACGCCTGGCATGGACACCGAGACCGCCAAGACCTTCCAGCGGTCCCTGACCAAGCAGGGCATCGTCTTCAAGCTGGGCGCCAAGGTGACCGGCGCTGAGACGTCGAAGTCCGGCGTGAAGCTGACCGTCGAGCCCGTGGCCGGCGGCGAGGCTGAGACCCTGGAGGCCGACTACGTCCTGGTGGCCATCGGCCGCCGTCCCTACACCGAGGGCCTGGGGCTCGAGAGCGTCGGCGTCACCACCGACAAGCGCGGCGTCATCGAGACCGACCACTTCAAGACATCGGCGGCGGGCGTCTGGGCCATTGGCGACGCCATCCATGGCCCCATGCTGGCCCACAAGGCCGAGGAAGACGCCGTCGCCTGCATCGAGCTGATCGCCGGCAAGGCGGGGCATGTGGACTACAATCTGGTCCCCAGCGTGGTCTATACGGCCCCGGAAGTGGCCTGGGTCGGCAAGACCGAGGAGCAGCTGAAGGAGGCCGGCGTCGCCTACAAGGTCGGCAAGTTCCCCTTCACCGCCAACAGCCGCGCCAAGATCAACCACGAGACCGATGGCTTCGCCAAGATCCTGGCCGACGCCAAGACCGACGAGATCCTCGGCGTTCACATTGTCGGGCCGCAAGCTGGCGAAATGATCGGCGAATACTGCGTGGCCATGACCTTCAAGGCCGCCAGCGAGGACATCGCCCGCACCAGCCACCCTCACCCGACACGCTCCGAGGCCGGCCGTCAGGCCGCCATGGGCGTCGAGGGCTGGACCATGCAGTCTTAAGGCGAGGCCCAGTGTCCCTCGAGGCTCGCTGACGCTCGCACGCAGGGCGGTGGCGCCCACGTGTTCTCTCCGTCGTGGTCGGGCTTGACCCGACCATCCATGAACACTTCGGTTGGCCGGCGTGCATGGACCCTCGGGTCAAGCCCAAGGGTGACGGAATATGCGGCGTGAGAGCCCGCTCAGCCCGCCTGGGCCATCGGCTCGGGCTCCAGCACCATCACATATTCCTCGACCTCTTCGCCGCGGCCGGGGGCGAACGCCGCCGACTGGCCGCGGATCACAAAGCCGGCGTGCTGCAGCACCTTCAGCGAGGCGACATTGTCCTTGGCCACCCGGGCTTCCACCGGCCGTGTGGCGATCTGCTGCAGGAAGGCGACCAGGGCCTGGGTCGCCACCCGCTGGCCCCACCAGGGCTTGCCCACCCAGTAGGAGACCGAAGGCGAGCCCGCGGTGGTGTGATTGAGGATGTGACCGGCCACGTCCCCGGCCACCTCGATGGTGCGGGCCGTGACGCCGGAGGTCTTCAGCAGCCTGTCCCAGCGGGCCATGAAGGCGGCCCGGTCCTCCGGATCAGCCGCGCCGAAGGCGGCCATGCGGTTGGCGGCGGGATCCCGCTGCTGCTCGAAAAAGATCGGCAGGTCGCCGGGAATCACGGGGCGAAGTCGGACGGGACAGGTCATGCGTGGGGATGGGCCTTGGCATAGGCGGCGAGCAGGCGCTCGGCGTCCACCTCGGTGTAGCGTTGGGTGGTGGACAGCGAGGCGTGGCCTAGCAGGTCCTGGATTGAACGCAAGTCGGCGCCTGCGCCCAATAGGTGCGTGGCGAAGGAATGCCGCAGGGCGTGTGGGGTTGCGCTGTCGGGCAGGCCCAACCGGCCGCGCAGGATCTGCACGGTGGCCTGGACATGGCGCGGGCTCAAAGGCCCGCCGCGTTTGGCCCGGAACAGCGAATCCCCCGCCGCCAGCACAAACGGCAGATCGGCCAGGTAGTCGCTGATCGCGTCGGCTACGGCCGGCAGGACCGGGACCAGGCGGGTCTTGCCCCCCTTGCCGGTGATCCGCAGGCTTGTGGGCAGGGGCGCGTCGGACCGCTTCAGAGACAGGGCCTCGGAGATCCGCAGGCCGCAGCCATAGAGCAGGGTCAGGACCGCAGCGTCCCGGCTGGCCTCCCAGCCCTCCCGATCGGGGTCGAGCCCCGGCTCGGCGATCAGGCCGCGGGCCTGGTCCTCGGTGACGGGGCGCGGCGCGCCGGGTTTGACGCGGGGGCCGCGGACCAGGGTGACGGCGGCATTGGCAACGCCCAGCCTTCGGTCGAGAAACCGGTGCAGCCCCCGCACCGCCGACAGGGCCTGAGACAGGGAGCGCGGGGAGAGGGGATGATCCCCCTGGCGCAGATGGGCGAGCCAGGCGCGCAGTTCGGCGGTCTGCACGCCGCCAAAGTCGGTCACGGTCA
>Ga0208242_100778_pt1 | contig 12462 bp, 14 predicted proteins | sample SubbioAug_CSW13A_FD_184825 | JGI IMG/M metagenome (GOLD analysis project Ga0208242, IMG submission 184825) | Serpentinite rock and fluid subsurface biosphere microbial communities from McLaughlin Reserve, California, USA - CR12Aug_CSW13A (SPAdes) | ecosystem: Environmental > Terrestrial > Deep... | reverse complement strand
TCTGTTGATCGCCGACGATGGTCCAGGCTTCCCCGCCACCAACACCGGCCTTGATGGCCGGCTGAGCCTGGGCTTTGGCATCATGCACAGTCTGGCGGGCCAATTGGGCGGTCAGCTGGACTTTCCGCCGGGAACCGGCGCTCAGGTGCGGCTGACCTTCCCGACCTAGGCGCGCGCTATTTAGGCGGCGGCGGTCCGCCGGCCTGCCACGGCCCTCTTCCCCGGACTCTCGACCCGACAAGTGCGGCGGCCGTTGGCCCGTCGCCCGCGCCGGGTGTCACCACGGCTTCATGTCCGAATGCGAAACCTCCGGCCCGGCGGCGGGCCTTTGGCGACCCCGGGACATGACAGCGTAGAGGTTCCCCATGCGGCGACGATCAGGTGTGATCCTGGCGGCGATCGGCCTTGGCCTTGCAGGGTGCGGCGGGGAGGCGAAGGCGCCCGACGGCGCCTGGCAGAGCCAGATGCGCGAAGTCCGCATGGCGGTCCGGGGGTCGGAGGACGATCCCATGATCACCCGCCGTCTGACCGCCTATAAGACCTATATCGGCAAGGCGACGGGCCTTCCGGTCAAGCTCTACGAGTCGTCGGACTACAACGGCACGATCCAGGCGCTTTCCAGCGGTCAGGTGGACATCGCCACCATGGCTGGCGGCGGCTACGCCAATGTGGACGCCCAGATCGGCGACCTGGCCCAGCCCATCCTCACCGTCCGTCAGGCCGAGGGCGACACCGGCTATTATTCCGGCCTGCTGGTCATGGCTGAGAGCCCCTATCGCACGATCCAGGACCTGAGGGGCAAGACCCTCGGCTACGTCGATTTCAACTCCACCTCGGGCTACCTGTTTCCCCGCGCCGTGATGCGCGAACAGGGGATCGACCCGGACACCTTTTTCGGGAAGTCGAGCTTTGCGGGCGGTCATACCCAGGCGGTGATGGCCCTGGACAACGGCCAGTTCGACGCCACCATCATCCAGGCTGGCGGCGGCGATCCCGAGCACGGTTTCACCACTGGCGCGCACTACACCATGGCCCGGCGCGGCGTGGTGGAGCTGGATGACTTCCGGATCATCTGGACCGCCGGCCCCATTCCCAACAGCGCCGTCGTGGTCCGCACCGACCGGCCCCAGCCATTCGTTGATGCGGTGCGCGGCGCCATGGCGGCCTTGCCCTATGATGATCCCGAGGTCTGGCGCGACATCGGCCAGCCCGATGGGGCGGCCTATACGGCGGTCACCCGCGAACACTACGCCCCGATCATCAAGCTGCGCGCCGACGACATCGCCGCCCGTCGCGCGGGAGAGCGCCGATGAAACGCCTGCTTCTCGCCGCCGGCGCGGTGCTGCTCAGCGCCGCCCAGGCCCAGGCGCCCGTCCTGCCGCTGCGGATCGCCGACATCACCGGACAGGCCGGTCCCTGTGCGCCGCCTGGCGCCGATCTTCCCGCCGCGCAGCGGGCCTATGTCGAACTCCTGGCGCAGCGCCTGGACACCGATGTGCTGAGCTGTCCGGTGGCGGACGCTGCCAGCGCGGCCCGGGCCCTGGCCAGCGGCGCGGTCGACCTGGCCCGGCTTGACGGCGCGGCCTTCGGACCCGTCTCGGGTGAAACCCGCAGCATCCTGACGACGCGCGCGACCGGGGACCTGAACCGTCTGCCGGTGGTGGTGGCCGTCCCGCGCGCCGCCTCGGCCCAGAGCCTGGGCGATCTTGCCGGCGCGAGCCTGGTTTTCGCGGGAGCGCAGAAGGCCAATCTGGACGTTCCGCGCCGCGCCCTGGCCGACTATGGGGCGGCGGACGCCTTCTTTGGGGCTCAGATCGTGGCTCGGGATCACGAGGATGCGGCCACCCGCCTGCGCGCCGGTCAGGCCCAGGCCCTGGTGCTGCATGCCGGCGCCTGGCAGAAACTCTGCCGTGGCGATCAGCCCGGTGAGGACCTGTGCGAGGATCTGCGGGTCGTCTGGCGCCAGCGTCCGGTGGCCAAGGCGGCCTGGGCCATCCGCACCGATATGAGCGATGACCGGCGCTTCCGCCTGATCGGCATTCATGTGGCCATGCACAATGAGTCGCCGCAGGCCTTCGCCTGGGCGGCCGGCGAAGGGGCGGCGGAGTTCGAGCCGACCGAGGCCAAGGCGCTGCTCGCTCAGGGGCCGACGGTCGGCTCATGACCACCGCCATTGAGACCTTCGAACGGGATCGCCGCCGGATGCTGATCCGGCAGCGGAGCCAGGCGGCCCTTGGCCTGGCGATTTTCACCATCCTGCTGCTGGTGTCCTTCCAGCGCAGCCAGTTCTTCGGCTCTGACATCGGCGGCGATCCCCTGGGACGCATGGCCGACTTCCTGCAGCGGATGAATCCGGGCCTGAAGCCTGAACTCCTGCTCGAAGACCGGCAGACCCGCGGCTCCCTGCATTCGTGGTTCTACGCCCTGCCCATCTGGCTGCGGGCGGCCTGGCAGACCGTGGAGATGGCGATCCTGGCCACGGCCCTCGGCTCGGTCCTGGCGCTGGGGGCGTCGTTCCTGACCGCCCAGAACCTGATGCCCTTTGCGCCGGTGCGGTTCGTGGTGCGGCGTATCCTGGAAGCCATCCGCACCCTGCCGGACCTGATCATGGCCTTGATCCTGGTGGCGGCGTTCGGGGTCGGCCCCCTGGCCGGGGTGCTCACCCTGACCATCTCGACCCTCGGTGGTCTCGGCAAGCTGTTCGCCGAGATCAATGAGGAGATCGATCCGCGCCAGCTGGAGGCTCTGCAGGCCGCAGGAGCCGGCCCCCTGAAAAAGATCCGCTATGGGGTCATGCCCCAGGTGCTGCCCAACTACGCCTCCTACGCCCTCATTCGGCTGGAGGGGAACCTGGCCGGCGCCGCGGCCCTGGGCATTGTGGGCGCGGGCGGCATCGGCCTGGAGCTGCAACGGTCCATCACCTACACGGAATTCGACACCTATCTGGCGATCCTACTGATCATCATCGCCATGATCTTCCTGATCGACCTGTTCTCCGAGGCCGTGCGTCACCGCCTCATCGGTCTGGAGAAGGCCTGATGCCCCGGCAAGCCTATGACCAGGCCCTGGCCATCGCGCCGGACGCCTTGCGCGCGCCGTGGACCCGCCGGGCGCGGGACGCGGTTCTGCTGATCCTCGCCCTGGCCGCCCTTGTGGGCATGGCCATCGACCTGGAGCTGGCGCCCGGCGCCCTGATGACCGGCTTTGGCAAACTCGGCCGGTTCCTGGGCGAGATGGTTCCACCCTCGTCGGGCGGGCAGTCTGTGCGCATCCTCAAGGCCCTGGTCGAGACCTTCGCCATGGCCTTCGCCGGGACGGTGATCGCCGCGGTGGTGGCCCTGCCGCTGGGGGTGATCGGCGCCAAGACCGTGGTCGCAAATCCGGCCCTGCACTTCGCCTTCCGGCGGTTCCTCGACATCTTCCGCGGGGTGCCGGCCCTGGTCTGGGCGCTTATCCTGGTCTCGGCCTTTGGCCTTGGCCCCTTCGCCGGGGTGGTGGCCCTGGCGCTGGCCGACATTCCCAACCTCGCCAAACTGTTCTCCGAGGCCCTGGAAAACAGCGATCCCAAGCCCATCGAGGGGGTTCGCTCGGCGGGCGCATCGCCCCTGGCGGTGATGCGCTTTGGCCTTGCGCCACAGTTCGCCCCGGTCGCCACCAGCCAGACCCTGTTTTTCCTGGAGGGCAATTTCCGCAATGCGGGCGTGCTGGGGATCGTCGGGGCCGGCGGCATCGGCTTTGAACTGGACGAGCGGATCCGGATCTTCGCCTTTGACGAAGTGGCCTTCATCATCCTGCTCTACATGGTCGCCGTGGCCTGCCTGGACACGCTGTCCCGAGCCCTGCGCAACCGGCTGGCCTAGGGGGCGAACGGGCGATAGGCCCCAGCCGGCGCGTCCAGCGGCGCCGAACTCGCCAGCCCCACCGTGGTCGCGCCCCACGCGCAGGCGTGCTGAAGGGCCGCCTGCAGGCTTGCGCCAGCGCTGAGCGCCTCCAGCAGACCGGCGGCGAACACGTCGCCTGCGCCTGTGGAGTCGATGACCTGGACGGAGGGACCGCGCGCTGTGAGCTGGCCATCTGCTGTATGGGCGCAGGCGCCGTCCGCCCCATGGGTGACGACGATGGCTGACAGGCGGGGGCCAAAGACCAGGCGGGCCGCCCTGAACGGATCGGCCAGAACGTCGGGCTGAAGGTCATCGGCCGAGCAGACCACCACATCGGCGGGGCCGGCATAGGCAGGCGCCGGCCAGTGGACAACCACGGGACCGCGGGCGGCGGCGGCCCAGGCGTCCGCCCCCGGAAACGCGGCGCGAACATAGACGCCGTCGGCCTGAACTCCCGGATGATCCACAGGGGAGGGCAGGGGCGGGAGCACCAGCCGGACGCGGTCAAGGTCGAGGCCCAGGACCAGTCGCTCGCCATCCGGTTCGATCAGGATCAGGGTGGTGCGGCTCTCGCCCGGGCGGCGGCCCACCAGGGTGGTGTCCAGCCCCGCGGCGTTGGCCATGGCGATCGACTGGTCGCCACCGTCGTCAGTCGCCACAAGGCTGGCCAGATTGACCCGGTGGCTAGCCTGGATCAGGGCGACGCCGGCATTGGCGCCGCCGCCCCCAAGGCGGGCGGCGAGACGCCCCTCAAGGCTGCGCCCGGCCACGCGACCCCCGCGCTCAAGTCCGCCCTCCAGCCAGACCGGTCGGTCCAGGGCCAGGGCGCCGATCACCAGGAAATTCGCCATGTGGTCGCCTCCGCAGGCCACACCTAGGTGAAGGCGGTGACGGGGGCGAGACACCGCGTCACGGTGCAGCCGACAAATCCTCCCTTGGTGGGCCTGAGCCTCTCGCGGGCCGTCACGCCGGGGTCACCGGGCGGCCCTAAGCTTCCAGGCATCAAGAGCTTACCGCCGAACCCTGGAGGCAGGATGCTGGAGCTGCGCAACGTGACCAAGCGGTTCGGGGAGGTCGGCGCCGTCGACGGCGTGTCCTTCAAGTGTGATCGCGGCGAGTTCATCGGGGTGATCGGGCGCTCGGGCGCCGGGAAATCCACCCTGTTGCGCATGATCAATCGCCTGGCTGACCCCACATCAGGCCAGATCCTCTGGGATGGCCAGGATGTCGGCAAGCTGAAGGGCAAGCCCCTGCGTCAGTGGCGTCGCCGCTGCGCCATGATCTTCCAGCAGTTCAATCTCTGTCCGCGCCTGGACGTGATCACCAATGTCCTGGTGGGCGTGCTGGCCGAGCGGCCGACGGCCACCTCCCTGCTCAAGATCTTCCCCGCCGAGGATCGCGCCCGCGCCATCCTCGAGCTTGATCGCCTGGACATGGCCCAGGTCGCCCTGCAACGGGCCGCCACCCTGTCGGGCGGACAGCAGCAGCGGGTGGCTATCGCGCGGGCCATGCTGCAGGAGCCTGATATGCTGCTGGCCGACGAGCCGGTGGCGTCGCTCGATCCCATCAACACAGAGGTGGTGATGGAGGCCCTGGAGGATGTGTGCCGCGAGCGGGGCATCCCGGTGATCGTCAACCTGCACAGTCTGGACATCGCCCGGCGCTACTGCACCCGCGTCATCGGCATGTCGAAGGGCAAGATCATCTATGACGGCGCGCCCGCGGGCCTGACGCCGGACGTGATCGACAAGATCTATGGCGTGCGCACAGGGCGGGCTGGCCGTGATTTCGCTCCGGCCGTGGCCGCCGCCTGATGGGTCTGAAACTCGCCGACCGGCCCTTGTCGCTGGGCTATCGCTATATCGAGCGTTACACGCCGCCGGCCGAACCGGCCGAGAAGACGGGGGGCCCGGGACCCGTCATCAATCCGCAGGCGCAGGTCCATGACTGCATCCTTGGCCCCTGGTGCCGCGTGGGCGCGCGCACCAGCCTGTCGGAAACCGCCATGGGGGCGTTCAGCTATATCGTGAACGATTCCAGCTCGGCCTATGCCGAGATCGGCAAGTTCTGCTCCATCGCCCGGGACGTGCGGATCAATCCGGGCAATCACCCGACCTGGAAGGCCGCCCAGCATCACTTCAGCTACCGGGCGATCTCCTATGAGCTGGGTGACGAGGACGACCAGGACTTCTTCGAATGGCGGCGGTCCCATACCGTGACCCTGGGCCATGATGTGTGGCTGGGGCATGGCGTGACCGTGCTGCCTGGCGTCACCGTGGGCACTGGCGCAGTTGTCGGGGCCGGCGCGGTGGTGTCCAAGGATGTCGCCCCCTTCACCATTGTGGGCGGGGTGCCGTCCAAGCCGATCCGCGAGCGCTTCCCCAAGGCGGTGCAGGACGGCCTTCTCGCGATCGCCTGGTGGGACTGGGACCATGAACGCCTCGCCGACGCCCTCGACGACTTCCGCGCCCTCGACGCCGACGCCTTCGTCGAAAAATACGCCTGAGGCCGGCCTGTTGGTCCTGGTGGTCGGCCCCTCCGGGGTCGGCAAGGACACCCTGATCGACGGCGCCCGGGCGGCCCTGGCCGACAATCCCGCTGTCGTTTTCGTCCGTCGCGACATCACCCGCCCGGCCGAGGCCGGCGGCGAGGACCACCAGCCTGTCACTGAGCACGAGTTTCTCCGCCGCGAACAGGCCGGCGACTACGCCCTGTCCTGGCGCGCCCATGGCCTCTGCTATGGCGTGCCGGCAGGCATCCTGCAGGATCTGGCCGCCGGGCGCAGGGTGGTCGTCAACGTGTCCCGCGGCGTGATCGATGAGGCGCGGCGGAAGCTCGGCGCCGTGCGCGTGGTCTCCGTTAGCGCCGATCCCGACCAGCTCGCCGCGCGCCTGCGCGGCCGCGGCCGGGAGACCGAGGCTGAGATCGCCGACCGCATCGCCCGCGCCCGGGCCGACGGCGTGGCGGGCGACGATGTGATCACCCTGCGCAATGACGGGTCACGAGAAGCGGGCGTCATGGCTATGATAAGAGCCATAATGATTGAGGGTTAGGCCTGGAGCCGCTGGGGCGAGCTGTTAAGAGGGCCGGCCCTTAAGCCCCCCTGTCTAGGAGCCGCTCGTGGTCGACTCACTGCAACTGGCCCTGACCAATCTGCTGACCCCGGCCATCCTGTTCTTCCTGCTGGGCTTCGGGGCCGGCTGGTTCAAGTCGGACCTGGCCGTGCCGGAGGGCGCGGCCAAGACCCTGGCCCTGGTCCTGATGCTGTCCATCGGCTTCAAGGGTGGCGTCGAAGCGGCGCGGGCAGGGCTCAGCCCGGACTTTCTCAAGGCCGCAGGCGTCGGCCTGACCCTGAGTTTCGGCATCCCCATCATCGCCTTCGGCGTCCTGAAGGTGATCAGCCGGCTCGACCGCACCACGGCGGCGGCGACGGCGGCGCACTATGGCTCGGTCTCCATTGTCACCTTCGTGGCGGGCACAGAATTCCTGCGGGTCAGCGGCGTCCCGTTTGGTGGCTATATGGTCGCGGTGGTCGCCCTAATGGAGACTCCGGCCATCCTCTCGGCCCTGATCCTGGCCGGCGGGGGGGCGGCCGGCCGCCAGGGCCTGCGCGGCGAACTGTTCCGTGAGGTGGCGTTGAACGGGTCGGTCGTCCTGCTGATCGGCGCCTTCCTGGTCGGCCTGCTCAGCGGCGACGCGGGCATGAGCAAGATGGAGGTCTTTGTCGGACCCGTCTTCCAGGGGGTGCTGGTGCTCTTCCTGCTGGACATGGGCCTGGTGGCGGCGCGCCGGCTGAGCGCGGCCCGGTCGCTGACCCTGCCGCTGATCGCCTTTGCGATCTGCATGCCGCTGTTGTCCTCGGTGCTGTCGCTCGGCCTGTCCCTGGCGCTGGGCTTGTCGCCGGGTAATGCGGCGGTCCTGGCCATACTGGCGGCGAGCGCCTCCTACATCGCCGTGCCGGCGGCCATGCGGATCGCCCTGCCGGACGCCGATCCGGGCGTCTATCTGACCCTGTCGCTCGCCGTGACCTTCCCGTTCAACCTGGTCTTTGGCATTCCCCTTTACACCGCGGCCACCGCCGCCCTCATCGGGTGAGATCCATGCAACTGTCCAAGCGCAAGAAGCTGGAGATCATCGTCGAGGCGCCGGTCCTGCGTCGGGTCGAATCCTTCCTCGCCGAGGCGGGCGTGCGAGGCTGGACCGTGCTGCCCAGTCTGGCGGGCGCCGGCGACAGCGGCGAATGGCGCAGCGGCGACTTCACGCCAGGCCAGGAAAAGCGGCTGATCTACGCCCTGGTGACCACCGAGGTGGCTGATCGCGTACTGGCCAGACTGTCCGACTTCTTCGCCGACTATCCAGGCGTCGTGGCGGTCTCAGACGTCGAGGTCATGCGTGGCGAGAAGTTCTAGGCTGCGAAGCTGAAGCGGGACATGACCTCGAAGGGCGCGTCGCGGTCGGCCTGGCGGTAGATGGCCACGCTGTCAAAGCGGTGCGGGCCGGTCACATAGGCGAAGAGCTGCGAGAGGGTCTCCAGCACCCGGGCGCGCACGGCGTCATCGGCGATCCCGCTCGTCAGCGTCATGTGGAACCGGAAGTCATCGAAAATGTAGGGATAGCCCCATTCGAGCATCCGGGAGTCCTGGGCGGGCGAGAGCTGCGCCCTGCGCCGGCGGGCGATGTCGGCCTCCGACAGGGGCGCACGGAAGGGATCGAAGTCCCGGACGCAGGCCTCGGCCAGGGCGTCCATGGCCGGGCAGGGATCGTTGAGCCGGAAGGCCAGAAAGCGGCCCAAGGCCTGGGGGGAGATGGAGGCCTCGAAAGTGGTCCGACGCGCAGCGAAGCCTTCGGCGAAGTCTAGCAGGTCGCGCTCGGTGGCGCCTTCGGCCAGCTCGAACGGCGCCTTCAGGGTGGCGTGGAAGCCATAGCCCCGGGGGCTGGCGGTGAGGGCGTCCAGGTCGAGGTCGGAGAGCGCCGGCGTGGCCGGCCGGACGCAATCGACCTTGCGGTGCGGATCGCGGCCGAGCCAGGCGCAGGCCAGGTCCCAGAGGTCCCCTTGCGGATCAGGCGCGTAATAGACGGCGTAGCGGGGGCTCATGCCACACGGACGCCCTGGCGCCAGACCTCGACGGGGACGGGCCAGCCCTGACTCCGGCGGGAGACCCGAACCAGATCAGCCCGCTGACCCGCGACGATCTCGCCGCGGTCGGTGAGGCCCAGGCTGCGGGCCGGGGCCGCGCTGACCGTGGCCATGGCGTCCTGGGGCGCCCAGCCGAGGTCGTCGATCAGCATGAAGGCGGAGCGGAGCATGGAGAGGGGCACATAGTCCGAGGCGAGGATGTCGAGCACGCCGGCCTGGGCGCTCTCACGGGCCGACAGATTGCCCGAATGCGAGCCGCCGCGCACGAAGTTCGGCGCCCCCATGGCCACGAACATGCCCAGTTCCTTGGCCTTGCGGGCCGCGGTCAGGGTGACGGGAAACTCCGCGATGATGCAGCCGTCGTCATGGGCCTCTTCCACATGCTCCAGGGTCTCGTCGTCATGGGCGGCGAGCGGCACGCCGTATTCCCGGGCGAACGCCACCACCTTGCGGCGGTTGTCATAGGCCACGCCCGGATCGCGCCCCGAATGGCGCCGCGCCAGCATCTCCTCGATCTCGTCAGGCGAACGGCCGGCCGCGGCCATGCGCTGTTGAAGACGGTCCACATTGGCGGTCTGCCGCTGGCCCGGCGTGTGGTCCATGACCGACAGCAGCTTCAGCCGCGGATTGTCGGCGTGCGGCTCCAGCAGGTTGAGCAGTTCGGGATTGGTCACCTCGCAGCGCAGGTGCAGCAGGTGGTCGGCGCGCAGGGCGCCGTCGGCCTGCGCCCGATCCATGCCGCCGATCATCGGACCCAGGGCGTCCTTGCGATCCAGGCCATCCTTGCGCCCGTGCAGGCTGAGGGAGTCCAGCACCGTGGTGATACCGGCGGTGACGCACTGGCCGTCATGGGCCAGCGCCGCCCCATACGCGTCCCACAGGGCGCCCGGGCGGGGCTGGTAGTGCTTTTCCAGATTGTCGGTGTGGATGTCGATCAGGCCCGCGACCAGCACGTCGCCGGTCCAATCGATCGCGCCTGTGGGGCAGGCGTGCCGGGCCTCCACCGCGGCGATGACGCCGTCGCGGAGAACCAGTTCGGCGGCGATCTGACCTGAGGGCGTGATCACCTGGTCGGAGAAGATGCGGGTCTCGGTCATGGTCAGGCGGCCGCCTTGAATTGCGACACCTCAAACAGCCGGCTGGCCACGGCGTCGCGAACGTCGAGATCGTGGAAGATGCCGATCATGGCGGCGCCCTCAGCCAGGGCCTCCTTGATCAGCCGCACGACGATGGCCCGGTTTTCCGCATCCAGGGAGGCGGTGGGCTCGTCCAGCAGCAGGACCGGATACTTGCGGATAAAGCTGCGGGCGATGTTCACCCGCTGCTGCTCGCCGCCGGAGAAGGTGGCCGGCGGCAGGTCCCAGTGGGCCTCGGGCAGGCGAAGCGCCGACAGCAGTTCGCTGGCCCGGTCCTTGGCTTCTTGGAACGAGACGCCGTTTTCCAGCAGGGGCTCCATGACCAGCTGCAGGGTCGGCACCCGGGGGATGACCCGCAGGAACTGCGAGACATAGCCCAGCGTCCGGCGGCGGACCTCCAGCACCTCGTGGGGATTGGCCTTGGTGATGTCCACATAGGCGCCGTCTTGCCAGACCTTCACCGCCCCTTGGGTCGGCAGATAGTTGCCGAAGATGGAGCGCATGAGAGTGGACTTGCCGACGCCGGACTCTCCGGCCAGCACCACGCATTCGCCGGCGGCGACCTGCAGGGTCAGGTCCTGGAAGACCGGGATGGTGGCCTGCTCCGCATTGTGCAGAACGAAGGTCTTGGCCAGGTCTTCGACGATGATCAGGGGTTTGTCGGTCATGGCTCTAGATCTGCAGGACGGAGGAGACGAGGAGCTGGGTGTAGGGGTGCTGGGGATCGTCCAGCACCTGGTCGGTCAGGCCGGTTTCCACCACCTCGCCGCCCTTCATGACCATCAGGCGGTCGGCCATCAGCCGGGCCACGGCCATGTCGTGGGTGACGATGATCACCGCCAGGCCGAGGTCCCGGACCAGTTCGCGCAGCAGGTCGAGCAGGCGGGCTTGGACCGAGACGTCGAGGCCGCCGGTGGGCTCATCCATGAACACCAGGCGCGGGCCATGGATCAGATTGCGGGCCACCTGGATCCGCTGCTGCATGCCGCCGGAGAAGTTGCGCGGCTTGTCGTCGATCCGACGGGTGTCGAGTTCGACCCGGTCCAGCCAGTCGATGGTGGCCTGGCGCATATTGCCATAGTGGCGGCCGCCCAGGTTCATCAGCGGCTCGGCCACATTGGCCCCGCCCGAGACCCGCATGCGCAGGCCATCGCGGGGGTTCTGGTGCACGAAGCCCCATTCTTCCCGCTGCATCCGGCGCCGGTCGGGTTCGGACAGGCCATAGATGTCGGTCAGGCCGAAGCGGCGGGTGTCGAAGCGGACCTCGCCCGAGGTGGGCGTCAGCTTGCCAGAGATGCAGTTGAGCAGGGTGGTCTTGCCCGATCCGCTCTCGCCGACAATGCCAAGCACCTCGCCCGGACGCAGGTCGAAGGCCACATCGCGGCAACCCAGCACGTGGCCGTACCACTTGGTAAGGCCCTCGACGCTGAGCAGCGGGGCAGGCGCAATTCTGCCAGGGATGGCGTTCATTGGGCGCGCTCCTTCAGGGCGGCGTCCTGATCCAGGGTGTGGCCGGCCATGGGGCCGACATGGCCCGCCGCGCGGCGTTCGGCGCAGTGGTGGCTGTCGGAGCAGACGAACATCTTGTCGCCCGCGTCATCGAGGATGACCTCATCGAGATAGGAGTCCTTGGCCCCGCACAGGGCGCAGGTCTCTTCCCAGGTCTGGGTCTCGAAGGGGTAGTCCTCGAAGTCCAGGCTGCGGACGCGGGTGAAAGGCGGCACGGCGTAGATGCGCTTCTCCCGGCCGGCGCCGAACAGCATGACCGCCTCGTTCTGGGCCATCTTCGGATTGTCGAACTTAGGGATCGGCGAGGGCGACATCAGGTAGCGCTCCTCGACCATCACTGGATAGCCGGCGGTGGCGGCGATGCGCCCATAGGCCGAGACGTTCTCGTAGAGCGAGACGTACTGCAGGCCGTATTCCTCATAGGCGTGCATGGCGCGGGTCTCGGTTTCGCGCGCTTCCAGGCCGCGCAGGGGCTCAGGCTGCGGCACCTGGTAGACCAGCACCTGGCCTTCTTTCAGGGGCTTTTCCGGGATCCGGTGACGAGTCTGGATGATGGTCGCCTCACCGGTGTCCTCGGTGGTGGCCACATCGGCCACATTGGCGAAGAACCGGCGGATGGAGACGGCGTTGGTGGTGTCGTCGGCGCCCTGGTCGATGCACTTGTAGACATCGTCGGGGCCGATGATCGCCGCGGTCAGCTGGATGCCGCCGGTGCCCCAGCCATAGGGCACGGGCATTTCCCGCGAGCCGAAGGGCACCTGATATCCGGGGATGGCCAGGGCCTTCAGGATCGAGCGGC
>Ga0208242_100776_pt1 | contig 12520 bp, 17 predicted proteins | sample SubbioAug_CSW13A_FD_184825 | JGI IMG/M metagenome (GOLD analysis project Ga0208242, IMG submission 184825) | Serpentinite rock and fluid subsurface biosphere microbial communities from McLaughlin Reserve, California, USA - CR12Aug_CSW13A (SPAdes) | ecosystem: Environmental > Terrestrial > Deep... | reverse complement strand
AGCAGCACGATGCGTGCACGCTGCACCAGTCTCACGCTGGTGAGCTTGGAGCGAGCCAGCCGGGTCAACTCGGCTCGCTCTTCGTCGGTCAACACAATCTCGGGGGCAACTCGCACTGGCTCTCTCCATTTGCTCGTAGTAGAGCATTGGAAATGCACTCGTAATATAAGTTCCACCAAGAATCAAACACTACACTAGAGTGGCAGCCTGCTGGGGTTTTTCACCACCGGCGTTCAAGGAACACAACATGACTGATTTGCAAACCATCGTGCTGGGCGGCGGCTGCTTCTGGTGCACCGAGAGCGTCTACAAAGAAGTGCGCGGCGTGACGGACGTGGAGTCGGGCTACAGCAATGGCCAGGCGGCGCAACCCAGCTACGAAGCGGTATGCACCGGGCAAACCGGTTGCAACGAGGTGGTGAAGCTGGTGTACGACCCGGCTGTGATCAGCACGCGCGAGCTACTGGAAATTTTCTTTCTCATTCACGATCCGACCACGCCCAACCGGCAGGGCAACGACGTGGGCACGCAGTACCGCAGCGGTATTTACTTCACCAACGACGAACAGCGGCAGACCGCGCAGACACTGCTGGACGAGTTGGCTCGGGACCATACCTTTGGCCGCCCGGTGGTGACCGAGTTGCTGGCGCTGGCCGATTACTGGCCCGCCGAGGACTACCACCAGGACTTCTTTGAGCGCAACCCGAACCAGGGTTATTGCGTGGCCGTGGCCGCGCCCAAGGTGGCGAAGTTCCGCAAAACGTTTGCGCGGCTGGTGCGCGGCTGACGTTCATTCGGCACGCGAAAAGGAGCGTCAGGCCGCGGGCAAGCAGGCTGGAAGGCGCGCCAAAATGCCTTCGCGCAGGCGCTCGGGGCGTTCGGCGCGCAGCAAGCTGCCGTCGGGGCTCGTCTGGTGCATCTGGGCGCAGGCCAGCACCTGCCGGGCGGTTTCAGCGTCGGCGGTCAGGTCGCCAAAAAAGTACACGCTCTTGCCCGGCGCTTGCAGCGCCACGGTGCATGAGCGCGAACAGCCGTTCATGCACTCCACCGGGCGCACCGAAAACGGCAGATCTTCAAAAAACGCGGCTTCTTGCACCGCTTCAAACAGGGCGCGGCCGGCGCGGGGGGCTTCGCGGGGTGCACCGGCGGGGCGGCACAGCACGCAAACCAGTATTTCGGTGTTTGTCATGCAGGGGTTGGTCTCATGGGGCTGGCGATGGACGGGCAAGCGCCCACCCTGGTGCGGCACCTTACCACCGCGTCCATGCCCTCGGAGCGCCACAGCTTGGCGCGCTGGGCCAGGGGGTGTTCAGAGCCCGCGCACGGCAGCGATGAGTGCCCGTGTATTGACGCGCATCATGGCGATGTAGCTGCCAGCTTCGCCCGTGGGTTCAGACAGCGAATCGGAATACAGCGCCCCCGACGGTTTGGTGCCCGTCTCTCGGGCGATCTGGGCGATCAGGCGCGGGTCTGAAATGCTTTCTACAAACAGCGCCTTGATGTTTTCCTTTTTGATCTGCCGCACCAGCTGGGCCACGCCCTTTGCTGAGGCTTCGCTTTCGGTGCTCACGCCCTGCGCGGAGAGGAACTTCACGCCGTAGGATTTGGCGTAGTAGGCGAAGGCGTCGTGCGAGGTGATCACTTTGCGCTGCGCGAGCGGGATGGGGGCCCAGGCAGCTTTGATGTCGGCGTCCAGCGTTTTCAGCTGGGCAATGTAGGCGCCGGCGTTGCGCTGGTAAATGTCGCAGCCGCTGGCGTCGACCTCGCACAGACCCTTGGCAATGTTGCCCACGTAGGTGATCACGTTGGGCACGCTTTGCCAGGCGTGCGGGTCTGCCGCACCGCCGTGGCTGTGTCCGTGTTGGTGCCCATGGTTGTCGGCTTTGCCTTTGACCGGCTCAATGCCTTGGCTGACCACCACGTGCCGGCCCTTGTAGCTGGCTGTGTTGAGCAGCCGGCTCATCCAGCCTTCAAAGCCCAGGCCGTTGGAAAACACAATTTGGGCCTGTCCGACCAGTTTCGCTTGCGAGGGTGTGGGCTGGAACACATGGGAGTCGCTGCCGGGACCGACGAGCAGGTCGACCGCCACGCGGTCGCCTCCGACCTGCTTGACGAGGTCGCCGAGGATGCTGAAGCTCGCTACGGCCTTGATGGGCGCCGGGGTTTGGGCCTGCAGCGCCGGGCTGAGTGCCAAAGAGGCGAGGCCGATGGCGGAGGCGATGAGGTGGCGGCGCAGAGAGGCGGTCATGGTGGTTCCTTGGGTTTCAGGCTTTGAGATGGGAGGACGCAGGGCGCTGATGGCGCAGCGCGCCGTAGGGGGCGAGCAGGAGGGACAGCAGGTAGGCTGCGCCCAGGCTGAGCACGATCGTCGGGCTGGTGGGCAGGTCGGCGTGGTATGAAAGCAGCAGGCCGCTGAGGCTGGCGCCCAGCGCGAGCGCCGTGGCCATCAGCAGCAGGGGGCCGAGGCGACGCACCCAGAAGCGCGCGGTGGCCGCAGGCAGCACCATGATGCCCACGGCCATGAGCGTACCCAGCGCATGAAAGCCGGCCACCAGGTTGATGACCAGCAGGCCCAGGAAGCCGTAGTGCGCCACCGGGCTCCAGCGGCTGACCTGGCGCAGGAAGCCCGGGTCCAGGCATTCCATCACCAGTGGGCGGTAGAGCAGGGCGAGGCCGGCCAGCGTGACCGCGCAGATGCCGCCAAGCAGCAGCAGCGCGGGGTCGTCCAGCGCCAGCACGGTGCCGAACAGCACATGCAGCAGATCCACGCTGTTGCCGCGCACCGAGACGATGAGCACGCCCAGCGCCAGTGAGAGCAGGTAGAAGGCCGCGAGGCTGGTGTCTTCGCGTAGCACGGTGTTGCGCGAGACCAGGCCCGAGCCCACCGCCACCGCCAGGCCGGCGAACACGCCGCCAATGGTCATGGCGGTGAGCGAGAGCCCGGCCACCAGGTAGCCAATAGCGGCGCCGGGCAAGATGGCGTGGGCCATGGCGTCGCCGGTCAGGCTCATGCGCCGCAGCATCAGGAACACGCCCACGGGCGCAGCGCTCAGCGACAGCGCCACGCAGCCGAGCAGCGCGCTGCGCATGAAGCCGAACTCCACCAGCGGGCCCAGAAGCGGGTTGGTCATCAGCCAGGCCAGGAACGGGGTCACAGCGGGTTCGCTCATGGCAGCGCCTCTTCCCGGTGAGTGTGGGTAGGCGTATGGGGGTGGGCGTGCGCGTGCGCATCGCCCTGCGGATCCGGCGAGGCTGCGCAGAGCGGGGCGTCATCGTCAAACGGTTCCTGCATGCGCTGCGCGCGCCCCCAGTTGGTCTCGCTCAAGACCCTCGCGGTGGGACCGAAGGCCACCAACTCGCGCGCCAGCAGCAGCGTGAGCGGGAAGTGCGCGAGCACCTGTGCCAGGTCGTGCAGCACCACGATGACGGTTTTGCCCTGGCGCTGCCAGCGGTGCAGCAGCGCCAGCAGGTCGGTGCTGGTGCGGTTGTCCACGGCGGCAAAGGGTTCGTCGAGCAGCACCACGGGTGCGTCCTGCAGGATCAGTCGGGCAAACAGCGCGCGCTGCAACTGACCGCCCGACAGCGTGTCCAGCCCGCGCGATTCAAAGCCGGTGAGCCCGACCGCAGCCAGCGCCTCGTCGCACAGGCGCCGGTGTTCGGCGGTGAAGCGCCCGAGCGCGCCCACCCGGTGCCACAGGCCCATGGCCACCATGCGCCGCACGTCGATGGGAAAGCTCGGGTCCAGCCCGCTGTGTTGCGGCAGCCAGGCGATGCGCTGTCCGGTCAGACCGCTCACCGATCCGCTGATGGGGCGCAGTTCACCCGCCAGCGCCTTGATGAGTGTGGACTTGCCCGCGCCGTTGGGCCCCACCAGCGCCAGCAGCGAGCCCGGCGCTATGCGCGCGCTGACGTGGTGCACCGCAGGGTGGCGGTCGTAGCCGAGGGTGAGGTTGTGGAGCTCAATCACCGGAGCTGCCGAGGCTGTCGGGTCTGCGGGCGGGTGGGGCATGTTGGCGGGTTGTTTAAATTGTTGCAATTGAATTGCATTAATCTCCAAAGAAGGCGATAGTAACGCAACTCAGTTGCAACAAATGGAGGCAAGCCCATGTCTGCCCGTCCCGCCACAGAACCCGCTGCCGTGCCGCCCGAGATTCAGACCCGCTTGGAAGCCGCCGGCCTGCGTCGCACACTGGCCACCCGCGCCGTGCTCGGGCTGTTCCTGGCGTCTCCGCAGGGCACGCTGAGCCACGCGCAGGCACTGGCCTCGCTCACCGCCCGGGGGTTGGACATCAACCGCGTTACGCTCTACCGCCTGCTGGACCGGCTGGCGGCCTGCGGCGTGCTGCAACGCCACGCCGACGACGGTGCACGCACCTGGCGCTTTTGCCTGGCCGACGCGCCGCAAGAGGGTCTGGTGCCCCGGTTTGAATGCGACGCCTGCCATCGCCAGTTTCGCCTGACCGAAGCCAGCGAGCCGACCCGGGCCGTGGCCACCGACCTGTATCGCACCCTGGCCCGTCTGGGCCATCAGGGCCAGCGGGTGGACCTGTCCATTCACGGCACGTGTGCCGGCTGCATACCCGCTGCGCAAAGGGGCACCCAGGAGCCGCTCGCGTGATTCAGGCGCGGGGCGTGGCGTTTGCCTACCCTGCGGGGCAACTGCTGTGCTTTGACGACGTGTCGGTGGAGCAGGGCGGCACGCTGCTGCTGCGCGGGCCGTCGGGCAGCGGCAAGTCCACCTGGCTGGCGCTGGTGGCGGGCCTGCTCACACCCAGCGCGGGCGTGCTGCGGGTGGCTGACCAGGATCTGGCGGCGCTCAACCGCAGCGCGCGAGACCACTGGCGGGCGCGCCATGTGGGTTTTTTGCCGCAAAAATTGCACCTGAGCGACGCGCTCACCGTGGCCGACAACTTGGCGCTGGTGTATTTCGCTGCCGGTTTGCCGGTGGACCGCAGCGCTATCGCGCAGGGCTTGGCCGCGCTGGGCGTGGCCGATCTGGCGAATCGAAAACCCACCCAGCTCTCGGGTGGGCAAGCCCAGCGGGTGGCCCTGGCCCGTGCCCTGTTGCTGCGTCCGCGCGTGGTGCTGGTCGACGAACCCACCGCCAGCCTGGACGACGCAGCCTGCGCCACCGCCCTGCAGCGTTTGCAGCGCAGTGCCCAGGCCTGTGGCGCCACGCTGGTGGTGGCCACGCACGATGCGCGGGTGCTGCAGGCGCTGCCGCAGGCGCAGGTGTTGGCCTTTCATGCCAGCGCTGTCGGGGCGGCGGCATGACCGTGTTCACCCTGTCGTGGCGCTACCTGTGGTCGCGCCCGCTGGCCACGGCGCTCAATCTGCTGTTGCTCGCGCTGGGCCTGGCGTCTGTGGCCTTTGTGCTCATTGCGCGCGACCAGGTGGAGCGCGCCTTCGAACGCGACCTGGCCGGCATTGACCTGGTGGTGGGGGCCAAAGGCAGCCCCATGCAACTCATTTTGGCGGGCGTGTTTCATCTGGATGTGCCGCCGGGCAACATCGCGCTGGCCGATGTGCAGGCTCTGGAACAGCACCCGCAGGTGGCCCAACTGATTCCGCTGAGCCTGGGCGACAACCTGCAAGGTTTCCGCATTGTGGGCACCACGGTGGCCTACCCCCAGCACTACGCGGCGAAGCTGCAGCAAGGCGCCTGGTGGGCGGCGCCCATGGAAGCGGTGCTGGGCGCCCAGGTGGCGCGCGCCACCGGGCTGGTGCTGGGACAGGCGTTTTTCGGTGCACACGGCCTGGGGCAGGGCGGTATGGCGCACGACGAAGCGCTGTACCGGGTGACCGGGGTGCTGGCGCCCTGCGGCTGTGTGCTCGACCGGCTGGTGCTCACCGCCACCGAGTCGGTGTGGAAAGTGCATGACGACATGCATGCCACCGACGACATGACCGACGAAGATCGCGAAGCCATCGCGGCTGACCGCGAGGTGACGGTAGCGCTGATCCGCTACAACAGCCCACTGGCAGCGGTGAGCTTGCCGCGCTTTATCAACGACAGCACCGCCCTGCAGGCAGCCGCGCCGGCGGTGGAAATCACGCGCCTGCTCAGCATGGTGGGCGTGGGCACGCGGGTGTTTCAGGGACTGGGCGTGGTGTTGCTGGGTGTGGCGGCGTTGTCGGTTTTCATTGCGCTGTGGAGCGCGGTGCGCGAGCGCCGGGGCGACCTGGCCATGCTCCGGATGCTGGGCGCGTCACCGCTCAAGGTGGGCGCGCTGCTGTTGTGTGAGGCTCTGTGGCTGGCCGTGATGGCCTGCGTGCTGGGCTTGTTGACAGCGCACGGCCTGGCCGCGCTGCTCGCTGAGTTGTTGATGGCGGAGCAGTCGCTGGCCCTGTCGGGCTGGCAATGGGTGCACACTGTGGTGTGGGTGCCTGTGCTGGCGCTGGGGGTGGCGCTCTTGGCGGCGGGTTTGCCCGCGCTTAGCGCCTACCGTTTGGACGTGATGCCGCTGTTGAATTCGAGGTGATGCCCATGAAAAAATATGCGATGTTTCTGGCGGCTGCGGCCTTGCTGAGCACCGCCGCGCTGGCCCAGCATGCCGACAAAGAACGCAAGGAAGACGCCGCCCGCCACAGGGCCATTGCAGCGGCGCACGAAAATGCGGCCAGGTGCCTGGAGTCGGCCAAGAGCGAAGACGTGTGCCTGAAGGAACTCCAGACCGCCTGCAAGGGTCTGGCCATTGGTAAGTATTGCGGCATGAAGCACAGTCACTGAGCCCACCCCCATCGCTTGCTCGCTGCGCGTAGCCGCTCAGCCCCTCAAGGGGCAACGCTGGCGGCCCGGCGAAGCCGGTTCCGCGGCGTTCTTGGGTTCAGACATTTCTTTCGCATGAATCACCTTTCCCGTTCTGTTGTTGCGTTGTCCTTGTGCGGAGTGGCTGCTGCCTTCGCGCAGACACTGTCGTCGCCTCTGGGCACGCCGGCACCATCAAAATCTGCACCTGCGGGCACGCCGTCCGCTGTGCCGCACGGGCAGGGCGCCGGCGTGCACAGCCCGCTGAGCCCATTCGCGCCGCTGCCCAGGCGCACCGACGTGGTGGCCTGGTCGGTTCTGACCGACGTGACCACGCGCGTTGAAAACCGCCGCATCGTGCCCGTCTACCCCAAGGCGGTTACGGCGTTGAACCAGAAAACATTGCGCCTGCAGGGCTTCATGATGCCGCTGGAAGCGGGCGAGCAGCAGCGGCACTTCTTGCTGGCATCGGTGCCGCTGACGTGTTCGTTTTGCACCCCCGGCGGCCCGGAAAGCATGGTGGAGGTGCGTACCAAAACCCCGGTGAAATACAGCCTGGGCGCGGTGGTGGTCGAGGGCAAGTTCCATGTGTTGCAAAACGACCCCTATGGGCTGTACTACCGCATCACCGAGGGTGTGGGCGTGAAGTAAATCGGGCTTGCCCGAGTCGCTGTGCGCCAGCGTCATGGCGACAGCGCGGTTGCAGGGTCGGCGATACCATTGCCGAGTGACCCTTTCTACCCACCCCGTCTTTGTCTCCCTCACCCCGGTTTTTTTGCTCATTGCCATCGGCTACCTGGCCGGGCGTCTGCAGTGGATTCGCGAAGCCGCCGTCAAGGACCTGTCCAACCTTGTCTTCTTGCTGCTGATCCCGGCACTGCTGTTTCGCACCATGAGCGCGGTGCATTTTGAAACGCTGGACCTGCGGCCCGTTGCCGCCTACTTTGCGGCGGCGCTGGCCCTGCTGGGCGTGTCCATTGCGTGGCGCGGGTTCAACCGAACCAGCGTGGTGATCGCGCTGGGCGGGGTGTTTTCCAACATGGTCATGATCGGCATCACCCTGGTGGAGCTGGCCTATGGCAAGGCGGGCCTGGTGACGCTGCTGACCCTGGTGTCGGTGCACGCCCTGATCTTGCTCACCGTGGGCTCCGTGGTGCTGGAGCTGGCGGTGGCCCGCGAAGCCCGTGCCGGTGGCGAGCGCGCACCGCATGTGCTGCAAACGGCTTGGTCGGCCTTCAAGGGCGCACTGATCCACCCCATTCCCTTGCCCATTTTGAGCGGCTTGCTGTTCGCCCAGACCGGCTGGGCGTTGCCCGCGGTGGTGGACAAACCGCTGCAGTTGCTGGGCAGCGCCTTTGGCCCCATTGCGCTGGTGCTGGTGGGGGTGACGCTGGCCCGCACACCTCTGGGTGGCCACTTGCGCCAGGCGCTGTGGATCTCGGCATCAAAAAACCTGGCTTTGCCGCTGCTGGTGGGTCTGTCGGCCTGGGCCTCTGGCATTACCGGCTTGCCGCTCACGGTGATGGTGGTCGCCGCCGCGCTGCCCATGGGCGCCAACGTGTTTTTGTTTGCCCAGCGCTACGAAGTGGCCCAGGAACTCATCACCACCAGCATGGGCCTGTCCACCGTACTGGCTTTGTTCACGCTCAGCCTGGTCATGCTGGTGATGGCTTATGTGAACTGAGCCTCAGCCCGGGCAACCCGAACATGCCGGTTGCGCCGGCTATTGGCTGATCTTGCGAGCCTCTTCGATCTGGTATTCAAAGTAGTGCTGGATGCCGTAGGTCAAACTGCCCATGAACGACACCGTCCCCAGCAGCATGCCCAGCACCAGCGCGCCAATGGTCAGCCAGGTGGTGGCGCCGGCGCTGGCTTCGTCATCGGTGCCGGGGTTGAACCAGCGGTTCCACTTGGCCCGGTCGCTGAGCGCATACACAATGCCCGCCAGGCAGCCCGCCGCGATGCTGCTGCCCAAAAAAGGAATGAGTACCCAGGCCAGCTTGTCGTCTTGCCCCAGCGCCTGCACCCGGTTCACGCCCCACCAGCCAAGACCTGCCGCAATCGGGTGCAGCCAGCCGATCCAGTCGCCCAGGCCGCGCAGGTAAAAGCGGTGCACGCCCATGCTGCCAACCACCACCGCCAGCCAGGTGGCCACGGTTTTGTTTTTGGCGCGGCGCGTCATGCCAAGTCCTTGGGTGGCGTGCTGTCGCCAGCGCCCAGGGACTTTTGCATCAGCACAATGTCCAGCCAGCGGTCAAACTTCCAGCCGCATGAGTTGATGACGCCCGCGGGCTGAAAGCCCAGCGCGCGGTGCACGCCAATCGACCCTGCATTGGCCGAATCGCCAATCACCGCCATCACCTTGCGCACACCGGTCCGCTCCAGCGCTGCCAGCAACTCGGCCAGCAAGGCGCGCCCGAGGCCTTTGCCTGCAGCTTCTGGCGCCATGTAAATCGAATCTTCAACCGAAAACCGGTAAGCCGGGCGAGGCTTGAACCAATTGCCGTAGGCAAAGCCCAGCACCTCGCTGCCGTCTTCCACGACCAGCCAGGGCAGGCCTTTGGCCAGCACGTCGGCACGGCGGATGGTCATGTCGGCCACGCTGGGCGGGGTGGTTTCAAAGGTGCCGGTGCCGTGCAGCACATGGTGACCGTAAATGCGGGTGATGGCGTCGAGATCTTCTTCGCGGCTGGGGCGGATCAGAGGCATGAATCGTTAAAGAGTTGGGGTGGCCATCGGCCGGTAAGGGTGGTGCGCTGGTGGGCCCGCCAGCACGGGGCTATAATCGCGGGTTTTGCGGCGTTTCGCTGACCGGGTGGTCAGTCGTGTGTCTCAAGCGTTGCAATGAAACGGGTTGACAAATCGGATGAAGTTCAGCCGATGAAAACCCGGTGAGGTACCGATTGTGGTGCCTCTCCACCCGAAGGATAAATCATGGTCGTCATTCGACTCTCCCGCGGCGGCTCCAAAGCCCGCCCTTTTTACAACATCGTGGTTGCTGACAAGCGCAACCGCCGCGATGGCCGCTTCATCGAGCGTATCGGTTTCTACAACCCACTGGCCCGTGGTGGTGAAGAGCCCCTGCGTATCGCCCTGGACCGTCTGACCTATTGGACGGGCGTTGGCGCCGAGCCGTCGGACACCGTGGCCCGTCTGGTCAAGCAACACGCCGCCAAAGCCGCTGCGGTGACCGCTGCCTGACCCCAAGGCCGCGTATCCCGTGAGCGATCCCACGTCCGGCGCCTTCAAGGCGTCTTCCCTGCCGGTTGACGCCATCGAACTCGGCCGATTCCAGGAGGCGTGGGGCCTCAAAGGGTGGCTTCACATCCTGCCACACAGCGCCGACACCGAAGCGCTGTTCGCTTCGACCGAATGGTTCCTGCAGCCGCCCGAAGCCCGCTTCGCACGCGGCTTTTCGGCATTTTCCGGTTCCGTCACCGTCAAGGTTGCCGAGATCAAGGTCCATGCCGATGGTGTGGTGGCCCGCATCGAAGGGGTGGACGACCGCAACGCGGCCGAAGCCCTCAAGGGCGTGCGTATTTACGTTCCCCGAAGTGCTTTTCCGGCCACGCCAGACGGCGAGTATTACTGGGTGGATCTCATTGGCCTCGATGTGGTCAACCGCGAAGGCGTGCACATGGGCATCGTGCGCGACCTGCTCACCACCGGCCCGAATTCGGTGCTGGTGCTCGAATACACCGAAACAGTTGACGGTGCAGCGCGCAGCGCCGAACGCATGATCCCGTTCGTGTCAGCCTATGTGGACAGCGTGGATCAGTCCACCCGCCGCATCACGGTGGACTGGCAACTGGACTACTAGACGACCCCGCTTCCTGGATGCAGCTCAACTGGTCTGGGCCGCGCAGCAGGTTTCACTGCGTTTGATGGCTTGACTGCTACTTGACGCTACTGAGTCGTTGCCCGCGAAGTCGAAGTGAAGCGCTGCGAGCGCGACACAATACCTGCCATGCGATTCGACGTCATCACCCTGTTTCCCGAACTGTTTGCCCCGTTTTTGACCTGCGGCATCAACCGCCGGGCGTTTGAGTCGGGCCTGGTCGAGGTGTGTTTGTGGAACCCGCGGGACTTTGCTGAAGGCAATTACCGCCGCGTGGACGACCGGCCGTTTGGCGGTGGCCCAGGCATGGTGATGATGGCCGAGCCGCTCTGGCAATGCTTGCGGGCGGTGCGCGCTGAGCGGGCCGAGCCCCTTCAAGCCCAGGCACCCGTGGTGCTTTTTTCCCCCATTGGTGATCGGCTCGACCACGCTGCTGTGGAGGGCTGGTCGCAAAGCGCGGGGGCGGTGCTGGTGTGCGGCCGCTATGAAGGCGTTGACCAGCGCTTCATTGATGCTTGTGTCGACGTGCAGATCAGCTTGGGAGACTTCGTGTTGTCAGGCGGTGAAATTGCGGCCATGGCCTTGCTGGACGCCGTGGCTCGTTTGCAGCCGGGGGTGTTGAATGACGAAGGCAGCCATCAGCAAGACAGCTTCAACCCAGCCCTGGATGGCTTGCTGGACAGTCCGCACCACACCCGCCCGGAAACTTGGCAAGGCCCGAAGGGGCCGACCGCTGTGCCCGATGTGTTGCTGGGCGGTCACCATGAGCGCATAGCGCGCTACCGCCGCGAACAAAGCCTGTTGCTCACAGCACGCCTGCGGCCCGACCTTTTAGCGCTGGCGCGGGAGCGAGGGGAGCTCTCTGTGGCGGACGAGAAATTTCTTCGCGCGGCCCGCAGCGAGCCGGTCGGGTTATAATGCAAGGCTTTTCGATCCTCTGACCGGCCGCCGTGACCGGGACAGCCCGCAGCCAGCGCTCCCTTGGGGGTGCCCGCTGGACAGGGCCCCTGCCGGATTCGTGGCCTTTAGTGCAGCGCGGGCATGATCGTGAAATCAGGAAACCATGAACCTCATCCAGACCCTTGAGCAAGAAGAAATTGCTCGTTTGAACAAAGTCATTCCCCCATTTGCACCTGGCGACACCGTGATCGTCAGCGTGAACGTGGTTGAAGGTACCCGCAAGCGTTTGCAGGCTTACGAGGGTGTGGTGGTTGCCCGCCGCAACCGTGGCCTGAACTCCAGCTTCATCGTGCGCAAGATCTCCAACGGCGAAGGTGTGGAGCGTACGTTCCCGCTGTACAGCCCGCTGATCGCCAAGATTGAGGTCAAGCGCCGTGGTTCCGTGCGCCGTGCCAAGCTGTACTACCTGCGCGAGCGCAGCGGCAAGTCGGCACGTATCAAGGAAAAGCTGGGCGCGTAAAGCCTGGGGCATCCCTTGCCCTTGGTCTCGCCAAAAGGCCGCTCTCCGGAGCGGCTTTTTTCATGTGCGCCCAGCATGGGCGCACACCTGCGGGTGCAAGTCCCGCCGCAAGTTGACCAAGACGAGCGAAGCGAAGCGCAACTGCACGAGGGCGACCGGGTGTGGGAAGGAAGCGTGGGGCGTAAATCATGAGCCGATGGACAAGAACCACATAGAAGGCGTTGCCGATCAGGGCGAAGCGGGCATGAAACCGCAAAGCTCTTTTGGTCAAAGATCAGGCGGCGTAAATGGGGCGGTTGTGTGATGAAGGAGTGCGTTCTTACCTGGGGAGATCTCGCCTGGCGCCTGAAAGGGCGACGGTACTGCCGGAGCGAGAAGTCAGCAGAAGCCGTCGTAGCAGGAGCCGGGGCCGCTGAGGCCACAAGGCAAGAGCGAAGGACCGAACGAGAGTGAGTGACCGAGGACAAGGAGATGTCAAAGGCTATGCGTCAGATGCCGGATTCATCCGGGCGGG
>Ga0208242_100775_pt1 | contig 12592 bp, 13 predicted proteins | sample SubbioAug_CSW13A_FD_184825 | JGI IMG/M metagenome (GOLD analysis project Ga0208242, IMG submission 184825) | Serpentinite rock and fluid subsurface biosphere microbial communities from McLaughlin Reserve, California, USA - CR12Aug_CSW13A (SPAdes) | ecosystem: Environmental > Terrestrial > Deep... | reverse complement strand
CCCGATTTCCAACCTGGTGATCAACGGCAGCAAAGGCCTGGCCGACATCACCACCCCTTACGACGGCCTGGAGAAGAACCATGGCGTCAAGGTGGTGCGTGACATGGTCACGGCCATCGACCCCGATAAGCGCACTGTCAAGCTGGCCGGCGGCGGCGAACTGGCGTACGACCGCCTGATCCTGTCGCCTGGCATCGACTTCATGTGGAACACCCTGCCCGGCATGGCCAAGGACGGCGCCAAGGACAAGGTGCTGCACGCCTGGAAAGCGGGCCCGCAGACGGTAGCCCTGCGCCAGCAGCTCGAGGCCATGCCCGATGGCGGCGTCTATGCCCTGTCGATCCCGCTGGCCCCCTACCGCTGCCCCCCCGGGCCGTACGAGCGCGCCTGCATGGTGGCCAACTACTTCAAGAAGGCCAAGCCCAAGAGCAAGGTGGTCATCTTCGACGCCAACGACGACATCCAGTCGAAGAAGGGCCTGTTCATGAAGGCCTGGGACGAGCACTACAAGGGCATGATCGAGTACCGGCCCAAGCACAAGGTGGTGGACGTGGACGCGGCCACCAACACGCTGAAGTTCGAGTTCAACGACGACTTCAAGGCCGCCGTGGCCAACGTGGTGCCCGACATGCGCGCCGGCGACATCGCCGTGAAGTCGGGCCTGGCCACCGCCAACGCCCGCTGGTGCGAGGTGGACTTCCTGACCTTCGAGTCCAAGGCAGTCAAAAACATCCACGTGCTGGGCGACGCGATCCAGATCGCACCGGCCATGCCCAAGTCGGGGCACATGGCCAACCAGCACGGCAAGACCTGTGCCGCCGCCGTGGTGTCGCTGCTGATGGGCAAGGAGCCCCCGCAGCTGCCGATCTACGCCAACACCTGCTACAGCTTCGTGACCGACGAGGACGTGGTGCACGTGGCCAGCGTGCACCGCTACGACGCCGAAAAGAAGACCATGCTCACGGTGCCCGGTTCCGGCGGCGTCTCGGCGGCCGCCAGCGAGCTGGAAGGCCGCTACGCCTTGGCCTGGGCCCGCAACATCTGGGCCGACACGCTGATGTGATGCCCAACCACCCCGGCCCGCGCCGGGGTTTTTTGCCCTTCAAATATCAGTGTGAGGTGATGCAATGAAGTTTCAGCCATCGTTCGGGCAGGCCGTGTTGCTGGCGCTGGCGGCGCTGTCCGTGGGATCGGTCCATGCGCAAGCCGATGAGGCCAGGGCCAAGAAAATCGCCGGAGGCTCGTGCTTCCTGTGCCATGGCGCGCAGGGCGAATCCACCAGCGAGGTGTTCCCGCGCCTGGCCGGGCAGAACGCCGAGTACATCGCCAAGCAGTTGGAGGCCTTCAAGTCCGGCCAGCGCCAGAGCACGGCCATGGTCGACATGGTATCGAGGCTGACCCCAGACGAAATGCTGGCACTGGGCCGGTATTACGAAAAGATGCGTCTGCCTGCGGAGGAGGCCAAAGACCCTCAGTTGGCCGCCATGGGGCGGTACATCTACCATGCGGGCAACAAGTTCAGCGGTGTACCGGCGTGTGCGAGTTGCCACGGCGTAGCGGGCGAAGGCGCGGCGCACCTGCCCCGCCTGGCCACCCAGTTCTCGGGTTACCTGTTCACCCAGCTCAAGCAGTTCAATAAGCGCCAGCGCACCAACGACAATGCGGTGATGCATGCCGTGGCCGAGCGGATGACCGAGCTCGAAATGGCGGCGGTGTCGGAATACCTCAGCAGCAAATAAGCGGGAGTGAGGGTTCCACACACCCTGCGCAGCAAACCGCCTGCGCAGGGTGTTTTTTTGTCTGCAACGTACCTGCCCGGCTTCAGTGGCCAGCGTGCAGCTTCGCGTGGATGCGGCGGGTGGTACGCCAGACGCTCCACAGCACCAGCGGGATCAGGGCACCGGCCGTCATCTCCGGGTGGATGGGTACACCGGCTGTCTTGAGCGCCTTGGCGCCATAGAGCAGCAGACTGACCACGTAGTACGAGATGGCGGCAATCGACAACCCTTCCACCGTGCTCTGCAGCCGCAGCTGCAATTCCTGGCCGCGGGTGAGCTTTTCCAGCAGCTGCTGGTTTTGCACTTCGGTGGCGATGTCAACCCGGGTGCGCAGCAACGCGCTGGTGCGGGCCACCCGCTCCGACAAGGAGGTGAGCCGATGGGCGGTGGACGCGACCGTGGCCATGGCGGGTGACAGGCGGCGCTGCATGAATTCGCCGATGGTCTGGGTGCCCTGGATCGGCCGTTCGCGCAACTCGGCAATGCGCTGCGCCACCAGCGTGTCGTAAGCCCGCGTCGCCGAGAACCGGTAGACGTGCTGGGCCATCGCCTTCTCGACCCGGGCGGCCAGGCCCACCAGGGTATCGAGCATTGCCTGGTCGGACGACGACTTGCGCTCCAGGTCGGCGGTGATGCGTGCCAGCTGCTGCTCGGCCTCGGCCAACTCGGGCGCCAGCCCCTTGGCCACTGGCAAGCCCCGCAAGGCCATGAGGCGGTAGGTTTCCAGCTCAAGCAGACGGGCCGAAATCCGGCCCGCGCGGGTTTCGGTGGTGTCTGGCGGGGCCACCACCAGCATGCGTTCGAACCCACTGTCGCGCAGCACGAAATCGGTCACGACCATGGAATGCGCATGGCTGCCCATGAGCGACGCGACCACCGGGTGATCGTCGAACCATTGCCGGGCATCGGTCAGGCGTTCGGCGGGGGCCGACAGATCGCCCGGCACCATGGCCAGCTTGATGGCGCAGAAGGTGCGCCCGGGCACAGCAGCCCACCACTGCGGCGGCAGCACCAGGTGCGACAGCAGTTCTGGCTCGCGGCTGCCCAGCGCAGCGGTCTCGGGCAGGGGTTGCACCAGCGAGTAGCGAGTGAACTCGGTGTGCCGCTCCCATTTGAGGGTGCAGCCGGGCAGGCGCAAACGCAGGAAGTTGCCAGCGAGTTCCTCGGGCGTCAACGTGTGCTGCCCTGGCAATTGGCGCAGATGCTCGCATTCCTGCTCTCGGGTGATCCCTTCGTTGTACACGGCCAGGTAAACGACCAGGGCCGGCAGGCGGATGCGGGCCGACGGCCTGGCGTGCACCTCGTTGTGCAAACTCTCCCGCAAGGGATCGTCTGGCGGAAGCGCGCGCAGGGGCTCGGCGTACGGGTCGTCGGTGATCGGCTTGTTCATACCCATTGGAGTATTTTACGCAGGCACCCGGCCTAGCATCGCAGGACAGGCATGGGCAACGTATCGTACTGCACGGGCACGATCTGGCGTGACGGCCCCCAAATACAAAAAAGCCTCCGTGGTCCACGGAGGCTTTTTGCGGAGCAACGGTCGCTTACGCGCCCAGCTTTTCCTTGATACGGGCCGACTTGCCGCTGCGGTCGCGCAGGTAGTACAGCTTGGCACGGCGCACGTCACCGCGGCGCTTGACCTCGATCTTGGCGATACGGGGGCTGTACAGCGGGAAGGTACGCTCCACGCCTTCGCCGTTGGAGATCTTGCGGACGATGAAGCTGGAATTCAGGCCACGGTTGCGCTTGGCGATCACCACACCTTCGTAGGCCTGCACGCGCTTGCGGTTGCCTTCAACCACGTTCACGCTGACGATGACGGTGTCGCCCGGAGCGAATTCGGGGATTTCCTTGTTCAGGCGAGCGATTTCTTCTTGCTCGAGGATCTGGATGAGGTTCATGGTTTCCTTGACTCTCGATCATGGACGCGCTGCACTAAAGGCCCATTGCACGGTCAACCGAAGGATTGACGCGGCAGCGGACGGCCGCCAGAGGATCGAAGCTCTCCATTATAGCCCGAAAGCCATCGCTGACTCAAGGCTTTGGTCGCGGCATCTGGCCGGTCTGGTCCCGCAGGAATGCTTCGTCCTTGGGCGACAAGGCGCCGCGGGCCCGCACCGCCTCCAGCACGTCGGGGCGGCATTCCGCGGTCAGCCTCAGGCGCTGCTGGCGGCGCCAGGCCTCGATCTGCCCGTGGTGCCCCGACATCAGCACCGGTGGCACCGGCGCGGGCCCGGCCGGGCCGTCCCAGGACTCGGGCCGGGTGTAGTGGGGGCAGTCGAGCAGGCCGTCGAGCGCCGGGTTGAAACTGTCCTGCTGGTGGCTGCCTTCGTCGTTGAGCACGCCGGGCTGCAAGCGGGCCACCGCGTCGAGGAGGGCCAACGCGGCCAGCTCGCCGCCCGACAGCACGAAGTCGCCCAGGCTCCACTGCAGGTCAACACAGGCGTCGATGAAACGCTGGTCGATGCCCTCATAGCGCCCGCACACCAGGATGGCGCCGCGCCCTTCGGCCTGTTCGGCCACAACGCCGTGGTCCATCCGTCGCCCCAAGGGCGAGAACAACACCGTCGGCACCGGCTCGCCCTCGGCCCGGTCGGCCCGGATGGCTTGCCAGCAGCGGTACAGCGGCTCGGCCATCATGACCATGCCCGGCCCGCCGCCAAACGGCCGGTCGTCGACGCGCCGGTAGTTGCCCTCGGCGTGGTCACGCGGGTTCCACAGGCGCACCTCAACCTGACCGGACGCGTAGGCACGCCGGTTGATGCCGTGGTTCAGGAACGGCCCGAACAGCTCGGGGAACAGGGTGATGACGTCAAAGCGCATGGTTCAGCCGGGCGCTGCGGCCACCGCGGCGCTCAGTAATCGGGTTGCCAGTCGACGGTGATGCGGCGCGCGGCCAGGTCAACCTGGTCAACGTAGGCCGAAACGAAAGGGATCATGCGCTCGCGCAGCTTGTCGCCTTCGCGGTATTCGAGGCACAACACCGAATGCGGACCGGTGGACAAGAGATCGTGCACGACACCGAGCTCGACACCTTCGCGGTTGACCACCGACAAACCGATCAGGTCGACCCAGTAGAACTCGTCGGGGTTGTCGCTCGGTGGAAAGTCGGCACGGGAGACGAAAATGCGCGCGCCCTTGAGGGCCTCAGCAGCATTGCGGTCGGCCACCGGCACGAGCCGGGCCACCAGGCCATCGGCGTGGGATTTGACTTCGGCCACCTCGCACGCCACCACGCCGGTGAACGCATCGAAGCCACGGGCATAACGGCCCTCGGGCGGCTGAAGGAACCAGTGCCGGACGTGCAGCAACACATCGGCACTGGTGCTGTGGGGGTGCAGGCGCACCCACCCTTTGATGCCCCACGCATCCTGCACCCGCCCCAGCTCCACCGCATCGGCGGGGAGGGTCGCAGGCGTCAGGCCGGACACGGTGGTCACGACAGCGCGGGGACGCTCAGACTCAGGCAGCGGCCGGAGCGGCCTTGGCGGCCTGCTTGATCAGGCGCTCGACGGTCTCGGAGGCCTGGGCACCCACACCCAGCCAGTAGGTCAGGCGGTCCTGGGCGATGCGCAGGGGCTCTTCGCCACCTTTGGCCAGCGGGTTGTAGAAGCCAATGCGCTCGATGAAGCGGCCGTCACGGCGGTTGCGCTTGTCGGCCACGACGATGTTGTAGAACGGACGGGCTTTGGCGCCGCCGCGGGAGAGTCGAATGACGACCATGGTTTATCCTTCGGGTGGTAGTTCTTTCGCAACGCCTGAGACACACGACTGGCCACCCGGCCAGCGAAACGCTGCAAACCGCGCATTATACCCAGCCAGACAATTTGATGCCACAGGCAACGCCATGCTGATCCGAGACAGCCGCGACGACGACCTCGACGCGGTCACCCGCCTTTACCGTCACCACGTGCTGCACGGTACCGGAACTTTCGAGACCGAGCCCCCCTCTGTGAACGAGATGACCGCCCGACGTGCCGACGTGCTGCGCAAGGGACTGCCCTGGCTGGTGCTGGACGACGGCAGCTCGGTGGTCGGGTTTGCCTACGCCAACTGGTTCCGGCCGCGCGCGGCCTTCCGCTACGCGGTGGAGGACTCGATCTACCTGGCCCCCGAGGTGGCGGGCCGTGGCCTTGGCCGTGCCCTGCTGGCAGAGCTGCTGGCCCGCTGCGAAGCGGCCGGCATGCGCAAGGCCATCGCGGTCATTGGCGACTCGGCCAACGGTGGCTCCATCGGGCTGCACCGCGCCCTGGGGTTTGTGCACACCGGCACCGTGGCGTCGTGCGGCTGGAAGTTCGGCCGCTGGCTCGACATCGTACTGATGGAAAAAAGCCTGGGGCTCGGCGAACGCTGCCCACCCCAGGCGCAATGACATTGCGAACTGAACGTCTCATGACCTCCACCCAGACCTCGAGCACCCCGTCCCACCCCAAAGCCAAAAGCAAGACAGTGGCCGCCTGGCTGGCCCTGACCGGTGGCGTCTTTGGCTGGCACCGCCTCTACCTTTACGGCTGGCAGGACGTGTGGGCCTGGGCGCACGCGATCCCCACTGCCCTCGGACTCTGGGGGGTGGACCGGGTGCTGACCTACGGCCAGGACGACAAACTCTCGTGGCTGCTGCTGCCCTTGCTCGGCTTCAGCATTGCCGTGGCCTGCCTGACGGCCATCGTCTACGCCCTGCGCACGCCCGAGCAATGGAATGCCTGGCACAACCCCACCCTGGCCCACGATGCCCCCGCCGGCCACACCAACTGGCTGACCATCGGCGCCATCGTGTTCGCACTGATGTTTGGCGCCATCGGGCTGATGTCAGGGCTGGCGTTTGGCTTTCAGCGCTACTTCGAATACCAGATCGAGGAAGGGTTGAAGATCAGCCAGTGAGCCCGGATGCCGGTCAGGCTGCGCGGAACATGAAATACACCGCGCCCACCATGCACAGCGCCGCCCACAGGTAGTCCAGTTTCAGCGGTTCGTTCATGTAGAACACCGCAAACGGGGCAAACACGCTCAGTGTGATCACCTCCTGCATGATCTTGAGCTGGGCCACGCTGAACTGGGCGTGGCCGATTCGGTTGGCCGGTACCTGCAGCAGGTATTCGAACAGCGCGATGCCCCAGCTCGCCAGGGCCGCGGCGTACCAGGTGCTGTTCGCCTGGTGCTTGAGGTGGCCGTACCAGGCCAGGGTCATGAACACATTGGATGCGATGAGCAGACCGATGGTCTGCACCGGTACGGGCAGTTGTTGCAGCCAGTTCATGGTGTGGCGGTGTGAATGAAGACCCCGGAATAGCGGTGCATGGCCGGCCTGTTCAGGCCACCAGCCACGACATGACGAGCATGACCGCACTGAGCGTGAACAGCGCCAGCACCGTGGACACGCCCATGGCCGCGGTGGTGACATCCTCCACCACCCGGTAGCGCTGCGCGAACAAGAACACGTTGGCACCGGTGGGCAGTCCTGCGGCCACGACCATCACCGTCAAGGCCAGGCCCTCGATGCCCCACGCCCAGGCACTCAGGCCAACCAGCACCGGCAGCACCAGGTTCTTCGACAGCGCCAGCTTGAGCGCCAGCGACCAGTGCCCGGCCATCGGCGTGCGCGCCAGGCTCACGCCCACCAGCACGAGTGACAGCGGCCCGAACGCATTGCCCAGCAACTGCAAGGGCCGGTCCACCACCAGGGGCAGGGTCCAGCCCGTCTGGGCGAACAAGAGCCCGCAAACAATGGGCAGCGGGATCGGGTGGATGAGCGAGCCCTTGATGGCCGACCAGGCCGTGGTCGCCAGCCGTGGGGCCGGGCCGCCCTCGCGCTGCATCCCGTGGGCCGCCGCCAGTTCCAGCACCACCGAGCCCGCCGTCAACAAAATCAGCGCATGCACCGACACCAGCGTGAGCAAGGTCACCAACCCAGCCTGCCCATACGCCAGCCCCACCAGGGTGATGCCGATCATCACCATGTTGGAAAAGGTGCCCGCCAGCCCCAGCACCACGCTGCGGCAGTTGAACCCTCGCCACACGATCGAGACCGCCAGCAGCAACCCGGCGGCCAGGAAATAGGCCCCGATAGGCCGCAGGTCCAGCTGTTCCAGGCGCACACCGCTCATGGTGCGAAAGAGCAGCGCCGGGATCAGCAGCAGGAACACCAGATTGGACAGGTCCTTGACCGCTTCGCCGCGGATCCAGCCGCGGTGGCCAGCGGCGTAGCCGGCAGCGATCAGCAGGAAAACCGGGGTGAGCGACTGAAAGACGGGGTGGGCAGCGACATTCACGCGGGGAGTGTAGCCCCGGTCGCCCCGGTCATTTGACCCAGTCGGTGAACACGCGCTGCAGCTTGGCCACCTTGGGCGCGGCCACCGCCAGGCAGTAGCCGTGCCCCGGGTGGCGGGCGAAAAAGTCCTGGTGGTAGTCCTCGGCCGGGTGGTAGTTGTGCAGTGGCGCCACCTCGGTGACGATGGGGGCACCAAAAGCCCCTTCCGCCTCCAGCTCGGCGATCAGCGCCCGCGCCACGGGCTCCTGGGCGGCCTCGGTCCAGTAAATGCCGCTGCGGTACTGGGTGCCCACGTCGTGGCCCTGGCGGTTGGGGGTGGTCGGGTCGTGGGTGGCAAAAAAGATCTCGAGCAGCTGGCGCAGCCCGATGGTGTCGGGGTCGTAGACGAGCCGAACGGCCTCTGCATGCCCGGTCGTACCGGTGCACACCGCCTCGTAGGTGGGCGCCGGCAGCTGGCCGTTGCAATAACCGGACTCCACGTCCAGCACCCCGCGCACCCGGTCGAACACCGCCTCGGTGCACCAGAAACAGCCGCCCGCCAGCACGATGGTTTCAGTAGCGCTCATGCAAAATAATCCTTAAAAATCAAGTGTTTTCTCTAGGCTGCTTCTGTGTTTGTGGTTAAAATCTCAAAAAACACCCATGCTTTTTTAACCACTTCTAACCATCATGGCAGCACCCAAGTATCCCAAGAGGAAGCACCTGACAGTGATTGAAAAGGGCCCCAAAACCTATTTTAGGGTTCAGATAAACAAGCTGAAGATGGGGCTGAAAGTCAACAAGACTTTCACTGACTATGACCAGGCTGTGGAGTTCTTGAACGCTTGTGAAAACAAGCTGGCCACCAAGCATGTCAAGACCTTGCTGGAGATGGAGGCCAAAGAAAAGCAGTTCTTCCGTGAGTACTTTGAAAACCCACCCTTGGTTGAGTACCTGAATGAATACATACGCATCTACATCAGGCCCAAGTATGAGCACCTGAACCCTGGCCTAGAAAAAGACAAGTACAAGCTGCGCCAGAGAGATGGACTCATCAACACCCTGAAGAGGATTCTGAACACAGAAATCAACCACAAGGACCAGAACGACTGGACAGTAAATGAGCTGATTTTTACTGCCAGAACTCCAATCAAGCTTGGAAGCCTGAAGCCCAGAGACATCACAGTTGATGATGCCAACCAGCTGATTCTGGCACTCAAAAAGCAGGGACTGAAGCCCATCTCCATCTCTGACTATCTGAGCAGGATGTCAGTCTTCTGGAAGAAGCTGCGTTACATGGACAAAAAGTTGGAGGGGGCTTCCAACCCCTTCCTGAACTATGACAAGGACCTGATCAACTATGGTCAGAAGCGCTTCCACAAGAAGGCATTCAGGTTCACACCAGAGAAACTCAGGGCAGTTGCAACCATCATCAAAAGGAATGGCAATCCTGAGTTCAAGGCCATCATCCACTTGATGTACAAGCTTGGCCTGAGGAGGCAGGAAGCCATACTGCTGGAAAAGAGCCAGATTTCTGAGACCCCCACACCCCACATCTACATCCAGTCAAAAAACCATGAGCGCCTCGTATACCTGAACGACAGGACCCTTAGACTGATCAAGCAGTTCATCAAGCCAAAGCAAGAGAGACTGTTTTCCTACAAGGTGCTTGGGTTTGATGGTTCCTTTGTGAAGCCTTTCAAGGCTCATGGCATTGACCAACACTCTTTCCGTAAGGACTACATCTCAAGAATGATTGAACAGATTGGTGTGTCTAACAGCATCCTGCTCAGTCAAATGCTGGGGTTCACCACCCCAAGAGCCATTGAAAGGCTTCAGGCCACCTTCCCTGAAGCCCATACACTGACACAGCAACAGCTTCTCAAGCAGATTGGACACAAGGACTCAAGGATCACTGCTGAACACTATTTTTCATTCAAGTGAGCCACAGACCATCAGCCTTGTAAGACAGACCCCAAAGCACACATGACCACCATTCATCAAATCCTTGCAGAGTTCAGAGAGGCAGCCTCTTCCAACAGAGACATGGGGGACAAGTTTGAACGCTTGGTGGCCACCTACCTGATCACTGACCCTTTGCAAAATGAACGTTTCAGTGATGTGTGGCTGTGGTCAGAGTGGCCAGGTCGTGGCAATCAGCCTGACACAGGCATTGATCTGGTGGCCAAGGAGCGCTACACAGGGGAGTATTGCGCTATCCAGTGCAAGTTCTATGCAAAAGGGCACACAGTCCAGAAGGCTGACATAGACAGCTTTTTCACAGCATCAGGCAAAAAGCCATTCACCAGCCGCATGATTGTGGCCACCACTGAGTTTGGCAAGAATGCTGAAGAGGCTATGGTGAACCAGCAGCCTCCTGTTCAACGGTTGAGGCTGGAGGACCTGGAAAACAGTGCCATTGACTGGTCACAGTTCAGCCTCAAGAGGCCAGACCAGATGCAGTTGAGGGGTCGCAAGCAGCTCAGACCCCACCAGACCAAAGCCCGCCAGCATGTGATGGAAGGCCTGGAGTTTGCAGACAGGGGCAAACTCATCATGGCTTGTGGCACAGGCAAAACCTTCACTGCCCTGAAGATTGCTGAACTCTTTGCTGCAGGCCAGCAGCCTTGGAGCAACACCACCAGCCAGGGCATGGTCCTGTTTCTGGTGCCTTCCATTGCCCTGCTGTCCCAGACCCTGATGGAATGGACAGCAGAGACTGAGCAAGGCATGCATTGCTTTGCAGTCTGTTCAGACACAGCAGTGGGCAAGGCCAGTGACACAGAAGACATCCGTATTCATGACCTGCCCTTCCCTGCCACCACTGATGCCAGAAAGCTGGCCACCCAGCTGGGGGCCTTTGCTGGGAAGAAGCCTTTGACAGTGGTGTTCTCCACCTACCAGTCTATCCAGACCATTGCTGATGCCCAGAAGAAACATGGTGCCCCAGACTTTGACCTCATCATCTGTGATGAGGCCCACCGCACCACAGGGGTGATTCTGGATGCAGGTGATGAGAGCAACTTTGTGAAGGTCCATGATGGGGCATTCATCAAGGCCTCCAGAAGGCTCTACATGACTGCCACACCCAGGATCTTCAGTGATGGCTCCAAGAGCAAGGCTGAAGAAAATGATGCCATGGTGTGCTCCATGGATGACCCCAGCCTGTATGGGGAAGAGTTGCACAGGTTGGGTTTTGGTGAAGCTGTTGGGGCTGGCCTGTTGGCAGACTACAAGGTCATGGTTCTGGCTGTGGATGAGAAGTTTGTCAGCAAGACTTTCCAGAGCCAGTTGGCTGTTGAAGGTGAACTCAATCTGGACGATGTCGTCAAGATCACAGGCTGCTGGAATGGGCTGTCCAAAAGGATGGCACGTGATGCTGAGGGCAATGACCTGTCAGGGGATGATGCCCCCATGAGAAGGGCTGTGGCTTTCTCACGTTCCATCAAGGACAGCAAGAGACTGACAGAGCTGTTTGCTGGGGTGGTCCAGCAATACACAGATGCTGCCAAGGCAGAAGGCAGTGAAGAGGACATGCTGTCCTGTGAGGTGGACCATGTGGATGGCACCATGAACATGCTGACCCGTGGTCGCAAGCTGGACTGGCTCAAGGCAGACACAAGTGCTCAAGGCAATCTTTGTCGCATCCTTTCCAATGCAAGGTGTCTGTCTGAAGGGGTGGATGTGCCAGCACTGGATGCTGTGCTGTTCCTGAACCCACGCAACTCAGTGGTGGATGTGGTCCAGTCTGTGGGGCGTGTCATGCGCATTGCCCCTGGCAAAAAATATGGATACATCATCCTGCCCATTGGCATCCCTGCTGATGTACCCCCAGAAGAGGCCTTGAAGGACAACCAGAAATACAAAGTGGTCTGGCAGGTCTTGCAAGCCCTTCGTGCCCATGATGACCGTTTCAATGCAACGGTTAACAAGATTGAACTGAACACAGCCCGTCCAGACAACATCCAGATCATTGGTGTTTCTGGTGGAGGCAGTGATGAGGGAGAGGGAACCTCATCAGGAGCTGGTCAGGCCACCCCTGTTCAACTGGGCTTCAACTTCCCCCACTTGGAAGAATGGAGAGATGCCATTTTTGCCAAGATCGTCATGAAGTGTGGTGACAGGCGCTACTGGGAAAGTTGGGCCAAGGATGTGTCCCAGATTGCAGAAAGACACATCACCCGTATCAAGGCACTGGTGGCAGATGCAGACAGTACCCACAGACAAGCCTTTCAAGACTTCCTGAAGGGGCTGCAAACCAACCTGAACCCCAGTGTCACCCAGGACGATGCCATTGAAATGCTGGCTCAGCACCTGATCACTAGGCCAGTGTTTGATGCCTTGTTTGAAGGCTATGAGTTCACCAAGCTGAACCCTGTTTCCAGAACCATGCAAGCCATGCTGGATGCCCTGGAAAAGCAGGCTCTTGAGAAGGAACAGCGTAAGCGTCCGGCAAACCCATCTTGATGCGGGGCGCCGTGCTGAGCAAGATCGTGTGCATGCAACCTTCCGTGGACACGATGCTCAAAGACCCTCAATCCCCTCGTTACTCGGTGCGGCGCACGCA
>Ga0208242_100774_pt1 | contig 12605 bp, 7 predicted proteins | sample SubbioAug_CSW13A_FD_184825 | JGI IMG/M metagenome (GOLD analysis project Ga0208242, IMG submission 184825) | Serpentinite rock and fluid subsurface biosphere microbial communities from McLaughlin Reserve, California, USA - CR12Aug_CSW13A (SPAdes) | ecosystem: Environmental > Terrestrial > Deep... | reverse complement strand
TTCATGAACCGGGCCGGGCACCTGCCCGATGAAGAAGAGCAGTACGACGCCTACCGGCGCGCGGTCGAGGCGATGAAGGGCATGCCCGTCACGATCCGCACGGTCGACATCGGCGCCGACAAACCGCTGGACGGCATGAGCTCAAGCGAGCTGCGCCACGAATCGGTGCTCAACCCGGCGCTGGGGCTGCGGGCCATCCGCTGGAGCCTGTCCGAGCCGAGCATGTTCCGGCGGCAGCTGCGGGCGCTGTTCAGGGCCGCCCACCATGGGCCGGTCAAGATTCTGATCCCCATGCTGGCCAGCCAGCGCGAGATCCGCCAGACGCTCGAGAACATCGCCCATGTGCAGCGGCAGCTGACCGACTCGGGCAAGCCGTTTGGCAAGGTCGAGCTGGGCGCGATGATTGAAGTGCCGGCGGCGGCGCTCACGCTGCCGATTTTCCTGCGCCATTTTGATTTCGTGTCCATCGGCACGAACGACCTGATTCAGTACACGCTGGCCATCGACCGGGCCGACGAGGCCGTGGCCCATCTCTACGACCCCTGGCATCCGGCCATTCTGCAGCTGATCCAGTCGACGGTTCAGCAGGCGCGTGATGCGGGCAAGGGCGTGAGCCTGTGCGGCGAGATGGCGGGCGACCCGGCTTTCACCGAGCTGCTGTTGTCCATGGGCTTGCGCAGTTTCTCGATGCACCCCACGCAGATCGCCTCGGTCAAGCAGCGGGTGTTGCGGGCCGACACGCGCCGGCTGCGCCCCCTGCTCGACGAAGTGGTTTCGTCAGAAGACCCGGAGCAGGCCTGCGCAGACGCGCTGCTCGTGGGCAGCGCCGGGCTGCCGATTGCGCCGCGGGCGCTGTCGATCGCCTGAGTCACCCGCCGCGACGACGGGCGGTGTCGCTCAGCGCGCGCTGAGTTTTTCCCAGCGCTCCAGCAGGGCCATGAGCGCTTCGTCGATGGCCTGCACGCGTGCATTCAGTGCGGTGACATTGGCGCCCGCCTTGCGGTAGGCCTCTGGGTCGGCCAGCTGGCCCTGGATCGACGCTTGTTCGGCCTCGAGCGCGGCGATCTGGTCAGGCAGGCCGTCGAGCTCGCGCTGCTCTTTGTAGCTCAGCTTGCGCGGCTTGCTGGCCGCGGCGGTGGGGGTGGCGCTGGCGGTCGTGGCACCCGTGGCAGGCGTGCTCGCAGGCTGCCCACCGCCCGAGGCCGGGGCGTTCAGGCTTTGTGCCCGACGCGACTGCGTGAGCCAGTCTTCGACGCTGCCTTCGTATTCGCGCCAGCGGCCGTCACCTTCGGCCACGATGGTGCTGGTGACCACGTTGTCCAGGAAGCGGCGGTCGTGGCTGACCAGGAAGACGGTGCCGGTGAAGTCGGTCAGCAGGTCTTCGAGCAGGTCGAGCGTGTCGATGTCCAGGTCGTTGGTGGGCTCGTCAAGCACCAGCACGTTCGCAGGCCGCGCGAACAGGCGGGCCAGCAGCAGGCGGTTGCGCTCACCGCCGCTGAGCGTGCGCACCGGCGAGTTGGCCCGCTGGGGCGAGAACAGGAAGTCGCCCAGGTAGCCCATGACGTGTTTGCGCGTGCCGTTGATCTCGACCCACTCGCTGCCCGGGCTGATGAAATCGGCCAGGGTGGCGTTGAGGTCGATCTGGTCGCGCATCTGGTCAAAGTAGGCGACCTGCAGGTTGGCGCCTTGTCGCACGGTGCCCGAATCGGGCGCGAGTTCACCCAGGATGAGCTTGAGCAAGGTGGTCTTGCCCGCGCCGTTGGAGCCGATCAGGCCCACCTTGTCGCCGCGCAGGATGGTGGCCGAGAAGTCGCGCACGATGACGCGCTCGCCATAGCTTTTGTTCACCTGGTCGAGCTCGGCGACGATCTTACCGCCCCGCTCGCCCTGGGCCACATCGAGCTTCACGCGGCCAATCACGTCGCGCCGGGCCACACGTGCCTCGCGCAGGGTCTCCAGCCGTTTGATGCGGCTGACGCTGCGTGTGCGGCGGGCCTCCACGCCCTTGCGGATCCAGACTTCTTCTTGCGCGAGCAGTTTGTCGAAACGGGCGTTGGCCAGGCCTTCGTCGTGCAGTTGTTGCGCCTTGAGGGCTTCGTAGGCCGCGAAGTTGCCGGGGTAGCTGCGCAGCGTGCCCCGGTCGAGCTCGACGATGCGGGTGCAGACGGCGTCCAGGAAGGCGCGGTCATGCGAGATCAGCATCACGGTGCCCTTGAAGGCCTTGAGCAGGTCTTCGAGCCATGCGATGGCCTCGAGATCCAGGTGGTTGGTGGGCTCGTCGAGCAGCAGGACATCGGGCGCGGCCACCAGCGCACGGGCCAGGGCGACGCGCTTGCGCGTGCCCCCCGAAAGCCCCGAGATGGCCTGCCCGGCATCCAGGCGCAGGCGCTGCAGCGTCTCGTCCACGCGCTGTTCCCAGTTCCAGCCGTTGCGTGCTTCGATGGCGGTTTGCAGTGCGTCGAGGTCTTCATCGGCGCCGTGGGCCTCGAAACGGGCGCGCAAATCCTTGACTTCGGCCAGCCCATCGCTGACAGCGTCGAACACCGTTGCGTCTGCGGCGAAGGTCGGCTCTTGCGCGACGTATTCAAGGCACAGCCCGGTCTGCCGCTGCACCTCGCCGTCGTCCGGCTTGTCGAGGCCCGCCAGGATCTTGAGCAGCGAGGATTTGCCCGTGCCGTTGCGGCCGATCAGGCCCACGCGCTCGCCGGGCTCAAGCGCCAGGTCGGTGTGGTCAAGCAGCGGCACGTGGCCGAAAGCCAGGCAGGCGCGGGAGAGGGTAAGCAGGGCCATGTCGCAATGTGAAAAGAACTGCCGAAGGGGCCCGCCATTGTCGCCCCGATCGGCCCCCCAAGCCGCTTGGCCCCATCGGCTCGGGGGGCTGACCGCCTGGATCGAAGCGGCGACAATGCGCGGCATGTGTGCCTGGGCCTTCTTTTTGTCGCCGTGGCGGCATGCGGCGTGGCGCCAGGCCCCGCACGTGATGCTGCTGTGCTGCCTCTGGCTGTGGGCCTGGGCTGCGGCACATGCGCACGCCTCATCGCACACACACACGCACACGCACGATCACGCCCAGGCCGCCACGGCCGCTGAGGTGGGCAAGCACGGCGCAGACGGTCTGGCAGGGCTGAGCCCCCCTGTGAATCTGGCGGTGAACGGCGTTACCTTGCTGGATGGCGCCTGCGTGGTCGCGGGCGTGGGCGAGCGCCCACCGGCGAATGAAGCGGCATGGCTGCACACCACGCTGCCCCATGAATGGCGCGACACCCATCCCGCCTACCAAGATACGCTGTGGTACCGCTTTCGGGTTCGGCTCGATCAGGTGCCCACCGACACCTGGGCGATTTACCTGCCGCGTGCGGTGATGAATGCCCAGGTGTGGGTCAACGGGGTGGCGATGGCCTACACCGGCTCGATGGTGGAGCCGGTGACGCGGAACTGGTATGTGCCGCTGCTCGTCAACGTGCCGACCAGCGCCTGGCAGCAGGGTGAGAACACCATTTACGTGCGCGTGGCCGGTGGTCATGTGGCCCGCAACGGCCTGGCGCCCATCGAGGTCGGGCCTGCGGCGCAGCTGGTCGACCGCCAGGGCCTGCGGCGCTGGGTGCAGGCCGACGGGGTGCTCGTGGCCAGCATCGGGCTGTTTGCGCTGGGCATCGTGATGGCCATCGTGTGGCTGCGAGACCGCGACCAGGTCACCACCGGCTATGTGAGCGCAGCGGCGTTGATGTGGAGCGCGGGCACGGCGGTGATGGTGACCCCAAACCCGCTCGCGCCGCTGGCGCTCTGGGAGAACCTGGCCTTTTTTCTGGTGGCGTGGTCGCTGCTCATGCTCTGCCTCTACTACTACCGCTACCCTGGCGGGCGGGTGGTCTGGCCCGAGCGGCTGGCGCAGTTGATGTTCGTGGCGGCACCGGCCGCGGCACTGGTGCTGCCGTCCATGGCGACGATGGCCCTGGTGTTTCTGGCGATCTACGTGTTGATGCTGGGTGGGTTCGTGCGCGCCGGGGTGCACATCGTGCGCCACCGCATCAAGGATGGCTTGTGGCTGACCCTGGGTGCCGTCCTGGCCATCGGCGGCGGCGCCCATGACGTGGCCATCCAGTTGGGGTGGGCGCCTTTTGACGCGGTGTATGTGCTGCCCTTCATCGCGCCGCTGAATGTGTGCTGCATTTTCATCTCGCTGGCCGGCGATTACAGCCGTTCGCGCCGCGCCTTGGCCGAGCTCAACCGCACGCTCACCGTCCGGGTGGCCCAGCGCGAGCGCGAACTGCGAGACAGCTTTTCGCGCCTGGCCGCGATGGAGCGCGCGCAGGCGGTCTCTGCCGAGCGCAGCCGCATCCTCAAGGACATGCATGACGGCGTGGGGGCACACCTGAGCTCTGCCCTGCGCCAGCTGCAGTCGTCGGGCGGCGAGCCGGTGGATTTGCCCATGGTGACGCAGACGCTGCGCGACTCGCTCGACCAGCTCAAGCTCTCGATCGATGCCATGCACCTTCAGCCCGGTGACGTGGTGGGGCTGCTGGCCAGCATGCGGTTCCGGATGACGCCGCGCCTCAAGGCCGCCGGCATCGAGCTGATCTGGGATGTGCCTGAGCTGTCCGCCTGGCCGTTGGGTACGCCGCCTGTGCTGCGCCACCTTCAATACATCCTCTTCGAGGGCTTGTCGAACGTGCTGCAGCATGCCGGAGCCACCCGGCTCGTGCTGACGGCGCGGCTGGAGGACGGCCTGCTGTTGTTGAGCCTCATCGACAACGGCTGTGGCCTCAGCGACGAGCGGCCCAGTGGGCAAGGCATGCAGAGCCTGGCCGGCCGCGCTGCCGTCATCGGTGCGCGGCTGAGTTTGCTGCGGCCGGCGCAGGGCGGGCTGGAGCTGCGCCTGACGCTGCCTTGGCAAGCCAGCGACTGGCGTGGTTTATCCTCAGCGGCATGACGGACCTTTCCGCAAGCGCCTGGCGCGTCGTCGTGGTCGAGGACAACGCGCACACGCGTCACTTCCTTGAGCGCTGCGTGCAGTCCAGCCCCCAGCTCCAGCTGGCCGCCTCGTTCGGCACGCTGGCGCCTGCGCGGGCCTGGTTTGCGCGCCAGGGCGCCGACCTGCTGCTGGTCGACCTCGGCTTGCCCGATGGCAGCGGGCTGGATCTGATGCACCAGGTGCGGCGCCGCTGGCCCGCCTGCGACATGCTGGTGGTCTCGATGTTCGGCGACGAAGAGAACGTGGTGGCCAGCATCGAGGCCGGCGCCGTGGGCTATGTCCACAAGGATGACGAAGCCACAGACATCGCCGACACCTTGCTGGCGGTCAAGCGGGGGGCCTCGCCCATCTCGCCCATGATCGCGCGCCACCTGCTGCGCCGCATGCAGCCCCGCCTGGGGGACGCGCCCGCCGTGCCGCCTCGTGGGCCTGCTGCGGTCGCCATTGCCCCCGCACCCCTGGCTGCCTCCGCACTTGCCCCCGCGGCCGCGGGCGCGGTGCCGATGGGGCTGGGCGTCACGCTGAGCCCGCGTGAGAGCGAGGTGCTGGGCTACATCGCCCGGGGCTTCTCGTACGCCGAGATCGCGCGCGAGCAAGGCATCACCGTGCACACGGTGCAGACCTACATCAAGAAGCTCTACGGCAAACTGGCCGTGCACTCGCGCAGCGAAGCTGTCTATGAGGCCAGCCGCCTGGGTCTGCTCGGGCAGCTCGGGTCTGGGCTGGGCGCCGCGCCAGCCAACTCGCCGGGCGTGTGGCCCGCCGCACGCAACGACGTGGGCTGAGCACGCCTCGACCTGACCTGGGCGCGCATGGTTCAGGCCGCTGCGGCCTCCAGCGCGTCAATGAATCGCTGCGCCACGTTGAACCCGGTCTGGTCGGTGATTTCCTGAAAACAGGTCGGGCTGGTGACGTTGATCTCGGTCAGGCGGTCGCCGATGATGTCCAGTCCCACCAGCAGCAGGCCGCGCGCCGCCAGAATGGGCCCCAGGTGGCCGGCAATCGCGCGGTCGGTGTCGCTCAGGGGCTGGGCCACGCCCTTGCCGCCGGCGGCAAGGTTGCCGCGCACCTCGCCGCCCTGCGGGATGCGGGCCAGTGCGTGGGGCACGGGCTCGCCGTTGATCAGCAGCACCCGCTTGTCACCGTGTTCGATGGCCGGCAGAAAGGCCTGCACCATGATGGTTTGCTGGCCGTCGCGGGTGAGCGTCTCGGTGATGCTGCCCAGGTTCAGCCCGTCGTCTTTCACACGGAAGATGCCGGCGCCGCCCATGCCGTCCAGCGGCTTGAGGATGATGTCGCGGTGCTGCGCATGAAAGGCGCGGATGGCGGCGATGCTGCGCGTCACGAGCGTGGGCGCAATGTGCTGGGGGAACTCGAGGATGGCGAGCTTCTCGGGATGCGCCCGCAGTGCCTCGGGGCGGTTGAACACCTTGGCGCCCTCGCGCTCGGCCTGCGTGAGCAGGTGGGTGGCGTACAGGTATTCGGCGTCGAAGGGCGGGTCCTTGCGCATCAGCACGGCGTCCGTGCGGCACAGGGCCAGTTCGGCGGCCTCGATCTCGTCATACCAGTCATGGGCATCGCCCGTCAGCGTGATGCGGCGGGCCTGCGCGGTGACCAGGCCGCCGCGCTGCCACACCAGCTCGCGCGGCTCGCACGCCCACAGCTCGTGGCCACGGGTGGCGGCCTCGCGCATCATCGCGAAGGTGCTGTCCTTGTGGGTATTGAAGGTGTCGAGCGGGTCAGCAATGAAGAGCAGCTTCATGGTTCACGGGGTGTCTGTCGGCTCGTCGCGCCGGGCCCGATAGTGTTCCACGAACAGCGTCAGCGCGCCGGCCACCAGGCCCCAGAAGGCCGAGCCCACGCCCAGCAGCGTCACGCCCGACAAGGTCACCAGAAAGGTGATGACGGCTGCTTCGCGGGTGGATGGGGCCGCCAACGAGGTGGCCAGGCCGTTGGCAATCGTGCCCAGCAGTGCGAGGCCGGCCACACCCATGATGAGTTCGGCCGGGAAGGCGGCCAGCAGACCGGCCACGGCCCCGCCCAGCAGGGCCATCAGCAGGTAGAACAGCCCGGACCAGATGGCGGCGGTGTAGCGGCGTGCCGGGTCGGTGTGCGCATGTGGGTTGAGCACGATGGCCGCCGTGATGGCCGCCAGGTTGAAGGCGTAGCCCCCGAAGGGCGCCAGCAGCACGGTGGTGATGCCCGACCAGCTCATCAAAGACGACACCGGCGGCGTGTAGCCCGACACCCGGATGGCCGAGACGCCTGGCACGGCCTGCGAAGCCATGGTCACGATGAACAGGGGCAGGCCCATGCCCAGCACAGCCTGCCACGACCACGCCGGGGTGACCCACACGGGGCTGGCCAGTTGCAGCCGCATTTGTTGCGTGTCCAGCAGGCCTTGGGCGCCGGCAATGGCCGTGCCGCCCAGCAACACGCCCAGCACCGCGTAGCGCGGCCACCAGCGCTTGCCGACCAGGTAGATCAGCAGCATGCCGATGACCATCAGCGGCTGGGCGGTGGCGCCGGCAAACGACAGCAGCGCGAACTTGGCCAGGATGCCCGCCAGCAGGCTGGCAGCCAGCGCCAGCGGGATGCGGTCCATGATGCGGGCGAACCAGCCGGTGGCGCCGCTGAGCCACATCAGCCCCCCGCACACCAGAAACGCCCCCACCGCCTCGTTGAGGTTCACACCCGTGGCGGCGCCGGCAATGACGGCCGCCCCGGGCGTGGACCAGGTGATCAGCACGGGGATGCGTGTCCACAGCGACAGGCCGATGGTGGCCACGCCCATGCCCAGGCCGAGCGCGAACACCCACGAGGTGACCTGCTCGGGCGAGGCGCCCAGCGACCGCGCGGCATGAAAGATCAGGGCGATGGTGCTGGTGAAGCCCACCAGCGTGGCCACGAAGCCAGCCGCCACAGCCGCCGGCGACGTGTCGCGCACCACGGCTGCCAGATGGCCGCGCACCCTCTGGCTCAGAGCTCCACCTTCGAGCCCAGTTCCACCACGCGGTTGGTGGGCAGGCTCAGGAAGTCGGCGACGCCGGACGCGTTGCGGTGCATGCTGGCAAACAGCTTCTCGCGCCAGGGCATCATGCCCCCGCCGATGGACGGGATGACGATGTCGCGTGAAAGGAAATAGCTTGTTTCCATGGCATCAAGGTGGATGCCTTGCTGCTTGAGCAGCTTGAGTGCCTCGGGTACATCGGGCTCGTTCTTGAAGCCGTAATGCAACATGACCTGCCAACAGTTGTGCCCCAGCGATTCGACCTCGACGCGTTTGTTGAAGCCGATCCAGGGAACCTCGTGCGAGCGCACGGTGACGAACAGGTTCTGCTGGTGCAGCACCTTGTTGTGCTTGAGGTTGTGCAGCAGGGCGTTGGGCGTCGTGCCCACATCGGCATTGAGGAAGACGGCCGTGCCGCTCACGCGCAATGGCGGGCTGACGAACACAGCATCCAGGAAGGATTTGAGTTCGATGGCATCGCTGCGCAGGCGCTCACTGAGCATGTGACGGCCATCTCGCCAGGTGGTCATCAAGGCGAACATGACAACGCCGATGAGCAAAGGGAACCAGCCGCCGTCTGCGATCTTGAGAGCGTTCGCAGCAAAGAACAGGGCGTCAATGACGAAGAAGAACCCGGTGGCGGCCACGCACAGCAGCAGCGACATTTTCCAGGCGTAGCGGATCACGAAGAATGTCAGGACGGTGGTGATCAGCATGTCGATCGTCACCGCAATGCCGTAGGCCGCCGCCAGGTTGCTGCTGGAGCCGAAAAAGATCACCGCCATCACGATGCAGCCAAACAGCGTCCAGTTGACAAAAGGGATGTAGACCTGTCCGGTGGCATTCACCGAGGTATGCAGTACCCGCAGGCGTGGCAGGTATCCCAGCTGGACCACCTGCTTGGTCACGGAAAAAGCAGCCGAGATCAAGGCCTGAGAGGCAATGACCGTGGCACAGGTGGCCAAGCCCACCAGCGGGTACAAGGCCCAGCGCGGCGCCATCTCATAAAAGGGATTGCTGACGTTCTCGGGTTGGGCCAGCAACATCGCCCCTTGACCGAAGTAGTTGATCAACAGCGCTGGCATCACCAGAAAGAACCAGGCCATGCGGATGGGCTTCTTGCCGAAGTGACCCATGTCGGCGTAGAGCGCCTCCGCGCCTGTGGCGCAGAGAATCAACGCCCCCAGCGCGATGAACGCCAAGCCGGGGTGCTCGATGATGAACCCCAGGGCGTAATGCGGGCTCATGGCGGCCAGGACGGCCGGATTGCGCGCGACGTGCACCAGCCCCAGGATGGCAAGCACAATGAACCACACCAGGGTAATCGGACCAAAAAACTTGCCGATGCCGCCGGTGCCATGGCGCTGAACGATGAACAGCGCGGTGAGCACCACCAGGGTGATGGGCACCACAAAGCGCTCCAGCCCTGGGGCGGCCACTTCCAGGCCCTCGACGGCCGACAGCACCGAGATGGCCGGTGTGATCACCCCGTCGCCGAAGAAAATGGCCGTGCCGAAAATGCCCAGCAGCAGCAGCTTGCTGCGCAAGGCGGGCCGGTCAACCATTGCGGTTGAGGCCAGCGCCAGCATGGCGATCAGGCCGCCTTCGCCGTTGTTGTCCGCCCGCAGGATCAGCGTGACGTACTTGAGGGACACGATGATGGTCAGTGTCCAGAACATCAGGGACAGGATGCCCATGATGTTTTCTGGCGTCAGTGGCAGCCGCCCGTGGGCGAAGACTTCCTTGAGAGCGTACAACGGGCTGGTGCCGATGTCCCCGTACACGACGCCAATGGCGCCCAATGTCAAGGCGGCCATCTGCTTGCCGCTGAGTTGAGCCTTGTCAGGGTGCTGCACGGAAAAGGATCACGAGTACGGAAGGTGCCATTGTGCGCCTGTTGGGTGTCGCCGCCCAACTCGAATGAGGGGGCTTGGCAACAGTGGCGCTCAGGTGTAGGTTTCGGCGTCCGGGTCGGTGGCTTCCAGCTCGTAGCTGGCTGCCAGCATGGCCAGGCGCGCAATCACGCCATACATGTAGAAGCGGTTGGGCGCGCTGGCGCCCGGCTTGACGCCGGGGCGGGGCAGCTGGCTGGGTTCGGCAAAGGCCAGCGGCACAAAGCTTGAGCCTGGGGCGTTGAGGTTTTCGTCGATGCCGCGCTCGGCGTGCACGCGGTAGAAGCCGCCCACCACATACCGATCGATCATGTAGACGACCGGCTCGGCCACGGCATCGTTGACCTGCTCATAGGTCGGCACGCCTTCCTGGATGAGCACCTTGCTCACCTCCTGGCCATCCTTGACCACCGACATCTTGTTGCGCGTGCGCCGGTTCAGGTCGGCCACGTCCTTGGCGTCGCGCACTGTCATGATGCCCATGCCGTAGGTACCGTTGTCGGCCTTGACGACGACAAAGGGCTTCTCGTTGATGCCGTATTCCTTGTACTTGCGGCGCACCTTGTTGAGCATGGCGTCGACTTGGCTTTGCAGGCAGTCCATGCCGGTGCCCTGCTGGAAGTCGACCTCGTCGCACACCGCGTACATCGGGTTGATCAGCCACGGGTCCATGCCCATGAGCTTGGAGAACTTCTTGGCCACCTCTTCATAGGCCGAGAAGTGCTGGCTCTTGCGGCGCACGGCCCAGCCGGCGTGCAGCGGCGGCAGCAGGTACTGCTCATGCAGCCCGCGCAGCACGTCGGGGATGCCGGCGGACAGGTCGTTGTTGAGCAGGATGGTGCAGGGGTCGAAGTGCTTGAGGCCCAGGCGGTGGCGCGTGCGGATCAGCGGCTCGAGCGTCAGCGTGCTGCCATCGGGCAGGTTGAGGTCGGTCGGCTCGGTGATGGTGTCGTCCAGCGTGCCCAGGCGCACGTTGAGGCCGGCCAGCGTGAAGATCTGCATCAGCCTCGCCACGTTCATCAGGTAGAACGCGTTGCGGGTGTGCTTCTCGGGGATGAGCAGCAGGTTCTTGGCCTCGGGGCAGATCTTCTCGATCGCGGCCATGGCCGCCTGCACGGCCAGCGGCATCATCTCCTGCGTCAGGTTGTTGAAGCCACCCGGATACAGGTTGGTGTCGACCGGGGCCAGCTTGAAGCCGGCGTTGCGCAGGTCGACCGAGGTGTAAAACGGCGGCGTGTGCTCCATCCATTCGAGGCGGAACCAGCGTTCAATGGCCGGCATGGACTCGAGCAGGCGCTGCTCCAGCTCGTTGATCGGGCCGGTCAGGGCGGTGATGAGATGAGGAACCATGGGCGCGCGTTCACAGACGTTGGGCCCCCATTCTAGGGAAAGCCAAAGAAAAAGGCCGCCCGAAGGCGGCCTTCCCGTGACGCATGGGCGTCAGATCGTTGTCAGATCACTTGTGATAGGCGGTTTCGCCGTGCGAAGTGATGTCCAGACCTTCGCGCTCGTCTTCTTCCGAGACGCGCAGGCCGATCACCAGGTCGACGATCTTGTAGGCAATCGCCGCCACCACGCCCGACCAGACGATGGTGATCACGACGCCTTCAGCCTGGATCAGCAGTTGCGAAGCGATCGAGAAGTCTTCGGCACCCGTGCCACCCAGGCCGGGGGCTGCGAACACACCGGTCAGCAGCGCGCCGACGATGCCGCCCACGCCGTGGACACCGAACACGTCCAGCGAGTCGTCTGCGCCCAGCATCTTCTTCAGACCGGACACACCCCACAGGCACAGGAAGCCCGATGCCAGACCGATCACGATGCCACCCATCGGGCCCACCGAACCGCAAGCCGGGGTGATGGCGACCAGACCGGCCACAGCACCCGAAGCAGCGCCCAGCATCGAAGCCTTGCCCTTGAGCAGCGACTCACCCACACACCAGGCCAGCACGGCTGCGGAGGTTGCGAACAGCGTGTTGATGAAGGCCAGGGTGGCGCCACCGTTGGATTCGAGGTTGGAGCCGGCGTTGAAGCCGAACCAGCCCACCCACAGCAGCGAGGCGCCCACCATGGTCAGCGTCAGCGAGTGCGGGGTGAAGGCTTCCTTGCCGTAGCCGATGCGCTTGCCCACCATGTAGGCGCCCACCAGACCGGCCACTGCGGCGTTGATGTGCACCACGGTACCGCCGGCGAAGTCCAGCGCGCCCTTGTCGAGCAGGTAGCCACCGACGCCCCACACCATGTGGGCAATGGGCAGGTAGCTGAAGGTGAACCACAGCACGCAGAACAGCAGCACGGCACCAAACTTGATGCGCTCGGCGAACGAGCCGACGATCAGCGCGCAGGTGATGCCCGCGAAGGTGCACTGGAAGGCGATGAAGATGAACTCGGGGATCTTCACGTTGTCGGTGAAGGTGTCTGCCAGCGAGTCGACCGTGACGCCGCTCAGAAAGACCTTCGACAGGTCACCAATGATCAGGCCTTCGCCGCCAAATGCCAGGCTGTAACCGTAGACGGCCCACAACACCGAGATCAGCGAGAAGACGACCATCACCTGCATCAGCACCGACAGCATGTTCTTGCTGCGAACCAGGCCGCCGTAGAACAGCGCCAGACCGGGGATGACCATCAGGATGACGAGGATGGTAGACACCATCATCCAGGCCACGTCGCCCTTGTCGACGGTGGGAGCGACGGCAGGTGCCTCAGCCGCGGGGGCTTCAGCGGCGGG
>Ga0208242_100773_pt1 | contig 12614 bp, 10 predicted proteins | sample SubbioAug_CSW13A_FD_184825 | JGI IMG/M metagenome (GOLD analysis project Ga0208242, IMG submission 184825) | Serpentinite rock and fluid subsurface biosphere microbial communities from McLaughlin Reserve, California, USA - CR12Aug_CSW13A (SPAdes) | ecosystem: Environmental > Terrestrial > Deep... | reverse complement strand
TGTTCATGAAGAATGGCAATCCAGTGCTCGCCAATACATAAAGTTTACAGAGAAAACAAAAAAGTGGATCATTTAAATGAATCCACTGACTAACTAATAGATTTTACACAAGATTCTGGACTTGACATATCACTACCTCATTTTATTCCAGTTTTTTAATTACACCATAATATAATATTCCTGTTGAGTGATACAACATATTAATGCTAAAATATATCTTGAAATATTCTTGTTTTATTTTATATAATTGAATCTTTTTGAATTAATTCATAGTTAAAATTAAACTCAACGAAGTTTGAATCGAGGAAAGTTATGATTCAATATATCATTAGCTTATACTTGTTTGCGAGTGTCATTTTTCTATCTATTATGTTTGTCTACTCATTTTCTAGAGGGATATCTTTTTTCGCACGTGCATTCGGTTTGCTTGCACTAACATTGGATATATATCTACTTGGCTATTTACTAGAGCTAAATGTAGCTACTCTGGATGCTCGTTTATTTTGGAATCAAATTCAGTATTTTGGCATCCCATTTTTCCCTGGTTTTTGGTTGCTAGTTAGTTTGCTTTATACTGGTCGTTTTAAAAAAACTCAATGGTATAAGATATCTGCAATATTTGTAGTTCCAATCATTACATTTATCATGCGACTTACAAATGAGTTGCATTCATGGTTCTATTCGAGTATTGAATTAAATACACTTGGGGAGTTAACCTTTCTCGTTTTAGGAAAAGGCCCTTGGTATTATGTTCAAGCGGGATACTCATTTATTGTATTGGTTTTATGCACATTTTTTTACTATCAGAAACTGGTGCAAAGTAATGAACAAGAGAAAAAGCAATTTCAACTTTTGTTTTGGGCGTCGATAGTTCCATATATTGCACTGTTACTCATTATAATTGATCCAGGAAAACTTGGAATCGATTACTCAGCTATTGTATTACCTCCTTGTATTTTATTAATTAACTATGCATTGTCTCGTTATAACTTCTTGGAGTTAAAAAACCTTGCTAGGGAAAGAGTCTTTGAAGAAAGTAGCAATGGACTTATTTTAATGGATAGATATTATGTCATTCGTGACTTTAACTCATCGAGTGTTCGATTCTTGTCATGGTTTAATATTGAATTGGAAAATGAAAGTTTAAAAGTTTTGTTAGCAAATCATCAAGAACTTTTAAATAGTATTTATAACCGAGAAAGATATATTCAAGTTATTCAAGATAAACATCGTAAACACTTTATCGCTTTCACGGCAGAAGACATCGATCAGAAAGATAATTTGTCAGGAATACTTTTATCGATTGAAGATGTCACTGTGAGAGAAGAATTAACTCAAAGATTACAAGAAATGGCCCAGATTGACATGCTCACTGGAATAAATAACCGACGCCATTTTGTAGATGAATCTCAAAAAGCAATTGATCGTGCAAAACGTTATAACGAACCATTATCACTATTAATGATTGATATCGATTATTTCAAACGAATCAATGATAGTTATGGACATGCTTGTGGTGACAAAGTTATACAGGAAGTTGCCCAACTGATTAAATCAAATTTTCGCTCCACTGACGTCATTGGGCGACTTGGTGGTGAAGAATTTGCAATCACGATGCTAAAATCCACTAAAGAAGAGGCTTTTACTAAGGCTGAAGAATTACGTGTTAAAGTAGAACAAATGCGATTTATTTGTAGTAACTCAGCACTGAACATATCTATTAGTGTTGGTATCACACAACTTCAAAATCGTGATTTGAGTCTTGATGATTTAATCAACCAAGCAGATAAGGCAATGTATCAAGCAAAGGAAATTGGACGCAATACTATCGTTATTAACAACAATATTGACTAGAGATTGAATTGTTTGAATGTTCCATTGATCATCCTATTCAATTTATACAATCAAAGTAACACAATAGTTATACCTTCGTTAAAACAAATACATTAAAAAATTCCATTGTCTATTCACCCAATAAACATACATTTTGGTATGTTTAAAAGAACTCGAAAATTCATGATTCGAAATCTTGCTTGTAGACTAATCCAATTTCAGTTCGAATTCGATCCAATGTTTCCATAAGGTCAAGTGTAAACTGATGTGATACAACATCATGTTGAAGTTGGCCATTATGTATTGCATCTGATACTGCTTGAGTTTCATAATGATACCCTCTTCTTGACGATTCATCACTTTTAAACGTCTCAACTTTATCTTCATAGTAACATGAAGCTTCATCGGCCATCCAAAATAATGGAACAACAATTCTTCCTTTCTCTCCGTAAATGATTAAATCGTTGATAAGATTCACTTCAATGGATGCACCTAACAATGCAAGCATTCCATTGGGATACCTAGCACACACAAAAGTTGAACCATCGACTCCAGTTTCGGTGAATTTGACTTGGGCACTGATCGATTCAGGAGTACTTTTAGCTATGAAATTGGCCATTAAGACTGGATATATTCCAACATCAAGTAATGCCCCTCCTCCTAAATCTGGATTTAATAGTCTTCCTAGAGGATCTTTACTTCCATCAAAGCCGAAATTTGCGTGAATCACTTGAACTTCACCAATTCGATCTGCTGCAATCCATTCAAAAACCTTATTGATAGTTGGTAAAAATAAAGTCCACAGGGCTTCCATAATAAATCGTTTCTGCTCACTCGCTATCGCAATCACACGCTTAGCTTCATTAGCATTCATCGCAAATGGTTTTTCACACAATACGTGCTTTCCTGCTTGTAATGCCTTTATTGAACCCTCTGCATGAAGAGTATGAGGTGTTGAAATATACACGACTTCAATTTCTGAATCTGAAAAGAATGCATTTTCATCATTGTAAAAGCGTTCAATATGGTGCTTCTCGCAAAAAGAGCGTCCTTTCTTTTCGTTTCTTGCATAGGCAGCAACGATTTTTTCATCTTTAAGTTTTCTAATATCACTAGCAAATGCTTCTGCAATCCCACCTGTTGCATATAAACCCCACTTCATATTGTCAACCCTCCCTCCTCAATATTTATCAATCATTAAGTTATCTTAATCATACACCTTCTCTCACATTTTATTCTCATCAAATACAAGGAATTAATCCTATTCATCTAGACGTGAGTTCTTTTTTCAGTACACCACTCTATTAAATCTAACGTAGAATAGGAAAAAATTGAATTAAACAATGTAAAAAAAGAAGATGATTCATTTTATAACATCATCTCCTTCACTTCTGTTTATAAGTGATAGTTAATCTTCAATCCCATACTCATAAGCTAAATATTCACTATAAGTTGTTCTTTTATCGACAATAGTTCCATCATCTTTGATTTCAATAATCCGATTTGCAATAGTTTCCACAAACTGACGATCATGACATACAAAGATCAATTCTCCCTTATACGTCGTTAATGAATTGTTCAAAGCTTGGATTGATTCTAAATCGAGGTGATTGGTTGGATCATCCAGGATTAATAAATTAGGACCTTCTAACATTGATTTTGAAAGCATGCAACGTGCTTTTTCACCTCCTGATAGAACTTTTACTGATTTTAGTGGCTCATCCCCACTAAAAAGCATTCGTCCTAAGAAGCCACGAATGTAAGAAAGATCATCAATTGAAGTATACTTGGATAACCATTCTAAAATCGATTGAGAGCTTTCAAAGAACTCACGATTATCACGGGGAATGTATGATTTCCTTACAGCTTGTCCCAATGAAACACTCCCACTATCAGGTGTTATTTTTCCATCTAAAATATCTAACAGTAAAGTCGTTTTTAAAGGATCCCCTAAAATTAATACTTTATCTCCTTGCATAAGCGAAAAGGATATGTTTTCTAACCGTGCTGTATCTGTTTGTTTAGATACTTCCTCAACAAAAATTACTGATTTTCCTGAGTCTCTTTCAGGCTTAAAGTCAATAAATGGATATTTTCTACCACTTGGTTTTAAATCATCAAGTTCAATTTTATCAAGCGTTTTCTTTCGTGAAGTTGCTTGCTTTGACTTTGAAGCATTTGCAGAGAACCGCGCAATAAAATCTTCTAATTCTTTGATCTTGTCTTCTTTCTTCTTATTACTTTCTCTTAACTGCCTTGATAATAGTTGACTCGATTCATACCAAAAATCATAATTGCCTGCGAATATTTTAATACTACCAAAGTCCACATCTGCGATATGGGTACAAACCTTATTCAAAAAGTGTCTATCATGACTAACTATAATCACTGTATTCTTGTAGTTGATTAGAAATTCTTCCAACCAAGCTACTGCTTTAACATCAAGGTTGTTTGTGGGTTCATCAAGAAGAAGCGTATTCGGTTGTCCAAATAAAGCCTGAGCAAGTAAAACCTTCACTTTCTCACTCCCTGTTAACTCACTCATGAGTGAATCATGTAAATCAACCCCCACTCCCAATCCACTTAATAGTGTTGCGGCATCGCTTTCAGCATTCCAACCATCCATCTCGGCAAACTTATCTTCAAGTTCACCAGCTAGAATTCCATCAGCCTCAGTAAAATCTGCTTTAGCATATAGTTTATCTTTAGCATCCATAATTTGATAAAGCGCTTCATGACCCATTATGACTGTATCTATCACTGTATATGTATCATAAGCAAATTGATCCTGCTTCAACATATACAATGTCTCGTTCTCTGGAATTACGACCTGACCTGAATCAGGTTCTAAATCTTTACTTAATATTCTTAAAAAAGTGGATTTACCAGCTCCATTAGCACCAATTAATCCATAGCAGTTCCCATCTGTAAACTTTAAATTAACATGTTCATAAAGAACACGAGAATCAAATCGCATTGTAATATCTCTAACTTCAATCATTTAACCACTCCTTTTTGACATTTGACTAGTATAACACAAACAATCCTTACTAAAATAAAAACATTATGATAATGTGAAGTAAACCATCATTTTTTAAGAATTCACATGATGTTTGAATTCGATTTACTCAGAATTAAACATTCAAACAAAAAGAGCCTGTGTTTTATCGTCTTAAAACTAGAGCTCTTTCTTCAATCATCATTGATGAACATCTTATCATCAAAATATCACGGCATTGGTTATTTTTATTCAAGTTCAGAATAGAAACAATATAATGTTAGTTTAAAGGTGTCGAATACTTTATATTATTCCCATTCTATCGTTGCAGGTGGTTTTGATGTCACATCATACGTGACTCTATTTACACCCTTAACTTCATTCACGATTCGATTAGAAACCTTAAGAATACAATCATAAGGCAAGTGAGCCACATCTGCACTCATGCCATCTAATGATGTAATCGCACGCAGCGAAACCATAACCCCATAAGTTCTTTGATCACCCATAACGCCAACACTACGAACATTGGTATTAACACTGAAAGATTGCCAAATCTTATCGTAAAGATCAAATGAGATAAGTTCTTCTTTGAATATTTTATCGCTTTCTCTCACAATTCTAACACTATCTTCATTCACTTCACCCATCACACGAATCGCAAGTCCTGGACCTGGGAATGGTTGACGATATACAAGTTCATGAGGTAACCCAAGCTGCAATCCAACTTGTCGAGCTTCATCTTTAAACAATGTTTTCAGTGGTTCAATGATCTTGAATTTCATATTCTCTGGAAGACCACCTACGTTATGATGTGATTTAATCGTATGTGCTGTTTTTGTTCCAGATTCAATCACATCGGTATATAAAGTTCCTTGTGCTAAGAAATCAAAAGTTCCAAGTTTTTCAGATTCTTCTTCAAAGACTCTGATAAACATTTCTCCAATGATCTTTCGTTTCGTTTCAGGATCAATGACTCCTTTTAAAGCATCAAAGAATCGTTTTTTCGCATTAATCATGACTAAATTAAAGCCACGTTCTTGAATAAATGTTTTCTTTATCCATGCACCTTCTTCATGTCTCATACATCCATGATCAATAAACATAAATGTGCATTGATCCTTTAAAGCCTTATGTAATAGTGTAGCAGTTACTGATGAATCCACCCCACCTGATAAAGCACATAAAACTCGTTTATCCTTAACTTCATCTTTTATCTTTTGAATTTCTTCTTCAATAAAATCTTGAGCACGCCATAATTGACTTACTTTCGCAATCTTAAATACAAAATTCCTTAATAGTGTTAACCCTTCAATAGAATGGGTCACTTCAGGATGAAACTGGACTCCATACCACGGTTTTGATTCATGTTCAATTAAAGCAAATGGTGTATTGAAACTATACGCCTTTGATTTAAACCCTGGCGCTAATACACTCACATGATCTCCGTGTGACATCCAAACTAACGTGTTTTGACTCATCTCTTGAGTCAATAACGATTGGCCAATTAGTGTCATATCGGTCTTACCATACTCTTTTGTATGCCCAGCTTTAACTTGACCCCCATGTTGATAGGTCATCATTTGCATACCATAACATATCCCTAAGATAGGAAGTCCACTCTCATAAACTTGTGGATCAATCATCATAGCTCCCTCTTCATACACAGAATGAGGTCCTCCTGAAAAGATGATTCCTTTAACATCACCATCTTTGAGGTGCTCTAAAACATGCTCATGAGCAATAAGTTCACATTTAACGCCCATTTCAATGATACGACGAGCAATTAACCGATTGGTTTGACTTCCAAAGTCACAGACAAGTATTTTATCGGCCACGGTAGTTTGGTGCCTCCTTTGCGATTAAGACATCATGAGGATGCGATTCCACAAGACCATTGTTTGTAATTCTAACAAACTGGGCTTTTTCTTGAAGTTCTTTGAGTGTAGCACAGCCACAATACCCTAAACCAGAACGTAATCCCCCCATCATTTGATAAATGACATCACTCACGGGTCCCTTTGCTGGCACTAATGATTCAACTCCTTCTGGAACAAGTTTATTTAAATCTTTAACCCCACCTTGAAAATATCGATCACTACTTCCCTTTTTCATAGCTTTAAGTGATCCCATACCCACATAGCTTTTCATGAGTTTATCTCCCACTTGAATAAGATCACCAGGAGTTTCATCACAGCCCGCAAGAAGTGAACCTAACATCACTGCATCCGCACCCGCTCCAATCGCTTTCACGATATCGCCAGAATACTTAATCCCCCCATCCGCAATAATCTTAACACCACTGCCTTTAAGTGCTTCCGCAACATTCATGATTGCACTAAGTTGAGGGACCCCCACTCCAGCCACCACTCGTGTAGTGCATATTGATCCAGGCCCCACACCCACCTTGACTGCAGTACACCCAGCCTCTTTTAATGCTAAAGCAGCCTCACTAGAGATAATATTACCTCCAATGAGTTCAATGTTAGGATAGAGTTCTTTTATCGCCTTAAGCGTGTCTATAACTCCTTTAGAATGTCCATGGGCCGAATCAACACTTACCATATCGACTCCAGCTTCAACACAAGCTTTAACACGAGTCAAGGTATCTTCACCCACTCCCACCGCAATCCCAACCACCAGTTGGTTGTGTTCATTCACACAAGCATGAGGATGTTCCTCATAAGTGATCTTCACAGATTTAACTTTCTTCACCATAGCCGCTTGTTCTTCAATACTCATGTTTTTATGAATGAATGCAACACCACCTGCAATTGCTAAGGCAATAGCCATGTTGGCTTCACTAACACTATCCATCGCAGCTGCGAAAATCGGAGCATGAAGCTCAATATCTGAATTCCAACGAAGTCGTGGATTCACAAATGCAGGGGTTATTGTTGAATAAGCTGGAACGAGTAATACATCATCATAGGTTAAGGCTTCTTGTATAATTTTCATAGAGGTCTCCTTATTTAAAAATTAAGCGGAAGAAGTCTTCCGCTTAAAATCGTGTTTATTTTAAAATGTAATGAATGATGAATAGTGGTAGGAGTAACCATACAACTAGGTTGACATCTTTTCCTTGTCCACTTGCTACCTTAGCAACCGCATAGGTGATGAAACCTAATGCAATACCATCAGAGATAGAGAAACTTAATACCATGGTAATAACAGCAACAAATCCTGAAGCAGCCGCTGTGAAGTCATCCCAGTTAACTCCACCAAGTTGTTGAGCCATTAAGATACCTACGATTACTAATGCTGGAGCCGTCACAGTTGAGTTAACTACAGCTAAGATTGGAGCAAATACGATAGCAACTAAGAATAAGACTCCAGTGGTCACCGCCGTAAGACCAGTACGGCCTCCGACTTCAACTCCTGAGGCGGATTCAATGTATGAAGTAACCGTTGAAGTACCTAAAGCTGCACCAACAATAGTTCCTACAGCATCAGTAACTAATGCACGATCAACGTTTTCAAGTTCGCCATTTTCGTTAATTAAGTTTGTACGATTTGCGACAGCCACTAACGTTCCAGCAGTGTCGAAGAAATCAACAAATAAGAATGTCACAATAATGACAATGAGTGAAGGACTAGCAAGTAATTCTTCAAATCCAGTCGTGAAAGCAAAGACGGTTGAGAAATCTAAATTTAATGAGAATACAGCAGTAGGAAGTGAAGGCATACCTTCAACGCCAGCTAGTCCTAAAACGACACCAACCACTGCAGTAATGACCATACCGAAGAACACACCAGCTTTAACTTTTTTAGCAAGTAAAGCAACGGTTACTACGATACCAAATAATGCGAGAGCAACTGCAGGAGTAGTGAAGTTTCCTAAAGCTACATAAGTCGCAGGATTAGAAACTACAATACCTGCATTTTTTAAACCAATAAAAGCAATGAAGAACCCAATACCTGCACCAATTGCAAGTTTAAGTTGAGCTGGAATGGCATTAATCACAACCTTACGAACGCCAGTAAGTGATATCACTAAGAATAAGACCCCACTCACAAAGACCGCAGCAAGCGCTGCTTGCCATGATAAGCCAAAACCAAAGACGACAGTGTAGGTAAAGAAAGCATTTAGCCCCATTCCTGATGCAAGTGCTACTGGGTAGTTAGCATATAAACCCATTAAGATTGACGTAAAACCAGCAGCTAATGCCGTTGCTAGGAAAGCTCCTGCAAATGGCATACCACCATCTGACATAATCCCTGGGTTAACCGCAAGGATGTAAGCCATGGTTAAGAATGTGGTAAGACCGGCTAAAAGCTCGGTTTTGACGGTACTCCCTTTTTCGGAAATACGAAAAAATTTGTCGAACATGAAATATGTTCCCCTTTCTGTATGCTAAACCCGTTAAAAAACGAAAAAACTTCCCGTTTTCGATGGGAAGCACGCAGAAAGAATGCAGTGTTCAACCATCGTAGTCCGACATTTTACGGTTGTCGGGTAGAAACTCTCGCACCTTATTAGCGAGGATATACGGTGTTTAGCTGAACAAAGTTTATCAAAAACTCAGTGATGTTTCAATACTTTTATGAAAACGTTTAATCTAAACCAAATATATAATGAATTAAGACATAAGAAAAAATTATAGGTTTGAATACTATACCCGTTCATACATAAGTATGACAATTCCATCTTCAATCTTTGACCCTACTAGCTTAAAACTTTGTTTTGGATATCCTTTATGAAATAATGGAATCCCTGATCCTAATAACTTGGGAATAATCCCCAAAATGAGTTCATCAACAAGTTCTAAATGAAGTAAATTTGAAATCAGAACTCCTCCACCAAAAATGTAAAGGTGATGACCCTTTGCCTTTAACTCTTTGAGTGTTTCTTCATGATGATGTGATACAAAAGTAACATGATTATCATTATTCTTTTCTTGAGAAGTAAAAATCAAAACTTGCTTATCTTTAAATTGCTCATGCATGTTAAGTTCATAACAACGTCTTCCCATAATCACAACATCAATATTCTCTAGGAAGCTTTCAAATGAATAAGGATGATGTGTGTCAAGTGATGTGTCATGGTGGCCTTCAATCCAATCATAGCCGTCATGATCATCCGCGATATACCCATCAATACTTATCGCAATATTACAAATGATTTTTCCAATCATATTAAGTCCCTATCTGCGACGTAATGATACAACGGTTTCCACAAGTGGAGTTTGCGAGAACATATCAAACGCTTTTACCGAATCAATATAATAAGCTTCTTTAAGTAGAGCCAAATCTTTACCTAGCGTACTTGGATTACAGCTTACATAGATAACGTGTTTAATTTTTGTTTCTAAGATGGTTTTTATGAATGAAGAAGATAGTCCTCCTCGTGGTGGATCGACGAGAAGTGTAAACTTGTGAGTGGATGATGCGACATTTTTTAAACCTTCAAAAGCATCCTTTGCATAGAATTTCGCATGATCAAGTTTATTTCGCTTCGCATTTTCATTCGCATCCGCAATGGAAGAAGCGTCTAAATCAAAACCAATGACTTTATTAACATGTTTCGCGACCATACAACCCATCACTCCAATTCCACAAAAGGCCTCTACAACAGTATAGTCTTTAGGGATGAGAGAACTTACATAGGCATACATTGACGAAGCAACTTCAGTGTTGAGTTGGAAGAATGATGCTGGAGATAAGGCAAGTGTTAATCCATGCATAGTGAACTGCATTTTCTTTTCACCACGTAATAAATTGACTTTAGGACCAAAAATCGCAAGAGATTTACGATCAGAATTATAGCTTGCATTGACACTCATGACGGTTGGAATTTGCGCAATTTCATCATAGAGGGCTGCATTGTCAATCGCTTGATCACTGACTAAGGTGACCATAGTTTGTCCTTGAATTGAGCGCACCACAACATATCTAAATCCCTTTGGATTGGCACGAGTATAAATTGGGGCATGATGTTTTTGAAGGAGTGCAACCACAGCCACACGAGTTCTTTCAACATCCAACTCATGGACATGACATGTGGTAATTGGGACATATGCATTTGAGTTTGCTGAGAACATGCCACTATTTATTCCTTTAGGATTTTCTCCTAAAACAAATTTGCATTGATTACGATATGCGAAAGGACGAGGATTGGCTTCGAAAGTAATGACTGGATTGATTTGAGCATATTTGTTTAATGCTTGTTTCACAAGATCGATTTTAATCTGATTAGCACTTTTTTGATGAACATGCATCAAAGCACAACCACCACATGTTTCAAAATGTTCACAAATGGGTTTAATTCTTTGTGAAGAAGCTTCAATTAGAGAGATGATCTCACCTTGATAATAGGTTTTAGATTCTGAAAGAGTTAGAGAAACTTGCACTACATCTCCGATGACAGCTTTAGGAATAAAAACAGGTTTTTTATTGTAGTAACCAATACCTTCGCCATTGATTCCTACTTTTTGAATTGTGAGTTGGGATTTTATCATAAAAAAATGGGCCTAGTCATTCATTGCCCATGAAGGTACTGTGTTAGCGCGACGGATTAACACAGTTTTTTGAAATTCAGTTTGATTTAGGAAGCGAAGGACTTCCTCTTCTTCACTTGGAGTACATCCAAGAAGTAACTTGATTTCGATATCTTTTTTAAGAATATCAGCTGCAATGACACATGCATTGACCATGGATGTGGTCATTGATCCTTTATACATTGCGATACCATTAGAATCCGCTGATAAGGTATCTTTTAAATAACCATAATCCAATGGATAGATTAAATTATGGTAGACTTGATGACTCGAACCTTTAGGTTGAGACAACACAAAGTGACTTGAAAAGGTCAATGTGTCGATTTTTTGCCAAAAATAAGCATTGTTTTCGTATGTGTTCATAATTTCCTCAATGATACAAGTATTATATAAGTCTTGAGTGAAAATGTAAACAATGAAATAAATGTAAAGGATTTCATATTATCTGCTTAATACTTACACCTAAATCACTGAAACAATTTAACACGTTGAATTGATTCATTCCTATCATCGTCGTGAGTAAAATATTAGCGCATGCTAAAGCATCTGATAAAGCATCATGATGATTGAGCGGAAATCCTAACGTTTGTGCTACCGTATTGAGTTTATAGTTTGGTAAACCTTCAAATGCTTTACGTGATAATTGAACTGTACAACCATACATGATAGACGACACTTCAAGATGATAATGGGTCATTAGAGCTCGCAATATTCCAAGATCAAAATCTGCATTATGTGCAATCACAACACTATTACTTAGATATGGTTCAATCATTGGGAATATTTGCGCAAAACTTGGTGATGAAGTGACCATGGCTGGTGTGATATTGTGGATTCTAATATTGGTTGGATCAAAAAGATCATAGGGTGATGGAGGTTTGATTAGCCATGACTTGCGCATGATCTCCATTCCATTTTCGTACACAACAAAACCTAAGGCACAAGCACTTAAAGGATATTTATTGGCAGTTTCAAAATCTATGGCTGTAAATCGATTCATACACTCTTTCCTAGCGTTATTGAAACATTGTAACATAAAAAAAGACGTTTTCGTCTTTTTTATCCACCACCCTATTTGGATACTCCCCATTCCTACACGTTCACTTCCGAAACCATTTTAACTTATATCTCGATAATTGTCACACATCTTTTGACAAAAGGGGATGCGGACAAAAACTTGGACTAAAAAGGAGAAAAAATGCCTTCGTATGCAAAAGAAGATATCAGAATTGCTTTAGAACTTTTTGACCAAGAGAAGAATGCTACACGAGTAGTAAGAATCCTCG
>Ga0208242_100772_pt1 | contig 12615 bp, 13 predicted proteins | sample SubbioAug_CSW13A_FD_184825 | JGI IMG/M metagenome (GOLD analysis project Ga0208242, IMG submission 184825) | Serpentinite rock and fluid subsurface biosphere microbial communities from McLaughlin Reserve, California, USA - CR12Aug_CSW13A (SPAdes) | ecosystem: Environmental > Terrestrial > Deep... | reverse complement strand
GGGGATCCGGGCCGGGGAGGTCACGGCGCTGGCGCTGACCCATCCGCATACCGACCATGTCTCGGGCCTGGTCGACGGCGACGGGGGGCTTGCCTTTCCCAATGCCGAGCGCCTTTTCGTCGCGGTAGAGGACCTGATGGCGGTTCGCGCCAATCCGCGCCTGCGCCCGCTGCACCCGCGACTGATGCCGCTGGAACAGGGCGACGGGCCGATCCGCGGGGTGACGGCCGTGAATGCGCCGGGCCATACGGCCGGACACATGGCCTATCTGGTGGAGGGGCGGCTTCTGATCTGGGGCGATCTGGTCCACCATGCCGAGGTCCAGTTCCCCCGGCCGGAGATCACCTGGCATCACGATGCCGACCCGGAACTGGCCCGCGCGAGCCGGCTGCAACTGATGGAACAGGCGGTCGAGGCCGGCTGGCTGGTCGCGGGCGCGCATCTGCCGGCACCCGGTATCGGACGGATCGAGCGCAGCGGACGGGGATATTCTTTCCACCCTGCCACCCAGGGCTGACCGGCGTCCGTCAAGCGGAGCGCCTTGCGGCGCGAACACTCTTCTCTCGTCGTCGGCCTGCGCCTCCTCCTCGGCAGGCGCTTCGCGCGGGGACATTTGGCGCCGTAGGAAAGCGATTGGCGTGGAACTCGAGGGGCAGCGCCCCCTCGTCAGCCGAGGAGGAGGCGCAGGCCGACGACGAGAGGAAAGGCTTGCGCGGAACGCGCTCCGCTTGACAGGCCCTAGACCGGCAGGAGGCGACCGTTTTCCTGCGCCGAGTCCACCGCCCGGTCCAGGAGCCGCTGCAAGGCCGCGCCCCGGGCGAAGTCGGGTTCGGCCACGGCCTCGCCCCGGATCGCGTCTATGAAGCGCTGGTAGATCGTCGGCACCGGCGGGCAGTCCACCTCATGCCAGACCGCCGTTTGCACATCCGCTCCGAGACAGGCGCGCAACCGGCTTTCGGCCTTTTCGAAACTCACCTCCAGCCCGCCGGTCAGCCCGTAGAGCCGGAGCCGCAGGTCGTTCAGGTGGCCGGTGGCAAAGCGCGTCGCGGCCACCGTTCCCAGTGCGCCATTGGCCAGCCGCAGCTGCATCGTCGCGCTGTCGTTGGCATCCAGCACATAGTCCCCGATCCGCCCCCCCGGCGCCTTGTCGAAGGTATGCAGGAGGCAGGAAATACAGATCGCCTCGACCCCCGCGATGAAGGTGGCGAAGTCGAGGATATGGATCCCCACATCCCCCAGCACCCCTTTCGACCCATGCGCGGTGGACAGCCGCCAGAGCCATTGCGGCTCACGGTCCCACTGGCCCCAGGCGGGCTGCGTCAGCCAGCTTTGCAGGTAGGAGGCCTCGAAATGCCGGATCTCGCCGATCGCGCCCTCGCGCACCATCTCGGCCGCCTTCTGCAGCGCCGCGACGTTGCGGTAAGACAGGTTCACCATGTTCACCACGCCCGCCTTGCGCGCGGCCTCGACCATTTCCTCGGCATGGGCGGCATTGGTGGCCAGGGGCTTTTCGCACAGCACATGCTTGCCCGCCGCCAGAAGCGGCAGGGTGGTCGCGTGGTGTGCCGCATCCGGGGTCACATTGGTCACCGCGTCGAATTCGCCCCAGGCCAGCGCCTCGGCCAGGGAGGCGAAGCCATGCGGGATGCCATGCGTCGCCTGGAAGGCCGCCAGCGGTTCGGGCCGCGTGTCGACGCCGCCCACCAGAGTGACGCCGGGAATGGCGGCGAAATGTTCGGCATGGTTCTTCGCCATGCCGCCGGTGCCGAGGATCAGAAGCCGGACCTCCTGCATCAGCGGTATCCTGCCTCGCCGTCATGGTGCAGGCGCGGCCCGCGTTCGACGATGGGCTCCAGCGCCTTGGCGACCGGGCGGTTCGGCGCATCGGTCGGGTTGACCAGCCGCGCCTCGGGGTTGTGGGCCCAGCGGACCGCATTGGCGATGACCTGCTGCACCAGGGGCTGGTGATAGGTGGGATAGGTCTCATGCCCCGGCCGGAAGTAGAACACATTGCCCGCGCCCCGTCGCCAGGTCAGGCCCGAGCGGAAGACCTCGCCGCCCTGGAACCAGCTTACGAAGACGGTCTCCATCGGTTCGGGAACGCCGAAGGGCTCGCCATACATCTCTTCATGTTCCAGTTCGAAATGGTCGGGGATGCCGCGCGCGATCGGGTGCTGGCGGCTGGTGACCCAGATCCGCTCCCGCTCGCCCGCCTCGCGCCAGGAGAGATTGCAGGGCGTGCCCATCAACCGCTTGAAGGGCTTGGCGAAATGGGCGGAGTGGAGGAAGATCATCCCCATGCCGGACCAGACCGCCTCGGCCACCCGTTCGGTGACGGCGTCGGAGACATCGCCATGCGCGGCATGGCCCCACCAGATCAGCACGTCGGTCTGGGCCAGCCGTTCGGCGGTCATCCCGTGTTCGGGGTCCTGCAGGGTGGCGGTGGTGGCGGTGATCCCGTCCTGGTGGTTCAGGGCCTCGGCGATCGTGCCGTGCATGGTCTTGGGATAGATCTCGGCCACGACACGGTTCTTCTGTTCGTGGACATTCTCGCCCCAGACGGTGACGCGGATGGTCATGGCGGTCTCCTTTTCGATCTGCGGACCCTAGGTTCCAAAGCGCTTTGAGTCAACGCGCCGCAGCCTCGCTCAACCGCCTCTGGGGCGGCTTGTTCCCATGCGCGGGCTTGTGCCGACGGGCGGGGCAGGGGATGCTGGCGGTATGGCGACCCCTGGCGTGACCCTTCGGCTGCGGCTTGTGTTCGGCGACCGGCTGATGCTTGGTCCCGGCAAGGCCGAGCTGCTGGCCCGGATCGAGGAGACCGGGTCCATCGCCGCTGCAGGGCGCGCGATGGGGATGAGCTATCGCCGCGCCTGGGCGCTGGTGGAAGAGATGAACGCGGGCTTCCGCGTGCCCCTTGTCGCCAGCGCACGGGGCGGGGCGGGGGGCGGTGGGGCGAGCCTGACGCCGGAGGGGCGTGAGGTGCTGGCGGCCTATCAGACGCTGCTTGCCGAGACGGAAGCGGCCGCCGCGCCGGGGGTGGGGCGGATTGCCGCGCTGCTGCGGGACGCGTCCGGGGGGAAATAGCGCTTGTGCCTTCCGTGCCGCGCCATATGTTTGGCGAAACATATCGGACGCCCCATGCGCCTTGCCGCCTTTGCCCTTCTGTTCTCTGCCCAGGCTGCCATGGCCGAGGTCACGGTCTTTGCCGCCTCCACCCTCAAGACCGCGCTGGACGAGATCGCGACGGCGTACAGCGCCGGGACCGGCACGGCCGTCACGCTGTCCTATGCCGGCACGCCCGCCCTGGCCCGGCAGATCGAGCAGGGGGCGCCGGCGGATGTCTTCATCTCGGCCTCGGTGGACTGGATGGACGTGCTTGCGGCAAAGGGCCTGATCCAGCCCGACAGCCGCCGCGATCTGCTGGGGAACCGGCTGGTCCTGATCGGGCCGACCGGGGCCGCGACCTTGATTCTGGAGGACCTCCCCGCGCGTCTTGGCGAGGACAGGCTGGCGATGGCGCTGGTCGATGCCGTTCCGGCCGGGCAATATGGCAAGGCGGCGCTGGAAAGCCTTGGCCTGTGGGAGGCCGTCGCGCCATCCGTCGTGCAATCCGAGAACGTCCGCGCCGCGCTGCATCTTGTCGCACTGGGTGAGGCCCCCTTGGGCATCGTCTATGCCTCGGATGCCGTGGCCGAGCCGCGTGTCACGGTACTTGCGACCTTCCCAGAGACCAGCCACCCGCGCATCACCTTTCCCGCCGCCCTGACCCTGACCGCCAGCCCCGAGGCCGCGGCCTTTCTGGACCACCTCGGCTCGCCCGAGGCGGCCGAGGTCTTTGCCGCCAACGGCTTTCTGGTCCCCTGATGCTGGCCGCGCTGACGCCCGAGGAGCTGACCGTGCTGGGCCTTTCGCTCAAGGTCTCGCTCTGGGCGACGCTGGCGAGCCTGCCGCTGGGACTGCTGGCCGCCTATGCGCTGGCCCGCTGGCGCTTTCCCGGTCACGGCCTGCTGAACGGGCTTGTCCACCTGCCGCTGATCCTGCCGCCGGTGGTCACTGGCTATCTGCTGCTTCTGGCCTTCGGGCGGCAGGGGTGGATCGGCGCGCCGCTCTGGGACTGGTTCGGCGTCACCTTCGCCTTCCGCTGGACCGGAGCCGCCCTTGCCGCCGCCGTCATGGCCTTTCCGCTGATGGTCCGCGCCATCCGCCTTGCGATCGAGGCGGTGGACCCGAAACTGGAACAGGCGGCCGCCACCCTTGGCGCGGCGCGGCCCGTCGTCTTTCTGACCGTCACGCTGCCGCTGATCCTGCCAGGCATCATCGCGGGCGCGGTGCTGGCCTTCGCCAAGGCGATGGGAGAGTTCGGTGCGACGATCACCTTTGTCGCCAATATTCCGGGCCAGACCCAGACCCTGCCCACCGCGATCTACAGCTTCCTTCAGGTGCCCGGAGGCGAGGCGGCGGCCTGGCGTCTGGTCCTGATCTCGGTCGCGGTGGCGCTTCTGGCGCTGGCGTTGTCGGAATGGCTGTCGCGCCGGGTTGCCGCAAGGATTGCCGGGCGATGACGCTGGAGATCCGCCTTTCGCACCAGTTCCCCGGCTTCCGGCTGGAGGTGGAGCTTACCGCCCCGCCGGGGCTGACCTGCCTTTTTGGCAGTTCCGGCTCGGGCAAGACGACGGTCATCAATGCCGTTGCGGGGCTGCTAAAACCCGACCGGGCCGACATCCTGCTGGATGGCCAGCCGATCCACCAGCTGCCGCCACACAAGCGCGGGATCGGCTATGTCTTTCAGGATGCACGGCTGTTCCCGCACCTGACCGTCCTTGGCAATCTGACCTATGCCGCCCGCATCCGTCGCCGCGCGCCGAAGGATCTTGACCGGACGGTCGCGCTTCTGGGCATCGGCGCGCTTTTGGACCGCCGCCCCGGCGCGCTGTCGGGCGGTGAGCGCCAGCGCGTAGCCATCGGCCGCGCGCTGCTGTCCGAGCCGCGCCTCATCCTGATGGACGAACCGCTTGCGGCGTTGGACGAGGCGCGCAAGGCCGAGATCCTGCCCCATATCGAAACGCTCCGCGACGTGCTGGGCCTGCCGATCCTTTACGTCAGCCACGCCCTGCCCGAGGTTGCGCGGCTTGCCACGACCATCGCCGTCCTTGACGCGGGCCGCCTTGTGGCGCAAGGCCCGGCCGCCCGCCTGCTCTCTGACCCCGAGACCGCGTCGCTTTTGGGCCTTGCCGATGCCGGAGCCATCCTTTCCGCCCGCATCGCCGCGCAAGAGGCCGACGGGTTGACCCGGGTGGAGACGGGCGCGGGTCCGCTCTGGCTGCCCCGCCTGACCGGAGCGCCGGGCGACCCGGTTCGCCTGCGCATCGCCGCGCAGGATGTGATGCTGGCGACCGACCGGCCCGTGGGTCTTTCCGCGCTCAACATCCTGTCCGCCCGCATCCTGTCGCTGCGCCCGGCGGATGCCACCGGGATGCTGGTGCAGCTTGACCTTGCCGGCCAGCCGCTGCTGGCCCGCGTCACCCAGCGGTCGGCGCAGGCCCTTGGCCTGACACCGGGGCGCGAGGTCTTTGCCATCGTCAAGTCGGTCGCGATGGCCCGTGACGGCGAAAGCGCCCCCGAAGCCCGCGGATAAGCCATCACTTCCCCGTCGGGGGCGTTGACAGCAGGACCGTCAGCCAGAGTAGACTTTCCCCGCGAGGGGCCGTGATCCGCGTCCCCGGCGTTCGCAAAGAAGGCGGGACCACCCGCCCCGATCATTCAAAATCAGGGAGACAACTCGTGACCCATCGCACGTCCTTCAACCGCCGCCGCTTCCTTCAGGGATCGGCCGTCGGGCTTGGCGCCCTTGCCGCCCCGGCGATCATTTCGTCCAAGGCGCTTGCCTCTTCGGGTGAGCTGAACTTCGTCGGCTGGGCGGGCTATCCCGGCCTGACGGAAAAGGCCTTCCCGGCCTTCGAAGCCGCCACCGGCATCAAGGTGAACTACAAGGAGGTCCCCGATCAGGACACCATGTTCGGCGAGGCGAAGGTCGCCCTGCAGACCGGCAGCGCCGATATCATGGAGCCGACGATCGACCGCGTCAGCGCGTGGAATTCGAACGGGCTGATCGCCCCCTGGGACGAATCGAAGCTGGAGCTTGGGAACTATCTGCCGGGCCTGATCGACGGCAATGCCGAGGGCATGGCCCGGATCGACGGCAGGCTGATGATCGCGCCGACGAACTGGGGCACCGAATCGATGGTGGTTCACTCGGAGGATGCCAGGCTGTCGGACCCGCCCTCGCTGGGCGATCTGTTCAACCCCGAGAACCCGGCCGTGCTGCGTCCGCATTCGGCGCTGGCCGCCATGGGCCGCTGGCTTGACGCCCAGGGCAAGCTGCCCCGTCCCTTCATCGACAGCTACAGCGACATGGAGGCGATGGTCCAGATCTGGGATATCGCTCTGGCCGAGGCGATCAAGATGAAGGGCAATGTCGTCCAGTGGTGGACCGGCGAGAACGACGCCAACGCGGGCTTCACCGCCAATGGCGCGACTGTCGGCCTGTGCTGGGATTCCACCGGCTACAACCTGCGCAACGAGGGCTATGCCTATGTCGCCCCGGTCGAGGGTGCCTTCGCCTGGAATCAGGGGCTTTTCCTGATGAAGAACGCCACCAACACCGAACAGGCGCATGAGCTGGCCAAGTTCATCTCCACGCCGGAAGGCTCGGCGATTTGGGCGACGGCCTTCTCGTCGAACCCGGTCAGCCAGGGCGGCTATGCCCTGCTTGGCCCCGAGGTCGCGGAGTATTATGGCGGCTTCCTGACGGCCGAAACCTCGGCCAACCTGTGGTGGTGGCCGCCGCAGTCGGCCGAGTTCATCGCCAAGCGGACCGAATACGCCGACAAGTACAAGGCGGCCTGAGCGGCCTGAGCGGCCCGAGATAGCGCACAGACCTGCCACGCCAGGCCCGAAAGGGTCTGGCGTGCGTTGCGCGCGCGCTGGCCAGCCGGTCCAGACGCGCCGGACGGCGTTTGCGGGGATAGCGATTGAACGGGCGGGCCTGGCTGCTAGGCTGCATACAAAAAGACGACACCAACAGGGGAACACCACGGGCATGAGCGCCGGCATCGATCTTGAAAACGTGTGTTGCGACTTCGGCAGCTTCCGGGCCGTCGACAACGCCAACGTCTCCATCCGACCCGGCGAGTTCTTCTCGTTCCTTGGCCCCTCGGGCTGCGGCAAGACCACGATCCTGCGCATGGTCTCGGGCTTCATCGAGCCGACGCAGGGCGTGATCCGCATTGGCGGCGCGGATGTGAAAGGCAAGCGACCGAACCAGCGCCCGACCGCGCTGATCTTCCAGAACCTCGCGCTGTTCCCGCTGATGCCGATCTGGGAGAACATCTCCTTCGGGCTGGAGGTGCGCGGGATCGACAAGGCGACCCGCCGGAAGAAGGCCGAGGAGCTGCTGAGGCTGGTCGACCTGCCCGGCGCGGCCGACAAGATGGTCAGCCAGCTGTCAGGCGGCCAGAAGCAGCGCGTGGCCATCGCCCGCGCGCTGGCCGTGGAACCGCAGGTCATGCTGCTGGACGAGCCGCTCTCGGCGCTTGACCTGAAGCTCCGCCAGCACATGCGGGCCGAGCTGCGCGCCATCCAGCAGCGTACCGGCGTCACCTTCATCTACATCACCCACGACCAGGGCGAGGCGCTGGCCATGTCCGACCGTGTCGGCGTGATGAGCCAGGGCCGCATCCAGCAGATCGCCGACCCGCGCGAGATCTACAACAACCCTGTCAACGGCTTCGTTGCCAGTTTCGTGGGCGAAAACAACATCTTCCAGGGGGAGGTCCAGCAGGCCGCCGACGGCATGGCCAGCTTCGCCACCCCGCATGGCACCTTCCGCGCCCGGCTGGGCGAGCTTGGGGGCAAACCGGGCAAGCTTTACGTCCGGCCCGAGCACATGCTGCTTTCAGACGCCCCTGCGGTGGAAAACTCGGTCCCAGTCACCATCAGCGACATCTCCTTCGAGGGCAGCTTCATCGCCGTCCATGCCACCAGCGACACGGGTGCCATCCTGTCGGCCGAGATCCGCAACGACGGCGCGGCCACCGTGCCGGAGAAGGGCGCGCGGGTCTACATGACCTTCGACCCCGCCCGCGCGGCGATCCTTCCCGACGCAAACGTCAGGGGCTGACCGATGCAGGACCTCCTTCGCCGCTACGGCCCCGGACTTACCCTGATCATGACGCTTCTGGTGGCCTTCTGGCTTCTGATGCTTGTCATCCTGCCGAACATGACGCTTTTCGAGCAGAGCTTCCGCCCCTATCTCCCCGTGACCGAGATCGGCGGCCCCCGCGACACCTATGGGTTCGGCAACTATCTCAAGGTCTTTGACGGCAGCATCGAACGCAGCCTGTTCGGGATCAGCTTCTCGATCCCGGTCCATGTGATGACCTTCGGACTGACCATCTGGTATTCGATGGTCGTCACGGCGCTTTGCTTCCTGCTTGCCTATCCGCTGGCCTATTACATGGCCAAGATCGTCAACCCCCGGTCCTTGCCGACGCTCATCCTGCTTCTGTTCATCCCGCTCTGGGTGTCCGAGGTCCTGCGCGCCTTTGCCTGGTGGATCATCCTGGCTTTCCGGGGGCCGCTGAATGCGCTGCTGCTGAGTCTGGGCCTGATCGACGACCCGATCCGCTGGACCAACATGGGCTATACCGGCGTCGTGATCGGGCTGATCTACACCTATGTCCTGTTCATGCTGTTCCCGGTCTACAATGCGGTGCAGTCGCTGGACACCAACCAGATCGAGGCGGCCGAGGATCTGGGCGCGCCCTGGTGGAAGATCCACTGGCGGATCGTCCTGCCCCACGCCAAGCCCGGCATCGCCAGCGGGTCGGTCATGGTGTTCATGCTGTCGGCCGGCTCGCTTCTGGTGCCGTCGATCCTGGGCTCGACCACCTCGCAATGGTTCACCCAGACGATCAACCAGTGGTTCAACGACGCGCTCGACTGGAACACGGCCTCGGCCTATGCCTTCCTGCTTCTCCTGCTGTGCACCGTCTTCGTCTCGATTGCGATGCGGCTGTTCCGGGTGAAGCTTTCGGACATCGCGAAGTAGGAGAGGGAACCATGCACAAGTTCCGCCAGACCCTCGCGCATCTTTACATGGTGCTGTTCCTGATCTTCCTCCTCGCGCCGCTGGTGGTGATGTCGGGGGCGGCCTTCAACGATTCGAAGCTGCCCTCGATCGTGCCCTGGCGCGGCTTCACCACGATGTGGTTCTCCGAGATGATCGCCGACCAGCGGATGATGCTGGCCTTCGTCAACACGCTGTGGGTGGCGGTGGCGGTGGCGGTGCTTGCGGTCATCGTCGGGACGGCCTCGGCGATCCTGGTCAACTCGATCTCCGGCCGGGCGCGGACGGTGCTCTACGGGATGATGATCTCGACCATCCTGATCCCCGGCGTGGTGATCGGCATTTCCACCATGATCATGTGGACCAAGCTGGGCGGGGCGATCTTCGGCCCCGACGGCAAGCCCTGGCCCTTCATCCCCGGCCTGCATCTCTCGGTCCTGGGCCAGGTGAGCTATATCGCCGCCATGGTGATGCTTCTGGTGCTGGCGCGGCTGCAAAGTTTCGACGCCGGGCTTGAGGAGGCCGCGCTCGACCTTGGCGCAAGCCATGCCCAGGTGATGCGCCGGATCCTGCTGCCGCATCTCTACCCGGCGATCGGGGCCGGAGCGGCGGTGGCCTTCTTCCAGTCGATCGAGAATTTCAACGTGACGCAGTTCACCAGGGGCGGGGCGGATACGCTGACGGTCTATGTGTTCTCGAAGGTCCGGTCGGGGATCACGCCGACGATCAACGCGCTGGCCTTCCTGTTGATCTGCGTGACGCTGCTGCTTGCCCTGGCCTACGAGATCAACCGCCGCCGCCGCGCCCGGATCGAAGCCGCCCGTCAGGCCGAAGCGCGCCGCGCCGAAGACGCCGCCCTGACCTGACCTGACCCCGAAAGCCCGCGCCGCCTGTGTCGAGAACAAGCAGGCGGCGGGTGCCCCGATGACCAGTGGCCGCGCGGACCTGAAACGGTCTATGCCGCACGCATTTCGACCGGACCCTGTCAGGAGGTCGCAAGTCTTTGTTTTTCAAGGGGGTAGGATGGTGCTGCAAGAGAGGATTGAACTCTCGACCTCTCCCTTACCAAGGGAGTGCTCTACCACTGAGCTACTGCAGCGCCGTCGATGGCGGGTGATTAGACGCAATCGAAACGGGGCGCAAGGGGGTATCGGCGCAAATCCCGCCCCTCTCTGGACCGACCGGCGGCCTTGCGGTAGAAGCCTTCCCATGCGCAGCCCCTCGGACCCCTCGCCTGGCGAAAAGGCCCGGAAACCTGAGCGCCCCCAATCCCGGGAAGACCGGCTGAAGGCGGCGCTCAAGGCCAATATGGCGCGGCGGAAGGCACAGGCACGGGCACGGACCGCCGAAGACGCGGACGGCGACAGCGAAAGGGACTAGGGCAGATGGATTCGATTCTGGTGCGCGGCAACGGGGCCCTCTCGGGGGCGATTCCGATCGCGGGGGCGAAGAACGCCTGTCTGACCCTGATGCCGGCCACGCTTCTGTCGGACGAACCGCTGACGCTGACCAACGCGCCGCGGCTGTCAGACATCCGCACGATGACGCAGCTGCTCCAGTCGCTCGGGGCCGAGGTCGCAAGCCTGCAGGACGGGCTGGTCCTGGCGCTGTCGTCGCATTCCATCACCAATTTCAAGGCCGATTACGACATCGTCCGCAAGATGCGCGCCTCGATCCTCGTGCTTGGCCCGATGCTGGCCCGCTATGGCGCGGCGACGGTTTCGCTGCCCGGCGGTTGCGCCATCGGGGCGCGGCCCGTCGACCTTCATCTCCGGGCGCTGGAGGCGATGGGGGCCGAGCTTGACCTGCGCGACGGCTATGTCCATGCCAAGGCCCCCGGCGGGCGGCTCAAGGGCGCGGTGGTGGAGTTTCCCTTCGTCTCGGTTGGGGCCACGGAAAACGCGTTGATGGCGGCCACGCTGGCAAAGGGGACCACGGTGCTCAAGAACGCCGCGCGTGAGCCCGAGATCGTTGACCTTGCGCGCTGCCTGAAGAAGATGGGCGCAAAGATCGAAGGCGAGGGCACCAGCACGATCACCGTCGAGGGCACGGATCGTCTGGGCGGGGCCACGCATCCGGTGGTCACCGACCGGATCGAGCTTGGCACCTACATGCTTGTCCCCGCGATCTGTGGCGGTGAGGTCGAATGCATCGGCGGCACGCTCGATCTGGTAGAGAGCTTTGCCGAGAAGCTGGACGCGGCAGGCGTCTCGGTCACCCAGACCAACCGGGGCCTGAAGGTCAGCCGCAAGAATGGCCGCGTCCGGGCTGTCGATGTGACGACCGAACCCTTCCCCGGCTTCCCGACTGACCTGCAGGCGCAGATGATGGCGCTTCTGTGCACGGCGGAGGGGACCAGCGTGCTGGAAGAGAAGATCTTCGAGAACCGCTTCATGCACGCCCCGGAGCTGATGCGGATGGGGGCGAGGATCGAGGTCCATGGCGGCACCGCGACCGTGACGGGGGTCGAGAAACTGCGCGGCGCTCCGGTGATGGCGACCGACCTGCGGGCCTCGGTCTCGCTGATCCTTGCGGGCCTCGCGGCCGAGGGCGAGACCGTGGTGTCCCGCGTCTACCATCTGGATCGCGGTTATGAGCGGGTGGAAGAGAAACTCCGCGCCTGCGGGGCGCATATCGAACGGATCAGCGCATGATGGATGCCCGGTTCGAGGACGGCGGCGAAGAGCCCCTTCGGTTGGTGGCACAGGACGGTGAGGATCTGAAGGTCGTCTCCGCCCTGCTCCAGGACGCCGTCCTGCCGGTGACCGAGCTGAAATATGACGCAAGGCGTCGACGGTTCGGGATGCTCCTCAACCGCTTCCGCTGGGAGGACCGGGCCGAGGCCGAGAGGGTGGGCCGCGCCTATGAACGGGTCCGCACCGTTATGGTGGTCGAGGATGTTCGAAAAGTGCAAAGTTTCGGCTTTGATCGCGCCGACAAGGACCTGGTTTTGTCCGTATTGTCCATATCCTTCGAGCCCGGAGAGGACGGCACCGGTCGCCTGATCGTCACTCTGGCGGGGGATGGGGCGATTGCGCTGGATGTCGAGGCGCTGGACGTAAGGCTGGATGATGTGACCCGGCCCTATCGCGCGCCCTCGGGCAAGGTTCCGCGTCACGACTGACCGGCGCGGCCGGAGTTTTCGAAAACTCCGGACCGGAGCCTTGCAAGGCTCCGCCCCGATCTCTTCGAAGAAATCGGTCCCCGGCCCGGCCGCAGCGCGCCCATCCCGGCTTGAGCCCACGTCCCCCCCGCGCTATCTCCACCGCGACCGTGAAGCCCCGGAGGCCCCGATGCCCGTCTTCCTGAACACCGCCGACGCAGGGTTTGAGGCCGCCTTCCAGGCGCTGCTCGGCCAGAAGCGCGAGGAGGCCGAGGATGTCGATCAGGCCGTCGCCGCGATCATCGCCGATGTCCGGGCCCGCGGCGATCAGGCGGTGATCGATCTCACCGCCCGCTTCGACCGTCTGGCGCTGACCCCCGAA
>Ga0208242_100770_pt1 | contig 12624 bp, 14 predicted proteins | sample SubbioAug_CSW13A_FD_184825 | JGI IMG/M metagenome (GOLD analysis project Ga0208242, IMG submission 184825) | Serpentinite rock and fluid subsurface biosphere microbial communities from McLaughlin Reserve, California, USA - CR12Aug_CSW13A (SPAdes) | ecosystem: Environmental > Terrestrial > Deep... | reverse complement strand
TGTGACGCAGGGCCTGCAAAAACATCTCGCGGTCCAGAACAGTTTGCCTCGAACTCATGCCGGAAGTTTATGCCGTCGCCGACCACAACCGTGGTTACCGTTCAAGATGGGTTTGCCGGACGCATACGGACTTCCGACTTATGACAGTGTTGTACAAGGCGCTACAGGCATGGCTGGACTCAGTCTTCGACGAGATGGGACGCCCAACTATGTACCGATGCTCATTTGCGATCATGTCGCTGGCGAAATCGCCGCTGGTGCCATTCTGGCAGCGATGGTTGAGCGCCGGACCACAGGCAAAGGGTGCAGCATTGAAGTGCCCATGTTTGAGACCATGGCATCTTTCGTGATGCAAGAACACTTGGCTCAGCAAAGTTTTGTTCCACCGGTCGGCCCGGCGGGAGATCTCCGGCTTCTCAGCCCACACAACAGACCCGTCCAGACTGCTGACGGGTGGATCTCGTTCACTGTCAACACGGATTCTCAGGTGAAGGCATTCCTGCGTGTCACGGGAAAAGATCACCTTCTGGAAGATCCCCGATTCAATAGCGTCGCGGCCAGGGCCAAGAACGTCAAAGAATGGTTTGAGCTGCGCGGTGCTCCTCTTACGGGCAAAACAACCGAGGAATGGGTAAGGTTGATGAGAGCGGCAGACATTGCCGTTCAACCCTGCCACACCTTGGAGTCACTCCCTAATGACGAGCACCTTAGAGCTGTAGGACTTATCAAGACCGAGCAACATCCGACCGAAGGGACCGTTGCCGCCATCAGAACGACCATTCGGTTCGATGACGCGTACCCCCCTCTGCGCAGCCCTTCGCAGCCGAAGGGATGGGAAACACGCTCAGTACTCCTTGATGCGGGGTACTCCCCTGAAGAGGTTTCGGCATTGCTTAACGAAGGTGCGGCTATCGAGTCGACAAGCTGAGGCTCTCTACAAAGAAGGGCAGGCACTCGACCCAACCGGATGAGATACGGTATCGCAACCAGTTCGCGTGTCGCCCATACTGAACATTCTCGGTACGAAACATCAATTCAAGCTGCGCGCGCAACTACAGGCTTCGGCTTGAGTGCCCGTCGCCCCGTGCTCCGCGAGCACAACAGTCTCGACCCGATTGATCTTCAGCTACGTTCGAAATCCAGCGAACACTTTCATGTGTAAGGAAATCGTTTCATTGGCGTAGAATGCAAAGAGGAGATCCAATGAAAAACGTTGCCACTGATTCTGTTGAAACGCCAGAGACTGAGCGTCGAACTTACTCTGCCCCAGCGCTAGAGAAAGGTCTGGACATCCTGGAAATTCTTTGCAAGAGTGAACAACCTTTGTCTCAAAAGGAAATTGCAGCAAAGATTGGGCGCAGTGTAGGTGAAATCTACCGAATGGTCACCTGTCTAATAGACAGAAATTATGTTGCACAAGTAGACGACAGCACCTACACCGTAACAACCAAGCTATTTGAACTTTCACACATCAACCCACCAACTCACAGGTTGTTGTTTGAAGCCGTTCCGATTATGCAACGACTTTCCAAAGAATTGGATCAGTCTTGTCACCTTACCGTCTACTCCCAGGGCAAGCAGGTTGTGCTAGCCAAGGTCGATACCCCCAGCGGGATGGGTTTCAGCGTTCGAGCGGGATCCGAGCTTGACGTTATCATCTCTGCCTCGGGCAGAGTGTTGCTTGCCTTTCAAGACGAGGAAACTAGAAAGCTCTGGATTGAAGAGTCACTTCAACGCAGACCTGACCAACTCAATCCACAACTTGGGGCAATTTTGGACACCATCAGAACAACAGGCTTTGAGTCCATTCCAAGCGTTCAGGTTCGAGGCCTCTATGCAGTCAGCTTTCCTATTTTAGACACTCAGGGAAAAGCCATCGCAGCGCTCACAGTACCCTACTCCGAAAGAATTGATCAAAGCCAAAGAAAATCAATTCCAGACGTCACCGAGGCATTAGGTCATGCTGCCCGCAGGCTCTCTCAACGCGTCGGAGGAATTTCTATGGGAGCATTCTCTGGTCAGCGCCGGAGTTCAGGGACATAGGACGAAAATGGGGGCGCCCAACATACCGACCACATTCAGAATATAGCTAGATCGTTCGTAAATTTTCATTTACAAATAAATTCGGCCAACTGATCATTAATACTGGATGCCAACTGACGCTGCGTGTGTATTCCCTGCGTCACTGATGTGACGATCTCCACACGCCGCTTGGCACCTGATTGGATTTCCAGCATCGAGTCTCTCGCTTGCTGAGCTATATCCATGCCACACTTGACGCTTACCCCTGTAGCCTTCAAAGCCTCGGCTGCCTCACGGGATTTAAATTGCAGATTTTTTGCAATCTCACCAATTTCAGAGGAAGCAATACGTGTTTTATCCGCCAAATTTCTCACCTCGGACGCAACCACAGCAAAACCTTTACCGGCTGTACCAGCCCGAGCGGCCTCAATAGCTGCATTGATTGCCAACAAATTGGTTTGAGCTGAAATTTGAGTAATTGTGTCGACCACAGCAGAAATTCTCAAAGACTGCACCCCCAAGGCATCTAGATCAACTTGCGCACGCTCGAGGGCATGCCCTAAACGTTCGATTTCGGCACCTGCCGCGGTCATCCTGAGTCTGCCTATTTCCACACTCTCGCTGCCGGCCTTGGCAAGACTATTAGCCATCGCCATATTTTCAAGAGCCTCATCACAAGATCTCAAAAGATCGCCAACAAGGCGTAAACTTATTTTAACTCGATCAGCAGCATATTTTATATTTTCCACTGGGCTGATATCTACATTTCCATATTGATACGAGACATCTTCCGGGAAATTTTCAGCGCAATCGAATTCACCTTCCTGGGAAATTAATTCCTTTGTAAAAACCCTCTGATTTCGAAGAAGAATGATCTGCCCAAAAAGCAGACCAAGAGAAATCAGAAGAGCGGGAACAGAGATCCCAAACACCCACTCAAGCTGGACTTCTTCCATAATCAAACGGAACACCAAGATCGCAATACTTAAAGCCGTAAGAAGAAGTACCCACACTGTTTGACGTGCCACACGGCCTGTGATGGCTAATATTTCACGGGCTTGATCTTGATCCATCATTGACGCCTAGATAATCGCATTCAAAAATTAGACTCACGCCTCTCGGCAAAAAGCAAGCATAACTGAGCCAAACCAAGCCAAATATTCTTAGATTGATCCCATCTCGCCTGGATCGAAAATCCAAACGAAATGGAGATCAATACTGAGCTAAAAATATACTACGCTGGTACAGCGTCTGGCTGCTCAGCCGGGGCGGCGCGCCGGAACGCATCCAGCTCGCCGCAGGCGGCGTCCACCGCGCGGATCAGGGGGTAAGGCGCTAGGTCCACCTTGAAGCGGCGCGCGCTTTCCACCTGGGGCACCAGGTAGCAGTCGGCCAGGGTGGGCGTGTCGCCAAAGCTGAAGCGGCCACGTTTGACGTCGGCTGCCAGCAGTGCCTCGTAGGCATCAAAGCCTGCGGTGATCCAGGTACCGCACCAGGCGTTGATGGCGTCCTCGTTGGCACCGAACGTCTTGCGCAGGTACTCCAGGATGCGGCGGTTGTTGATGGGGTGGATGTCGCACCCCACCAGGGCCGCCAGGGCGCGCACCCGGGCGCGGCCATCCGCATCTGCTGGCAGCAGCGCGGGCGTGGGGTACTGCTCCTCCAGCCATTCAATGATGGCTGGCGACTGGATCAGCACTTGCGAGCCCGTGTCCAGCGCGGGCACCAGGTGCTGCGGGTTCAGCGCCTTGAAGGCGTCCTTCAGGTGCTCTTCCTTGCCCAGGTGCACGGCCAGGTACTCGTAGGGCACGCCCTTGACGTTGAGCGCGATGCGCAGCCGGTGCGACGTGCCGCTGCGCCAGAAGTTGTACAGCTTCATGGACACGTTCACTCGGCCGGGCCGACGTTCAGAACGATCTCGGCGATGCCCTCCACGCGGCCAGTGATCTTGTCACCCGCCACCACGGCGCCCACGCCTTCGGGCGTGCCGGTGTAGATCAGGTCGCCAGGCTGCAGGTGGTAGTAGGTTGAGAGGTCGGCAATGATCTCGCGGATGTTCCAGATCAGCTTGTCCACGTCGGACGACTGCTTGGTCTGGCCATTGACTTCCAGCGCAATCGCGCCCTTGTCCACCACCACGCCCGCCATGGGCACGATCTCGGAGCACACCGAGCCCTGCTCGATGTCCTTGCCGGTGTCCCAGGGGCGGCCCTTGTCGCGTGCCACCAGTTGCAGGTCGCGGCGGGTCATGTCCAGGCCAGCGGCGTAGCCGTAGACCAGTTCATGGGCGTTGGCCTCGCTCACGCGGAAACCCGGCTTGCCAATGGCCAGCACCAATTCCATCTCGTAGTGGTAGTTGCTGGTGCGCGGCGGGTAGGGCACAGTGGCGCCGCTTTCCACCAATGTCTGGGGCGACTTGGTGAAGTAGAAGGCCTGCTCCACGCTCTTGTCCACGGGGCGGCCCATTTCCACCGCGTGGGCGTGGTAGTTGCGGCCCACGCAGAAGATGCGGTTGATGGGGAAACGCTCGGTCTTGCCGCGAACGGGCAGGGACTGGACGGGAGGCGGATTCCAGAGGTAGTTGCTCACTTGTTTTCCTGTTGTGTGGTGCTTTACGGCGGCTCAGCCGCGGTTTTCAAACACGCCCAGCTTGCGGTGCAGGGGCGATTCGTCGGCCATGAAGATGAAGGACGGCTGGTCGGCCGAGAGGTTTTTCAGCGTCACATCGGTGTAACCGGGGGCGCAGCAGGTGTCGGCCTCGCTCAGGGTGAAGGTGGACTCGGCAATGCGCGCCTCGCTGCGGCCTTCGATCTGGTGGAACACCACGGCGGGCGAACGCACGGGCAGGCGCAGGGTCTGGCCGGGCCTGAGCATCAGGGCGTAGAAGCCCAGGATGTTCTCGGCGTCGTCACCCGTTTCGGGGTTGACGTAGGTGACCTGCACGCACTCCTGCTCAGGCTGGTCAGCCGCCAGCGACAGCAGCGCGGCACGGGTGTCGGCCCAGGGGTAACGCAGCATGGGGTAACGCTTGTCGCTGCGTTGGAACACGGTGGTGGGCACCACGCCCGCGCGCGTCCATGCACGGTCGCCCCGGCTGGGGTTGACCTGCTGGCGCTCGCCGTTGATGTGGTAGCTGGCCTCCATGTAGTACACCAGCGGCAGGTCCAGCACGTCCAGCCACACCACGGGCTCATTGCCGTCGTGGCCGTGCTCGTGCCACAGGCCGGTGGGCGTGAGGATGAGGTCACCCCGGCTCATGGGGCACTTCTCGCCGTCGACGGTGGTGTAGGCGCCTTCGCCTTCCACGATCATGCGCACGGCGTTGGGGGTGTGGCGGTGGCTGGGTGCCCACTCACCGGGCAGCAGCAGCTGCATGCCCAGGTACATGGCGGCGCTGGCCTGCATCTTCTCCAGGCCGTGGCCGGGGTTGGCGAGCACCAGCACGCGGCGCTCGGCCTTTTCGATGGGGGTCAGCTCGCCCGCCTTGAGCAGCAACGGCTTCAGCGTCTGGTAGGACCAGTAAGTGGGCTTCGTCTGGCGTGTGGGCACCTTGGGCGGCAGCACCGCGCGCAGGCTGGGCCACAAAGGCACCAGGTTGAGCTTCTTGAGTTCGTCACGGTAGTCCTGCGGCAGGTCTTCCAGGCGGCCAAGTTCATCCATAAAAATCTCCTGAATTGTTGAGGTTTAAAATTCAGTTTCCACCGAAACCCAGAGGCGCTGGCGTGCGGTTGACGATTGCCCTGAAGTGCTCGAGAAAGGTTTCGGCCTGCTCCTGCGCCAAAGGGTCTTGATTGCTCGCAAAAGCATCTGCGATGTCATCCCAATCACTCGGCAGCAGGTGAAGCTCAGCAAGAGGCATCAACTCCTGCTCTTCCATACGCAAATGCCGCCAGGTAAAGTCTGCATAGCGGCTCAGCGCTTGGTCAAGCAACGCCATACTTCCTGGCACGCCAGCCTCAAGATTGCCCAGGTAGCGACGAATTTGCCCCAAGGCCGGCGCTTCTTCCTGGTGATCTGTTTCAAGTTGAGAGATCAGGGCGTCTGCCTCTCGGGTACGCAACTTCAAACGAGCAAACAACCAGTTGTCTTCCTTGGGGTGGTGTTGTACGTCTGGGAACGCATCGATGTAGTACACCATCGACCAGAACAGCCGAAAGTCCACTGGCTGCTTACCCAGGCTCGCGAGACTGAGCAGTTCGCGCATGTTGTGAATCACGGCTGCCAAAGACCGGTGCTCCGACCGAATGGTGCCGATGGCCTTGGACTGAGAATCGCTCATTGCATTGAACTCCAGTAGATCAGCTCAGACGCCAAGGTACTCGTGAACGACCGCAGGCTCGCTCCTCAAGGCGTGCGAGTCTCCAGACCAAACCACTCGGCCCTTTTCGATGACGAAGTGACGATCAGCCAACTCCAACAGCGGGCCCAAGTTCTTGTCGATCACGATCATGGACAGTCCCTCAGCTTTCAACTCACCCAGAGCACGCCAGATTTCAGCGCGAATCAGCGGAGCCAAACCCTCTGTCGCCTCGTCCAGAACGACAAGCCGAGGGTTGGTCATCAGTGCACGGCCAATAGCCAGCATCTGTTGCTCCCCTCCTGAAAGTTGCGACCCCAGATTGCCTCTCCGTTCTTTCAGCCGTGGGAAGAACCCATAGACGCGCTCCAAAGTCCATGGCGTCAAATTCGCAAGAGGTCGTGATCTGGCCGTGGCCACCAGGTTCTCTTCGACCGTAAGGTTTGGAAAAACTTGACGCCCTTCGGGTACCAGACCCAGACCATGACGGGCTATCTGGTGTGACGGGAGGTCTTGCAAGGCCTTCCCGTCAAACGTGATTTCCCCACCGCTTGGCGAAAGTAATCCAAACAGGCACTTGATGGTGGTTGAACGCCCCATTCCGTTTCGACCGAGCAGAGTAACAACCTCTCCCTCATTCAACGAAAAGTCGACGCCAAACAGTACTTGCGCAGCACCATAACGTGCCTGGAGACCGTGGACGTGCAGCATCGGTTTCATGACTCGCTGATCTCCTCATCACCCAGGTAGATGGCACGGACCTCTTCGTTACCTCGAATTTCCTCCGGTGTACCGGTGGTGAGAATGCGCCCATAAACGAGAACGCTGATGCGATCAGCCAAAGCAAAAACAGCGTTCATGTCATGCTCCACCAGCAAGATGGTGTACTTACCCTTGAGCGATCTGAGCAAAGCGACCACGGCCGCCGACTCCTGGACGCTCATTCCTGCCATCGGCTCATCGAGCAGCAGAAACTTGGGCTTCGCAGCCAGTGCCATCGCCAATTCAAGCTGCCTGCGCTCGCCATAACCCAACTCGGACGCGAGGACATCTGCACGGGACGACAAGCCCGCCAGCTCAATACCTTCATCTGCAGCAGACAAGGCGTCCTTGTCTGCCAACAGCGGCTTCCAGAAACCGAAGGCATTTGTCCGCGCCCCCCTTGCGGCAAGGGCGGCGTTCTCGCGCACGGTGAATTCGTCGAAAACGGACGTGATCTGGTAAGAGCGGACCAGTCCCCGTCGCGCCCTGGCGTGGATACCCAAATCCGTTACATCATCACCGGAGAAACGAATCTGTCCACTGTCGGAACGAAGTTCACCTGAGAGCTGATTTATCAGCGTAGTCTTACCTGCTCCGTTCGGTCCGATGATGGCGTGCAGCTCACCACTTTTGATATCCAGTGACACATCATCCGTGACGAGCAATGCACCATAGCGCTTTGTCATCGCGTGCGTCTGCAATAACGTCGTCATTTCGCCTGCCCCTTTGCGACCAGCGTCGTGTGCGAGACCGGAGTTTTGGCGCTCCCTTGAACACCGCCAATCCGGCTAAACCAGCCCATGATCCCCGTCTTACCTAGCATGGCTACGGCCAGAATGACGAGGCCGAACACTGCCATCCAATGCTCCGTGTATGCCTTGAGGACCTCTTCTATCCCCAAGAAAGCCAACGCTCCCAGGAGCGGACCAAAGACCGTCCCCATTCCGCCAAGAACCACCATCACGATCAACTCGCCGGAGACAATCCAAGACATGCTGCTCGGCGATGCATAAGCGTTCAGGTTGGCCAACAACATGCCTGCAATGCCGCAGAAAATCGCCGAAAGAACGTAAGCAGTAAGTTGATACCGTTGCAGCGGTAGGCCAACTGAGCCAACACGGCGAGCATTCTGGCGCCCACCTCGCAATGTCATACCAAAGGGTGAGGTGCGAAGGCGCGCCAGCCAGTAGACCAGCAAGGCAAGCAATAGCCATGACGCATAGAAAACGTCCTCAGGTGTAGAAAGTTGCCAGCCCAAGAAATCACTGGGCACGGAGATGCTCATACCGTCGTCGCCACCGTACTGTTTCAGGCTTACGATGACGAAGTAGCCCATCTGAGCAAACGCCAGGGTGATCATGATGAAGGCAATGCCCGATGTACGAAGACTGATTTGGCCGGTGATCGCACCGATCAGCACGCAAGAGCCCACGCAAATCGCCAGTTGTGTCCACCCAGACGAAATCCCGTAAAAGGCAGGAAGGGACACGCTGTACATACCAATGCCGATGAACAACGCATGGCCCAAACTGACCAGCCCGCCGAAGCCCAATGCAATATTGAGAGCACAGGCTGCAATCGCGTAAATCAATACACGAGCCATGAAGGCAATTAGGAAGCTGTCGTCCAATGCAGACGCCACTAGCGGGGTTGACAGCAAGACGAGCATGAACAGTGCAGGCAACAGCTGCGCCGGATGCAAGAAGTTTTTCATCAATTCCCCTTGTGGGCAGGAAACAAACCTTGCGGACGCCATGCGAGGATCACGGCCATCAGCAGATAAATCAGCATCGATGCCAGCGCAGGACCCGCCGCATTTGCGACTTCACGGTCAGCGAATTCACGGATCAGCATTGGCAGGAAGGTCCTGCCCAGCGTATCCACCATGCCAACGATGATCCCGGCGTAAAGGGCCCCATGTACAGAGCCAATGCCCCCAATCACGATCACAACCAGTGTGGTGATCAGCACAGGCTCGCCCATGCCACTCTGGACGGAGAGAATCGGCCCCGCCATGGCACCCGCCAGCGCAGCCAGCGCGGCGCCCAGCGCAAACAGCATGGCGTTGAGCAAGCGAATGTTCACTCCCAGCGCACCCACCATTTGCGGATTGACAGACCCTGCGCGTATGAGCATCCCCACACGCGTTTTGTGAATGAGCCACTGGCTGCCCGCCGCCACCAACAGACCGACAACGATAATCAGGAAACGGTATGTTGGGTAAGTGAAGCCAAAGATCTCCACAGTGCCGGACAGTGCATCAGGCAGCGATACGAACACCGGCTGAGGCCCCCAGATCATGCGTACGACTTCGTTGAAAAAGAGCACCAAGCCAAAAGTCGCCAGCACATGATCCAAGTGGTCTCGCCTGTACAAGCGAGACACTGCCACCCATTCCAAAAGCATACCAACCACCAATCCGGTAGCCAGCGCTGCGAGCACTCCCAATGCGAAAGACTCGGTGTACCCACCAACCACCGCCGCGGCATACGCCCCAAGCATGTAAAGGGAGCCGTGAGCCAGGTTCACAAAGCTCATGATGCCAAACACAAGCGTAAGGCCCGCAGCCAGCAGAAACAGCATGACGCCGTACTGCAAGCCGTTGAGCAACTGCGCTATGAGCAGGGTCGCCGTCATGATCTCACCTCGGCTTGCACTGCGAGACGTAAGCGTCCTGGTGCTCTTGCAGCGGTGTCCCCACTTGCTTGACGACTACCTGAGAGCCTTCTTTGGCAACCTGAAATGCGTAGTAGTTTTGAACTGGCATGTTGTTAGCGTTGAAGCGGAACGGCCCACGCACAGCCTTGAGTTCGGCACCAGCAGCCTTCACAGCTGCGGCGAATGCCGCCTTGTCGGTTGTATTGCCTTTTACCTTGCCAACGGCGATGTCGAGCAAGCGCGCCGTGTCGTATCCCACTGCCGCGTAGTGGCTGGGAACTCGACCATACTTCTTGGTGAAGCTAGCCACGAACTCGGCGTTGCCCGGGGTCTTCAGGGCGACGTCCCACATGGCACCTGATATCGCCCCAACAGCGGCATCCCTCAGAGACGGCAGTGTCGTGCCGTCTACAGTGAAAGCCGACAGCATGGGAATGCGCTTGGTCAGGCCAGCCTGACTGAACTGTTTCACAAAGTTCACCCCCATGCCGCCGGGGTAAAAGACGAATACTGCGTCTGGGCCTGCAGCCTGGAGCTGAGCGATTTCGGCAGAGTAGTCAGGCTGATTGACTTGCGTGTAAACCTCGTCCAGGACCTGTCCCTTGTAGAAGCGCTTGAAACCAGCAATGTAGTCCTTGCCCGCTTGGTAGTTGGGAGCCATCAGATACACGCGCTTGTATCCACTGTCTTGCGCGAACTTGCCCATGGCTTCTGCAGTACCGTCGTTCTGCCATGCGGTAGAGAAGACGTTTGGCAAACACCCACTTCCGGCAATAGGAGAGGGCCCAGCATTTGTTGCAATGGCAACCGTGCCGGATTCGACAATCCGAGGCAGACTGGCCATCAGAACGTTCGAAAATCCAAGACCGACGATGGCATCGACCTTGTCCCGGTCAATGAACTTTCTAGCGATCTGGTTGCCAAGCTCGGGCTTCAACTGATCGTCTTCACGAAGAACCGTCACAGGCTGACCACCGAGCTTCTTTCCCAGCGACTCAATACCGAGCATGAACCCGTCGTACTGGTCTTGGCCAACCGCCGCAACGGGCCCCGACAGGGGACCAGAGAAACCGATCTTCACATCGGCCTGAGCCGCATGCCAAGCAACCATCGAGATACTGGCAAGCAGGGTTTTCAGAAAATACTTTGATTGCATTTTTGTCTCCAGATAAAACGCCCCTTACCCAAAGCAGGCAAAGGGCAAGAAGAAACTTCGGTGGTGTCAGAAGCGCCTCAGGCTGGATCCAGCCGAAGCATGACGCGCATGTTCTCGATCCTTACGGGATACGTTTTGATGTCCTCGGTCAATGGTGCGCACATGGCCTTACCGGTACAAACATCAAAGCGCCCCTGGTGCAGCGGACACTCAATCTCCCGCCCTTCCAAGAAACCATCACTCATGCGAGCAGCGCCGTGAGTGCACAGGTTGTCGGTGGCGTAGATTTCCCCTTCGACTTCGTACAGCGCAATCTCCCGCCCTCCGACCTTGACGGCGATCACATCACCTTCAGGGACATCGTTACAGGATGCCGCGTCAATCCAGTTCTCGGCCATGTGAGTCACCTCAGATCGGGTAGATGATGGAGTTGGCGATCATTTCGCTGTCATACACGCATAGGCGTGATTGCAACTTCAGGCCCTCGGGCGTGCTCACGATCACATCCCGGTAGTAGCCAGCATTGAACACCGTGGACTCACCATCCAGCTTGGTGCGAATGACCGTGTAATTGGCCTCTGCCAAGATGCGCTGCCCATAGATGTCGCGCTCGACAGAGATGATGCGCGGCGTGCCCACGATGTGCCGCTGGTAGTACGGGTCGTGGTACATGGTTTCCTTCACGCCGTAAACACGGTCGCGGATCATGGCCTTGCTCTCCAGCGCCAGCAGGCACAGCGGCAAGCCCTGCTCGTAGTTTTCGCGCGGCTGCAGTCGATACGTACCGTCATCCACAAAGAACTCCGGCCACTTTTCCCAGTCTGCGGAGTCGCAGACCATGGCGTAGTCGCTGTAGAGGTTGAGCAGTTCGAAGTACGTCTTGAAGTCGATCATGATTTATTCCCCCATCACCTTGCGCCAGTAGTCGTACATGCCGCGAATCAGCGTTTCCGTGACCATGTGATCTGTGTTTCCGATCTCGCGGCCACCCATCTCGATCACCGTCTGATGTGCAGGCTTTTGCTCAAAGCCCTCCTGCGACCACTCGATCACCTCGCCGTCATCGGCAGAAACGAAGCCCGCCGGGCCAAACAGGTTTGCCTGGATCAGGCGGCGCTGGGTCCACTCCTCGTCGTCATCCTCGAAACCAAAGTGGGTCCAGACAAAATCGAAGGAGCCGTGCCCATTGGGCTGGATGTGCCGGGTGGAAACGCTATTGACCTGCTGCTGGATGATCACGCTCGGGAAGATGGTGGTCATCACCGCGGTCGGGCCACCCCACCAGGGCTCAGGCACGATGTCAAGCAAGCGAGGGTCGTTGACCTTCATCGACTCTTTGAAGCTATCGACACCAGAAACCACTTCCTCGACCTTGCCACCCTGGCCTCGCGTGGAAATCATTGCGGCATGGCGAAACTTGTCGTCCATCTTCAATTCAGACTTGTTGTCGGCACGCCAAAGGCCAAACGTTGAAAACCAAGTGTGCAGAAGACCGGGGTGATACGGGTCTTTGATGTTTTCCTGCATCAGCTTCCAGTTGCCCGGAATGCGCTGACGACGGTAACCGAGAATCTTGAGCTTGCGGCCGTTGAAGACCCGGTCTGTTGGCGCCGATTCAAATCTGACCAGGCGTGCCGATTGAATTTTGACCAGGGGCCTGCACCGGGTTTTTTGATGCCCGGTTGTGGATAACTATACGGTCATCGCTGCTTCTTGAATCTCCTTCTTG
>Ga0208242_100769_pt1 | contig 12662 bp, 12 predicted proteins | sample SubbioAug_CSW13A_FD_184825 | JGI IMG/M metagenome (GOLD analysis project Ga0208242, IMG submission 184825) | Serpentinite rock and fluid subsurface biosphere microbial communities from McLaughlin Reserve, California, USA - CR12Aug_CSW13A (SPAdes) | ecosystem: Environmental > Terrestrial > Deep... | reverse complement strand
GCCATCGTGGAAGGGCGGGTTCATCACCACGAAGTCCAGCTCGCTCAAATCCGGCGCACCCTGGCGGATATCGGCCCAGACCACGTGGGCCCGGGGATCGTTCACATTGCGGGTCGCGCACTCGACGGCCCGGCGGTCGATGTCGATCAGGGTCAGCCTGGTGACCGCCGCAGACGCCAGCACCCCGTGGGCCAGGTAACCCAGGCCACAGCCGAAATCGGCGCCGACGCCAGCCTGGAACGGCAGGCGGCCAAGCAGCAGGGCGGTGCCGGGGTCGATCCGGTCCCAGCTGAATATCCCAGGTTGGGTCCAGAGGCCGAGGTCCGGGGACAGACGCGGGGCGCCGGCGGCCAGGGCCTCGGCGAGGTCGGGCTCAGCCGGTCGAACAACCTCGCAGATGCGATGGTGACGTCGGGCGTCCTCAGCCACCTCCAGCCCGAAGGCCTTGAGCTCCTTGGCCAGACGCGAGCCGCCCTTGGCCTTGGGGGCGAGCGCCGTCATCGTCCCGCCGACCTTCAGGGCCCGAAGCCCCTGTGCCAGGACGTAGCGGCGCTCCACAGTGCCCGGCGGCGCCAGGATGGTCAGGCTTTCGAGGGACTGGTCAGGAACGGCCTCGAGCGACTCCGAACCCGGGATCAGCGGCGAGAGCTGAGCTGCGCCCGCAGGCGGCTCGACCAGCTCCCGCGGCGGCAGGCCATAGACAGCGTGGACCGCCATGGCTCAGGCCCGTTCCTTGGAGCGTTCGAAGCGGACCTTGGGATAGCGCTCTGCCACATAGCCGATCTCCCAGGTCGACTTGGCCAGGAAGACCGGCTGTTCGTCGATGTCGCTGGCCATGGCGCCGCGATGCTTGCCGGCGAAGTCTTCCACATCGACCTTTTCGCCGCCCAGCCAGCGGGCCTCGGCATAGGGGGCCGGCTCGAAGGAGACCTCCAGCTGGTATTCGTTGGCCAGGCGGTCGGCCATGACCTCGAACTGCAGCTGGCCGACGGCGCCGACGATGAAGTCGGCCCCAATATTGGGGCGGAACAGCTGGGTGACGCCCTCTTCGGCGAGGCCTTCCAGGGCCTTCTTCAGGTGCTTGGCCTTGAGCGGATCCTTGACCCGCACCCGCTGGAGGATTTCCGGGGCGAAGTTGGGCAGGCCGGCGAAGCGCAGCGTTCCGGTCTCCGACAGGCTGTCGCCCACCCGCAGGACCCCGTGGTTGGGAATGCCGATGACGTCGCCGGCGAAGGCTTCCTCGGCCAGCTCCCGGTCCGAAGCGAAGAACATGATCGGCGAGTTGACCGACAGCTGGCGGCCGGTGTTCTGCACCTTCAGCTTCATGCCCCGGGTGAACCGCCCCGAGGTCAGGCGCAGGAAGGCCACCCGGTCACGGTGGTTGGGGTCCATGTTCGCCTGGATCTTGAAGACGAAGCCCGAGACCTCCCGGTCGCCCGGCGCCACATGGGTCGCCTCCCCGCCCTTGTGCGCCGCCACAGCCTTGGGTGGCGGAGCGTAGGCGCCCAGGCCCTCCAGCAGTTCGGCGACTCCGAACTTGCGCAGGGCCGAGCCGAAGAAGACCGGCGTCATGTGCCCTTCCAGGAAGGACTGCGGGTCGAAGGGCTTGGAGGCCTCCTGAACCAGCATTGAACCCTCCTCCACCTCGGCCTGCTCCTCGGGGTCGAGATAGGAGACCACCGCATTGGACTTGAACGCGATGGGATCGGGGTGGCCGTCGTCGTCAGCCGTCTTCTTCGCGAAGGGCAGGAAGCGGCCCCGGCGCAAATCCACCATGCCCTTGAACCGGCCGCCGGAGCCGGCCGGCCAGTAGAGCGGCGCCGGATCCAGCGCCAGCTTGGTGGAGATCTCGTCCAGCAGCTCGAAGGGGTCCTGCGCCTCCCGGTCCATCTTGTTGATGAAGGTGACGATGGGGATGTCGCGCAGGCGACAGACCTCGAACAGTTTCAGCGTCTGCGGCTCAATGCCCTTGGCGGCGTCCAGCACCATGACCGCGGCGTCGGCGGCCGTCAGGGTGCGATAGGTGTCCTCGGAGAAGTCCTCGTGACCGGGGGTGTCGAGCAGGTTGAACATCAACCCCTCGTGGTCGAAGGTCATGACGCTGGCCGAGACCGAGATGCCCCGCTCGCGCTCGATCTTCATCCAGTCCGACCGGGTGCGGCGGTTCTCGCCCCGGGCGCGGACCTGGCCCGCCGCTCGGATCGCCCCGCCGGCCAGCAGCAGGTTTTCCGTCAGCGTGGTCTTGCCGGCGTCCGGGTGGGAAATGATCGCGAAGGTTCGGCGGCGCGCGGCCTGGGCGGCGGGAGATTGAGTCATGGGCTCGCGTTAGCGCGCGCGGCCCTCAGACGCAAACGGCGCGCGCGTCAGAGGCGCCTCAGGCCGCCAGTCGACGCCACACCTGGCGATCGCAGGCCAGCATGTCGAGGTCGCCCTCGTCCTGGCGAACCTTCAGGTCCTCGAGAGCTGCCTGGCCAAGCTCGGCGAAGCGGATGGTCACGTCCTGCGGATCAGCCTCGAAGCTCGGGACCACGAACAGGGCGCCGGTGATGGTCGGCGCCTTGGCCTGGATCAAAGCCGCCAGCCGCCGGGCGCGGTTGGGGCGCTCCAGATGCAGCAACGGCGTCTCGGCATAGAGCTCCTGGCCCATGCGCATGATCGATGGGAAGGACAGCGCCCGAAACCGGTCGGCCGTCAGGCGCGGCGTCAGCTTCATCTCGGCGAGATCGAGGACCACGTCGTTCATGAGGAAAAGCATCACCGTACGCCTGCACTGTTCGGGGGAAGACGCACCCTGCTCCATCCTGGCTTTCGGTTCGGTGGACGAAAGGGGTTAACGGGGCGTACGGCTCAGCTCAGCTCAGCTCAGCTCAGCTCAGCTCAGCTCAGCGCGCGACCTCAAAGGTGTCCGAAGCCAGGCCAAGCTCGGCCATGGCCCGCAGATCACGCAGAATGCCCCCTGGCCCCTCAGGCGCGTCGGGATCGTCGCCCAGGCGGGTCAGCCAGCCCCACATGCTCAGCCGATGGTGCAGCATATAGACCCACAGGGCGCGTTGCGGGTCGGGATGGTCGACGGCGCCGTAGCCCTCAAGGATCGGGCCGGGGCTGCGCGGGTCCTCGTGGGCGCAGCAGAACAACGTCTTGGCGAGGTCGAAGAGGCGGTCAGCCGAGCGGGCGTTGCCGAAGTCCACCAATCCGGTGAGCCGCAGCCGCCCATCTGCGGCCCGTTCGGCGAGGATGTTCCCCTGGTGGAAATCGTCGTGGCACAGGACTGGCCCGCCGCTCTCCAGCAGCACATCGGCGTTCTGGGCGAACAGGTCCTCCAGCCGGCGGGCGAGGTCGGCGTCGCCGCCGCGGTCGCCGAACCGGCCCAGGGCGCGCCCAAAGGTTCCGGCCATGTAGGCGGCGTTGGTCGGTTCAGGATCGATGAGACCCTGATCGTGAAGATAGCCATAGGCCGGCATCGACGTGGTGTGGAACGCCCGCACCAGGGCGCCCACCTGCCGATAAACATCGTCGAGATCGGGTTCTGCGAACCACTGGCGAAGCGGCGACCCTGGGACCCAGGTGGTGAGCGCATAACGCAGGGGCAGTATGGCGCGTGACTCGTCGAACACCAGCCAATGCGGGATGGTGATCGCCGTGTCCGCCTTCAGCATCTCCGCCACCCGCCGCTCCTTTCCGGGACGCCAGGCGGGCTCGTCGGCATAGAGCTTGAGGACCAACGGATCGCCGCCGCCCACAAGGTCGATACGATAGACCTCGGTGCTGCCGCCCTGCAAAGGCGTGATGCGATCTGGCGAGAGCTTGGGATCGAACCCGGCCAGAATGGCGGCGGCCTGGTCCAGGCTCACATCGAAGGCCAGTCGTTTGATCGGCGGCACGGCCTTCGCTCCATCGTCGGATTCGCGGCGTAACCCGTAGATGGCCACCGCGACAGCGGCATGTCGGGACCGGAGGCTAACCGCGCACAAATCCCACAGACCTGCTGGCGAGCGCCAGCCTGCGGAAGCGGGCTGTCGCGAGGGTCCCTACCCTTCTTCCACCGGCTCCGTAAGAAAGTGGCGGCCCTGCTTGTCCTCGACCTCCACGACCCAGATGTCGGGATCGATGCGGGCGGCGCGGGCGACATAGGCGTCCACCTCGGGCTCCTCGGTGGCCATGGTCGGGCGCATCCAGATCCGTTCGCCGTCGCCCCGGGTGGCCTCGGCATAGAGCCGCACGGTTTTGTCCGACAGGTTCACGGCCTTGACCAGGACCGCGCCGGCCCGCGCATCACCCTTGCGCGCCACCACGCCAAAGCCGCCGGAAAGCTCGGCCCGTCGGATCAGGGCCGCGGCCCAGACGTCCGTCGACAGGATCATGTCGGTCCCTCCGTTGCGCGGCCTGCTTAGGGCACGGCTCGCAGGTCGCCGCAAGTCGGTGACGGCGCGGATGGAAAACGCCCGCCGCTAACCGAACGACAACCGCTCGCGGGCGACAGTGGGGGAAAGGCCCCAGAGCCGCAAAACATGAAACGAGTTGGACGCATGACGATCAGGCGCGACACCGCGCGGCGTCGGGCGGTTCGGTGGATGGGATCGATGGTCGCCGCGGGGCTGCTCGCAGCGCCCATGGGCGCGCTTGCCGGACCGCTGGACCTCTATGTCGAGCGCACCGCCATGGCCGCGGCTGACCTGCGGTGCGGGTTCTTTGACGCGGGCCTGCGCGCCGCCCTGGAGGCGGGCCGCATTCAGACCCGCAACGCCGCCCTGCGCAGCGGCGCCAGCGCCGACGACCTCTCCCGGGCCGACGCCCGGGCGCGGGCCTCGGCCAAGACCGTCATCTGCGATTCCGAGGCGGTGATGGCGGCGGCGGCCCATGTGCGCAACGCCTTTGACGGCTTCGCCAAGCTGCGGCAGATCACCTATCCCGGCGAGACCGCCGACTGGCGGGCCGACCGCACCGCCAGCGCCGAGGTCCATCGCTGGCGCCTGGCCCAGCAGACTGAATTCGCCGGCGGTCAGATGGTGTTTGGCCTGGCCGGCCGCGACACCCGTCCGGTGCTGCTGGCGCTGGCCAGCTTCGCCGATGGACAGGCCCCCTTTGGCGCCCGGCTGGTGCTGCGCGACAGCGGCCGGGCGAGCCAGCCCTATCTCGATCTGCGGGGGGACCTCGACCTCTCGCGGCGCATGCCCCCGGCCGGCGCCCGGCGCAGCTATGCCGCCGAGGCCCGCAGCAAGGCCGGCCTCGATCTTCGGCCCGAGACCATGGGCGCAGGTTGGGCGTTCCGGTTCCCCGCCGAGGCCGCCGAACGCCTGGCGACCCTGCATCCGCGGGAGGCCGTGGCGGTGGAGTTCCTGTTCAGCGAGGGCGTTCCGGTGCGCCGGGTCTATGTGGAGGTGGGCGACTTCGCCGTGGGCCACGCCTTCCTGCGGATGGCCGCGCGCTAGGGCGCTCTCAGGAGACCGGCGTCTCAAACGGCTCGGCCTGCGGGACCGGCGCCTCGGCTGGCCTGTCAGAAGTCGGCAGCAGCACCGGCATCCGAACGGTCACGGTGGTGCCTTCGCCCACAGCGCTTTCCAGGATCATCTCGCCGCCGTGCAGCTCGGCGAAGCTGCGGACCAGGGACAGGCCAAGGCCTGTGCCGGCCGCCCGCCGCTCGGCGTCGCCGGCCTGTTCATAAGGCCGGCCGACCCGGGCGAGGTCCTCCGGACTCATGCCCATGCCGGTATCGGCGACCACCAGCTCCATCATCCCACCGACCGCCTGCAGGCCCACGGTCACGGCGCCATTTCGCGGGGTGAATTTCAGGGCGTTGGAGACCAGGTTCAGAGCGATCTGCTTCAGCGCCCGGCGGTCGGCGTCAATCTCCAGCGGCTCCCGGGGCAGGACGCCGCGCAGCTGTACGCCGGCTCGGTCGGCCTGGCCGCGCATGAGCCGGAGGACGGCGTTGACCGCCTCGCGGCCGTCGAATTCCTCGCGGCTCAGCTCGAACCGCTCGGCCTCGATCTTCGACATGTCGAGGACGTCGTTGATCAGGTCCAGCAGGTGGCGGCCGGACTCGTGAATCAGCTCGGCATACTCGCCGTAGCGGTCTGGCAGGGGACCGAACAGCCGCGAGCGCATGATGTCGGAAAAGCCCATGATGGCGTTCAGCGGCGTGCGCAGTTCGTGGCTCATATTGGCCAGGAAGCGGGACTTGCCGGTGTTCTGGGCCTCGGCCTCGCCGCGGGCGGCCTCAAGCTCAGCCTCCTGGTCGCGGCGAGCCCGGCCATCGGCGAGGACGGCCACCAGGCGCATGGAGCGCCCACGGCGCAGGCGCGCCTCAAGCCAGCCGTCGGGATCGGCGAGCGGCGCAAAGGCGAACGCCGCATGGCCGTCACGAAGGGCCACCTGAAACCCCCGGGCCAAGTCATGACGTCCCTGGGGCAGGCCCAGATCAAAGAAGGCGCGGCCCGCGATATCGGCGCCGGCGAGGGGACGGCCATAGGCGCCGGCCACCCGTCCGTCAGGCAACAGGTCGAGAATTTGCGTCGGCTGCTCGGCCAGGAGCCTTTGCAGCCGCGAAAGGGCGCTGGCCTGGGCCCGCTCGCGGCGATCCACGCGACGCAACAGGCTGACCACGCCGAGGGCCAGGCCGCCAACGGCGCTCACCAGAGCCACCGACTGCAGGACGAGAGACACCGGCGGCCCCGTTGGCGGTGGTCCGCCAAGCAGGCTGACCAGCAGACCCAGGCCCATCAGACCGAGCGCGGCGGCGCCGGCCGCGGCCGCCCGACGGGGCTGACCTTCGACGAGGGTTGCGGCCAGGGGGGCCAGACACCAGGCCCCAAGGGGGCCAAGAGCGCCGCCGCTGAGCAACATGGCCAGGCCGGGTCCCAGGCTCCAGGCGACCAGCTGAAGCCGTTCGTTGGGGTTGCGCCGAGCCAGGCCCAGGCCAAGATCAAGAAGCGCCGGAACGCCGCCGAGCGCCAGGGCGATCGCGGCCCGCGCCCCCTCACCGCCGCTGGCCAGGACGAAGGCCCCGCCACCGGCGACGAGCGCCAGCCAGCCCGCGCTCCACCAGAAGGCCGCCGCCGATGGGGTGGCCAAACCTGCAGGGCGGCGGTCGGGCGGAGCGTCCATGGTCGGGGCGGGTCGCAGTCTGGCTCTCACAGGGGCGGAATCGATAGAGATCAACGCATGACTCTAGACCCCGCTCCCACCTCAAGCGAGCCTGCTCGCCCCCTGGGCGACGGCCATGGGGTCGCAGTCCGCCCATATCGGGCGCAGAGCGCCTCGAAACCAATTCGTAAGCCCCCCGCCCGCAGTCTGGGGGACTGTCCCAGAGGTTACCCAGCGAGCCCATCCGATGACCGATGCGGCCCCCCGTCACCCGCCGCCGCAGTCCGAGCCCAGGCTTTCCGGGGATGCGGCCGCCCGGCGCGAGGCCCGGCGCGCCGTCCACAAGCGTCTGGAGGCCAGGGCCGAAGAGCAGCGGCGCTCCTTCCTGCGCATGGTCAGCCACGAACTGCGCACGCCCCTGAACTCCATTCTCGGCTTCTCGGAACTGATCGGCGCCGAGATCTACGGCCCCCTCGGCGCCCCCGAATACAAGGAATATGCCGGGCTGATCCGCGACAGCGGTCAGAAGCTGCTCTCCCTGGCCAATCAGGTGCTGGAGATCGCCCGGCTCGACAGCGGCACGGCTGATCTGGCGGCGCGCCGGGAGCCACTCGACCATGTCCTGGACGATGTGCTCGACGGCCTGGCCGAGGAAACCCGCGCGCGTCGGGCCAGGGTGATCGTCGACGATCAGGGACGGCTTCCCGACATCATCGCCGACCCCAAGGGCGTGCGCACCGCTCTGACGGCCCTGGTGTCCAACGCCCTGGCCTATGGTCCTGAGGAGGGGCTCGTCACGATCGGCGTCGAGACGACGGCTGAAGGCGTCGCCTTGACCCTGACCGACCAGGGTCCAGGCGTGGCGGCCCAGGACATCCCCCGCCTGCTGCGCCCCTTCGAGCAGGGGGAGAACGCCCTGATCCGCCGGGGGGAAGGCGCCGGCCTCGGCCTGCCGCTGGCCTATATGCTGTGCCGTGGGATGGGCGGCGGCCTGGCGCTTGGGCCGGGCCCGGAAGGTGGGCTGAAGGTCGTCGTCCGCCTGCCAGCAGCCCAGACCTTGCCTGACCACGGCATCTGACGCGTTGCGCCCCGACCTTTGGGGGCTTAAGTGCGGGACCAGATGGACGGCATCCAGAAAACCCTCGACGAACTCGCCGACGAATTCGACCTCCTGGGCGACTGGGAGGAGCGCTATCGCTATGTGATCGAGCTGGGCGGCGATCTTGCGCCCCTGAGCGAGGCCGAGCGATCGGAGGCCAACAAGGTGCGCGGCTGCGCCAGCCAGGTCTGGCTGGTCACAGAACCGAAGGGCGACGGGCGGGTGGAGTTTCGCGGGGACTCCGACGCCCACATCGTGCGCGGCCTGATCGCCATTCTGCTGCGTCTGTTCTCAGGGCGCCGGCCGGCCGACATCCTGGCCTTCGACGTGCGGGGCGCGTTCGCGAGACTGGGCCTGTCGGGCGCCCTCTCCACCCAGCGTTCCAACGGTCTGGCCGCCATGGCCGAACGCATCGCCCGGGACGCCGCGGCCCTGAACGCCGCCAACGGCTGACGCCGAACTGAAACTCAGGCGGCGCGGATGCCCGAGAAGCCGGACTCGCTCTGCAGGCCCACGACCGTGTCGTAGCCGAGGATCATGTCCACATCGCGCCCATTGGACGCCAGCGGCAGCCTCAGCCACAGGATCGAGACATGGCCGGCTCCGCGCCAGGCCAGGCTGTGGACACCGACCCCTGGCCGGCGCTCCTGGACCACCGCCGACAACTCTTCGCGCCAGTAGTCGGCGGCTGCGGCGTTGTACACCTCGCCCAGGGTGCGGCCGGTGATCTCCCGGCCATAGATGCTGTAGAGCCCCGTGCCGGCCAGACGGACGCGGAAGTCCATGGGGTCGCGACGGATATCGATCAGGCTGACCGTCGGCAGCAGGCGCTTCAGGGCCGCCGGATCGACATCCCGGCGCGCAGGCAGCCGCGCGCCACGGCGCAGGCCGGCCCAATAGCCGTAGATTTCTTCATGAGCACGAGCGGCAGCCGCCGAAGCCCCTATCTGAGCGGCCATATTCAGATTCCTTAACAACCCATTGGAATCGCGACGAATCACTTATCGCCCGTATGGCGAATCTTGGGCAAGTCGAAATCGCCGCCTGCGACGACGAGGGGGCATAAATCGCAAAAAAGCGCCCGCCTCCTGGAGAGGCGGGCGCTCTTTATCGTCAGCGAGGCTGCGGAGGGATCAGCGCTTCTTGCGCGCCGCCTGCCGGCCGCCTTGGCCCAGGCCCATCTGCTTGGCCAGGTCCGAACGCGCCTTGGCGTAGTTCGGGGCGACCATGGGGTAGTCCTTGGGCAGGCCCCACTTGGCCCGGTATTCTTCGGGGCTCATATTGTACTTGGTGCGCAGGTGCCGCTTCAGCGACTTGAACTTGCGACCGTCTTCCAGGCAGATCAGGAAGTCCGGCGTAATGGAGCGACGAACAGGAACCGCCGGTTCCTTGGGCGGCGCCTCGACAGCTTCGGGCGCCGTGGTGACGCCAGCCAGCGCGCGATGCACAGCCTGGATCAGGTTTGGCAGGTCGGCCGCAGCGACCGAATTGTTGCCGACATAGGCCGACACGATATCGGCCGTCATCTCGATGACTTCTGCTTTTTCGTCCATTTGATTTACCCAGAACGGCGCAATGTGAGCGCCACAACATCTGATTCCCAGATCAGTTGTCAGCTACTTATCGCCCATAATGCCTCTGCACAAGACAATAGGGCTCAAAGCTGTCCTTACAGCAGGACAAGCCTGAAAAATTACGTGCCAGAGTTGAGTAGGTGCGACCGGGCGTCACAGCTCCGAGATTTGAGCCGCGCCTTACGCTTGCTAGGCGCCTAGTTTCGACCCAGCTCTTTTGCAAAGGCGAGCATCGCTGCGCGCTGCGGCAAGGAGTATTCATCAATGACGCTATCGTCGCCGTCGCGGATCGCCTGCAACAGTTCCGGCGTCATGGCCGAAGACAGCGACCAGTTCCAGTAGCGCAACACAGTCTGAGCCCGGTCGACCGCCAGGGTGTCGTAGATGATCATGGTCCGCTCAAAGGCCGGGTTGGGCGATCCGTCGGCCTCTGTCTCCGGGCGCCGCAGCCCGCGCCACAGGGCGCGCAGGGCCGCCCGCGGCAGGCCCGTCGCCTTGCAGAGAATGGCCAGGGGCTCGCCTCCCGCATCGGTGAACAGCTTGGCGCCGGTCATGGGCTTCAAGCCCGCCAGATAGGAGATCTCCTCGGCCACCTCGCGGGTCATGCCATGCTGGGCGGCGGAGACGGCGGCCTCCAGGCTGGTGAATGGGCTCTTTTCGATCGCGGCGCGATTGCGCTGACGGCGCTCGATGAACTGCAGCGCCTTGCGCGACATGGGGTCCTGCCAACCTTCGGCGGCCGCCATGGGGAAGATGTCGCCTGCCGCATCCTGCAGGATTTCACGGGACACTGCGAAGCGCTGCAGGATCGTGCGGCGGGCCTCCGGATCCGCCCACCAGAACAGCACATAGGCCTGGGCCGGCCGCAGCTCCGGCCGGCGCAGCAAAGCCGGCGCGATCTGGGGCGCGTCGCGGCTGATGGCGACCAGAGCCTCCAGGCCGGCATGGCCGATCCTGGCCTCCCGATTGGCCAGGACAGCCTCGATGACCTGAAGCTCGCCCGCCGCCACCAGGGCTTCGACCACCACCTCGCTGAGCCCCTTGCGGGCGGCGATCATCAACCGGTGCTCAGACCCGGCCGTGCGGGCGCAGTCCAGCAACTCGGCGTCCGACAGGCTCTCGCAGTCCTCCAGCAGGGGCCGGGCGACCTGCGGCTCATCGTGCAGCAGCAGACGGGCCAGCTGAGCGGGCGGCTCTGTCAGGCTGGCCAGGCGGCGGGAGACCTTCAGGCGCTCGTCGGGGGACGCGTCCCTGAGCATCTCGATCAGCAGATCAGCGGTCACAGCCCGCTCGAAGGCGTTGATCCGGCTGGACGGGAGGCACACCACATCGGCCAGCCGCCGCAGCAAGGCGCCTCTGGCGCGGAACTGCGGGGGCGGCGAGTCGTCCGGGTGGGGGGCGCTCTGGCTCATCTGGACACCCACTCCAACACAGGGGCGTTAACCACGGGTTCCCGTGCGCCCGCGCCTCCTTAGGAGAATTCGGGGGGCGTGCGCCCTGGCCAGATGTCGGGAAGCCCATCGGAGACCCTGTCCGGGAAGGCGGGCGGGCGCTTCTGCAGGAAGGATTCGACCCCCTCCTTGGAGTCGGCCGACGCGCCCCTGGCCTGAATCCCGCGGCTGTCGGCCCGGTGGGCGGCCATCGGATGGTCGGCGCCGGCCATTCGCCACATGAGCTGACGGGTCAGGGCCACCGAGACGGGGGCGGCGTTATCGACGATCTCGCGGGCCAGGGCGCGTGCGGCCGGCAGCAGGTCTTCGGGCGCATGCAGCGAGCGGACCAGGCCCCGATCCAGAGCCTCCTGGGCGTTGAACACCCGGCCGGAGTAGCACCACTCCAGAGCCGTCTGCATGCCCACCAGCCGGGGCAGGAACCAGGAGGAGCAGGCCTCCGGCGTAATGCCCCGGCGGGCGAAGACGAAACCGAACCGCGCCTCGGTCGAGGCCAGGCGGATGTCCATGGGCAGTTGCATGGTGACGCCCACCCCGACGGCGGCGCCGTTCACCGCCGCGATCACCGGCTTGAGGCTGTCATAGATGCGCAAGGAGACCAGGCCGCCCCCATCCCTGTAGACGCCCGACTCTGTCCGCTGGCCCAGAGGATCAACATCCCGGCGGTCGTAATCGAAGGTCGAGCCGCCGCCCGCCAGATCTGCTCCAGCGCAGAAGCCGCGGCCGGCGCCCGTCACGATGACGGCGCGCACATCGTCATCGGCGTCGGTCAGGTCGAAGGCCGCGATCAGTTCGCGGTTCATCAGAGGGTTGAAGGCGTTGAGCTTTTCCGGCCGATTCAGGGTCAGCAGGGCGATCCCGTCCTCAAGTTCGAGCTTCAAGGTCTCGAATTCGGCGAGGCTCTTGATGGCCATGACGTCTCCCTTTCGCTTTCCTGTCTTTGCCCCATCGGAGCCGCTTGACGGACGGGAGGTCAAGCACGCCATGATCCCTGAACAGTGATCATTTGAAGCTGGTCGACGGCCCCGACGAAGAGGGCTGCGACCTGGAGGAAACAGGCCCATGCATCCGTCGCATCATGCGAAGTCCCACCCTGAGCGCGCCGCCTACATCATGGCCAGCTCCGGCGAGACGGTCACCTATGGCGAGCTTGAGGCCCGCTCGAACCAGGGCGCCCATCTGTTCCGCCAGCTTGGCCTGAAGGCCGGCGACGTGATCGCCATCCTGATGGAGAACCATCCCAGGTTCTTCGAGGTGGCCTGGGCCGCGCAACGGGCTGGCCTCTATTACGCCTGTATCTCCTCCAAGCTGACGGCCGGCGAGATCGAATACATCATGGGCGATTGCGCCGCCCAGGTGCTGATCACCTCGGCCGGCGTCGGGCCGGTGGTCGACGAGCTTCCGGCTCTGTCGCCAGGGGTGAAGCTCTACATGGTGGGCGAGGCTCGCGCGCCC